>WNGE01011161.1_pt1 | contig 19037 bp, 20 predicted proteins | sample 5400651 | NCBI WGS metagenome assembly WNGE01 (sample SAMN13153370, study PRJNA577476) | soil metagenome | isolation source: 60 cm soil or saprolite under grassland replicate 2 | place: USA:California | collected 2016-06-15
AAGCTTTCGAAGAAGTAACTCAGATCCGCAATCGAGGCGGAATTAGTCATCACGGGCGAACCGTTTGGTCAGACTTTGAGCTTATCGTGACTTGACTCTTGCCAACGATGGATTTCGTCGGCAAGCCGTGAAACCACCGGCGCGTATTGGCGGTCCGCATAAAGATTGTGCGTTTCCAGCGGATCGTCGTTCAGGTTGTACAATTCATTCAAATCCTTGTCCCGTAGACAAAACTTCCAACCATCTGAAGTGACAATCGCCCGAGTCGATTCCTCGACGGCGCGCTTGACCATGCGTCGCCGAGCCAACTTGGTACCCTTTTTTATCTTTGTCCGGTTTGGCGCCCACTCCAGAAATAGGTTCCGTGCTGCCGCTACTTCTTCGGTAATTAACGGCAACAGACTCCTGCCGGCGCACTGGGGATGGTTTGGTTGGCCGAGAAGATCAAGCAACGTTGGCACAAAATCGATGTGACTGATTGGTTGCTGAATAGTTTTGACGCGCGTTTGACCAGGAAGCCGAACCAACAAGGGAACACGCGCGGCTTCTTCGAACATTGTTTCCTTCCCGAAGAGATGATGCGCGCCCAGGCTGTCGCCATGATCGCTCGTGTGCACAACGATCGTAGTGTCAGTCAAGTCCCATCGTTCAAGGCAGGCGAGGATAGCGCCAATGCTTTGATCCACCAACGTAACCAGACCGAGATAACGCTGTTTAATACTCCGATATTCCTCAGGGGTGACGCCAAAAAAAAGTTGAGTGGGCAATCGCTCCCGATCGAAGAGAGCTTCCGCTTGCTGCCATTCCCGCATCAAACGATAACGCAGTGGAATATCTTCACTTTCAGGAAGCGTCGCAGTCAGATCGAGTTCGACTTGGTCGAGTGGATGCTCATCGTTGAGGGGTCCGTTGTAAGGCGAATGCGGTTCTACAAAACCAACAACGAGGATGAAAGGATTGCCGCGATGTTTCTCGATAAATTCGCATGCATGTTTCTCGAGAAACTTTGGTCGCGACAACTCAATAGACAGGTTGCTTATCGCTAACTCTGAAAATCGTCCATTATTCTTGTCGGGCGCAATCGCCTTTGAAATAAGGAAATTTGTGTAGTCGCCGTGGTCGTCAGTAGAAACCCATTCTTCAAATCCTCGTCCAATCGGCCCTTCCTCGCCCAGATGCCACTTGCCGATGTACGCGGAACGATAATCCCTGTCCTCCATCAGCTCGGGGAAAACACGAAACCGGCGATCAAGTGGGACACTGTTGCGTGTACAACCGTTCGCGTGCGGCCAGGTGCCCGTCATGAGCGAAGAGCGCGAGGGAGTACAAACGGGATGTGTGACGTAGGTCCGCTCGAAAATCACCGATTCAGACGCAAGCTTGTTGAGATTCGGCGCATGAACTTTTACGCCTCCGTAGCAAGCGATAGTGTCAGCTCTCTGTTGGTCCGGCAGAAAAAGAACCAAGTTGGGCTTTCGATGTGCGGCCATACTTTCCGGTTCACGCACTAAATCAGCCCTAATGAGTCTCTGCAATCGTCTAGCGCTTGATCGCCGCTTTCGCCGCGACAGCTGAATGACGTGCGATCAGTTTCAGCGCGCGTCCGAGCAATTCTTTTCCCGGCGCAACCCTGTGCCAGGGCGAGGCTCCGGAGGGATGCGGAAGCGGAATCACGTCGAACCGGTGCCCGGCCCGCTCAAAGCGAAATTTGCGGCCGATTACTTTTTCCAACTTCGCGCAATCGATGAATTGCGTGATAGCCAGCCGGCCGACGGGAATGATGAGACACGGCCGCAGAATTTCGATCTCACTATCCATCCAGGAAGAGCAGTTGCGAATTTCGTCCGGAGCAGGAACGCGATCTGTCCCGCCAGAATTCTTTCCGGGAAAACACCGGCAGACAGCCGCGAAGTAAATTTTCGATCGAACTGCGGCTTCGTCCATCTCACAAAATTCTTCGAACCAGCGAAAAAGCGTCTTGCCAGCAGTATGCGCAAATGGTCTTTGCAAAACCGGTTCCCGCGGACCGGGCGCCTGACCAATGACCATTACATCGCTCACGATGGCGCCGCCGGTGACCGGCGTGGATTGCATGCGCGGGCAACGACGGCAGCGCAGCAATGCCGTCACATGTTGATCGAGTTGAGTCTGAATAGTTTTTTTAGCCACGGCCTTGTGGGCCGTTCGCATACGGCTCGACAACGCGCAAGATCAGACGGGCCACAGGCCCGTGTCTACAGCGCTTGAGACGCCAAGCCAATTGAAAACTCGTTAACGCCGGAAGATCGACAACAGCAAGCTGAGTAGAATGCTGATAATGATGCAGGTGACGATCGGAAAATAGAATACAGAATGTTCGCGCTCGATTCGAATGTCGCCAGGCAATCGTCCCAGCCATTTTGGAGTAAATCCAGCCCATATCACCAACCCCACCAGCGTGGTGATCACACCAATGATCACGACGAATTTGCCCAGCTCACGCACTATTCAAAAAGTTGCGCGAATCGAGCGGAGGCACAAGCTTGAGGCGGAATGCCTGTCCAATTCCGAGATTATTACGAGACACTCGGCGTGCCGAAGACGGCGAACGAAGACGAGATTCGCAGCGCCTTTCGCAAGCTGGCGCGCAAACATCATCCCGACGTCGCCAAGGACAAGAAGGCCGCTGAAGAAAAATTTAAGGAAATCAACGAAGCGTACGAAGTATTAGGAGACCCGGAGAAACGAAAAAAATACGATCAACTTGGCGCAGATTGGAATCGACCGGGCGGATTTCAACCACCCCCGCAATGGGGCCCTCAACCGACGGAAGGTGGATATTATCAATGGGGCGGCGATGGTGGCGGAGTTCAATTTGAATTCGGCGGGACCGGCTTCAGCGATTTCTTTGAAGCGTTTTTCGGCGGAGGCCGCGGCCGCTCGGCTTTCGGTGGATTTGGCGGACGCCAGGCAACGGCGGAACGTGGCGCCGACGTCGAGGCCGACATCATGGTTACGCTGGAAGAAGCGCTGAACGGGTCCACGCGAACTGTCTCGCTGCGCCGGGCAGGTTCAAACAAAGTCGAAAATTATCAGGTCAAAATCCCGCGTGGCGTTCGCGAGGGCCAGCGAATCCGTTTGGCTGGCCAGGGCGAAGCCGGCGTGGGCGGTGGGAAAAGCGGCGATCTGTTCCTGCGTGTCCGTCTTGCGCGCCACCCCGATTTTTCTGTCGAGGGCAGTGATTTGATTCATGAGGTGAAAATCGAACCGTGGCGCGCAGTACTCGGCAGCGAATTGCTCGTGCCCACTCTCGAAGGGAAGGTGCGCCTGAAAATTCCGCCAGGCACACAGGGTGGTCAGCGGTTTCGTCTCCGAGAACGGGGTTTGCCGGGAGTCTCAGGGAAGCGCGGCGATCTCTACGTCGAAGTTCAGATCAACGTGCCGAAGAAACTGAGCGAACGCGAACGCGAAATCTGGAGCGAACTGGCGAAACTGCACGGCGGGTAGGTAGGCGCGGTTCACCCGAACCGCCCGCGGGCGATTGCGGTCAATCGCCCCTACCTTTGCTGGACAGCCTACGAATAATTGCGATTAACTGATTGCATGAAAATTTCGCTCGGCTCCGATCACGCCGGTTTTCGTTACAAAGAAAAAGTCAAAGAACTGCTCGGCACTCTTGGACATGAGGTAAAGGACTTCGGCACATTCAACGAAGAACCTGTGGATTATCCGCTTTTCATTCGCCCGGCGGCAGAAGCGGTCGCGAGCGGTGAGTGTGAGCGCGGCATCGTATTCGGCGGTTCCGGGAACGGCGAAGCGATGGTGGCCAATAAAGTCCATGGCGTACGTTGCGCGCTTTGCTGGAGCGAAGAGTCGGCGCGTCTCTCGCGGCAACACAATGATGCCAACGTGCTTTCGATGGGCGAGCGTCTGATTCCGGAAGATCTGGCGCTCACAATTGCGCGGATCTGGCTGGAAACGGGTTTCGACGGCGGCCGGCATGAGCGGCGCGTCGCCATGTTAAACGCGATGTGATTTCACTAGCGGGGCTGAAGAGTGCGCTGTCCTCAGCGCATCGGGTTGTGGGCAAAAAGCGAAGTCCGCTGAGGACAGCGGACGCTCCAGCATTATCGCACTCGATCTACACAGACTGCGACTAAGAAAACCGCGCTAACGAATGCGTTACTTTGAAAAAAGGCGCGATTGATTTCGATCGGATCGCGCTTCTCAGTTCTGTGCTCGTAAAAAAGCGCTGCTGCAATCAGCGGCATCGACCAGTAATAAACTCGGCCAAGCTGAGCCACCATGCCGAATGCGATGAGCGCCACAAATGTCAGAAGATGCAATAACTGCGCCAAACGAAGACTTCGCGTGATCCCAAGGTTCACAACAAGCGATCGAATATTTTCGCGTCGATCGAAATCGTAATCCTGCGTCGCATAAATCAGATCGAACCCTGCGACCCAGCAAATTACGCCTGCCGCGAGCACAACCGGGGCAAGATCGATCCGACCGGTTTGCGCGATCCATGCACCGATCGGTGCAATAGCCAGCGCGAGGCCGAGAAAGAAATGCGTTGCGCTCGTGAACCGTTTTGTGACGGAATAGAAAACAATCAGGGCCAGCGCAACCGGCGCAAGAATGAGAGTCAATCGATTGATGGCAGCCGCCGCAAGGAGAAAGCCACCAGAACTGACTGCAAGCAACACGATTGCTCCTGGCTTCGAGATAAGCAGATGCCTCGAAGCCGTGCGGGGATTGCGCTGATCCAGCGACCAGTCAACCAGTCGATTAAAAAGCATCGCTGCGGTACGCGCGAACACCATGCAGACGACAACCAGAACAAAAACTCTCAACGACGGCCAGCCGTTCGCGGCCACAATGAGCGCCCCGAGAGCAAATGGCAGCGCAAAAATTGTGTGGGAAAAACGAATCAGTCGCAAAAAACGCGACACTCGTCCGCCGGCTCCAATCTCCTCCCCTGATTGATGCATACCGAAAGATTTCTACAGAAGGCAGCGAAGAAAACGAAGGTTGTAATGGCGTTGCGAGTCTTTGTTTTCTTCTGTTAGCCCAGTCGGCACGCGAGGCGCTCGCGCCCCTACCCTTCCGGATTCACCGGGAAATTTTTGTTCTTGAGATGCTCCGGGACCTGTCTGGTTTGTTCCATTTCGACTTTTTCGATCGCGGCATTCAACTCATCGTACGCTTCCCGACTCTTCGCGGCGCGGCACATGTAAGCGGTGGCATGCGCCAGAGGGATTCGCGCTTCGGGCAGGCCGACAAATTCCACGGCTTGTTGTGTCGCGATCGCGAGCGGCAGCGCTTCCGGATCGGCAAGGCCGACGTCTTCGCTCGCAAAGATTACGATGCGTCGCGCGATGAAACGAAAATCTTCGCCGGCATGCAGCATTTTGGCGAGCCAGTACATCGCGCCTTTTTCGTCCGATGCGCGCATGCTTTTAATGAACGCGCTGATCGTGTCGTAGTGCGAGTCGCCGGCACGATCGTAAACGACCGCTTTTTGCTGAATGCTTTCCTCGGCGACCTGAAGCGTGAAATGAATTGCGCCAGTACTTCCTTTTGGCGGCGTTGTGAGAACGCCGATCTCTAGCGCATTTAAACATTTGCGCGCGTCGCCGTCGCTAAGCTTCGCCAGGTGCCGACGCGCGTTCCTGTCCATCTTCACGTTGTAATTTCCAAGTCCGCGCTCTTTGTCGACCAACGCGCGATCAATCAACACTTCGAGTTGCTCGACTGTGAGCGGCTCAAGTCGAAAAACCTGCGATCGAGACACGAGTGCGCTGTTTACATAAAAGAACGGATTGTAGGTGGTCGCGCCGATGAGACGAAGAGTCCCTGCCTCCACGTCTGGCAGGAGAATGTCTTGTTGTGCCTTGTTGAAATGATGGATCTCATCAACGAACAGGATCGTCTTTCGCCCGGACGTGCGCAGACGATTCACGGCTGCAGCGATGACCCGGCGCATCTCGGCGACATTGCTTTCCACGCCGCTAATCCGGATGAATTTTGCGTGCGTCATCTCCGCAATGATGCGGGCCAATGTGGTCTTGCCGGTGCCGGGCGGCCCGGAGAAAATCACTGAAGGCAATCGATCGGCTTCAATGGCACGGCGCAACAGCTTGCCAGGCCCCAGGATGTGCTCCTGGCCGACGAGTTCATCGAGCGAGTGCGGGCGCATGCGCGTGGCAAGCGGTGCATTATCGGCGCGCGCGACTTCAACATCTTCGTCATCTCCGAAAAGATCCTGCACGAGGGAAATTACGGCGCGCCCGTGACGCAGGCAATCGTGCCTGCGCCTATCCCAAGGAAGGCGGATTTCTTATTCGGCTCAAGCAGCTGGGACTTATCCCGGGCGCTGGGACTTTCAAAGCGTCCCGCGAGCAGTATTGGTCGCGTCACGACGTTGAGCTGATCACACGGTACGCTGTGCGTGCCCTTGGCTTCGATTGGGTGGTCCTTCGCTGTGCTCAGGATCACTTCTTCGCTGGAAGTTTTCCCTCACTTTTGAGGTCTTGGTGATTGTGATCGCGATTGCGGCTTGCCTTGCCAAGCCCAGATAAGCGAAAAGCCGAGGGATGAAATTCCTAAACGCGCCTCGTCAGCCATTTGTTGGTTTGTCGCTCGCGGCTGCAATAGGAATTACCATCGCGGACCTTTCTCCCTTCTCTGGTGTCGCATTAGTCTCGGTGACGATCATTTTAGCGATCTGCACCGTCATCGTCGCGTGCAGACCTACGCTGCTCGCGACTTACGCCATCCTTGGAGTTGGCTTTCTCCTGCTGCACAACCTTGAGACGAGCAACACGGAAGGCCAGCAACTTGCTGACGAACTTGGCGGCCGGCCGCGAGTCGTCACGGCAATCGGGTGTGTCATCACTGAGCCAAAGATTGCGCCCAGCGGGTTCGCGAGCTTTCTGCTGAAGCTCGAGTCAATCGAATTTGAAGACCGGAAACAACCGACACGCGCGGTCTGGCAGGTTCGTTGGAAAGGCGCCCCGGAATTTGGGGATGAGCTAAAGCTTTTTGGAATCGCGGAAGTGATCGAGCCTCCGCGAAATCCCGGCGAATTTGATATGCGCTCTTATCTGGCGCGTCACGACGTTCGTCGAATGCTCTTTGTTCGTTACACGGAGGACGGCACTCTGATTCGACGCGGCGGCGGTAACCCCATTCTACGCCTGGCGCAGAAGTCGCGCGCATGGATGCAAAACGCGCTTTGCAGAGGACTGGAGAACGCGCCTGACGTGCAAAATTTTCTCAGCGGAATCGTGCTTGGCCTCAGGCACCAAACACCGGAAGATATTGAGGAACCATTCCAACAAACCGGCACGCTTCACCTTTTCGCCGTCGCTGGTTTGCACGTGGGAATTGTCGCCGCGCTATTGTGGATGCTGGCAATGGTGGCGCGGCTCTCACGCAAATGGGCAGCTGCGCTCATCATACCTCTGCTGCTCTTCTACGCCGCAGTCACGGGATTACACGTTTCGAGTGTAAGAGCCGCGGTAATGAGCTCGGTTTTGCTAGGCGGTCTATTTTTCGAACGCAAGGTTTTCGTTCTCAACAGCCTCGCTGCAGCGGCGTTCTTTCTTCTCTGCTGGAACACGAACGAACTTTTTTCGACAGGCTTTCAACTCTCCTTCGCGGTCGTTGGCGCCATTATATTGTTGGCCGATCCATTTGCGGAATTTTTGCAGCGCTGGACTGCTCCCGATCCTTTCCTGCCACGAAGCCTGTTGCGTGGTCCACGACTCCGGATGCACGCCGCCTTTGAATGGCTTTGTCGCGGAACCGGCGTTTCCCTCGCGGCATGGGTCGGTTCGCTGCCGCTGGTGCTTTGGTATTTTTATATCGTTACACCGATTTCTTTGGTCGCGAATTTGATCGTGGTGCCGATTGCTTTCTTCATTCTTGCGATCGCGCTTCTTTCCCTTTTTTCCACGCCGCTTCTCCCCGGGCTTGCGGTGGTTTTCAATAATGCCAACTGGCTTTTGGCACAGCTTGTCATCGGAATCGTGCAGTTCCTCGCGCATGTCCCGGGTGGGCATTTTTACGTCGAACATCCACATTGGCCCGAAAAGCTCGTCGCAAAAATTACGGTCCTTGATGTCGGCGCGGGAGCTGCCGTGCATTTGCAAACTGGAAGCGCGAACTGGTTATTCGACTGTGGTAACGAGCGGAATTACCAGCGGGTCGTCCGTGAGTATTTGCACTGGGCCGGGATAAACCGCCTTTCCGGCTTGCTGCTCACTCACGGCGACGCGCTTCATCTGGGGGGCACAGCACAATTGCTGGACGATTTTCCTCGAATCCGCGTTGTAGATAACGCGACACCCGATCACTCAGCTGTTCACCAGCGATTCAGGCCTACGTTATTCATTTGGTCGTCGCGCCGGCGACCTGCATCTTGTTCATGTCGGACAGTGGCATCAAGACGGAACAGGCATTGTTGGCGAGCGGTTTGAATCTGCAGAGCGACATCATCATCAAGGGGCAGCATCATTCCGGAGAATCCGGCTCTGACGCATTCCTCGACGCCACGCGGCCGCGCCTGATCATTGCCACGTCGCGGGACTTCCCCGGCTACGAGCGAATCAGCGACGCCTGGGTAGAGAACATACGGAAACGCGGCATTAAACTCTTTCGTCAGGATGACGCGGGAGCAGTGACAGTGAGCTTTCGTCAAGACAGTTGGGAAGCGCAAAGTTATTTGACCGATGAAATCCTTCGCAGTTCCAACCATTGAACGGGCGCGCCTTTTTCCCGGAAGATGCGTCCGAATTTACTTTGCGGTAGATCGATATCAGCCTCACCAATTGCAAAACCGGGGTTTGATTCGGCGACCTCTTTAATATTCCGAAAGTAATCGACGTCATCTGTCGCAATGTAAATGCTGCCATTTTTCTCGAGTGCGGCATGAATCGAGCCAAGAAAATCCGGCGTCACAATCCGGCGTCGATGATGACGGCGTTTTGGCCAGGGATCAGGAAATAACAGATAGAATCTTTCCACCGATTCGACCGACAACAGATAACGCACTGCATAAAAACTTTCCATCCGCAGTAGCAGCACATTGTCCAATGTGGCGGCTTTGCGCGCCGATGCGCGCACTCGGTTGAGCAGCCGTTCGATCCCGAGAAAATTCTTGTCCGGCATCCGCTGCGCCAGCGCGCAAAGAAACGAACCATCGCCGCATCCAAGATCGACGTGCAAAGGCACTTTGCGTCCGAAAATCCTATCGAGATCCAAATGATCCGTGAGCGATTCGACTGTAATCAGCCGAGAAGGGACGTGCCTGCGGTGAGCTAAGCTACCCTCATCCGCAGGCACGCTGAGGAGAAAGTGAATCGGGGAGAAATCCAGGAATTCGAATGAACAGGGAGACAATGCCGAAAGAAGCGTGGCTGTTTTGATGATTTGGTCTCGGCCGCATTGAATTAAGGTAAACCCCGTTTATGACGGTCACCCTGCTGATGGCAAGCAAAAAAATAGCCTGAGTTATTCACAACGCGCCGATTGAGAAGGTGTCTAACCACCGAAAGTATGAAACGAACACTTATTCTCTTGGTGAGCTATGCATTGATCGCTGCTTGTCCTATCACGAGTAGCCAGGGACAAAATTCTTCTTCTGCCGAAACCAAAACCGCGATCTTTGCGGGCGGCTGCTTTTGGTGCATCCAACCGGCATTCGATAAGGCAAGAGGGGTCATCAAGACCGCAGTGGGTTATTGCGGCGGAACCGAACCGAACCCGACTTACGAGGTCGTTTCATCCGAAAAAACCGGCTACCGCGAGTCGATCCAGATTACGTACGATTCGGCAAAGATCTCTTACGACCAGTTGCTCGATATCTACTGGCGCCAAATCGATCCAACCCAGGCAGACGGACAGTTTACTGATATCGGACCGAGTTATCGCGCCGCCATTTTCTACGGCAACGATAGCGAGAAAAAAGTCGCAGAGGCTTCAAAGAAGAAGCTTGCGCACTCGGGCAAATTCAACAAACCGATCGTGACCGAAATTCTGCCGGCGATGAAATTTTATGCGGCTGAGGCGTATCACCAGAAATACTACCAGCAGAACCCGGAACATTTTGAAGCATTCGAGGAAGGCTCGGGGCGGGTCTCGTTCAAAAAGAAAACCTGGGAACAATAAGGCTTTGTGGCACAGGCATCTTGCCTGTGGGGCGACCGGGCGTCTCGCCTGGTGGATAGTTATTCTCGGCAGGCAAGATGCCTACCGGCCGCCACAGCCAAGATGGCTGTGCTCCGGCGCCGAGCAATTAGGCAACCTGTACGCCTTCGGTCGCAGTTCGTTTGGCGTAAAGATCGCTCAGGCGTTTTGTCATCGGGCCGACCTTGCCATCGCCAATTTGGCGATTGTCCAGCCTGGTGACCGCAGCCAACTCGCCCATTGTGCCTGTACAAAACATTTCGTTGGCGCCGTAAATATCGACCACCGACAGATCGGTTTCGACGCAGCGAATTTTTTCTGCGGCACAAATTTCAAGCACTGTCGACCGCGTAATTCCCTCGGGACAGGCCACCACGCGACTGGTCGCTAGATCGCCGCTTGCTCGCGATTTATCGGAGTTGCGCACGATAAAGACGTGCGTGGCGTTTGTTTCCGCGACAAAACCGCGCGTATCGAGCATTAAGGCGTCATCCGCGCCGGCGTTGTTTGCTTCGATCTTTGCCAGAATTGAATTCAGCAGATTCGCATGATGAATTCGCGCATCAAGAACCTCAGGGGGCGGGCGCCGGACTTTACTCGTAGTCAAAGTCAGACCCGTTTTCGCGTAAACTGGCGACTTGTGCTCCGCCAGAACGATCAACGTCGGCCCGTTCTGATTCAGACGTGGATCCATTCCAGACGTGATCTTCAAGCCGCGGGTAAGCGTTAGGCGAATATGGACGCCGTCGCTCATCCCGTTTCCCGCGAGTGTGCGTTTGATCTCCTCAATAATTTTTTCGCGCGCCGGAATTTCGGCGAATGACAAAGCGCGGGCCGAACGCTCCAGACGATCCAGGTGTTCGTGAAGTTTGAAAATCCGGCCGTTGTACAACCGCAATCCTTCCCAGACCGCATCGCCGCCTTGCACAGCAGAATCAAAGGGGCTGATCCCGGCCTTGTCGCGGTGCACGAGCTGACCGTTGATGTTAATAATCAGGTTGCGATTTCGCTCATCAAATTTCTGAAGCATGAAAAGAAAAACTAATCACGAATGAACACTAAGTTTCCGAGTTGTAAGGCAGATTTTGGTCTGGAAAACAGCTAACTAAAAGCAAAGCTGGTTAAGTCTTTTATCAGCCAAATCGGCGTAATCCGTGGTTCAGCGCAATCTGTATTCGTAAAATCGGTCGTAGTATTCGCGACAGCGATCATAAATTTCACGTAATTGCGCCGGCACCGTGGCCTGTCTCGCACGATATGGTTGAAACGACGTCGTCTTTGCCACTTCACCATACCAATGCCTGGCCCAGATGCCGTCGGTCTGACGCAATCCGGGCGGCCATGAGAGCATCGATTCGCTAAACTCAATACCGACCGCCTCGCAAAGCAGGCGCAACATCTGTTCAGGATTTTCCAGCACGTCTTTTGCATCGACAATTGGCGGGATCGAACCCGTGCGAACACGGACAAAATCAAGGATCTCTGCTTGCTGCATAAAGCCCAGGTCCGGCAACGCTGGATCCTCTCGCTTTTTGATATATGAAGCAATCACCTCGCGAGGGTCGCGAATAAGAAAGCAATTCGTGACTGCACCGAGCCATTCACGATCCACTTCCGGCAACAGATGATGGGCCATTTGTTTCTGGAAGAAAATCCGCCTGGCATTCGGAATCGGGCCGGTCAGTTGCTCGATAACTTTTCGCCAATCGGTCTCGCCGAAAGCGATTATTTCATCCGCCCCCGGATGCTTTTTGCCGGTGGCCTTTAAATAATATGCGTAAAACGGCTCATCGATCACGAAGGTATCGGGACGATTGCCCCAAGCGCGTATCATCGCGGTCGAGATATTTCGCGGACCCGACCACATGGCGATTCGGACCGGTTGAACCATCGACAAAGAATCTTGCGCGGCTGGACGAATTGCCAGCCTGAATTGATTCTTTTCGAGTGTTCGGATCGCTCGAATGAGCGACTTAACTCTTGGCGAAAACGCCTAACAGCGGCCGGCGTGATGGCGTTTTTGAACGGAAATCACTGGCAAAACCATTTTCAGTGCGAATCTCCACGTGCCCTGCGGCGCGTTTCGCATCATAAACCAACACTGCGCCAACGGGCGCCTGGTAAGGATCGGACACCGGCAGTTTTTTGAACCCGAACTTGTTCACCAGCTCTTGACCAGCTTGCTTCGCCAAGGTCGTCTGCGGTCGAGACTTCACCACGCCCGCGGCTACGAGGGCTTCTTTGACGTAGTGCCAGCACTTGGAAAGAGAATGAGCGCGAGCGCGTTCCTCTGCAATGGTCGCAGCCCGGCGCAGCTTTGGATCAATATTTGAATCATTGCCAAACGGCTGCACGATTTTCTTTGGATAATATTTGTCCACTACTTCAATTGACTGCTTTTTGCCCGAGGCGTCCCTGTACCCAAACTTGGGCTTAGGCGCCGAAAAATTCAGCGCGGCCGCAGGACGCGGATAGAATGCTACGCAACAGAGACCGAGAACTAGATAGGGGGTGATTTTTCGCATAAAGCGCGCGTCCTATCGATCAGATCAACTGCCTCCGCAACTGATTTTTTTCAGAAAACGTAAAATTTTTCGGGTTGACAATTACCGAACGTGACAGGGGTCGTAAAAACGGCAGTTTCCGAGGCAATTCCTGAGGCGGCGGGCTTAGAGTGACGAGACCAATTCGACCATCCGGTGGCGCATCTTTTCGTCGGGAAACCGACCGATCCCTGCTTGAATGTTGTCTTCGAGGTGGCTTGGTTTGTTAGTCGCGGGAATAGCGCAAGTGACAGCAGGATTGGTCACGATCCACTTGAGGAAAAATTGAGCCCAAGAATGACAATCAAATTCAGCAGCCCAATCAGGCAAGGGCTTTGAGCGAGTTCGATTGAAGAGATCGCCTCCCCCAAAGGGGCGATTGACGATAACCGCAATGCCGCGTTCCTGAGCAAGTGGCAGAACGCGTTCTTCTGCTTCGCGTTCCATGAGTGAATAGTTGATCTGCACAAAATCGAGCTTTTCGCTTCGCATGATTCTCTCCACGTCGGCAAGAGCCCCCGCTTCATAGTGCGTGACACCCAGGTAGCGGATGCGCCCCTGCGCCTTCCATTCACGCAATGTCGCCAATTGCGTTTGGACATCGACGAGATTGTGTACCTGCATCAGATCGATTCGTTTCGCACGCAAGAGCGCCATCGAACGCTCCATTGATTTGATCCCATTCTCCCTGCCGCGTGTCCAAACTTTCGTGGCGAGAAAAATCTTGTCCTGGATACCGAGCGCAGTCGTCAGCTCGCCAATCACATCTTCGGCGCGACCATACATCGGCGAGGTATCGATTAGCCGTCCGCCGAACTTCACAAAAAGCGAAAGGACGTCTCCGAGTTGCCTCCGGTTATCCGAAGTAAGATCGACATCAAAGGCCTGCCAGGTTCCAAGGCCGATGACCGGCAGTTTTTCGCCCGATGAAGGAATTGCACGCGTCAGCATTGCTGATGATTTGATTTTCCCTTGCGCGTGTGCGGGCTCAATCGGCAAAAGCAAGCCACCCGCCGTTGCGCCAATCAGCCGTGCAGCTTCACGTCTCGTCATAACCCTTTGTCTTTCCGACCGAAGTGGAGGAATCTCCCGCTGTTGCCTCATAAAATTGGAGATGTCTCGACTCCGCTCGACATGACAAACCTATGAAACGTCGCTGTTTTATCAAAGTCGCCGCCGGAACGACGCTTGCAGTAAGCGCAGGATCGGCAACGGCGCTCGCAGAAAAATCCGTAAAACCTCTTCGCATTCTCATTCTTGGGGGCACCGGGTTCACTGGGCCATATCAGGTTCGATACGCCCTGAGCCGCGGCCACAAGGTTACTACTTTTAACCGCGGCAAAACGCATCCCGGAGAGTTACCAAAAGAAGTCGAGCAATTGATCGGTGATCGCAACGGTCAGCTCGACGCGTTGAAAAATCGGCAATGGGATGTGGCGATCGATAATCCCACCACGCTTCCAGGCTGGGTCCGTGATGCGGCACAAATTCTGACAGGAAATGTCGAGCGTTACGTGTTTATCTCGACAATCTCGGTTTACGCCGACACGGGCCAGGGTGTGGACGAAACGGCGCCGCTCGCCAAATATGACGGCCCCGATCCGTACAAAGAGACCATCGAAGCTGTGAAAGCCTCAGGCTATAAGACTTATGGCCCGCTCAAAGCATTGTCGGAAAAAGAAGCCGAGAAATGGTTTCCCGGGAAAACGTTAATCATCCGACCCGGCCTCATAGTGGGACCGCGCGACGAGACCGATCGCTTCACGTATTGGCCGGTGCGCATCGATCGAGGCAGCGAAGTGTTGGCCCCGGGCAAATCAAGCGATCCGGTGCAGTTCATCGACGCACGAGACCTGGCCGAATGGACAATCCGCATGGCGGAAAATCGCGAGACCGGAATTTATAACGCGACCGGTCCCGCCAAGCCGCTGGAAATCGGTCAGATGTTGAACGAAATCAAAGATGCGCTCCATTCGAGCGCCACATTCACCTGGTTACCTGCTGACTTTCTGCAACAACGAAAAGTTGAAGCATGGTCGAACATGCCCGTCTGGGCAGGCGATGAGCTTGGACTTGCACGAACGAAGATCGATCGCGCCCTGGCAAAAGGTTTGACGTTTCGCCCCCTCGCGGAAACGTCGCGCGACACGCTCGTCTGGTTCAAATCGTTACCGCAAGAGCGACAATCGAAATTGCGCGCCGGTCTAACACCCGAACGCGAAGCGGAAGTGTTGGCTGCGTGGCATCAGAAAAAGGCATGATAGGATGTCATCCCCAGCGGATGCGAGGGATCTCACAAATGCGGAAAACGTTACGCAAGTAGGTGAGATCCTTCGGTCACGCTCAGGATGACAGCGATTTGGTATGAAAAAATTTTTCACCAAAATCGTTGATGTTAAGCCGGACGAGCTCCACGCGCTTTGGCTTGCCTTCGTTTTCAACTTCGTCGTACTTGCCGGTTACTACATTCTGCGACCGATTCGCGAAGAAATCGGTGCGACCAGCGGCGTGGAAAATTTGCCCTGGATGTACACGGCCACCCTCATCGGCATGCTCATCGCCAACGCGCTCTTCGCAGCCATCGTATCACGCATGTCGCGCCGCAAATTTCTGCCGATCGCCTACCGTTTTGCTATCGCTAATCTTTTCATCTTTTTCGTTCTCATGCGCTTTGTGCCGGCGAACTGGCAATGGCTACTGGCGCGCTCGTTTTTCGTCTGGGTGAGCGTCTTCAATCTTTTCGCGACCACGCTTTTTTGGGCCTTCATGACCGACCTATTTACCGCCGAACAAGGCAAGCGCCTCTTTGGTTTCATCGCGGTGGGCGGTTCGTTAGGCGCGATCCTCGGTCCGCTGGTCCCGACGTTTCTGGTTGATCGATTCAGCACTGGCATTTTCTGCCTCATGTCAGCGGCGATGTTCGAAATCGCGGCGCAATGCGTCCGTTTTTTCCCAGCGGAATTTAGCGAGCACGCTGAAGCTGGGACAGCCGAAAAACCAATCGGCGGAAATATTTGGGACAGCGTCACGCACATCGCACGTTCGCCGTACTTGTTCGCGCTCGTCCTTTTCATATTCATTTACACGCTGACAAATACGTGGGCCTATTTTCAACAGGCGGACCTCACGGGGCATGAGTTAGCGGACAAGTCGGCCCGCACTGCATTCTTCGGTAAAATGGATTTCTCGGTCAACACGCTCACTGTATTGATTCAACTTTGCTTAACGAGTCGTCTGCTAAAATGGTTCGGCGTGGGCTTTACCCTCGTGCTCATGCCGGCGCTAAGCGGGCTGGGGTTTCTCGCTATCGGTTATGCGCCCATCCTGATTGTGCTAGCAGTTTTTCAGGTGGTGCGGCGTTCAACCGGCTTTGCGCTGCTTCGTCCGGCGCGCGAAATTTTGTTCACCGTTTTGCGCCGCGAAGACAAATACAAAGCAAAAAGCGTAATCGACACATTCGGTTATCGTCTCGGCGATATAGTCGGCGCCTGGTCGTATAAAGCGCTCCACGTCGTGGGCCTGAGCTTGAACGCGATCAGTTTCATTGCTGTGCCACTCATTGCTGCATGGTGCGCGCTGAGCATTTGGCTGGCTCGCAAGCAACGCGCTCTAGCGGATGCTCAGTACCGTTCAGAAGCTGGTCCGGCTGTTGACGTCGCAGCTGCGAAACCAGCCTGAGTTCGTTAGGCTGAAAAGAAATTGCGTTCGCCTGTTTTCGGCAGAATCGTAATCAGCAACAAACACAGGAGGTAAAACAATGGCAATACGAACTGGATCGGCTTTTTGGGAAGGCACACTTAAGCAGGGCAATGGAACGACGAAACTCGGGAGCGGCGCGTTCGAAGGTCCTTACTCTTTTTCATCGCGGTTCGAAGAAGGCAAAGGCACCAACCCCGAAGAGATGATCGGCGCAGCTGAGGCCGCGTGCTACTCGATGGCTCTTTCGGCGAACTTGGAGAAAGCGGGCCATCCAGCGAAACGAATTAGCACCATGGCCACCGTCAAACTTGAAATGGTAAGCGGCGGACCACAAATCACGACGATCGAGCTAAAGACCGAAGCCGACGTTCCCGGTATCGATGAGGCAAAATTTAAGGAACACGCCGAGTTGACGAAAAAGACTTGCCCGGTCTCCGTGGCACTTTCCGGGACTCAGATCAATCTCGACGCGAAGTTGCTGTAGTCGCGTCTCAGTGAAACGCGTTCGAAGCGGGAGTGGCATTCGTTGCGCAGAGCACTCGAAGGCTGCGTGTTCGGCTTCGACAAGATCGACATCGCACCTTTACTGAATCCAAACGACTACGCGATGCATCTCAACAGGGATGGCGCGGAGAATCGGACATTGGATTTGCGTGTGGCTGATTGTTGGTCTTGCGCCGATTCGCGCCGGGCAAAACTCAGGTGATCTGCTTAACGAGAGAGAAATTCGCAGATTAGCCGCGGAGCGAATCAAAGCGCTCGGCGGCGAACAGAACGGCATCGGTATCGTCGTTGGCACGATCTCATCGGAGGGTCGCAAGATCATTTCGGCCGGTGAACGCAGCTTGGATGACCCGCACCCTCCCGATGCCGATACCGTTTTTGAAATCGGATCGGGGTTTGCCGTTCATGCCTAACGAGTCGACGATTTCGAACGAATCCGCAGCCACGAAGTACTCGACCGCCGATCTCCGTCGGTTCGTTGCGAGCTCCGAATTGCGCGGCGTCGGCGAAAAATGGGAATACTCGAACATGGGCTACTGGCTTTTGAGCGAAGCGCTCGCCGCCCGTGCTGGTCTTGACTATGAAAGTCTGGTGCGGAAGCGCGTGATCACGCCATTGGCCCTAACCAATACGGCGTTCGCGCTCTCGCGGGAAGTGAAAGCGAATTTCGCGGCTGGCCACAACGCCGTTCTCCAGCCGTCGTCGCCGATCTCGACGTTGCCGATCTATTCAATCATGCCTGCAGCCGGCGGTCTTTATTCGACCGCGAATGATTTGTTGAAGTTACTCGCCGTGGCGATGGATTACGAACATTCGCCATTAGACGGCGCAATGCGCCTCACCTGGAATACGCGCCGGCCGATGTCGCGGGATGGTTTCGAGCAGGCGCTTGGATGGACAATCATTCACGAGCAGAAAAGCCTTCTCATCGTACAAGACGGCGGCACGTTCGGTTATGCGACTTCGATCGCGTGGGATCCGGTCAGGCGCGTTGGCGTCGTCGTGCTGTCAAATCAGGTCGCGAACGTCGGCGACGTCGCGCGTCACTTGCTGCGACCGAGCATCCCTCTGGAAAAACCGACTGTAACGAAGCGAACCGAGGTGGCGCTCGATCCGGCAACACTCGACATTTACGTCGGAAATTACGAAGCAACCGGCGAAGGAATCTTCGCGGTGGCTCGCGAGGCTAATTCTCTGTCTATCCGCTCGCCCGCTGAATGGGGCCTGCCGAAATTCCGACTGCACCCGGAAAATCGACAAGACTTTTTCGCAGCCGAGCTACCGATGCGCGTCGCGTTCCAATTCGAGAACGATGGCTCGATCAAGAAGATGCTCGTCTATCCGCCTCGCGGGCGGAAACCGATTTCGACTGTTCGCTCGGACTCCTTCCGCTGATAGCAACTCGCTAGGTGACGATGCAAATTCGCGATGTCGTGAAGACACGACAGTGCCGCACGCCAGCATGTTGCACAATCCGAAATTCTACTTCGCCAACTCGTAGAGATATTCGACGAAAGACATTACCGCGCCATCGAGTCCTTGTATTTTCGGGTTCGTAGATTCGATGATGTAATATTCGTCCGGCGCATGTGCGCCCGAGCCGTGACCGAGACCGAAATGTCCGGCGGCAAGTTTCAGGGGGTCGCCGGTAAAGACGTAACCTGGATACGAGCCGGCGTTGCGCGGCCACAACAGCGCATCGATTCCGGATTTCTTGTAAGTCGCGGCCTGCGCCTTTATGAGCGCGGAATCGGCGGATGTACTCGTGGGATCGTAACCGCCCGTCATGTTCACTTCAATGTCGCCGAAGCCGCGCTTGGCCAGATGCGCCTTTAACGCCACGAGTGCGTCTGCGGCTTTCATGTCTGGCACGAGACGCATGTCAATCTTCGCAACAGCGCGATGAGGCAAAATGGTTTTGCCGCCAGGTCCGGTGTAGCCGCCGACTAAACCTTCAATGTTTACAGTTGGCTGCGATTCAAGCCGTTCGTTCGCCTGCTCCCACGGCAAGTCGTTGATCCAATGCTGCACGCTGAATAGTTTCTTAGTCTGTGCTTCGCTCCGCACCTTCGACACTTTTTCGATCATCAATTTTTCTTCGGCGCTGAGCCGAAGGGG
>WNGE01000999.1_pt2 | contig 19029 bp, 16 predicted proteins | sample 5400651 | NCBI WGS metagenome assembly WNGE01 (sample SAMN13153370, study PRJNA577476) | soil metagenome | isolation source: 60 cm soil or saprolite under grassland replicate 2 | place: USA:California | collected 2016-06-15
GCCGCCGCCGCCGCACAACTTCGACCGCCTGCCGTACATCACGAGTGCCCGGCCACTCCGCGACCTGCGGCGGCGACTGGCGGAGGCCAGTGCCTAGGCCCGGGCCCTGGCTCCGCCTGACGGCGGTCTTCGCCGGCCTCTCGACGTTGCTCGCCGTGGTCAGCGGCGCGGCCTCCCTCGGCGCGGCGCATCGCGTGCTCGCGGCCCTCGCCCTGCCGCCGCTGCTCGCACTGGTGGTCGCTGCCGTCCTCGTCCATCGGCGGCTGCTCGTGCCTTCGGTGAGCGCGCTCATCCTGTTCGGCATCGCCGCGTTGGTGACCGCGCCTGTCCTTCACCTCGCGCTGGCAGCGGTTGCGTTCGCGGCGACGCTCGTGCTGGCGGCCTCCACGTATCGCGGCGAGCCGGCGCCGCGGGCCTCGTGGCGCGACTACGTGACGCTCACGAAGCCACGCATCATGTCGTTGCTGCTCATCACGGGCCTCTGCGCGATGTTCGTCGGTGCACAGGGAGCTCCGCGCCTGTGGCTCGTGCTCGCGACCATGTCCGGCCTTGCGCTCGCCTGCGGCGGTGCCTCTGCACTGAACCATGTCCTCGATCGCGACATCGACAAGCTGATGGGGAAGCGCACCCGCGCACGTCCGGTCGCCGCGGAACGGATGCCGGCCTCACGCGCACTGGAGTTCGGCCTCGCCCTCTCGGCGTTCAGCTTCGTGCTGCTGGCGTCCCTCGCGAACGTCCTCGCCGCCGCACTCGCACTCATCGGGAACCTTTTCTACGTCCTCGTTTACACACGCTGGCTCAAGAGGACGACGCCGCAGAACATCGTGATCGGCGGTGCTGCCGGCGCGGTCCCGCCGCTCGTCGGCTGGGCAGCGGTGACCGGGAACCTCACACTGCCCGCATTGTGGCTGTTCCTGATCGTGTTCTTCTGGACGCCCCCGCACTTCTGGGCGCTTGCGCTGCTGATCCGGCGCGACTACGAGGCGGCGCGGATCCCGATGCTGCCCGTGGTGCGCGGCGTACGCGAGACGACACGGCAGATCGTCCTGTACTCACTGGTTCTGGTCGCGGTCACGGTCGTGCCGTTCCTCTGGGGGACGCTCGGCCTCCTCTATCTCGGCGTCGCTCTCGGACTCGGCGCGACGTTTCTGCTCCTGGCCGTGAGGCTGCGGCGCGAGGCCACTCCGCGGCAAGCCTCCGTTCTCTTCCACTTCTCGCTGCTGTACCTGGCTCTGCTGTTCGCGGCGATGGCGGTCGACCCACTCCTGTAATGCCCGAGCCGATCACACCCGTCGAGCCGACCCCCGAAGTGGCAAGGAGGAATGTCACCCTCGCAGTGTCGCTGCTCGGGCTCGCGATCCTCATCGCGGCCGGATCGATCGTCGTCGCGCTCGTGTACCTGCACTACGACTGAGCGTCGGCTAAAGGAATCCCCGGCCAGAGCCGATCTGGCCCTTGATGACGCGTTCGTCTCGGTTCCTCCTGCCCTTTGCCCTGATCGCGCTGGCCGCCTCGCTGTCCGTCGGAGTGCCTCGGGGCGCAGCGATCGATCCCTTCCCCAACGTCGGCATCACCACGCTCTCGAGTGACCATTTCATGATCCACTACAACCGCGACGACCACAGCACGGACTGTCCGACCATGTTCATCACGCAGGAACAGGCCGGCGACACCTTGGGTATGGCAGAGAGGGCCTACACCCTCTACACGGACTGGGGGTATTCCGCGCCGATTCTCGACGCGGGTGGCGGCCTTCTCGACATCTCGGCCGATCAGTTCAGCGCCACGCCCAACGGCTGCATCAGCTACGGGTTGATCGACGCGAGCATCCCTCGCGAGGTCGACGGCACGCTGAGCCGCTGGGACGCGCTGATCAACCCCGTCCTGCCACTCGGTGCCGGGGAGATTCACCTTGATTCGGTGAAGGGGCTCAGCTATCACACGATCGCGCACGAGGTCTTCCATCTCTTCCAGCGGAGGATCACAACCAGCGCCGACCCCTGGGTCGAGGAGGGCACAGCCGAATGGGCCGCCGTCAAGGCAGAAGGCGCCGCCGGCGGGCTGGAGTCCAATCCGGACCGAACGCTCGACTGCGTCGGATCGGAGTGCGGGGACACCGAGTTCGACAAGAACGGCTACCCGGGCTGGATGCTTTTCGAGTACCTGACCGAACACTACGGCGATGCGAAGATCAAGGAGATCCTCTCAGCAGCGCCGATGACCGGAACCAAGGCGCTGGCGTCGGTCTTGCCCGCGACCGTGAAGCTGCAGGACTTCTTCAACGACTACACGATGGCGAGGCTGAACGGGAATTTCTCGTCCCCGGCCCTGGCGGGCGTCCTGCCGCAGTCGCTGGCAACGCTCTCGCTCGGTAACGCGAACGGCTCGTTCTCGGTCACTCCCGTCGCCGTGAATCACCTCGCGGTCCGCTACCTCGAGCTGGCCCACGGGGACGACACCGATACAGGGCCGTGCTACGTCGCCCAGCTGAAGCTCGACGTCGCGATTCCTGCCAACGTCGTCTCGAGGCCCTACTACTACGCGAACATCAAGGGGTCCGTGCCACAGGCGCTCACCGTCTCCGGGTCGACGGCGTCGATCACGGTTCCCTGGGACACCTGCAGCGGGAGCCCGGACGCCTATCTTTCCCTCCCGAACGATTGGAACGACGCCGATCAGGCCGGCGCACCCAAGGACGGGCGTGAGTTCGTCGTCTCCGGCACCCTTACCGTCTACAAGTCGAAGCCGGCCACGGCGGCGTCGCCGCCGCCCGGCGCCAAGGTGATCGGCCCTGTCACCCAGGCGCCGACGACAGATCCGGCGCCCGACCTGACCGTCTACGCGCCCGAGCTCCTCCGCGTCTCGTCGAAGACGCGCGTGCTGCGCTTCGTCGTCTTCTCGAGCGGAACGGGAGCGCTGCGCGCGGTCCTCGGCTCGAGCTGGAACGGCTCCGCCACCCTGCACGCGGGCAACAACGACATCCGGTTCGTGCTTCCGACGCAGCTCCTCAAGCGCTTGCGGAAGACCAGCTCGGAGAACATTCTCTCGCTGACGAGCTACTCGCCGAGCGGGGCCAAGGGCCAGACCGTCACGCGCCGCGTCGCCCTGCAGACGACGAAGCCCAAGCGCCGCAAGTAACACTGGAGTCGCCGCGTGATTGCGGCGGGCGGGGTGTCCCTCGATCGAGGGACAGCGGCGAGGCCGGGCCTGCCGACAACCAGTGAGAACCATGCGGACCCCTCTTCTTGCCGCCGTCTGTCTCGGCCTGCTCTTGCTCGCACCTGCGGGCGAGGCGGCGACCGCTGTTCGCGGTACTCCGCCGACTGCGCTGCACGGCTTCCTGCTGCGCGCCGACGAGCCGGTCCGGAACTCCTTCCCGCGCACGCCTTCCTTCGCCTGGAACCCGGCGCCAGGCGCGATTCGCTACCAGTTCCAGCTCGCGACGAGCTCGAGCTTCCGCGAGGTGCTCGATGAGCGCGAGCTCTACACCTTCCACCGCACCTCGAACTGGACGAGCTCGCTTCGCTGGAGGATTCGCGCGCTCCGCACCGATCGGACCGACAACGAGAGGAAGACCAGGCAGAACGGACTGCCCGCGGTTGGCTACGGACCCTGGAGTGGCGTCTACAACTCCACCAACCCGACATATCAAGGCGGACCGATCACGCTCGGCCGCACGGTGTCGGACATCGTTTCCACCGGCGATGTAGGTTCCGATTCGCATCGGTTGATGCCGGCGTTCACCTTCACCGGCGATCAGGCTCTCGATGGTACGAGCGCCGAGCTCTTCCGCGTCTACGTCTTCACGGATAGGCAGTGCCTCAACCGCGTGTACACCGGCGCAGTGATCGGCGGACCCGCGTATGCGCCGCGTCCCTTTGGGCCACTCTCGCTTCCTTCCGTCACAGCCGCGATGGCAGCTGCCCGGGCGAGCTACCTCCCCGACGGCTCCGAAGCGACCGGCTACACCCTCGACGGTCTGCAGGTCAAGACGACCGAGGCGGCTGCACCGGCGAAGCCCACGACGGCCGTGCCGAGCGACTCCGACACGAACCCCGGCGGCTCGGGCCCTGCTCCGCCTGCCGGGCCTGAGCAGATCGAAGTCGGTGCGGGTGTGCTCGGTGCGCCGGTCGATCTGTGGGACACCGATTGGCCGAGCAGCGGCTACTACTGGACCGTCATCCCCGTTGCCGCTCTCTCCCCCGGCGCACTCTCGACCAGCACCGCGGCGAGCGCCGCGCTCGGGGGGTCCAGCGTGACTGTCGCGAGCACGCTCGGCTTCTCGAACGGCGACACGGTTCTACTTGGGAACAAGGGGAACCAGGAACCGGTGACGGTCATCGGTGTGAGCGGCACCACGCTGACACTGGCGGCGCCCCTGAAGCTCGGGCACGGCGTCGGCGAGCCGCTCGTTCGCTCCGGTGGCAATCTGCAGTACAGAGACCTGGAGCTGCCTCAGGACGTCTGCGCGCCGCCGTACAACCGGGTTGCACGTTTTGGCAAGCAAAGCGAGCCTTCGCTCACCGCGGCGGGTGAGCTCTTCGCCTCCGGCCTCTCCCCCAAAGGCCGGCTCACCGCCGGAACGACGAGCCAGGCGTTTTACGGCTCCCCGCTCGTGGCCTGGACGCCGGCCCTCGGCGCCACGGTCTACGAGGTCCAGTGGAGCAAGAAGCGCTATCCCTTCAAGCCGCTGCCGAATCCCCAGAACCAGAACGCACTCGGCACGCTCACGCTCGGCACCTCCTACGTCCTCCCATTGAAGCCGGGCACCTGGTATTACCGCGTGCGCGGGTTCAACTACACGCTCCCGACCGGTGCACAGCAGATGTCCTGGTCCGACCCCGCCAAGATCGTCGTCGCCAAACCGAAGTTCCGCATCGTCGGCGGCGGCAAGTAGCCCGAACTGACTTAGTGGCTCTGAGCCACTAAGTCAGGCGCGGTCGCTCGGAAAGCGGTAGCGACCCAACCAAGCTCGGGCTTGTGGCTCTGAGCCACAAGCCCGGAACGGCTACTGAATTGCCTTGAGGAACTTCCGCCCGAGTCGCTCGACGGGCTTCGGGAGAAGTTTTCGTTGCTTCTTGACTGCCGAGGAGCCGAGCCAGAACGCTGTCTTGACGCCGAGGACGTAGCGGTTGCGGGCGCGGTCGGCGAGTGAGTTCTGCCCCACCTTGCGTGCGACGGTCGTGGAGCCGACCACGAACCTCGCATCCTTGAAGCGGTTCGAACGGTAGATCGCCTGTCCCACGACCTTGCGTGGCCCGGACGTCCAGGTCGTGTCGTGAAAGGCGACCCAGCCTCCCTCGACCACCTTCGGTACCCACTTCTCGAAATCCTCGAGCACAAGGTCGTACTCGTGCGAGCCGTCGACGAAGAGCAGCTCGATCGGTTCGTGGAACTCGTCCGCCGCGGGTTGCGAGAGCGACGTAACCGGTCTGACCAGATCCGTGATTCCCGCGCGGTCGACGTTCGCCTTGAAGTCTCCGAAGCGATAGTCGGCATGCGGGTCGATCGCGTAAATGGGAACGGACGCTCCGGCCAGCGACCCACGCCCGAGACAGATCGTCGACTTCCCCATCCAGGAGCCGATCTCGACGATCACGCCCTTCCCGGTGCACGAGCGGGCGAGATCGTAGAGCGCCTCGCCTTCCTCGTCTGTCAGCCAGCCCGGGACGTCCGCGATGAGCGGTTTGACGTGCACGGTGAAGTCGTTCATCGGCTGCTCTTCGGCCGATGAGCGGTGGAAAGCGGAAACATGGTTTCCCTCACGTGAGCGAGCCGAAAGCGAGCGACGTTCATGCCGCCGCGGAGCGTACGGCTTCTTCGTAGATGCGGTCGCGCTCGAACCGGTCGAGCTGCTCGGAGAGCAGGTCTGAAGGCGGCGGAGCATCGCCCGGCGGAAACGGCGCCGGTTTCCCGTCGATCTCGACGGCCTCGAGGTGGTCGGCCGGCTCGTGTTCGAGTTGGACCGGCCGGCCCAGGCGCGAGCGCAACCAGCCGGCGAGCAGCTCCGCCTGCGCGGCGGTGCCGGTCACGCGGATCCACTCGACGTCCCCGATCCCGGGCCAGAGGGATGCGAGCTGCCTGCGCCAGCGGCTCGTCCGCGCCCAGGCGATGTCGGAAACCACGACACGATCGAAGACGCCCGTGAGCCGGCCGTAGGCAACGGGAAGCTCGTGCCACTCGGTGCTGTCGACGATCAGGCGGTCGACGACGCCCACGAGGCTCTCGAACGAATCGCTGCCGAACGAAGGCACGCCGCGCCAACGCAGGAAGACCGGCAGATCCGGCAGCAGGAGAGGCTGCACGACACTCGCGGGCGCCGCCGCGCGCGCGCCGCAAAGCCGGATCCGGATCGTCTCGGCACAGATCTGGCGGCCCTCGCCCGAGGGGAAGATCTCGACGTCGACCTGCGCCTCGAGCCCGTCCTCTCGCTCGGGCTCGGGAACGAGGACGATCGTCCGCGAGGGATGGCGCTCTGCCAGCCCGGCCAGGACGTCGTCCGCCGCTTCGACCCACTCGGGCGGAACCCATGCCGTGTGCGTCATCACGCTCGTCCGTTGATAGGGGACGTCCGAGCCCGGCGCGATGCGCAGCGCGGCCACCTGGCGCTCGATCTCCCGGATCGACCCTAGTGCCGTCACCTAGGCTCCGCTTGCGGTGCCGCTACCAGGATGCGCGGGCTTTGCCCGCGCATCCGTCGGAAATCGCCGACCGGGCTCGTCGGAATCTTCATCTCAGACGCCAGGACCGCCCGTCGCGTTCCATCAGCTCGTCGGCCGCCGTCGGTCCCCAGGTTCCCGCCGAGTAGTTCGGGAACGCCGGGCGGTCGCGCGCCCAGGCCGCGACGATCGCGTCGACGAGCGCCCATTGCTCTTCCACCTCGTCGATGCGCGTGAACAACGTCGCGTCGCCGAGCATCGCATCGAGGATCAGGCGCTCGTACGCCTCGGGCGGAAGGCGCCGCCGTAGAGGAAGTCCATGTGCACGGTCCGGATCGTCATGCCCTGCCCGGGAACCTTGACGCCGATGGCCAGCGACACGCCTTCGTCGGGCTGCACGTGCACGATGAGGACATTCGGCCTCAGCCGCTCGGCGGAGAGCTCCTCGAACGGCGGATGCGGGGCACGCTTGAACTGGATCGCGATCGTCGTCTCGCGCCGTGCGAGCCGCTTGCCGGTCCGGACATAGAACGGCGTGTCGGCCCAGCGCCAGTTGTCCACGTAGAGCTTCGCTGCGACGTACGTCTCGGTCATCGAAGTCGGATCGACTCCCTGCTCTTCGCGATACGCCGGCACCTCCTCGCCTTCGATGTAGCCGCGACCGTACTGCCCGCGTACAACCGACTTCGGCCCCGGCGTGTGCATCGCGCGCAACACCTTCACCTTCTCGTTGCGCACCGAGTCGGCGGTGAAGTCGATCGGCGGCTCCATCGCGGTGATCGCGATGAGCTGCAACATGTGGTTCTGGAAGATGTCGCGCACCGCGCCCGCCTGCTCGTAGTAGCCGGCGCGACCTTCGATGCCCATCGTCTCCGCGACGGTGATCTGGACGTGGTCGACGAACTGCCTGTTCCAGATCGGCTCGAAGATCCCATTCGCAAAGCGAAGAGCGAGCATGTTCTGCACGGTCTCCTTGCCGAGGTAATGGTCGATGCGGAAGACCTCGCGCTCGTCGAAGTACTCCTCGATGGTCTTCTGCAGCTCGCGTGCGGATGCGAGATCGTGGCCGAACGGCTTCTCGATGATGAGCCGCACCCAGCCCTGCGCCGAACGACGTTTGCCGACGGCTCGGACAACCGTCTCGAAAGCTGCCGGGGGCGTCGCAAGGTAGTAGACGCGGTTGCCTCCCGTCCCCCGCTCTTCGTCCAGCTCGGTCAGTGTCTTGGCAAGCCCGTCCTCGCGCTCCTCGTCGGCGAAGTCCATCGCGACGTAGCGCATACCGCTCGCCAGCAGCTCCCACGCGTCGTCGCGGAACTCGTCGCGTGAATGCTCCTGCACGGCCTCCTTCATCCGGTCTCGGAACTCGTCGTCGGTCTCTGCCGAGCGCGAGACACCGACGACCGCAAAATGCTCGGGCAGCAAGCGGCGGTACGCGAGCGAGTAGAGCGCCGGAAAGAGCTTGCGCTTCGTCAGATCGCCGGACGCACCGAAGATGACGAGGATGCAGTCGTCGGGCGCGCGTCGAACCTCCAGCCCTTCGAGCAGCGGATTCTCTTGCGCGATCGCCACGGTTACCGCGGGTCCGAGCCTGCCTTGGCGCGCTCGACGGCCCTGACCGCGTGGCCGCCGAACTGGTTCCGCAGAGCAGCGGCGACCCTCGCGGAGAACTTGATCTCGTCACGCGACTGGAAGCGCGCGAAGAGCGACGCCGCGATCACCGGCGTCGGCACGTTCTCGTTGATCGCCTCGTTGATCGTCCAGCGGCCTTCACCCGAGTCCTCGACGTAAGGGGCGATGTCCTCGAGCTTCGAGCCGTGCGTCTCGAACGCGGCGTGCAGAAGCTCGAGCAGCCACGACCGGACGACTGAGCCGTTGCGCCAGATGCCGGAGATCTCGTACGCGTCCAGGCCGTACTCGGAATGCTCCATGATCTCGAAGCCCTCTGCGTACGACTGCATCAAGCCGTACTCGATCCCGTTGTGCACCATCTTCACGAAGTGGCCTGCACCGGCCGGGCCGACGTGTGCGTACCCCTCCTCCGGCGCGAGCGCCTTGAAGACCGGCTCGAGTCGCTTCACCGGCTCCTCGTCGCCGCCCACCATGAGACAGAAGCCGACCTCGAGACCCCAGACACCACCGGAGACGCCGGCGTCGACGAAGTGGATGCCGCGGTGGCTCGCCTCCACGTAGCGCCGCTTCGAGTCCCGGAAGTTCGAGTTGCCGCCGTCGACGATCGTGTCGCCCTCGCCCGCGATCTCGAGCAACTGGTGGAAGGTCTGCTCTGTGACCTCGCCCGCCGGAATCATCATCCAGAAGGCGCGCGGGGCCTCCAGCTGTTCCTTGAGTTGCTGAAGAGAATCTGCCGTCCGCGTGGCGACATTGGGGTCGTATGTGTGCATCTCGTGGCCGTGCTCACCGAGGCGCTCCGTCATGCCCGACCCCATGCGTCCGAGCCCGATCATTCCCAGCTGCATTACAGATCCTCCAATCTGACCCGCACGATCGGGCGCCCGCGTTCCCGCAGCGAGCGATAGTCGCCCTCGGCTTGAGCCCGGATCAAACGTCCGAAACCGAAGTCCTGGCCGGGGATGGGGATCTCGTCGCCGGTGTCGTCGACGACCTGGACGAAGAGCCCTGTCGGCGGACCGCCCTTGTGGAGCTGTCCTGTGGAGTGCAGGTAGCGCGGCCCGAGGCCGTGGGTCACGACGCAGGCGGTCTCGTGGCCTCGCTCGATCAGAGGCTGCAGCTCGCGCTCGCGCAGCGGATCGACGAAGGCCTGGATTGCGATGTAATTCGGCGGCTCGGCGCGCTCCAGCAACTCGTCGAGGGAACCTTCCGGCTCGAGCTGCGGATCCTCGCCGGACGCGAGCACCTCCTTCGTCTTGTCCTTCGCCGCCTGCACGTCCGGCTGGTCGAACGGATTGATCTGCAGGATGGAGCCGGCGACTGCAACGGCGAACTCCCAGCGGAAGAACTCCGCACCGATCTCGTCCGGATCGGCCAGTTGCACGTCAGCCGCCTGGCGGTCGGGGCCGTCCGGCCTCTCCCCAGGCGCCGGCACGAGCCCCGTCCCCTGCTTGCCGGTGGACTCGGCGATCAGCTGCTCGGCCCACAACCCGAAATTGCCGTCCGTCTCCTCGATGCAGACCTTGTCGCGCCCCTCGCGCCAGCGCTCGCCGAGCCGGAGGCCCAGCTGAAGGCCGGGGTTGGCGTCGCCGCGGCAAGCCTCCGCCATGCGCTCGCCGCTCGCGAGCACGCGCTCGATGTCGATCCCCATCAGTGCAGCCGGCACGATTCCGAACGGAGACAGCGCCGAGTAGCGGCCGCCGATCGTCGGCTCGCCTGCGAACACGCTCATGCCGCGCTCAGTCGCCAGCTGCTCGAGGGCCGAGCCTGGATCGGTGACAGCGACGAACTGCTCGCCGCTCTTGCCTGCCTTCTCCCAGAAATACTCGAAGTGCGAAAGCGTCTCGAGTGTGCCGCCTGACTTGGAGGAGACGATGAACATCGTCTTGCTCAAGTCGAGCGACCTCTCCGCGTGCCGGATCATCGGGGGGTGCGTCGTGTCGAGGACGTGCAGCTGCTTGGCTCCGAACGTCCGCTTCAACACCTCGGGCGCGAGCGAGGAGCCGCCCATGCCGAGCAGGACGAACGTCTCGAACTTCGTGCGCGCCTCCGCCGCGAACTCGGCGATCTCGCCGGCGCGCTCCTGCATCCGGTGCGGCTCGTCGAGCCAGCCGAGCCACTTGTCCTCGTCCGCGCCGGTCCAGACGGTTGGATCGCGCGCCCAGATCCGCTCGACGAGCTTCTGCTGCGTCGCGACTGTCACGCCCGGACGAGCTCGCCGCGCTTCGCGCTGATGCCCGTCACGCCGTGGCGAGCGCGCCGCGCTTGGCGCCTATCCCTTCGAGCAGCTCGTCGAAGGAGTCGCTGAACTTCTGCACACCCTCGCGCTCCAGCGTGTCGGACACGTCGTCGTAGTCGATGCCGGCGGCCGCAAGGTCGTTGAACAGCTTGCGCGCGACATCAACGTCCTTCGCCAACGTCAGCTCGACCTTGCCGTGCTCCTGGAACGCGCGGATGGTCTCCTCGGGCATCGTGTTCACGGTCTCGGGTCCGATCAGTTCCTCGACGTACATGACGTCGCGGTAGTCGGGATTCTTCGTGGACGTCGACGCCCACAGGCAGCGCTGCTTCGCGGCGCCCTTGCCCTCGAGGGCTTCCCAGCGCGGCCCGGCGAAGATCTCGAGATAGTTCTGGTACGCGAGCTTCGCATTCGCGATCGCGAGCTTGCCCTTCAGCTTCGTGGCGTCACCGCCGATTTGGTCGAGCCGCTTGTCCGTTTCCGTGTCCACGCGCGAAACGAAGAAGCTCGCCACCGAGTGCACCTGCTTGGGATCGCCGCCGCTCTCGACGAGCCGTTCGAGACCGCGGATGTACGCCTCCATGACCTCCTTGTGGCGCTCCAACGAAAAGATCAATGTCACGTTGATGCTCTTTCCCGACGCGATCATCTCCTCGATCGCGCCGAGCCCGGGCTCGGTCGCCGGAATCTTCACGTAGAGGTTCGGCTTGTCGATCCACTCGTGGAGCCGGCGCGCTTCCGCGACCGTGCCGTCGCGATCGTAGGCGAGCGTCGGGTCGACCTCCCACGAGACATACCCGTCAAGGCCTCCGCCCTCGTCCCAGACCGGGCGCAGCAGGTCGCAGGCATCCGAGATGTCGTGTGACGAGAGCTGTAGGAAGATCTCCTTCGGGTCCTCTTCACCGGACTCGAGGATTTCCTTTAGCTGCTCGTCGTACGCATCCCCTTCGGAGATCGCCTTCTGGAAGATGGTCGGGTTCGAGGTGACGCCGACGACCGCGTCCTCCTCCATCATCCTCGCGAGCTTGCCGCTCTGCAGCATCTGCCGCGAGAGGTAGTCGATCCACACGCTCTGGCCGAGTGCGGAGAGTTTGTGCAGGTTCGATTCAGGCATGAGAGGCGTTCCTTTCAAGATCTTCTAACGTGGGGGAACCCATGGTTCCCCCACGAGCCCCCTCCTTTAGTTTGGTGTCACGAGAACGGGACTGAGGCTCCCGCCGGGCAAAGCCCGGCTCCGCCGGCCTGGCGCCGGGATTCCAAGGTCGTTCGTTCATGAACTTCCAATCGCCTCGCGTTCAAGGTCTTCGATCATCTGCAGTCGTTTTACATAACGCTCGCCACCGTCGAAACGTGCCCCGAGAAACGTCGTCACGAGGTCCCGAGTGAGCGACGGCCCGACGACCTCTGAACCCAGACAGAGGATGTTCATGTCGTCGTGCTCTACCCCCTGGTGGGCCGAGTAGACGTCGTGGCAGATCGCCGCACGTATTCCCGGGAGCTTGCAGGCAGCGATCGAGGCGCCCACGCCCGAGCCGCAGATGAAGATTCCGCGCTCGGCGTCGCCGCGAAGGATGGCCTCGCCGATCAGGCGGGCCTTCTCCGGGTAGTCGATCCGCTCTCTGTCCGTGTCGGTGCCCAGGTCCACCACCGAGTGCTCATCGAGCACCTCGAGCACCGCGTCTCGGAGATGGACGCCACGGTGGTCGAATGCGACCGCCACCTTCACGTCTGGACCGTACCCCACCGGCGACAGAGCACGCGCCCTGCCTCCTAGAATGGCCTCGATGGACGCGAACGAACTCCGCGAGCTCGGCCAGCAATTCCGCGTCGATTCGATTCGCCCGGCAGCGGTCGCGAAGTCAGGGCATCCCACCTCGGGCATGTCCGCCGCCGACCTGATGGCCGTCCTCGTCGCGAACCACCTCCATTACGACTACGACCAGCCGAAGAGCCCGGCGAACGACCGCTTGATCTTCTCCAAGGGCCATGCCTCGACGCTCTATTACGCGATCCTGCGCGCCGCCGGGGCGATCACCGACGAGGAGCTGCTGACCTACCGCAAGTTCGGCAGCATGCTCGAGGGGCACCCGACTCCCCTGATCCCGTGGGTGGACGTGGCGACGGGCTCGCTGGGGCAGGGACTGCCAATCGGGGTCGGCATGGGTCTCGCCGCCAAGTACCTCGACCGCCTTTCCTCCCGTGTCTGGGTGCTCTGCGGCGACAGCGAGATGGCCGAAGGGTCGATGTGGGAGGCCTTCGAGCACGCGTCGCACTACGAGCTCGACCACCTGACGGCGATCATCGACGTCAACCGGCTCGGGCAGCGCGGCGAGACCATGATCGGCTGGAACACAGGCGTCTACGTCGAGCGCGCGCGGGCGTTCGGCTGGAACGCGATCGAGATTGACGGCCACGACGTCGAGGAGATCGACCGGGCGTACACGGAAGCGGAGGAGACGCCCGGCCGTCCGACGGTGATCGTGGCGCGCACGATCAAAGGCAAGGGCGTCAAGGCCGTCGAGGACAAGGACGGCTGGCACGGCAAGGCGCTCGACGATCCCGACGCCGCGATCGAAGAGCTCGGCGGCGTCCGGAACATCCACGTCGACGTCGCAAAGCCCGAACCTGCCGAGCCACACAGCTTCCCCGACGGACGGCTCGAGCTGCCGCGCTACGAGCTGGGCCAGAAAGTAGCGACGCGCAAGGCGTACGGCGAGGCGCTCGCGGCCCTAGGGTCCGCCCGCGGAGACGTGGTCGCGCTCGACGGCGAGGTGAGCAACTCGACGTTCGCCGAGATCTTCAAGCAGGCGCACCCCGACCGCTTCTTCGAGATGTACATCGCGGAGCAGCAGCTCGTGGCCGCGGCAGTCGGCCTGCACGCGCGCGGCTGGAACGCATTTGGCTCGACCTTCGCCGCATTCTTCTCACGCGCCTACGACTTCATCCGCATGGCGGCCATCAGCCGCGTCGACCTCCGTCTGGTGGGCTCGCACGCAGGCGTGTCGATCGGCGAAGACGGCCCTTCCCAGATGGCGCTCGAGGACATTGCTGCGCTGCGGGCGATTCACTCCAGCGTGGTGCTGCATCCCTGCGACGCGAATCAGACGGCCAAGCTAGTCGTCGCGATGGCGGACACGGAGGGCATCGTTTTCTTGCGCACCCTGCGCCCCAACACTCCCGTGATCTACGGGCCCGACGAGGAATTCGAGGTGGGTGGCAGTCGCGTGATCCGCTCGTCGGACGACGATGACGTCACGATCGTCGGCACGGGCATCACCGTGCACGAGGCACTGAAGGCGGCCGAAGCGCTCGAGGAGGACGGAATCACCGCGCGAGTGATCGACGCGTACTCGATCAAGCCGATCGACGCCGACACGCTGCAGGCAGCCGCGGAGGCCACGGGCAAGATCGTCACCGTTGAGGACCATGTCCCCGAGGGCGGCCTCGGCGACGCCGTCCTCGCCGCGCTGGCCGAGAAGGACGAGCACCCCCGCGTGCTGAAGCTGGCGGTGCGAGAGATGCCGCGCTCAGGCAAGCCGAAGGAGCTGATGAACGCCTACGGCATCGACGCCGAGCACATCGAGACTGCGGCTCGTCAGCTGGTCGGTGCCGAAGTCACCACCTCGTAGAGCGCGCGCTGCCGCTCGCGGGCCGCTCGGAACACATCGACCTTGTCGGTGCGAGGCTCGACCACCGGGCCGAGCGGCGCAGGCTTAGGCGCCGCCCCCAACCGCTCGAGCACCACGACGGCGGCGCCGCGCAGCGACGCCTCCTTGACCCCCGAGGTCGTGACCGGTCGGCCGAGCGCGTCGGCCATGATCTGCACCCACTCGGGGTCCTTGAGCAGCGCGCCGCCCGTGACAACGATCTCCTCGATGCCCGGCATCAACTCGGCAACCTCCGCGAACCGAAACGCGACGCCTTCGAGGCCTGCCTGGCGCAGATCCTGCGGCGTGGTGGCGAAGGTCAGTCCGTGGACGGCGCCCTTGACATGCTGGTGCCATCCCGGACTGCGCTCACCGCCGAGCAGCGACAGGAACGTGAGCCCGTGCGAATCAGGATCGCGGTCTGCGAGTGAACCCGCGCCGGGGTCTTCGAACGTCTGCGCCATCCAGGCGTAGAGATTGCCGCCGTCCGACAGCGAGCCGCCTTCGACGACACGCGTCTCGTCGACCCAGTGAAGAAAGAGCCCGGCGCGCGGCTCCGGTCTGTCCGTTTCGTAGACAACTCGGATCGCACCTGACGTGCCGACCATCAAGGCTGCACGCTCACGGCTCACGCAACCCGCTCCAAGGTTGGAGCAAGCGCCGTCGAGCAGCGCCGGATACCAGCCGTCCACCGGCGCATCCGAGATCACCGGCAGGCGTTCGGCGTCGAGGCCCAGCGTGTCGAGCAGCTCCGCGTCCCACGTTCGCGTGCGCAGGTCGAACAGGCCGGTCGGTGAGGCCATCGAGATGCTCGCGGGAACGTCACGCCCGAGCAGTTGCGCATACAGGTAGTCGCAGAACGAGACGAAGCGGTGTGCGGAGCGGAACAACTCCGGCTGTTCCTCGGCGAGCCACGCCAGCTTCGCCGGCCAGTAGCTCGTGTGGATCTGGCAGCCCGTACGGGCATGGACGGCGGCGTTGTCGAGACGGCGCACGAGCCGGTCGGCGGCGTCGGCGGAACGCGTGTCCCGCCAGGAGAGGATCGGCGTCAAGGGCCGGCCGTCCCGGTCGAGCGCGAGCAGGCTGTGGCCGAAGCATGATGCGCCGACTACGTCGACCTTGTCCATGCCGCCCGCCTCCTCGATCGCCTCTCGCGTCCGCGCGAGGACCCGATCCGGATCGTGCTCCCCGGGGTAGTCGCGACGAGCCGGCTCATCCCGCTCCTCGGCCGTCTCGTCGAACACGCGCGCCCGCACCGACGAGGTGCCGAGGTCGAGAGCGAGAACCCGGTCCACGGGCCGTACCCTTACAGCCGTGGCAGTAGTGATCGCATCCAACCTGCGCAAGGAGTTTTCCGGCGACCCGCTGTTCGACGGCGTTTCGTTCAAGGTCGAGCGCCGCGACCGCGTCGCGCTCGCCGGGCCGAACGGCGCTGGCAAGACGACCTTGCTTCGAGCTCTGGTTGGCGAGACGACTCTCCAGGGTGGCGACCTGGCGTTCCAGAAGAGCACGCGCGTGGCGCTGCACGATCAGCGGCCGCCGCTCGAGCGCCGCCTGACGCTGCGCGAGTACGTCCTTTCCGGGGCTCGCGACCTGATCGCGCTCGAGGAAGAGCTGAGGCGGCTGGAGCAGGCGATGGCTGCCGGAGATCACGAGGACGCGACGATTCGCCGGTACGGCGAGGCGCAGGCGAGGCTCGAGCACGCAGGCGGCTATGACTGGCGTGAGCGCGCGACCGCCGTCGTGCGCGGGCTCGGGTTCGCGGACGAGCAGCTCGACCGCCAGCTCGATTCCTTCTCCGGAGGCGAGCTCACCCGGGCCTCTCTGGCGCGGGCGCTCGGAGGCGATCCGGATCTCCTGCTCCTCGACGAGCCGACCAACCATCTCGACGTCGAAAGCCTGGAATGGCTGGAGCGCGAGCTACAGTCACTCGACGCCGGGATCATGATCGTCGCGCACGACCGCTGGTTCCTCGAGGCGGTGACAAACGTAGTGCTCGAGCTCGATGCGGGACGCTCGACGTACTTCAAGGGCCCCTGGCACGCGTGGCGCCTCGAGAAGGCGTCGCGCCTCCACGCCGCCTCGAAGGCGGCCGAGCGTGTCGGCCGGGACATCGAACGGCTGGAACGCTTCGTCGCCCGCTTCCGGGCCTCGACGGAAAAGATGGCGCGCAAGGCACAGGTGAAGCTGACGCAGATCGAGCGCCTGGAAAAGGAGCGCGCGAAGTCGAAGAGCGAGGTCGATCTGCTGACGCGCAGAACCAGGAGCCTCGGGTTCGAGTTCCTCAAGCCGGCGCGCAGCGGCCGAACCGTCCTCGACGTCGAAGGGCTCGGCCTCCGGATCGGCGACCGCGTGTTGCTGGAAGGCGGGAGCTTTGCGATCGAGCGCGGCGAGCACGTGGGGCTCGTCGGTCCGAACGGATCGGGAAAGACCACGCTGCTGGAAACCATCCTGGGGCGGCGCGAGACCGACGACGGCTCCGCACGCCTGGGGCACGGCGTCGTGCCGGCGTATTTCTCCCAGCAGGAGATGGAGCTCGACACGCGTGGATCAGTGCTGCAATGTGTCCAGCGCGCAACGGGCCTGCAACGCCCCGACGCGCAGAAGCTGCTCGGCCGTTTCCTCTTCTCGGGCTGGACGGAGCACGAGAAGCCCGTCGTCGCGCTCTCCGGCGGTGAGCGCCGGCGCCTCGCGCTGGCGCTGGTCGTCGCCTCCGGCGCGAACTTCCTCGTCGTCGACGAGCCGACGAACCATCTCGACATGGAGAGCCGCGAGGCGCTCGAGGCGGCGCTCGAGGCGTTCCCTGGGACGATCCTGCTCGTCTCGCACGATCGTGCCCTCCTCGACGCCGTGGCTGAGCGAACGATCGCGATCGAGGACCGGCACCTCAATTCCTACGACGGCGGCTGGGCGGAATACGTTCGCCAGCGTGAAGCGCGCCAGGCTCCACCTCCTGCCCCTGCCCCGGTCGAACGCAAGCCCCCGGCCAAGCGGCGCAAGGCACCGGCCAAAGCTAAGGTTCCCTCGGAGCTCGAGCGCATCGAAGCCGAGATCGCAGCGCACGAGAGCACGGTCGCGGAGCTCGAACAGCGCCTGGCCGAGGACTGGAACGACGTCGAGATGCTCGCCGCTCATCGTCGTGCCCGCGACGAGCTCCAGGCTCTGCTCCAGAGGTGGGAACGCCTCTTCGAGCGAGCGCACACCTGAGCGAAGGCCTACTCGAAGGTCGCGATCAGCGCTTCGGCAACGACTTTGAGTGGACGCCCGGAAATCTGGCTGGCCTTGCGCAGCCGCGCGAACGCGTCCTGCTCCGAGAGGCCTTCCTTTTCCATCAGCAGGCCCTTGGCCCGCTCGATCGCCTTGATCCTGCTCGCGGAAGGGCTTGACCAGGTAGCCGAACACGCCCGCTTCGGCCGCGCGCTGGACGAGCTCGTCCTGCCCGTATGCGGTCAGCATCACGATCGGAATCGGCCGCTCGTCGAGGATCCGGCGGGCCGCCTCGATGCCGTCGAGCTTCGGCATCTTGACATCGAGAAGGGCGAGATCCGGCCGTTCCGAGCGGGCGAGGGCCACGGCTTCCTCGCCGTCCCGGGCCTCCGCGCACACCTCGAAACCGGCGTGCTCCAGGAGGGCCCGGAGGTCGAGCCTGATGATCGTCTCGTCCTCGGCGACCAGAATCCTCACCTGTGGTGGGTGAGTTTGGCGGAAACCGCTCAGCCGAGGGATAGTGCCGAGCCTCTCCGCGGGCGATTCAGGTGGTGCGGCTCCTCATGTCTGACCAGGAATTCAGCATCCCCAACCCTCTCGTGCTCCGTGTGGAAATCTCGGCGGAGCAGGCTGCCTCCCTGGCGCCTCTCCTCGGTGGCGCAAGTGCCATCGGGCAGGAGCCGATTTCCGCCCCGCAACGTCTGCAACCGATTTCCGATTATGCGGCCGACGCTCGGGTCACCGACCTCAAACGACTCGAGGGCGACCTCGAACAGCGCGAAGCCGAGTTCGAGGCGGACGTCCAGTTCCGCGAAGACCGGATCGAGCGCTGGCGCACCGAGCTAGAAGACCTCGAACGGACCCTCGACCGCCGCGAACGGGATCTCGCCAGCTACGTCGACCAGCTCCAGGGCGCCATGTCCGGCAGCGACGGCGCCTGGTGGTCACGCCCCGCCGGCGGCGACGGCGGCGTTCGCTAGCTGACCGCGCGAAAGCTGCGCTTTCGCTTGGTGCTTAGGTACGGCGCTTCGCGCTGAACGTGCGCGGGCGGAGCCCGCACACTCTTATCGGCGTGTGCGCTTCGCGGTTGTTCCCTTCCGCGCGGGCACGGGCGCTCACGCGTCCGCACCCGCATCAATTCGCCTCCAGCTAGCCCGGCTCCGCCTGGTCTTAGCTTCCGGCTTTTGTCGTTGTGGTGGGTTACGCGGGAAAAACCACTTCGGCTCTTGTGCCTCCCTGGCTGCGAAGGTCGAGTCGGCCTTGTAGCTCGTCTCGCACCAGCGCCTGGACGATTGAGAGTCCCGTGCCACCGGCGTCGGACGGGATTCCATCGCCGTCGTCCGCGATCGACAGCACGACTTCGCCGTTTCGCTGGGCTAGCTCGATCTGGACACTGTTGCCGCCGTGTTCGAGGGCGTTCTGCAGCAACTCGCTGAAGACCAGCGCCAGCGCGGTCGCCCTGTTGCCCGCGATCGAAACGGACTCGAGGTCGGCGTGAACCTCCTTGCCGGCGGCGAGTCCCTGCACGAGCATCGCGCGCAGCCGTTCGAGCAGCTCGCGTAGGTCGACGGCCTCCTCGCGCTGTTCCGTCAGGACCTCGTGCACAGCCGCGATCGCGAGGATGCGGTGCACCGAATCCTCGAGCGCCTTG
>WNGE01007516.1_pt1 | contig 19028 bp, 13 predicted proteins | sample 5400651 | NCBI WGS metagenome assembly WNGE01 (sample SAMN13153370, study PRJNA577476) | soil metagenome | isolation source: 60 cm soil or saprolite under grassland replicate 2 | place: USA:California | collected 2016-06-15
ATCAGCTGGATGGCGGGCGTGGGATCGAAAACTTTTTGCTCATCCAAGTCGATATATTTGACGCCGTCTTGGCGGCGGTCGGCGGCGGGAATCTGTTGTTTCGCGATATCGATCCTTAGCGAGTCCGCCGGATCATGGGCGCCGATCTGGAGTTTCTGGAAGAGATCTTGTCCTTCGCGGGATAGGTACCAGTTGATGAAAACTCTTGCCGTGTTCGGATGGGGCGCACGGTTGAGCAGCGCCATGTGGCCAACGCGGGATGACAGGCCGACGCCTTCCTTCATAGCCTGCCTGAATTGCACGACGGGCAACCCTTTGGCCTCCGCTTCTTCTACTTTCTGAACGAAGAATGCCAGGGAAAACTTGCCGCTGCCAAGCCAATCGAGGGCCAGCCGGTTGTCGCGGTAGAGCGTGGCGTCCATGCCGCTGTAGAGCTGGCGCAGGAATTTAGGTCCCAGATCCGCGTTGTAGTACATGAAGCGTAACGGCGTGGAACCCGGTCCGCCGCCGCGCAGATCTTGCACCGTGATTTTCGAGCGCCACTTCGGTTGGAGAAAATCCCAATAGGATCGGAACTCGGTAGGGTCGACCAGCTTGGAGTTAAATCCGATGCTGCCGTAGTCTGGACTTTTGGTAAACGTGAAGATGTGGCTCCGTTCGGCATCGCCGTAGGTATGTCTGCCGCGCCACCACTTGGACTCGTCGCTTACCTCGGGCAGTAGCAACGCGCTTTTGATCGGATCGAAAGTTTTCGCCTTTTGCAGCACCACCATCGACGCGATGCCGGCGATATAGACATCCGGAATAAATTTATCTCCCCGCCGTTCGGCAAGGATGCGCTGCATGAGCTCGGTCCCCATAGCGCTGACTGTGGTTACCTTGATTTCAGGATAGGCTTTCTGAAACGCGCCCGCATCGAGCATCAACGGCGTGCCCCAATGATAAACCGTAAGCTGGCCTTCTTTCTTGGCTGCGTCGACGGTTTTTTCCCATTCGCCGCGCTGGCCGCCCGATTCGGCAGCGAAAGTCGCGGGCGAAAAAAGAAAGCAGGAAATCAAAAGAAGTGAAATCGTGCTGAGCTGTTTCATCTTCAAGTGGTTCTGTTCAAAGGAGCAAATCGTAGGATGGGTTGAGGCGTGTTGTATCGATACCCATGGCTCTGCGGTCCGTGTTCTGACTGATGGGTATCGCTTTGCTCAACCCATCCTACGTCGGAGTCCGGAGCTAACATTACGCCGCGCGGATGAGGTTGCTCACTTCCGGCACAGTATCTTTGAGATGAAAAAACTCAATCGCGTTTCCCGCCAGCATGGCGTAGCGCTCTTCCGCCGGGACGCCGACAAAAGTTTCGTCGATGACCCGGCGCGATTCCGGCCAATCGCCGGTGGCGTGGGCAAAGTCGCTTCCCCACAGTAATGCTTTAACCCCGACGTCGTGACGCAGCCGAACACCGAGCGGATCTTTCATGAACCCCCAGAGATTGCGCTCACGCAGATACTCACTTGGCTTGCACTTGAACGGTTGCATACCCCAATCGCGCTCTGCCCAGTAGCGATTGCGCTCGTAGTTATCATCGATTTGCGAGAGGCAGTAAGGCAGCCAGCCGACCTGTGTCTCGGCCCAGTAGACGCGTAACTTTGGAAATCGATCGAACACGCCCGCGAAGGCGAGCTGCAACGGCGCCAACGCGTTGTCGCTGGTGAAACGGACGAGCAAGCTCACCGGATCGCGACCGGGGGCGGCTCGATCCGGCGTTTCGCTGTAGCGGTAGACTGGGCCTTCTCGAGAGAATCTCGTCGTGCCGCCGTTGGTGTGCGCAGTAACCGGCATGCCGAGTTCAACGGCCGCCGCCCAGAAGCGATCGTCTTCGGGAAGCGCGTAGCCTTTGCCGCTGGGGAACTTGTAGAGACAGACGCCTTTGTAGCCGGCGCGCGCGCAGAACTCGAGCTCGGCGATGGCGTCGTTGACGCCGGTGTCCGGGATCACGCCCATGGCGATCAATCTATCGGGCGCGAAGGAGCAATACTCTTCGATGAGCCAAGAATTGTAGGCGCGAATCAAAGCAAGGTACGGTTCGTCATCGCTGATGCCGCGCCAAGAGCTCATGTAAGAAGGATGGGTGTAAAGGATCTCGGCATCGACGCCGTCTTGGTCTTGCTCGCGTAGCCGCTGCGCCGGGTTGCCGGTGCCGGGCCCATCGTAACTGACGCCGTTGATGTCGTGCTTATCGTAAGCGCCGCCCGTACCCGTGATCTGGAGACTGGGCGAGTGCGGGCGGCGATTCTCAATGATAAATGCATCGTCGCCGTTGGCGAGCTTGATGCGCCGCGGCGCCCGGTCACGCCACTTCGCGGGCACGCGCTGGGTCCAACGCTCGGGCGGAAAATCAAGATGGGAATCGCCGGAGACCATTTGAACTTTACGAGCCATCGTAACCTCCTCTGATGTTAAATGGGGTGCTGGAGTACTGGAGTGATGGTGTATTGGTAGCTGACCCACCGCTCCACCCTCAGGGGGACAGGCAACCTTTTGAAGAACAAAAAGTAGCCAGTCCCCGTTTCATCCCCATTACTCCAACGTTCCACTACTCCAGTGCTCCAATTCTTACCTTCCCTCTTCATGGTACAGACCCAGCGCCTCGAGCGCTGGGCGGTCGCTGACGGTGAAAAGAGTAGCACGCTCGTTCATCGAACTGTTCTGATGTGAATGCCAGTGCAACGGTGGCAGCATGAAACAATCCCGCTCGCGCCATTCGATTGTGGTACTGCCAGTGACGGTCGTCGTGCCTTGGCCTTTGACGACGAAATACATCGTTATCCCAGTGTGCCGGTGCTCGCGCGTCTTTTGCGATGGTTGCAAGAGCTGAATCTGCGCGCTGAGTGTGGGCAAGGTATGGCCGCCGGTAGATGGGTTTGTGTATTCGAACATTAGACCGTCGTAGGGGTTTACTGCAGCAGTCTCGGTAAGCTCCTGCACCGCCTTTAGAGTATCATTCCATTTGTAATGGGTGGGCGGAAGAATCTGCGATGCGCCGACAGATTTTACCGGCCGAAGGCCGCCGGCGACCTTGGAGTAATAGTTTTCCGGATGGACGGTGGGTTGCACTTCGTCGTTAGGCCAGAGTTCGCGCCGAAACGCTCCGAGATAATTCACCAAGTTGCGATCTTGAATATCCAGCCAGTAAATCGGACCTTCGCCGATGTTAGCTGTCCCGTGCCAACTCCAATTGGGTTGCACGAGAAGATCGCCGGGCTCCATAAACATGCGCTCGCCGTCGGAGGTCGTATAGGCGCCGGTACCTTGAATGATAAACCGCATCTGCGCCGGTGTATGGCGGTGGGAAGGAACTTTCTCGCCAGGATTGAGAAGTTGGTAAGAGACGTAAACCGCGCCGCTGGAAAAATTTGGAGCCGTCAACCCGATAACGCGTTGGTCGGTGTCTTCGGGCAAGCGAACTGTTCTTAAAGACTCGTCGAGAAGCGGCGCGACTTCCTGCCAGGGCCAAAGTCGCGGCTGGAGCTTTGGCGAGCTCGATCCGTCACGCTGCCACATGCCACGCAGATCGTGGCGCGCATACTTTTCATGCAGCTCCTTGAGATGCTCAAAGGCGGTACTGGTCGGCATCGTTTTCGCTCCTTTCTATTTTAGAGTGTCCGACGGCACTCCTTAGCGACCTCCACGAGCAATTTCGTTTTGGCATTGGCCAGCTCACGGCTGATCGTCATCAAACCGCAGTCCGGCGCGAGCCAGAGATTTTCCGGTTCGATGTATTTCAGCGCCGCGCGCACGCGCTCGACCACCTTTGAAACCTGCGGCACGGGTGTGTCGCTCGGGTCGATGCAGCCGAACATGACAATGCGACCTTTGGCGATACTCAGCACCGCCGGATCGTAACCGCTGCGCGCGAACTCGACGCCGAAGCCGCCGATCTTGGTTTTCATCAACTCTTCGAGAAGTTCCGGATATTCGTACTCGTGCTGTTGTCCGGCGCCGCCGGGGTAGCCGTAGCAGAGATGAACGACGGTCGGCACGGTGATGCCTTCGAGACAGCGATCCAAAGCTTTCGCGCCATAAGCGAAAACTTTTTCGTGGTAACGGGTCATCGCCGGCTCATCAATTTCGAGCACATCGCAACCCGCCGCTTGTAAGTCGCGCAACTCTTCATTGAGCGCCGCGGCGACATCTATCGCCATGACGGCTTCGTCTTTGTAAAACTCGTCCACGGTGCTGTCCACCACGGTCATCGGTCCGGGGACGTCCATCTTGATCGGCCTGTTCGTTTGCGCTTTAGCAAAGCGTAAATCCTCGACGATGGCCGGCGCGCGGCGCTTTATTTTGCCGACGACGCGCGGCACCGGGCGCGGCTGCTCGCGCCGGCGATAGATTGTTTTCACCGCTTCATGTTCGAGGTCGATGCCCTCGAAGGCGGCGAGAATATGATTGATGAAACCCGTGCGCCGCTGCTCACCGTCGGAGAGTAAATCGAGACCGATTTGTTCTTGGTTGTGTATGCTCAGCGCCGTGGCATCGTCCTGCGCCTCTTTCAGCGCATCGCCTTCGAGTCGAAATATTACTCGCGCGCGATCGGGCTGTGCAAGCCAGTTGGGCCGTGGAAAACTGCCGATGGTAGTGGCGGCGATCGGCGGAAGTTGCATAAGTATCACCTCGAACGATTTTTTCTCAGCCTATATACGTGTCGCTGCAGAAAGACAAACGAAGGAGAGTATCTCTGATCTCGGCGACGGAAGTAAAGCAAGCCGATTGGGTTGACTTGAATTTGACCCATCGGTTAGTGTCGGCCTCTGAGACTGATTGTGTGACCGAGCGCAAGCCGGCAAATGAGGTTCGCTACCCTGATCAAGGAGGCATTACGATGGCTGCGAAGGGAATTACGAGGCGTGACTTCATCAAGCTGGGTGCTGCCGCAGGAGGATTAGTTGTCGCGGCGCCGGCATGGATTGGCACCGCCGTGGCCAATCGCCATCCGCATCCACGTGCCACTAGCCTGAAGTATCTCGACCGCAACATGTACCGGAAGAACACCGATGTGCTGGCGCATTTCGAGCCCGGCGAAGAGCGCGGCAACAAATTGCAGATGATGGCCATCGGCGAGCGGCGTTTCATTTTTCAACGCGGCGACGTCATTGAGGTGAGCGATCCGCTAAAGCCGAAGCTATTCAACAAAAAGGCTTTTGCGGGAAGCCAGCTGCAACTTGGTTACAACCGAAAACTCGCCAAGTGGATATTGATGACGGGGGCGGGTGTCGCGGGGACTTTTTCGACGCCCCAATGGCCCAACGGTAAATACGACAATCCGGAGCTGATCACACAGAACATCAATCAGAAAGGGCTGCGCGGCGTGCGTTTTTACGACGCCAGTGATCCAGCGAAGCTCGTGCCGCTGTCGGAATGGAGTTGCGACCAGGGTGATCCGAAGCGGGAGATCCAAACCGGGTCCGGTACACATAGAAATTTTTATGACGGCGGACAGTACGCCTATCTCGATACCGCGCCCGACAACAGCTTCACCCGCATGGAGAGCTCGGTGCGTTATTACAGCAATGGTATCCAGATCATCGAGGTGTCGGATCCGACGCAGCCGAAATTTGTCGCCAATTGGTGGTTGCCCGGACAACGGGAAGGGGAAGATAGCGCGTATAAACAGTGGCGTGAGTACGGTGATAAAAAATCGTTTACCACGCTGCACGGTCCTATGTACGTACCGCGAAAAGTCGAGGATGGCGGCAAATACGGTTACAGCGGCTTTAGCTCCCTGGGGATGATGATTCACGATCTATCGGATATCAAAAACCCCAAACTCGTTGGTCGCTTCTATCCCAAAGTCCGACCGGGCGCGATCCCTTTCCACACGATTGATATTGTGCGGCTCGACCGCGGTTTTGTAATTACCAATCCTGAAGCGCTCAATCCGGATTGCAATGAGCCATACCACCGCTGTGGATCGTCGATGTGAAAAATCCAGCCAATCCAAAGGCGGTCTCAGAGCTTCCGGTGCCGGTGCCGCCGCCTGACGCGCCTTACCGGAATTTTTGTGATAAGCGCGGCCGTTTCGGCTCGCATAATCCGCCGCATATGAAAGCGCCTGGCGTGCCCCATCCGAATTTCACGGCCTATACTTTTTTTAACGCCGGTTTGCAGGTCTTCGACATCAAAGATCCGGCGAAACCGCGCAACATCGGATATTTCATTCCGCCGCAACCCGGTAGTCTCGACGACTATTTAAGCTACCCGCGTGACACTGACAATGTCTTTGTCGAGTGGGATCGCAAGCTCATTTGGGTCGGCACCGGCACCGGGCTCTATCTCGTCGTCTCGCCATCTCTGGGTAAACCCGTGCTTGAGCCGATGGCGGTTAAACAGTGGTCGCTGCCAGGACTCAATGTGGGCCATGGGTAACAAAGACAAGAGTGCGGCGCCGTATAGTTTTGCGTCGGCCGGAAAGACAATTTAAGGAACGACAAAATTCGTGAGCTACGATGATCACATTGGGAAACCGATTAGCGCGATGAAGTAGGCTGGCACTTTTGTGTCGAAGGTTAGCGGCTCACCGCTGAAGGGATGCGCGAAGGAAATCGATTTGGCATGAAGTGCCAGGCGGTTGCGGACTTTTCGCTCTGGTCCGTACCTCGGGTCGCCGACCACCGGGTGTCCGATGGCCGCGAGATGCACGCGAATCTGATGCTTGCGGCCGGTCAAGAGATCGACTTCCAGTAAACTAAAGTCTTTGGTCTGCTTGAGCACTTTGTAAGCCGTGTGGGCCAGCTTGCCCTTGCGTGCATCGTTAGTCGTGTATACGCCGTGCGCTTGGTTCTCCGCCAGATACGTCGTGATCGAAGAGAAGTATCCCTGACGTCTCCCGATCGAGCCGGTGCACGATAAAAATACGATTCCTGGACTTGGCGACACCCTTGCGGACATAATCGGTGAGAATGAAGTACGCCGTGCGCGATTTTTCTCGATCCGTGCTGATGGTCAACAGGCCCGGCGGTTTATCCACCACGATAATATCTCGGTCTTCGTGAATGATCGCGAGTCCCCCCGGCAGAAGTTTAATCTTCGGCCCGTTATGTCTACGCATCGTGAGTGCTCGGTCTGTCGTTGTCAGCCTTCTAACTATTAAGTGAGCCGCTTTAGGATGCGATAAACGCCTGTCGCTCTGTCCTGAGATGACTCCACCAATAAAATTAGAATCGGCTGAAATATCCGCCGGCTATCCGAACTTGTCAACAATCTTCTAGCCGCCAAACAGCATCGGGTTCGGCGGTCCATCTTCCTAGTGTCCCCTCGCTTATTGCGCGCGCAAATTTTCGGAAGGTTCACCGCGGAGGCGTGGAGGGCGCGGAGAGGAGAATTATAAAAACAACTCTGCGTGCTCTGTGTCAACTTTTCCCAAATTTACATCATCCGCAACTCTCATTTTCTTTTTGCCAGCAAACGATAGAAAAGCGCCGTCGTTACGATCAATGACGCAGCGGCGGTGAGCGCGAGGCCGAGCGACGCGCCAAAAAAAGTTGCGGAAGCGCCCAGGACGATGGAACCGATGGAGCGCATTCCTTGATCGAGATTAAACACGCTCATCACCCGGCCCATCAGATTGCGCGGCGCTTCAATCTGAATGATCACCCGGCTGATGGTACGGAAACTTACCTGGCCTGCGCCTACGAGGGCGAGTAGTAGGACTGAAAGCCAAAAGATCGGCGATGCGCAAAAGAGCATGAGAAAAATTGGCGTCGTCGTGGTCATGATCCATAGCAGCATGGCACGGTTCCAACGTTCGCCCACAGACGCAAGAAAGCTCAGCGACGCGATACCACCCAATCCCGGTGCGGCCATCAATATGCCCAATCCTTCGGGACCTACCTGCAGCACTTCCTTGGCGAAAACCGGGAGAAAACTCTGGTAGGTGACGATAAACACGGCAAAGGTGTAGGCCGCGACTATGCTGCTCAAAATCACCGGCGCGTGCCAAACATAGTGAAAGCCTTCCTTGAACTCGCGCAGGAAGTTTTCTTCCCGCTTTGTCGATGGTTCCTTATTCGTGCGAAGGAACAGCATTCCCACGCCGGAGAGCATCAGGGTTACTGCGAATGCTGCGTAGCAGCCGCCGACGCCGATCCAAATGATCAATAGGCCGCCGAGCGACGGTCCCGCTATCCGAGCAATGTTGAAGCCGACCGTGTAAAGCGAGACGGCGTTCAGGATATCTTCTCGCGGCACTAATTCCGCAAGTATGGACTGGGCAGCCGAAGGATTGATCGCGCGGATTGAACCGGAGAGGATTTCGAGCACAAGCAGGTGCCAGAACGCCAGAGTGCCGAAAATATAGATCGCCAGAAAAATTACCGTCGGGATGGCGGAGACGAACTGCACCAAGATCAACAAAAGCTTGCGATCATAGCGATCGACCAAGACGCTGAGGGCGCCAAGAATCAAACGGGGCGCGGCACTGCACAGCCCCAAGATTCCCAACGCCATCGCTGATCCGGTGATCTCATAGGTGATCCAGAAAAGCGCCACTTCCTGGACGAAGTGGCCGAGGGAGCCGAGCGTATCCGTGAACCAGAATAACGCGTAGTCACGGTGGCGCAGAGAGTGAAAAATGCGAATGGCGTGGAGCTCCTTGTATCACTAAGTCTGAAAATGTTCGCGGCTCGCGCAAATGTTCCTTGGGCTATTCTGATTGTATCGATCCCGAAGAGAACTCACCGCAGAGGCGCGGAGGGCGCGGAGTAAGGAGTTCTTAATAAAAATACTCCGACCTCTGCGACCTCTGTGTCTCTGTGGTGAAAAAATGTTTGCTGCCTTGGTTACGCCCTCACCGCGTGAACATCGAAACAGTTTTTGTTTATAGCCTTTCCGCGGAATATAGGAAAGGAATCGGTGGACGTTGCGTTTGGTTGACAGCGAACAAGATTCAGAATAGTTCGTTGTCATCAATTTCGCTGAAGGAGAAAATGTTTTGTGGCTTACGACGATCGCAGCGTGAAACCGATGAGCGCAAGTTTGATGCGCGCACGCATCGCAACGAAGATCTTAGCCGGGCTTTACGAAGACGCGCCGACGATTTTGACCAGCGCGATTCGCTTGATGGTCGAATTACCCGGCGGCAAAGCAGGGTCCGGACCGCCGTATCCTTTCACCATCGGCGTCAGCCCCGCCTGGTGCAGCGGTTTGAACGGCGCCAAATTAGTCGCGAGCGGCAAGCTCGATCTCGTTTGGCTCAATCCGTCGATCATCCCCTCGATGGCTGTGCGCGGCGTCGGGCCGTTCAAAGGCAAGTCACCATTGCGCGCGTTGGCGGTGTTTCCCTCCTGGGACCGCTTGGTCATCGCGGTGTCGCCGCGGCTCGGCGTGCGAACGATGGAAGAGCTGATCGCCAAAAAACCAAAAATGAGGGTGTCGATCGCGGTGAACGATTGCGTCGACTTCGCGATTAAGTTTTTGCTAAAAGCGCACGGCATTTCCCAGCGGGACTTCATCAAGTGGGGCGGTAAGGTCGATGAAGTCGTGCGCCCGAGCAATCCGCACCGGCGCGAAGGAATTATTTCCGGCAAGGTCGACATGGTGATCGACGAAGGCATGGATTCCTGGGGCGATGTCGCGGTGAAGCATGGCATGATCTTTCTGTCTTATTCAGAGCCAGTGCTGCAGAAATTGGAGAAGTTCGGTTTCCAGCGCGCGCGCTTGGATCACGGCCGCGTCGCGGGTATCAACGATCCGACGACGGTCGTCGACTTCAGCGGTTGGCCGATCGTCGTGCACAAGAAATTTCCCGACGAGCTGGCGTACCACATCACCGGAGTGCTCGATCGCATTCGCGAAGAGATTCCCTACGACGCCGCGGAGACGCCGTCGATGAAGCAGCTGTGCACGAACACGGAAGCGGGCCCGCTGGACTTTCCGCTACATCCGGGAGCCGAGAGTTATTATCGGGAGAAGGGGTATCTTTAGGACAAAAAGCCGTGTTCGTGATCGTGGGACGTGATCGGGAGGCAGATTCAGTCTCTGCGCATGACAATAGAAAGGGCGAAGCAGTTAAGAAAGAATTCCATCGACTCTGAGCGGGCATTGTGGCGCGTACTCCGCTCTCGCCAGCTTGGCGGACATAAGTTTCGCCGGCAACAGCCTCTCGGACCGTTTATTGTGGACTTCGTTTGTTTGGAAGCCCGGTTGGTGGTCGAAGTCGACGGTGGGCAGCATAATCACGAAGGAACGGTTGTGTACGATGCCAAGCGCACTGCTTGGTTGCAGAATCAAAAATTTCGAGTCTTACGGTTTTGGGATCATGAGGTATTGAAGCAACTTGATTCCGTTTGCGATGCAATCGAAAAAGCGCTGACCGATCCGTAATATTGGCCCGGATCTTTCATCCTCTCCCTTGATGGGAGGACAGAGGTTAAGGTGATGGCCTATCACCCCTCATCCTAACCTTCTCCCGCAAGGGGAGAAGGAACATGAGTCGACCACGAGCAGCGGTACAAACTATGGGCCTTTGTGGTTCAGCCCGTTGTTTCTGCTGATCTAAGTAACTGATTAGATATCAGAAGGGGACAGGCAACTTTTCTTTGACGAGCACAAGAAAAGTAGCCAGTCCCCGAAGTACGAATTTCACCATCGTCTACTTCGCGCTATTGAGCAGGCGCACGAAGCGATCGTCGAAGAATTGCGCCGGCACAGCCTTTTTCGCTTCAGGAACGGTCTCCGAAAGAAAATCCAGAATGCCTTGAACTCCTGGCTCGGAAATCATGAGCTCGCGCCTGAAGCCGGCCTTGCGATAGAACTGGTAGGTTCGTTCGATGATGTCGGGATCGGTTTCTTTGGTGTATTTGGCAATGACTTTCATCGTGAAGGCTTTGTCGCTGTAGTAGCGGTCGATGCCGGCGCGCACCGAGCGGAGCAACGGCACCATGCGCCCGGCCAATTCGTCCATACGGCCGCGCCTGATTACCACGCCGACGTTTTGATAGGGCTGATCCAACGTGGTGGCCATGGAATGAAATCCAGCTCGGTCGAGCTGGAAACTCACCGGCGGAGCCGCTGAACCGGCGGCGATCTGGCCGGTTAGCAGTGCTGCGGTGATCTGCGCACTTCCACCCAATATTCGAAGCTGAACATCTTTGGCCGTGAGTCCTAATTTGCGCAGCGCCACCAGCGTGCCGTACGCCACCGGACTGCCCGGCCGCTCGGTGCCGACGATTTTACCTTTCAGTTGTTCGGCGCTCTTGATCTCCGGCCTGGCGTATAAATCCCATATCATCGTATTGAGCATTCCCGCGACGAACACCACGTCGAAGCCGCGCAACGACGCGTTGATCAATGGCACGGCGGAGATTTGAATAACGTCGACCTCGTTGGCGATAAGAGCCGGTAGGGCGAGAGTCGAGGACATGGAAATCATTTCTACATCTAACCCTTCCTTGGCGAAACCACCGGTCTCCTTCGCCATCCACATCGACGCCATCGTCCCCGACGTGAACAAATACGCGATCCGCAGCGGTCGTGCAGCCGCGGCATGAGATTCGCGCGCTGCCGCAAAGGCCAGCAGCAACGTGAAAATCGTCGAAATGATGGGAAGCAAGAATGCCCCAGCCGCCCTTGGCGGCGAAAACCATTGACAAACGCTCATGCTCCTCACCGCAAACAATTCGTTGATATCAAATGCACAGCCCGTCTGTTACACCTGCGTCGGTTCATCGGTATGCGCACGCTCTAACACGGAGCGGCGTCAGACCGCAATGTAGAAAGCAGCCTGCCGTCCACTAGGTTTCCATCGTTGAACGACGCAATCTTTTTTGCCGCAGATTCGACAAGTTGACAAGCTAAAGCGGTTAAACCTATAAATGCCAAACGCAAATGGAGGGAACGGATTCTCTCCTCTAGGACTAACATAGAGATGGCATCTAAAGATATTCTCTCCTTCTTTACGAAGTCACTCGAGCTCCTCGCGCTTACAGCCGTCATTGTCACCCACAACTGTGCGATCGCTGAGGCCGCCGAAACTCTCAGGCTGGGATTTTCGGGAGCGAGCGCAACGCAGTTGGCGGGTTATCTGGCTGTGGATCAGAAGTTGTTCGATATTTACGCCGTGAACGTGGAACTAACGCAATCAGCAGGAACAACTATGATTCGGGCTTTGGATTCGGGAAGCTTGGATGTGTCCATAGTGGGTGGTGGGCAGGCGCTAAATGCATATGTGAAGGGTGTGGAGGTTCGGATCATTAGCGGGCTGGTCAACACGGTGCCCTTTCAACTTTGGGCTAAGCCCGAGCTTTCGCAGTTAAAGGATCTCAAAGGAAAACTGATTGCAAACACTCCAGCGGGCACGTCTCTGAACTTAGCTAACCAGATTTTACTCATGCGAGCCGGCCTCGATCCGATGAGGGACGTGAAGCTGGTGGCATTCGGTCGTTTAGGGCTTGTTTCGCAGTCCCTGTTCACCGGGGTTGTCGATGCCGCGCTTCTATCACCGCCGGAAACTGTCGAAGCGAGAAGATCCGGACTGCGCATGTTAATGGACCTGACCACTGCGCGTATCCCTTGCCCTTTCACCTCAGTGGTTACCTCCAAGGCAGTGCTGGAAAAGTCCCGATTATCGCTGGATCGATTTCTAAGAGGGATTCTTCACGGGATCAAACTTGCTTTGACCAATCCAGATATGGCAAAAAAGACTCTCAGTCGAAACATGAGACTCACGGACCCGGAAGCACTTGAGGAAGCCTATCAGCGGGCTGTCGCCAGCTACGAGCGTCTACCTACTGTGCCTAGAGAGGCGATCGACACGGTGGTGAAGCTTTCAACCGAACCCGCTAGTCGCAACCCGTTCGGTGTGTTGGATATGAGCATTCTCGAGCGCATCGATAAGGAAGGATTTGTTAAGGCTCTCTATTCGGCGAAGTAAGGAACTGTAAGGAGGTTGTCATGGCAGATATCAGAGGGGTTGGAAAAAAAATCACCTATAGCGAAGACAATCCTATCAGCGCAGAGTTGGAGGAGTTCCGCAAGAAGCGCGACACCCTGAAGCGCGAGCCCAAAGACGACGCGGAGCGGGAGCGTTTAGCCCGCTGGCTCGCTCATCGCGGCCGCGACGAACTGGAAACCACGGTCGGCTCCGCCTGCTACGCCTGTTCGCACTTCGACATGGATTCCGAGTGGCGTTATTTTCTTGCGGACCATATCGGCACTGAAGCCGGCCACGGCTGGGGCTATATCCATCAAGCCAACGCTATCGACCCGCGCCGCGACCATGCTCGACCCGACCCCGAGTTCGAGCGCCAATACGGCCTCACACCCCGTGTCGAGCACCACCAAATAATGAAGCGGGATTTTCTCAGCTATATTTTCTCTGGCAACCTGTGGCCGTACGGCCATTGCACAGCGGTCAGCATCCAAAGCATTCAAATCACGACGCCGAAGTTGCTCGATTTCGAAGAGCGCGTGGTCCATGCGGAGGAGCGCAGCCATCACGATGCCATTTTGCAGAAAATGCACGACTATGTCTGGGAGCTGATCGAAGCATACGGCGAAGGACCGATTCGGCGCCGGATCGCGGAGATCGACGCTCAGGCTCTCAACAGCCGCCCGCGCACGATCTTCGATCCGCCGCGAAGAGAGTTCCTGCGAAAATACTTTAACGTGCCGGTGGAGAACGTGCGGAAATTTCCCGCATGGAGGGAGTATCTCTATCTCAATGTGCTCGGCTTTCCGCCCGAACCTGTCTATATCGAGAATTGGCCCGAAGAAATCCCCCAGCCCAAGGCGGGGCAGTAATTAATCCCGCATACACTCCCACTCTGGCGGTGTACGCGGAATTAACAGTTTTCTAAGGCATGTTAATTGCCAGGGGCGGGAAGAATTCTCTTTTAGAAATCTCCCATGGCCTTGATCCTGATGGGTGACTGGTGCGACCTACTCCGACACTGAATGAAAAAGAAAGCACTGGCGCGTTACCGAAAGATCACGGACTGCGCGAGAAGGAACAAGGGGAAAGAAGAAAATTCTTTTCATAGGAAACGTTTGTGCTTCTTGATCTGCCTGCTTATGGGTGACCCCAATTCTTTCGCCGAGGCTGGGCGAATACCTGGATCAATACGGCTTATCGCTTCTCAGCTTGCTGCATAATCCCTTGTCGTAACGCGTGCGAAATACCAGGATGCTGCCGATGATTGCCTCGAGCTCGGCGAGGAGATCTTTTTCCCGTTGCTGGAGCAACGCATAGGTCGGCCGCATGCCCTGCTCCACTCGGCCGCCGAGATCCTGCACGGTTGCAAAGGCCGACGCTGCCCCTCTTTCGTCGAGAGCATCGCCTTCATCGCGCAGCGGACGTCATTGAGTTTCGTCTTCGATCTCTTGCTGTGTGCGCGCCATGGGATCGAGCGCTAATTAAATAAATCGCGGGAGAGGGTAAGTGGAGCTTTTGAAGTTAGCCGTTCGAAGTATTGGCTTGGCTTCTCCTTTCGGGAGTTGGCATTTTTAATGCATTAAACAATTCCCGTGAAGGAGAAGATTCTTTTAATAGAGGACAACCTAGATCTGATCGAAATAATGCGGCTGTATTTAACGCATCGCGGATACCATGTCCTACAGGCGCAAAATGGATTTGAAGCGATCGAGACCGCTGGCTCTGAAATCCCCGATTTGGTCGTTATGGACGTCATGCTCCAAGACATGGACGGAGTGCAAATCGCCTTGGAACTCCGAAAAGACGCGAAAACACGTCACATTCCAATCCTCGCAGTGACGGCTAAAACATTTACTGACGAAAGCATGCCGAATGTGTTTAACGATATTCTCGGAAAGCCGGCTAGTCTTCATCAGTTTGATGCTAAAATTCAGAAACTTCTCCAGGAATTCGGTAGGAAACATCCCTCAAATCAGTAGTCTGATATTGTGAATTTTTTTTGAATTTAACGTGCTGCGCCCAGTGAGAATCGAACTCAGACTTTACACCTTTCCCACACCAAGGTATGTGCGCGTGTGGCAATATGTCCCAGGTTTAAACAGTTCGGGTCGATGAGTGTAGCGTTCTTGAGAGCGATTAATCGATCTGAAAGATGGCCTATGCGCTCTGATTCGGCTTCGGCTTCTGTCGGTCAAGCTGCTGTCGCAGCGTCAGCGCGGGCGCTAGTAGAGAAATGCGAGATTTACGAGGAAAGCGACAGCTATTCGTCAAGTGGGAAGACCAGATTCAGCCTGGGATTGAATTGATCGATGCGTCTATGCAGTCTTCGAATTATGCTGTGCAACGAGAGTTCCAGAGAGCGTGAACGAAGAGCATTGGCTTCATTACTTCAGAATGTTGTTCAAAACACTTGCCAGCCGGACGCCGGCTTTGGATAGTTGCTCGCGCAACACCTGCAGCGCGCGATTTTCGTAGGCGGCGTCGAGGCGTATGCCATTCGCGCCGTGATCGTCGATGAATTGCTGCGTGCCGGCGAAATTGTAGACAACTTTCTTCGCTTGGCTGAAAGATCCTTCCGCCCAATCTCTCACCGTTCCCTTCGACCATTCGTCAGCTTGTGCTTGGGTGATCTGTTTGTTGAGAGATGCGCCTACGGCCCTTGCGTCATTGCCAAGGCGCTGCACGATATGGTTGTCCCAGTAGAAGTGAAGGTTGCCAGACGTCGGGGGATCGCCGAAGAAGACCGGTACTTCATTTCCGCCGCGATCTTTGTTGTCCGCCGTATGCAGCGGCTGGTGCAGGTCGCCGATCAAATGTAACAGAAACTTTAGTGCGAGTATCTTCTCGGGCTTGGCGATCGAGGCATCGCGCAGCTCGGCGATGAATTGGTCGATCTTGTCGAGTAGGCAGGCGTTAGCGGGACCGGTGCTCGCGACTGTGCCCGCCGGCAATTTCGGGTGATAGTTACAGGCGGAGGCGATATTGCCGTCAGCGATTTCGATATCGACGAAATGCCAGTTACGGGTTGCATTGTAACGGATCTTCGTGCTGGTTCGGTCGGAGTCACGATACTTGTCCGGCCATGTGGTGCGGCTGACAAAATCCGCCGCGGTCAAATTATCTTTGTCGGCGGCGAGCAGCGCATCGACTTTCCTTTTAACTACCGGCGTGAGGCGCGCGTAGGCAATGACACCGACAATCTCGTGGCCTTCGTCGCCCCAGGCCAACAACGAGGGAGTCGGGGTAATTACAATCATTGATAGGAAGGCGAAAAAGCCGCGGCGAAGGAGTGGAGGAATCATGATCTCCGTAGAAAGATTGCCGGTCGCGGGATTGTCACAGAGAAGAAGGGAAGAATGGGGACAGGCAACTTTTTTTAAAAGCGAAAAAGTAGCCCGTCCCCGCAGTCACACTTACGCTTTCTTCATCCCTGCCAGTACGCGCTGTGGTGTAAACGGTGCCTCGCGCAGGCGCACGCCGACGGCGTCGAAGATTGCGTTGGCAATAGCCGCGGCGATTGGCGCACTGGACGGTTCTCCGCCGCCGAGGGCGGGCATCTCCGGGCGGTTGAGCAAGACGATCTCGATTTCAGGAACGTCAGGAAATCTAAGGATGGGGTAAGTGCTCCAATCAAGAGTCTTGATGCCGGTGGAATCGAACTTGACTTCTTCCATGAGCGATCGGCTGACGCCCTGAATAATATTTCCCTCGATCTGGTTTTTTAGCCCGTCGGGATTGATGATCAGTCCGCAGTCATGCGATAAAATGAAACGTTTGACCGCAACATTTCCTGTGGTTTTGTCGACTTCCACTTCTGCGACGGCGCCGCAAATGGCATTCGCGCGATTGGAGATCGCTACGCCTCGGCCCGTTGCCTTCGTTGCACTGGATGGCGTAGAAGGGGAGGGTCGTTCCTGCCAGTTGGCTTGCTTTGCCACGGCGGTTAGCGCGTCGATGCCACGTTTGTTGCTGCCAAGATAACGCAGGCGAAATTGAACGGGGTCGACACGCTCGTCCGCGGCGATTTCATCCATGAACGATTCGCTGGCGAAGCAGCGAGCGATATCGCCTGGGGCACGCAAGTAGCCGGTGCGAAGCGGCGTCTCGTCGGCTTGCACCCACGGGATCAGCGGTGCGGTGCACTTTTGGGTTTCGAACGTATACATTTCGCCGCCGCCCTGGGTGCCGTTGGAATTTCCATCCGCCGTGGGTTTCATGCCGATTTGCCGCGAGGCGAGCAGGCGCAATCCTCGGCCCGAGGCGGCGGTCAGAGGAAAACCGCGGTCGGCAAAATCCCAGGCGATGATCTTACCTTGCGTGTCGACACCGGCGCGGGCTAGGTCCAGCTGCGCCGGACCTTTCGGCTCCCAGGCATGTTCGTCATCGCGCATCCACTGCACGCGCACCGGTTTGCCGACCGCGCGCGAGAGCAGAGCCGCATCTTCGGCGACATCATCGGCGCCCATGCGGCCGTAGCTACCTGAGGCTTCGCGCCAAAGCACGCGCACATTTTTCTCGGGGAAGCCGAGCATCTCAGCAACCGCCGTGCGCGTCTCGAATGAACCTTGAGTGCCGGTATAGATCGTCGCTTGATCTTTGCCGACATCGGCGACGGCGCACGACGGACCCATCATGGCGTGCAACTGAAACGGCCAGCGATAAGCGGCTTCGTACGTTTTGCTCGCCTGCGCGAGCGCCGCGTCCGGATTGCCTCGGTTAACGGTGACCTGATCGCGCAGGCTCTTGGTATTCTTTAGATAAGTAAAAACTTCCTCCGAATTGGCGGGCATTTTCGTAGCCGCTTGCGACCAAGTCACTTTTAGCGCTTTTGCCGCTTTGACGGCCGTCCATTCCGTGGTGCAGACGACGCCGACGAAACTTCCTTCTTGGACAACTTTTACCAAGCCGGGAATGCTTTTTATCGCGCTTTCATCGATGCTCGCAGGCTTCGATGTGATCGTTGGCGGGCGAACAACGCGGCCATGCAACATTCCGGGCACACGCACGTCGTGGGCATAAACGAACTCACCGGTTAGCTTCGGCGGTAGCTCGAGTCGTTTCTGTGAGGTACCGACGAGCTTATAGTCTTTGACATCCTTCGCGCGAACTTCGGGCGCGACTTTCATATTCCAGCCAGTGTCGGTTGCAGTAATTTTAACATTGAACTTTTTGCCGCCGATGAGCTGGGCGTAGGTGACATTTTTCTTGGGATCGCCGGCGACGCTGACGACGCCGTCTTTGACCACCAATTTTTCCGGGGTCGAGTTGAGTTTTGCGGCGGCGAGCTTCAACAGCTCTTGGCGGGCCACCGCCGCGGCCTGGCGCAGTTGCGGGCCGCCTCGTTCGATGGTTCGACTACCCGCAGTTATGCCCTGGTCGATCGCTTTCGACGTGTCCAAGCCACTCATGTGGATCTTGTTGAACGGAACGTCCAATTCCTCCGCGACGATTTGCGCCAGCGCGGTTTCAACGCCGGTGCCGAGATCGACTTTGCCGGAAAAAACGGTAACTGTGCCGTCCGAGGCGATGGCGAGCCACGAGTCGAGTTGTGTCGGGTCGGCATCGCTGCGCGGCTCCACCATTGATTGCGCTAAGAGTGGCGAAGACGGAAAGAAATTAAAGCTGACGATCAGCGCGCCGCTGCCTTTGAGAAATTGTCTGCGTGAAAGGGATAGTGTTTTCATTCCTCCATACCTCCTTTCCTACACCAGCTGTCCCGCGGCCCGCTTGACCGCGCGGAGAATGCGGATATGCGTGCCGCAGCGGCACAGGTTGCCGGCCAGGGCTTCTTTGATTTGGCTGTCGGTCGGCTTGGGGTTCTTGTCGAGCAGAGCCTTGGAGCTCATGACCATGCCGTTGATACAGTAGCCGCACTGCACGGCCTGTTCATCGACGAAGGCCTGCTGGAGCTTGTGCATCTTTTTGGTGGAGCCCAGACCTTCGAGGGTGGTGACCGCGCGGTTTTGAGCGGCGCTGACCTGGGTCACGCAGGAACGGATGGCATTGCCGTCCATGATGACGGTGCAGGCGCCGCATTGCGCCATGCCGCAACCGTACTTTGGTCCGTTGAGCTGGAGATCGTTGCGCAGAATGTAAAGCAGCGGGGTTT
>WNGE01003327.1_pt1 | contig 19024 bp, 13 predicted proteins | sample 5400651 | NCBI WGS metagenome assembly WNGE01 (sample SAMN13153370, study PRJNA577476) | soil metagenome | isolation source: 60 cm soil or saprolite under grassland replicate 2 | place: USA:California | collected 2016-06-15
AAGAAGGTCGAGGATCTGGCCCGCGCCGCGCGCGCCTTCGACGCCGAGAAAGTCGAGGTCGTCTCCGACGAGGAGCACTCCGGGTGGGCGCTCTCGATCCTGCGGCGCGTCAACGGCGTCGCGCGCACGGTCTCGATCGACGCGGAGTTCGTCGGCAGCTACGAGATGAAGCGCATCCGCGAGGCGGCGCGCTCGATCGGCGGGTTTCTGGACGGGCCGTACCTCGTCAAGAGAAACGGCGAGACCGAGCGCCACCAGACGCTTCCCACCGTCGTGGACGCCATCTACGAATCGGCCAAGAAGGGCCTCGTCGTCTCCCGCTACAAGGGCCTGGGCGAAATGAACGCCGAGACTCTCTGGCAGACCACGATGAACCCGGAGAGCCGGCGCCTCCTCCAGGTCAACGTCGAGGACGCCGTCGAGGCCGATCAGATCTTCTCGATCCTCATGGGAGACGCGGTCGAGCCGCGCCGCGATTTCATCGAGAAGAACGCCCTGAACGTGAGGAACCTGGACATTTGAGTGCGAAGTTCAAGGTGTGAGGTTCTGAGCTTGTGCGAGATGCCGAGTCGGGCGAACCTAGAACGTAGAACCTCGCACTTCGTACCGGTACGACACCTATGAGCAGCAACATCCTGACGCCCGAAGAGCGCTTTCCGGTCACGATCGAGGAGGAAGTCCGCCGTTCCTACCTCGACTACGCGATGTCCGTCATCATCGGACGGGCGCTGCCCGACGTGCGCGACGGCTTGAAGCCCGTGCACCGCCGCTCGCTCTACGCCATGTGGGAGCAGGGCAACGTCCACAACAAGCCGTACAAGAAGTCCGCGCGCATCGTCGGAGACGTGCTCGGCAAGTACCATCCGCACAGCCCCGACGCGGTCTACGACACGATCGTCCGCATGGCGCAGGACTTCTCCATGCGCTACACGCTGGTGGACGGGCAGGGCAACTTCGGATCGGTGGATGGGGACAACCCGGCGGCGATGCGCTACACCGAAGTGCGCCTGACGCGCCTCTCCACAGAGTTGATCGGCGAAGACATCGACAAGGAGACCGTGGACTGGATTCCCAACTACGACAACTCGCTCCAGGAGCCCACGGTCCTCCCCTGCAAGTTCCCCAACCTCCTGGTCAACGGCGGCTCCGGCATCGCCGTCGGCATGGCGACCAACATCCCGCCGCACAACCTCTCGGAGGTCGTGGACGCGACGATCGAGCTGATCCGCCATCCCGACGCCACTCTCGGACAGCTCATGAAGAAGCTGCCCGGCCCGGACTTCCCCACCGCCGCCTTCATCCACGGTGCCGACGGCATCCGCGAGGCATACAAGACCGGGCGCGGAATCGTGCAGGTGCGGGCCAAGGCGATGATCGAAAAAGCCGCACGGGGGGAGAAGGAATCCATCGTCGTCACCGAGATTCCCTACCAGGTCAACAAGGCCAAGCTCGTCGAGCGGATTGCGGAGCTCGTCAACGAGAAGAAGATCGAAGGGATCTCGGATCTGCGAGACGAGTCGGACCGTGACGGGATCCGGGTTGTCGTGGAGTTGAAGCGCGGCGAGAACGCCCAGGTGATCCTGAATCAGCTCTATGCCCTGACGCCGATGCAGTCCACCTTCGGGATCATCTTCCTCGCGATTGTCGAGAACCAGCCGCGGATCCTGCCGCTGGCGGACCTGCTGCGCCACTTCATCGACCACCGCAAGACGGTGGTGGTTCGGCGCACGCGCTTCGATCTGAAGAAGGCCGAGGAGCGCGCGCATCTGCTGCGCGGCCTGGCTCTCGCGCTCGCCAACATCGATCAGGTCATCAAGATCATCCGGTCCTCGAAGGACCCGAAAGAGGCGAAAGATCGCTTGGTCGCCGAAGTCTCCATGACGCTGGCGGGGCTGGAGAAATTCATCGGCCAGAAGCTCTACGAAGAGGAGACGAAGGGCAAGGACAAGCAGGTCGTCCGCCTGGACGAGGTCCAGGCGCAGGCGATCCTGGACATGCGGCTGCAGCGGCTGACCGGCCTCGAGCGCGAAAAGATCGTCGCGGAGTTCAAGGAAGTCCTGGCCCTCATCACGAAGCTTCGCGAGATCCTGAGCTCCGAGAAGCTCATCCTCGACATCATCGTGTCGGAATTGACCGAGATCAAGAAACAGTTCGGCGACGAGCGCCGCACGCAGATCGTGGCCGAGGCGACCGACATCGATATCGAGGACCTGATCGTCGAGGAGGACATGGTCATCACCGTGTCCCGCGGCGGCTACATCAAGCGCTCTCCCCTTTCGCTCTACCGCGCGCAGCGCCGCGGCGGCAAGGGACGCGTCGGCGCGACGACCAAGGAGGAGGACGTCGTCGAGCACCTTTTCGTCGCCTCGACGCATGCCTACATCCTGGCCTTCACGAGCAGCGGCCGCATGCACTGGATCAAGGTCTACGAGGTGCCGCAATTGGGCCCCGCGACCCGTGGCAAGGCGATCGTGAACCTCCTGAACCTCGACCCCAACGAACGCGTTGTCGCGCTAGCCTCGACCAAGGACTTCCCGGAGGACCGCTTCCTCGTCTTCGCGACCAAGCGCGGGCTGGTGAAGAAGACGCCGCTGGCGGCCTACGCGAACGTGCGCTCGGGCGGCATCATCGCGATCAACATCGAGAAGGGGGACGAGCTGCTCTCCGTCCGGGTGACGGACGGCACGCGCCAGATCTTCATCGGCACGCACCAGGGGCAGGGCATCCGTTTCTCCGAGAAGGACGTGCGCTCGATGGGCCGCGACACGACGGGTGTCATCGGCATCACGCTCAAGAGAGAAGACGATTACGTCGTCGAGATGGACGTCGTCGAGGAGACGGGTCACCTCCTGACCGTGACGGAGAAGGGGTATGGCAAGCGCTCCGAGGCCTCGGAATACCGCTTCCAGCAGCGCGGCGGCTCGGGAGTCATCAACCTCAAGGTGACCGAGAAGAACGGGCCCGTCGCCGGGATCAAGTCGGTGACGGACGCCGACCAGCTCCTTCTGATCACGCAGAGCGGGATGTTGATTCGCGTCAAGGTCAAGGACATCCGTGAAACCGGCCGGGCCGCGCAGGGAGTGCGCGTCATCTACCTCGAGGAGGGAGACCGCGTCGTGGCCGTCGCGAAGCTCGCGGAGCCCGACGAAGGCGAAGACGAACCACAGGCGGAGCTGCCGGTCGCCTCCGCCCCCGAAAGCGGGTCCAGGGTCCAAGGTCCAAAGTCCAACGTCAAGGAGCCCGGCGCCCCCTTCCTCGACGAAGAATAGCCCTCAGCTGTCAGCTGTCAGCTTTCAGCTCGCGATCAAACGCGCCGGGGCGAGGTGCCTGGCTGATAGCTGATAGCTGACGGCTGATAGCTATAGAATCCCCCGTCCTATGCGCTTTTTCTTAGACAGCGCGAACCTGGAGGAGGCCCGCAAGGTCCGCGACTGGGGCTTGCTCGACGGGGTCTGGCTCACGGCGGCGCAGGCCGCGGCCGCGGGGATGGATTACCGGCGCGCGGTGCGGGAGCTTGCCGCGGTGACAGACGGACCCGTCTGCGTCGAGCCCGGCTCCGTCGACGCCAAGGGGATGTACAAGGAGGCCCGGGAGCTCGCTAAGCTCGGCAAGGACATCGTCATCCAGCTTCCGATCGAGCCCAATGGCCTTCGCGTGGCGCGCCTGCTCGCGCAGGACCAGGTGGCCGTCTGCGCCTCGGGCTGCTACTCGGCGTCGCAGGCCTTGATCGCGGCCAAGGCCAACGTGGCCTATGTGGCGCCCGCTGTGGGAGCGCTGGACGAGGTGGGATCGATCGGCATGGACCTGGTCGAGCAGGTCATCCGCATCTACGACAACTACGGGTTTCAGACGCAGATCCTCGTGGCGCAGTTGCGCAACCCCGTGCACGTGCTCGACGCGGCCTTGATGGGCGCGGACGTCGCGACGGTTCCGCCGGGCGTCTTCGAGCAGTTGCTCCGTCATCCTCTGACCGACGAGCTGCTGGCGGGAAGAAAGCCGTGAAGATCTCGGCGGATCGAATCCTGTATCTCTCGCGCGTCATCATGCGCAGGCTCAAGGAGAACATGAATCTCGTCCAGAAGGCCGACGATGAGACCGTCCGCCGCGCGATCGTGAAGGTCTTGTCCGACAGCTACAAGGAGCTTGACGAGCTCGAGCAGAAGGTGGAGGCCTCGATCGCGCGCCGCAAGAAAGTCTCGCCGAGGGACCTGGAGTTCCAGTTCTCCAGGAGCCTCGAGGAAGAGCTGCGCAAGCGAGGGGCTTGAAAGCTGTAAGACCAGCTTTCAACTCTCGACTCAACCGCAGAGACACGGTTAATATGCAAGTCACTCTAAACAAATAGTTTGCACACGGCCAAGCGGATCAAGTACAATTGGCTCGATGTCGATCCAATCGGATTGGCCAGGGTCTATAGACCTCGACAGGGGCTCACAAGAGTCTCTTTCGGACCAGCTCGCGGCGGCGCTGGAGAGGAGGATCTCTTCAGGCGCGCTGTCTGAAGGCGTGCGCCTTCCCGCCACACGGGACCTGGCCGCGGCGCTCAAGATCAATCGAGGAACGGTTCAGGCGGCATACCGCCACCTCCAAGAGGCTGGCCTCGCGCGCGGCCGCGTGGGGAGCGGAACCATCGTCCAGGCCCCTCCCCTCTCGCCGGTGCCGTTCGACGCGGATGCGCTTCTCTCTGCGCGGGTCTTGAGCCTCTCCCCGGAGGACTCCCCCGCCGCCGGCGCGCCGCTCATCGCGGACTTCTCCAGGCTGACTCCGGACGAGAGGTTCTTCCCTCTCGAGGAGTTCACGTACACGCTGTCGGAAGCCTGGAGCCGCAGGTCGGACCTCTGGCAATACGCTCCCCCGCTCGGATTCGAGGAGCTGCGTCGCGAGATCTCCGCCCGCCTTTCGCAGCAGGGCCTCCACAGGGGCCCCGACGAGATCCTGGTCACGAGCGGCGCTCAGCAGGGCCTCGATCTGATCTTCCGGACCTTCACCGACCCGGAAGACGCCGTCGTCATGGAATCACCGACCTACTCGGGCGCTCTGGCCCTCGCGCGTTTTGCGGGAGTTCGGATCGTCGAGCTGCCGATGGGGCCCGACGGGCCCGATGTCAGACCGCTTCTCGCGACGAAGGCCAAGCTCGTGTACGTCATGCCGGAGCGGCAGAATCCGACGGGCGTGACGACGGGCGAGGCGCGCCGCGCCGCGCTTGTCGAGGCGGTCGCCGCCTCCGGGGCACTCCTGGTCGAGGACGGCTACGAGGAGCCCGAGTCCGGTCTTCAGCCACTCGCCCCTCGGCTCCCCGACCGGACGATCTGGCTCGGGACCCTGTCCAAGGACCTCGTTCCGGGATTCCGCATCGGCTGGATTGCCGGTCCCGCCTCGATCATCGAGAGACTCGCGCGCGTGAAGAAGACCGCAGACTTCCAGACCCCATTGCCGTTGCAGGCGGCCGTTGCTGCCTTCCTTCGCGAAGGTGGTGACCGCCGGGCCCGCCGCGCCCGCGCCTTCGATGTGGAGGCCAAGCGGATCACGGCGTCGCGGGTCTTGAAGGCCCACCTGCCCGAGGTGTCCTGGTGGGGAGGAGAGATCGGAAGCGCGCTCTTCTGGCTTCATCTGCCGGCGGAGACCTCGGGCAGGCGCGTGGCCCAGGCGGCCGCGGCGCGAGGCGTCGGAGTCGCGCCGGGAGCGGACTTCGACCCCAGGGGCGAGGACCGCGCCAACGTTCGCCTCTCCGTGTCGCGCGTGGATAAGAGAGAAGTCGAGCAGGGTATTCGCCTCTTGGCCGAGGCGGTCCGAGCCGTGGAGGCGTCGAGCGGGGCAAGGGCGATGCCGATTGTGTAAGGAACACCTCTTGAAAGGGAGAGTGAGCGATGAACCAAACAGACGGTTTCCGCGTGAAAGTTGGACTGGCCGAGATGCTGAAGGGCGGCGTCATCATGGACGTCGTCAACGCGGAGCAGGCGAAGATCGCGGAAGAGGCGGGAGCGGCGGCCGTGATGGCCCTTGAGCGCGTGCCGGCCGACATCCGGCGCGACGGGGGAGTCGCACGCATGTCGCCGGTCTCGAAGATCCGGGAGATCCAGGAGGCCGTGTCGATCCCCGTCATGGCCAAGTGCCGCATCGGCCACACCGCCGAGGCGAGGATCCTCGAGGCGCTGAAGGTGGATTTCATCGACGAGTCGGAGGTCTTGACGCCGGCGGACGAAGAGAATCACGTGTACAAGCACGACTTCAAGATTCCCTTCGTCTGCGGCTGCCGCAACCTGGGCGAAGCCCTCCGGCGCATCGGCGAGGGAGCGGCGATGATCCGGACAAAAGGGGAGGCGGGAACCGGGGACGTCGTGCACGCGGTCAAGCACTTGCGGGAAGTCTGGCGGGATATTCGAAACCTGACCCTCATGAGCCGCGACGAGCGAATGTCCGAGGCCAAACGCCTGGCGGCACCCTACGAGATCGTCGTCGAGGTGGCCGAAACCGGAAAGCTCCCGGTCCCCAACTTCGCCGCCGGAGGGATCGCGACGCCGGCGGACGCCGCGCTCTGCATGTCGCTCGGCGCCGAGGCGGTCTTCGTCGGATCCGGCATCTTCAAGTCCGAGGACCCGGCCAACCGCGCCCGCGCGATCGTCAAAGCGACCACACACTGGCGCGACGCACAGGCTCTGGTCGAGGCCGAGGAATCGCTCGGTTCCGGCATGAAGGGAATCGAAGCCGCCAGCCTGCCCGAAGAGGACCGGCTTCAGACGCGGGGATGGTGATGGAAGAATCGGGTGATCGGGTGATCGGGTCATCGGGTGATCTGTCCCGAACGAGAGCTGTTTCGACGAAATCACCCGATCGCAGGATCACAAGATCACCCGATGGGGTGGCCGTGCTGGCGCTTCAGGGGGACTTCGGGGCGCATCGGCGGAAGCTTTCCGAAATGGGGATCGAGTCCTTCGAGGCGCGGAGGCCCGAAGAGATCGAGAAGGCGGCGGGGCTCATCATCCCGGGAGGGGAGTCCACGACGCTCTGGAAATTCTTCGAGTCCGCACCCTGGGAGGAGGCGATTGCCCGGTTCGCCGCGAGCGGGCGGCCGGTGCTCGGGACCTGCGCCGGCGCGATCGTGCTGGCGCGCCAGGTCCTCAATCCCGCCCAGAAAGGGCTCGGACTTCTGGACATCGCTGTCGAACGAAACGCCTACGGCCGGCAGGCGGATTCCTTCGTGGGCGTCGTGGAAGCTCCGGCCCTGGGCGGCGAGCTGCCGGCCGTCTTTATCCGCGCACCGAGAATCCGCCGAGCCGGACCGGCGGTGGAAATCCTGGCGACGCGCGAAGGGGAGCCGGTTCTCGCGCGGCAGGACAACGTCGTCGCGGCGACCTTCCACCCGGAGCTGACCGGCGACGAACGCGTACACCGTATGGTCTTCGCGGGCTCCGCTCGAGAGAGAAGAAGCGCTTGAGCCTCGTCGATCTCATCGAGCAGGACGGCATCGCCGTCGCCTCGCTCGACAGGCCGCCGGCCAACGCCTTCGCCCCGGATCTCGTTTCCCGCCTGCGAGCCGTCCTGCGAGAAAGCGCCGGGGCAAGGGCACTCGTGCTCACATCGGCCAACCCGAGGCTCTTCTCGGCGGGATGGGACCTGCCGCTGATCTCCGCGCTGGACCGCACCGAGATGAAGGACTATCTGGAAGGCTACTGCGATCTCGTCCGCGAGATCTTCCTCTTCCCGGCCCCGCTCGTCGCCGCGCTGCCCGGTCACGCGATCGCGGGCGGCCTGATCGTCGCCGCTGCGGCCGACGAGCGATATGCCGCGCAAGGTCCGGCGCGGTTCGGCCTGTCCGAAGTGGCGCTCGGCGTGCCTCTGCCGGCCTGCTGCCTGGAGCTTTTCCGGTACGTGATCGGCGCGCGGCCGATGGAGAGATTGACGGCGTCCGCGGAAAACATGCCGTCGGAGTCCGCGTTCGCGATCGGGCTGCTCGACCGCGTCGTGCCGGCCGCGGACCTGCTCGATTCCGCGCTGGAAAGGGTGCGCCATCTCGCTCGCGGATCGGCGGGTGCCTACGCCGAGGTCAAGCGCCGCGCCCGCGCCGAGGCAGTCACGCGTTTCGACGCCGCGCGGCAGGACGATCCCTTCCTGGATTTCTGGTTCAGCGCCGACGCGCGGCGGCGCATTGCCGCGCTGATCCAGAAATTGACAGGGAAGACGAATTCGTCTTCCCTGTCATCCCCTCGCTCCTCCCTGTCATCCTGAGCGCAGCGAAGGATCTGCTCCTTTGCGTCCGAGAGATGACTTCTAGCTCGGGGCAAGCTCTGAGCGTAGCGAAGGATCTGCTCCGGCCTCCCGACGAGAGCAGATTCTTCGTCGCGGAGCCTGCCCCGAGACCGCGTTTTGGCAAGCTAACGGGACGAGAGCAGATCCCTCGCTTCGCTCGGGATGACAATGGAAGCGGAGGGGCTCCTCAGAATGACAGGAAGGATGATGATTCCCACCGAGGAGATCCTCGAAGCGCTCGATTTGCCATCCGGCCAACCGGGGAGCGGCTACCTGCAGACCCTCTTCGCAAGGTTCAACAACCGCGTGCCCTTCGAGACAGCCTCGAAGATCGTGCGCAACGCCGAGGTTTCCGATTCAGCCGGGAAGCCGCGCCGGCCGGAGCTCTTCTGGGCCGAGCATCTGGATTCCGGAGCCGGCGGGACTTGCTTCGCGCGCGTCGCGGCGTTCGACGCGCTGCTGGGCGACCTGGGTTTCGTCCGTCGCGTGGCGCTGGGTCGGGTTGCCTCTGAATTCGATCACGCCGCGCTGCTGGTGACGCTCGAGGGGGAGGAATGGATCTGCGACGTCGGCTTTCCTCTCCCGGTCGTTCTGCGCTGCGCCGAGGGTGAGACCGAGTCTGCTCTGGGCGCCCTGCGCGCGACGCGAGAGGGCCGCGGGTGGCGAATCGAGCTTCTTGGAGGCGTGCCCGAGGGGCCTCGTGAGCTCGAGATCTTCGCGGCTCCCGTCACCCGGGAGCAGTTTGACCGGCGGTGGCAAGAGACGTATCGGCCGGAATCGAAATTCTTGAGCGCCGTAACGCTGCTGCGGGAGAAGGAGGGGCGAAGCCTCTCCTTCGCAGCGGGAGAGATCCGCGTGGATGATCTTCATTCCCGAACGCGGATCCCGCTGCCGGCGCCGCGGGCCCCGATTCTGGAGGACCAGTTTGGTATCGCCCGAGAACTTCTCGAGCGCGCCTTCAGCCTCGCCGGCGATCCTGACTCCGCGATCACTTCTTCCGAGGTGAGCGTGTATCTCGAGGCGGACCGCCCTGCGGTGGCCGCCTTCGAGGCGATCGCCTCGCCGCCGGCCTATCGCGCGCTCATGGAGGGAGTTGCGAGCGTCAGGGAGATGGACATGAGCGGGGGAGTCTGGCGCCTGCGTCTCTTCCAAGCCGCGACGGCGGGCGAAGGATCGCAAGAGGCGGCCGTCGAAGAGGAAGTCACCGTGGACGGGACGACACGGACACTTCGTGTAATGCGGGGGAGCCAGGAATCCTTCTACCAGGTTCTGCTTCGCGGGCAGAAGACCTTTCTCGTGAGGAGGCTCGTCCTGCCGGGGTCGCGCATGGACCTGCTGCGCAACGATTCTTTGCGCGGACGCTTCGCCGGGACTCTTGCCGTGGATCTTCTGGCCTGGGCCAGACTCCTGGACAAATAAGTTCCAAGTATCAGGGTTTCAGGTTTCAGGAACCATTCTTGAAATCTGAAACTTGAAACCTGAAACCACCGCGAAGCCGCGGTTAGAAGCGGAAGCTTCTCTCCGACTCGAGCAGGCGGAGCCGCGGCTCGCGCATGGCCGCGATCTCGCGGCGGATGCGCGAAAGCGACGGAGGCTTCATGTGGTAGAGGTAGATCGGCACCCTGGGCGGGGCCTTGACCATTTCCTCTTCCAGGAGACGGGGCGTGAAGTGCCCGGAGGCGCGGGCCACTTGCGCCTGCGTATTGGAGAAAGAAACCTCCAGGAAGATCGCCTTCAAGTTTCGCGCCCGGCGCGTCGCCTTCCACAGCGCGTCGGTCGGTTGCGTGTCACCGGTGAAGACGACCGAGCGGCCGGGCTTGGCGACAATGTATCCGAAGGCTGGCACCGCGTGGTCCACGGCAAAGGGGGTCACGGTCACGCTCCCCGCCCGGAAGGGCCTTCCTTCCGGGATCGCGCGCAGGCGCACGGTCGGCCGGTTGCTGGAAGGCAGGCGGGTGAAGTCCGGCCAGATGCGATCGTTGAAAATGTGTTCGGAGAGAGTCGCGAGAACGGGGGCGGGGGCGAGGACCTCGAGCGGCCGGCGCTGGCCGTAGAGGTTGTCGCAGAGGAGCGGCAGGGACGTGATGTGATCGAAGTGCGCGTGCGTCAGGATCACGCGCTTCAAACGGCGCTGGGCGGCGAGCGGCAGGGCCTCGGTCAGGCATCCCGCGTCGAGCGCGGTGGCGCCGTCCAGCAGGAAGGTGGTCAGGCGGTAGCCCGGCGCGGATCCGCCGTAGGGACCGAGCGCCCGAACCGCAAGCGTTTTTCCGGCAGACACGCGCCGAGGATTCTAGTCTTTGCCCCCGTCGCGGCGCGAGGAGTCTCCTGAGGTAATCGAAGGAGGAGCCTCGCGCCGCGGGAGCGAAGCGTTTGCGGGGGATCAGGCGGTCGGTCGAGGTCGCATCCGGCCGAGCCGCCCGCCGGTTCGCCGAAGGCGCAGATCCCGCGCAAGCGCGGAGCGCCGGTCAGAACTCGGCTCCGATATAGAAGGACGTCCTCAAGCCCGAAAGAGACTTCTTGAAATCCGTCAACTTGGCGAAGTCCCAATGGAGACCAAGGCCGAGGAGGCTGAACTCGAGGCCATAACCATAGGATGCCCTGCCGTCGATCAGCTGGTGCTCGCTCGCGTCCCAAAACCGGAATTTCTGGTTTTTCAGAGCCGCGCCGCCGATATCCAGGAAGAAGTGGCCGCGGATGTTGCGGAACCCGCCTATCGGAAACGCCAGAAAATCGATGAGCGGAAAACGAAACTCGAAGTTCGCGAATGCTACGGTGTTGCCGATCTGCTCGCGGAAGTCCAGGCCGCGCAGCGTGTCGAGCCCGCCGAAGTAATAGACGCTCGGGAAATTGCCGGTCGACCGCGCGCCGAAGAGGCGCACGGCGAAGAGCGACCGCGCTGTGATCTTGAAGTAGTGCCGCAGATCGACAGAGAAGTCCTGCGTCAGCGTGGAGGAGTTGGCCGGCTCGCCCGTGTTGGGGTCGATTTGTCCCTTCTTCAAGTCCGGAGCCCACGACGCGGAGAAGCGGTAGCGGCGGCCAGACAGCGGCCCCCACTCCTGATAGAGCGTGGTGTCCCCGACGAAGGCAAGCCCGACGATGGGGTAGTTGTCCGACCGGTTGGACACGAAGAAGGACTGGGTTCCGTCGAGGTTCTGGATCACGAAGGGAAAGTCGAATGAGCGGGAGATGAACCCGACCTGTCCCTCCAGGCGGTGATAGCGGGAGAGAGGGTAGATCGCCTCCAGGAACCCCCCGGTCTGGCGATAGACCCGCCGGTCGCGCACGAGCCGGTCCTGCCCGAGGCTCTGGTCCAGAGCCAGGAAATAGGTCCTGTCGTCGAAGAGAGTGATCCCCTTCTGCAGGCGCCTGGTGAGGTCGAAATAACTGAACTGGAAATTGGTGAACGATGCCAGCGACTGGAAGACCGCGATGAACCGGCGGTCGCCCAGGTTGTCCCCGAAGATGAGCACGGTGTTGGAGATGAAGGTCTGGTCCGTGTTGATCCCGGCGGTGACCTGCGCGTCTTCGAGCTGCAGCTTCCTGCTCGGTTTGCCCGAGACCTTCTCCGGGTCCACGGCGACTTCGATCGCGGGCTGGTAGGGCGCGGCAGCCGGCTGCGTGCTCGGGCTCAGGGCCGGGTTCAACTCCGGCAGCCGTTTGACCGGCTTGTTGGTGTCGGCGATGTAGAGCGTGAAGCGGCGCTTGTAATAAGCGGTGAAGACGAGCTTCTCCGTGTTGTCGCGGCCGACGAAAACGGTGGGGGAGAAGACGCCGGCCACGACGTTTGTGTGCAGGAGCGTCTCGCCCGTCTCGAGGTTGACGGAGTAGATGTTGTAGATGCCCTGGTCGCGGTCGGAGGCGAAGAAGAGCCTCTTGCCGTCCGGGGAGAGCGACGGGTCCTCGTCGTTCCAGTCGCCGTAAGTGACCTGCTCGCGCGACTCCGGAGCATCGGCGCGCAGGCGGAAGATCTTGGCCTTGGTGCCCCGGACCGAGGAGTAGTAGATCCACTTTCCGTCGGGCGAAAACGCCGGCCCAAAGTCGGAAGACTCATCGTCCCGGGTCAGGTTCGTGATGGTGCGGGAGGCGAGGTCGTAGGAGTAGATGTCCGCCTTCCCTTCGCGCTGGGCGCGGAAGACGACGAGCTTCCCGTCGGGGGAGAAGGCGGGGGAGAGTTGCTGGTCGAGACCCGGCATTTCGATGCGCTCGCGAATGCCGCCATTCAAGGCGTTCAAGAGCAGCAGGTCGCGCCCTCGCTCCCGGCGCGCGAAAACCGCGACGGTGTTCCCGTCGGGGGAGACCCCGAGATCCGCACCGCTCTGAGGGCCCGTCGTCACCCACTGCGAGACCAGGTACTCGTAGGCCGTCGTGTAGCCCTTGGTGAGGTTCCGGTAGAGCTTGCGGTCCCGCGTGGACATGAGCACGACGTCGGCCTGCTCCTTGTACGTCGAAAAGGCCGCCACGAAGTCGCCCGAGGGATAGGCGCGGGGGGAAAGCTCGGCCGAGGGCGTGTCTTCGATCTTGAAACGTTCGCCGAAATCGATGGGCTCCCCCTTCTCCGTCAGGATCTTCAGGTAGCGCTGCCGGAGGAACCGGCGAAACTTGATGTCGAAATCCTCGGCCGAAATGTTGAAGGCCCTCTTGATCGTCTTCTCCATGCTTCCGCTGATCTGGTTGCGGAACTCGAAGACGAACTCCCGGACAGCATCCTTGCCCCACTCCGCCGCGATGAAGTCGAAGACCGCGTGCCCGAAGCGGTAGGCGAAGAAGCCGGAAATCCCCTTCTGGGCGATCTCCGGCACCTGATCGGCCAGGACCGCGTCGCGCAGCACCATCCGGTCCTTGTTGTCCTCGTCATCGCCGAAGTAGGAGGCCATCCCCTCCATGAACCATTGCGGCGCGGAAGTCGTCGCCGCCCGCAGGTAGTTGCCGCCGAAGAGGATCTCGAACTGGAAGACGTGGGTCAGCTCGTGACCGATCAACTGCTGGAGCTTCTCGTCGGGCATGTCCACCGGCAAGACCATCCGGTTCCTCGAGGGGAGCGCGAAGGCGCCGATCCCCTCGGGGATGAAGTTCAGGAGTGTGTTGGTCTGCTCGAAATCGGAGTGCGTGGCGTAGTAGATCAGGTTGATCGGTTTGGGGATCTGGAAATTGAGCTGCCGCGAGCGTTCGTCGTAGGCGCTCTCGGCGTAGGAGGCGACCTTCTGGAGCGAAGTCCTCTCCCGCTCGTAGAAGTAGATCGTGAAGTGCGTCGATCGGTAGGTCTTCCAGTCGAAGACGTCGTAGACGATCTTGTTCTGATAGAACCCCTCTTCGTACTGCGCCAGGGCGGCGCATGCGGGGAGCGCGAGGAGAGCGGCGAGGAGGATTTTCAACTTTCGGCTGGAGGCGTTCGCTACGCGAACGGCGGCCGAGAGGTTCAAAACCGGGGCTTTGATCATTGGCGCAGATTGGCTTGGCCGTTGTAGCACTTCTCTGCCTCGTTGGAAAAAGTCAATCGGTGAAGAGGTAACGGTCGGCTTCGCGTTCGCGGGCGACGAAGAGATTCAGGATCTGGTTCTCGAGCGAGAAGAGGTTTTCGAAGAGGCCCTGCAGCTCGTCTGCGCGCCGGCCGCCGGTCTGGCGGAAATCCTTGAATTCGTCCTGCAGGAGCTTCTCACCGGAATGTCCGTCGAAGACCAGGAAGACGATGTCGAAGAGAAAGCCGGTCTGCTCGACGTAGACCTGCCGGTAGTAGGTCTGGCCGTTGATGGGGGAGACGTATTCCTCCGTCTTGTATCCGGAGCGGTCCTCGATACGGAATTCGAGCGAGCCCGAGACGATGACGTCGGCGCCGGTCGTGACGCCGACCGACCGCCAGAACTCGGTCGCGCGCGCGAGCTCGGTCAAGTTCTGAGTCGGAAGCTTCAACTCGTTGGGTGTCTCGATGACCTCGAGCTTGGTCTTCTTGTCCACCTGTTTCTTCAGGAAACGCCGGAATTCCCCCTGAAGGTCCACATTCTGGAGCCGCTTGTCACGCGCCTTCTCCGCTTCCGTGACGATGATGAAGGGGGCCAGGGCCATCTTCTCGTTGCCGCGCAGAGGAAGGCGCGGCTTCAACGGGAGCTTCAGTCTGACCTGGCTGACGCCGGCCAGCGCCGGCAGGGCGGCCAGCAGGAGTGCCAGAGCCGCCGCTCCCGCCGCCCGCGTCAGGGTTGCCCGTCTGCCAGGGGCATGTCCCGGTAATCGTCTTTCTGGCCCCGGTCGCGGCGCAAGGAGTCTCCTGAGGTAATCGAAGAAGGAGGCTCGCGCCGCGGGAGCGAGCGCAAGCGCGAGCGACGCGTTAGGACGCACCGGCGGCTTTCCCCGTCGTGCGGGTGTAGGACGTGTAGAACTCGGCGAAGCGGGCGTAATTGCGGTGAATGTAGGAGTCGTTGGGGTCGAGCTGGAGTGCCTTCTTGTATTCCTCGAGCGCTCGGGCGAACTCGCCCGTCGCCTCCAGCGCCACGGCGAGGTTGTTGTGGGCTCGCGCGTTGGCCGGCTCCTTCGCGATGGCCTGCTCGAAGCGGAAAACGGCCTCGCGCCAGAGTCCCTTGCGGGCAACTTCCGAGCCGAACGCGATCTGGGACTTGGCGCGTTCCGTCTGCGAGTAGGAGGTGCAGCCCGACGCGATCAAGAGAAGGGCCGCCGCTAACAGCCCGTGGAAGAAGGGTGTGAGGCGGCGTTGCGAGCGCCGCGGGGTCGGATGCAGGGAGACGCGACGAAGGCGATGCCCGGGCGCATCGGGGAGGAGCGGCGAGGCTTTCGGCTGCGGCGGTCGCATTGCGACCGGCAGCCGAGAGATTTCAAGGGGCTCCGGGGGTCCCCAGCCCCCGTACTGGACTCTCTCGGCCGCCGTTCGCGAAGCGAATGCCTGCGGCCGACAGCCGGACGCGACGCCCGCATCCATTCTTCCACGGGCTGTTGGAGATCTCCAACGCATTCTCACGCTCCTGTCCCGCCTGCCGGGGGTCGCTATTATAGGAAAGCTTTTGGGAGACCTGAAGATTTCCGCGGAATAAGCTCTCTTTCAGATGAAAGGATCGTAAAAATTGTCAGGAGTCAGTGGATGAGCCGGGATCCGGTCCTGCGTCGCGCGGCGATCTCCTGGGCGCGCGGCCGGGAACTCACGCCACAACGTCTCTGGCCCGTCCTGCGCGCGAGAGGAGGTGCGGAGGCTCTCCTGGCCTCTTCCGAGGCGGAGCTCTCGGAATTGCTGGAGTCGGGAGAGAGGGCGCGCGCGGTCCTGCGCTCGGGAGAGGACCTGGCGGCCGAACGGTGGGCCGCCCAGCTCGAACGCGCCGGGATGCGCGTCGTGACCGCCTTCGACGAAGAGTACCCCTCGCTGCTCGCCGAGATTTCCGACCCTCCCTTCCTCCTCTATGCGGCCGGGAACCTCGAGCGTTTCCGGCTTCCCGCGGTCGGAGTCGTCGGGTCTCGGGCGGCCACGCGTTACGGCCGGGATGTGGCCGCGCGGCTCTCGCGCGAGCTGGCGCTGGCAGGCGTCACCGTCGTCTCGGGCTTCGCGCGGGGCGTGGATGAGGCCGCCCATCAGGCGGCGCTCTCGACCCCGGGCGGAACGATCGCGGTCCTGGGTTGCGGATTGGACGTCGAGTATCCGCGCGAGCACGCGGCCCTGAAGAAGTCCGTCGCCTCGCGCGACCTTCTCATCTCGGAATTTCCTCCGGGCGCCGAGCCCAAGCCTTCGAACTTTCCCGTGCGCAACCGCATCATCGCGGGTCTTTGCGCCGGAGTCGTCGTCGTCGAAGCGTCGCGGCGCAGCGGTTCTCTCATCACCGCGCGTCTGGCCAACGAGTTCGGCCGGGACGTCTTCGCCGTTCCCGGAAGCGTCTTCTCACAGACTTCGATCGGCACGCACGAGCTGCTGCGCGACGGGGCGATCCTGTGCCGCGGCGCGGAGGACGTACTCGCCGAGCTCTTCCCGGCGATCGGCACGGGCCGGACAGCCGGCGGCGCCGGGCCGCCCGTGGCGAACGCGGCCCTTTCGGAAGAGGCGCGGCGCGTCTGGGAGACGCTGCGCAAAGAGCAGGACGCCACGGCCGAAGACCTCGCGCAGGCGACCGACCTTCCCGCCGCGACTGTTCTGGCCGCCCTCTTCGAGCTCGAGGAGGCGGGGCTCGCCCTCTTCGGCGAAGGCGGCAGGTACGGCGTCAAGAGAAACTAGTCTCAGGTTTCAGGTTTCAAGTCTCAGGAGGAGCACGGGGTCCGCGTCTTGAAACCTGAAATCTGAAACCTGGAATTCTCTAACCCTCTGAACCGGCACGCGTCCCGACGTGGAATAGCGACTTGTTGAAGAAGAGCGGAGTCCCCCGCGGTTTGCTCTTTGCGCCGGGTTGTGGCAGGGTGCTCCGCCCTAATGGTTGCTCGTAAGAACCTCGTCGTCGTCGAGTCGCCCGCGAAAGCGAGGACTCTGGAGAAATTCCTGGGCAAGGACTTTCGGGTCCTCGCTTCGTACGGGCACGTGCGCGACCTGCCCCGAAAGGGCCTCGGTGTCGATCGCGGTCACGCCTACGAGCCGACCTATGTGGTTGTGCCCGGGAAGGAGAAAACGCTCGGGGATCTGAAGAAGGCCGCGCGCGAGGCCGGCGCGGTGTTTCTGGCTGCTGACCCCGATCGGGAAGGCGAGGCCATCTCCTGGCATCTCCAGGAGGCCCTCCGGTCCTCCTCGAAGGACGCCGTTTTCAAACGCGTCCGATTCAACGAGATCACCAAGAAGGCAGTCCTGCGCGCCATGGAAGATGCGGGCGAGATCGACGCTCATCTGGTGGACGCGCAGCAGGCGCGCCGGATCATCGACCGGTTGGTCGGTTACGAGGTCTCCGACCTCCTGTGGAAGAAGATCTGGCGGGGCCTCTCGGCCGGACGCGTCCAGACGGTGGCGCTGCGGATCATTTGCGACCGGGAGCGTGAGATCGAGGCGTTCCAGCCCGTCGAGTACTGGACCGTGGACGCGCAACTCCAGGCCTCGGCGCCTCCTCCCTTCTCTGCGCGCCTCTTTGCCTTCGACGGGCAGAAGCTCAAGTTCGACGGCACGGACCCGCGGCTGGCCGACGGCGAGGCTGCGGAACGCGTGCGCGAGAACGTCGCCGGCGCGGTCTGGAGAGTCTCGCGCGTCGAGACGAGCGAACGGCGAAAGAACCCGCCGCCTCCTTTCATCACGTCGCAACTCCAGCAGGCCGCAGCGCGTCGCCTTTCCTTCGCCGTGCGGCGCACCATGCAGATCGCGCAGCGGCTCTATGAGGGGCGCGACATTCCCGGACGGGGCACCGTCGGCTTGATCACTTACATGCGGACCGATTCGACGCGGGTCTCCGAGGAGGCGCTCGCGGGGGTGCGCGACTTGATCAGATCCCGCTACGGCTCCGAGGCTCTGCCCGACTCTCCCCGATACTTCAAGAGCAAGCACGGCACGCAGGACGCGCACGAAGCGATCCGGCCGACGTACCTCGATCTTCCGCCCGAGGCGGTCACGCCGCACCTTTCGCCCGAGGAGGCGAAACTCTACCGGCTGATCTGGGAGCGCTTCCTCGCCTCGCAGATGGCGCCCGCCGTGTACGACGCGACCTCGGCCGACATCGAGGCGGGGCGCGCGGTCTACCGCGCCTCGGGCTCGACCCTGAAGTCTCCCGGGTACCTGGCGGCGTACGGCATTTCGGCCGAGGAGGAAGATGAAACGGAAAAGGAGGAGGGCGCCTCCACCCGCCTGCCGCCGCTTTCGGAAGGCGAGACGCTGACGCTCCTCTCCGTGACTCCGGAAAAGAAGGAGACCCAGCCCCCGCCCCGTTTCAACGAGGCCTCGCTCGTGAAGTTCCTGGAGGAGAACGGCATCGGCCGCCCTTCCACCTACGCCGAGATCCTGCGCAAGATCGAGGACCGCGAGTACGTACGAAAGAAGGACCGGCGTTTCGTGCCGACGGCGCTCGGGCGCACGGTGATCGACATGCTCATTCCATATTTCGACGATTTCTTCGAGACTTCCTACACGGCACGGATGGAAGAGCGTTTAGACGACGTCGAGGAGGGAAAAATCTCCTGGAAGAAAGCCCTCTCCGAGTTCGACAAGACCTTCACGCGCGACCGGGACCGCGCTCTGGCCGACATGGTGTCGGGGAAGGCCGGGATTCCGCTGGCGGAGGCGCGAAAACTGCTGACGTTTCCGGTCGCGCCGGAGCTCTCCGAGAAGTGCCCCAAGTGCGGCAAGAAACTGAAGCTGCGGATGGGCAAGAACGGTCTCTTCATCGCCTGCAGCGGCTATCCCAATTGCACGTTCACCGAGAACATCCCCGACCCGGACGAGGACGTCGTGGATGCGACGGAGCTCGAAAGCACAATGTGCGAGGAATGCGGCTCGCCGATGAAGCTGCGGACGAGCCGCGCGGGGTCCGCGTTTCTGGGCTGCACCGCGTACCCCAGGTGCCGCAACATCGTCAACGTCGTGATGGCCGGCGGAAAGCCCGAAGCCCGGCCCGACGAGCCGACGGGACAGATCTGTCCCGAGTCGGGGCACCCGCTCGTGCGCCGGCATGGCCGCTTCGGCGTCTACATCGCGTGCAGCGGTTACCCCACCTGCAAGTACAAGCCCCCCAAACCGGTCAAGGACACGGGCGTGCGCTGTCCCAAAGACGGCGGAGTCATCGCCGAGCGGCGCGGCCGGTTCCGCCCCTTCTACGGCTGCGTCAACTATCCGGCCTGCGACTTCACGCTCTCCGCCCGCCCGATCCCGGAGTCGTGCCCTAAATGCGGC
>WNGE01010922.1_pt1 | contig 19019 bp, 16 predicted proteins | sample 5400651 | NCBI WGS metagenome assembly WNGE01 (sample SAMN13153370, study PRJNA577476) | soil metagenome | isolation source: 60 cm soil or saprolite under grassland replicate 2 | place: USA:California | collected 2016-06-15
AACAGCCGGTGTGGCCGTTGCGAACCCCACGACCATGAGCAAAGCCAGTCCATAGCCCCAACCCAGGATCGGTACCCGGTAATCTCTGAGTGATTTACTCCAGATGCTGCGAAACATAGGATCACCTCTCTCCGGCGAGAGCGGAAGACACCTGCTTGGGCTCATAGAAGCGCAAGAAGACCTCTTCCAGCGAAGGCTCGCGTGTTGCAATATTGGTCGCGCTATGCTGGCTCGCGATGTGAATAATCTCGGTCAATTCACCCTGGATGTTCAATTGCAAGGTGTGCTCATCCGCTCCTTGCGCCACACTGACCACGCTCGCGACATTTTTAAACCACTCCACGGAGGCAGGACCAGGAAAGCTGATCTCCACATCATGCCGGCGGATCTCTTTGAGCGCGGAGACGTGGTCGGTCTTGACCAGTCGTCCTTCGCGGATGATCGCGACGCGGCTGCAGGTATGCTCTACTTCCGGCAGAATGTGCGAGGAGAGGAAGACCGTCCTTCCCTCAGCGCGCACCTCACCTACCATTGTGTAGAATTCCTGCTGATTGAGCGGGTCCAGTCCGCTGGTGGGTTCGTCCAGGATAAGCACGCGTGGCTTATGCATGAAGGCTTGCACGAGTCCCAACTTTTGTTTGTTGCCATGCGAATATTCGCGGAACCGTTTGCTGGGATCGAAGCCCAGGCGCTCCACCAGTTTGCGCAGGTAGGTCTGGTCCACGCCACCGCGCAGATGGCCCAGATACTCGATGATCTGTGCTCCACGCAGACCGGGATCGAAGTTGAATTCTCCGGGCAGGTAGCCGATCAGCTTTTTGATCTCGGTTGCCTGTGACCAGCAGTCCAGCCCGGCGATGCTGGCCTGGCCAGTCGTCGGACGCAGTAACCCCATCAAGGTGCGCATAGTCGTCGTTTTTCCCGCACCATTCGGTCCCAGGAAGCCAAAAACCTCACCCTCGGAGATTTCAAACGTAACATCGATGATACCACGATGAGAGCCATAGTTTTTGGTCAGTCCATTGACCTGTATAATCGAACTCATGTTTCTAACTCCTTCTGAGTTTGTTCCCTCACCTGATTGAGAATCTGGCCAACTGTAGTAGAAAACTCTTCCTGTTCTGTTGGCACAGGATCGCGTACTTCAAACGTTCGCCGCACCGTCTCTGCCGCCATATTTGCTATCTCTTCGTCGGAAATCTGATATGCATCTGGTAAAAATTGATTCACAGTCAGGAAACCAATAGCTATTGTGATAAACATTTGCACCTGCGCATGCAGGTCGATATCGGTGCGTATCAGACCTCTGCTGCGAAGAAATGTGAGAAATGACTCCGTTAAATTTAAGCGCTGTTCGAGATCTTTTTTGCCAGACTCGTTATGTACCAGCTCTCCAAGTATCTCGCTATCTCGTAGCATGCTGGCTTTTAAGAGCGGACTACGCATTGAAGCAAGGAGAATATGTTTGATCATGCCGTGCAGGGTTGTTCCTTCCGGGTCCTCAGCCAGGCGTTGCTCCAGGTTCTTACTTGCTATTAGCCGCTCACGTAGCAGAACTGCGAGAAAAAGATCTTCCCGCGTTTTCCAATGCAGGTAGATAGTTCCTTTGCCTACGCCCGCATATCTGGCGATATCCTCAATGGTTGTTTTACGATACCCCCAGCGCAGTATCAGTTCAGATGCAGCGCTAAGAATACGTTCAGCCCGCTCCTGTCGCTTTGATTGCTCCTCCTGTAATTTGCTTGTTTCGTTGTCATTCTGATTAGTCAAAGTCTCAGGCTCCTCGATATATTTGACCAGGTGACTGATTTTCAAAAATGGTCACACGTCCATCTGATTACAAATGTAACCTGAAGATGAGGAAAAGTCAAGGGTTTTTGGGAAGTTATCCATGAGTAGATCCAGTCAGAGGCGTAATGACAGGCAAGGGGCAAGCAGGGCGGGGGCAAGCCCGGCCCCTACGAAGACGTGTACCGTGATTTCCGTAGGGGCCGGGCTTGCCCCCGCCCTGTGAGCCGATGCACGATTAGTTTACAGATGATACATCCGATCGATGCTGTGCGTACTCTTCAATAGTCATATGATTATGCCGGGCATATTCGATCCGTTCGATCATGTCTCTAAGGACGCTGAGGCGGTACTCGAACTCCTGAGCCTGCTGGTGCAGGGTGCGCAGCTCGTTGGCTAACTCATGGAACTGTCCATTTGCTATCGGGTTCCACTCGTCTGTTTGCGGATCTTCTGGACCAGCTGTGAAGTCCTCGGTGGGCACTGGAGCAGTCTGTGCTGCTACTGATGGTTTGCTGGCAGACGTCTTCTGTGTTGCTGGCTCATTCTGTTCGGCTGCTAGCGGCCTCGGCGATGGAGCGCTTGCTGCTGCATTTGTATCCGGTTCGCCACGCAAGACAAAGATCATAACAACGATGGCGAGTACAGCGACAATGAATAGTCCTCCGACAATTAACAGGTTCACAATACGTTCCTTTCATTGTTGGGAGAGCTGGTGTGCTCTCCCAGGACCGCTGTACTTTAGTGGATGTGAATAGTCGTTTCGGCGCTCATGCCCGGTGCAAGGCTCTTACCAGCAGTGCCATCGATGTTGATGATGACCGGGATGCGTTGGCTCACTTTGGTAAAGTTGCCACTGGCGTTATCCTGTGTAGGTAACAACGAGAACGTGCTGGCAGCAGCCTGCACGATCTGCTGAATATGACCTGTGTAGGTGTCGCTGAAGGCATCCACTTTCACGTCGACATCCTGACCAACTTTGACATTGTTGATCGATCCCTCGTCAACGTAGGCCGTGATAGTGAGAGCATTTAGATCGGTCAATTGAACAAGTGTCAGACCCGCACCGACCGTCTGCCCCTGGACTGCGGATGTCTGCAAGATAGTACCATTAATTGGGCTGGTAATGGTGATCGGCTGTACTTTTACCGGTGTTCCTGTAGAACTCACGCTCGGGGCAGGTGTGATCGTTGCGATAGTTTGACCCGCGGTAACTTTATCATTGACGTTGACGCTTAGTGTTGTCAATTGCCCATTGGCAGGCGCACTGATGTTGACAATATTGCCAGAGACCTGGGCATCGTCAGTGCTGTAGTACATGTAGCCGTTGTAGATCCAGTAGGCAACGCCGCCGACAATGGCGAGCAAGGCAACTACAATCAGTACTGGAACCAGAATGATGCGACGCATAGGTAAATTTCTCCTTTATCTTGAGTCTTTATAGCTTCTTTTCAGGGGAGACGCATAGTGAGTGTATCTCTCCTGACTATCTACTCCGTGAATACCATTGGGCGTGTTTCTTCCTGGGTCCCGGTGTCTCGTGGTGTTCCGGGTGTTTCTTCAATGCGTGCTGGTCGGCGTTGTCCTCTTACGAACAAGACGGCGATGATAGCCAGGGCGATCACGAAGACCGTCACAGTAAATGCATTCTGGATGGCGAGCACGTATGCCTGTGCTCGCAATATGCCTGAGATGACTTGCAATGCAGCACTCAGGGCCGATTTGACATCTGCGCCACGGCTGACAAAGAGCGCCTGTAATGCCGGTATCAGCTGTCCAAGGCGAGATGAGGGTGTTACCTGCTCGGCAAGATGTGTGTAATGTACTTTGCTCTGCGTCTGTACCAGGGTTGCCAGAAGAGCGATGCCCAGTGAGCTTGAAACTGCACGAGCGACGGTATTCAAAGAGGATGCCTGTGCCAGTTGCCGTGGTCTGATCTCAGCCAGTCCTGCAACTGTAAGTGGTTGTATGCTTGCTCCAAGTGCCAGTCCACGCAGTACCAGCATCAGTTGTATCCAACCATACGGAGAGTAGATGGTGATGTAGGATAGCTGCCACGTGGCGATGGCGAGCACAAGCAATCCAGGAATCATGATTGCACGTACACCGAAGCGATCTACCAGGCGTCCTCCAACCAGTACCGCAACCATGGAGGCCAATGCCTGTGGTAATAGTATGAGACCTGCCTGGAATGCACTCTCCCCGCGAATATTCTGTAAGTAGATCGGGAAGAGGAAAATGCCACCAAACAGGCTAAAGATAACGAAGACGCTCGCAATGATGCTCGCTCGGAATGGACCATTGCCAAAGAGTCGCAGGTCGAGCAGTGGCTGTTTTTCCTGGCGCACAGCCATAATCTCCACGACAACAAAGATGGCGAGAGAGATTATACCTGCTGCAAGGAAGCCGATAACCTTTGCTGATCCCCAGCCATCTGTAGTAGCGTCAGAGAGCGCGAACAAGAGCGTTCCCAGGCCCACGGCTGCGAAGAAAAAGCCTGGGAAATCGAAACGTGTACGCAGCTCAGCAGCGGCATCGCGCAGATAGATGCTCGCCAGGATCACTCCGATGATACCAATCGGCACGTTGATATAGAAGATTGCCTGCCAGTCAGCATAAGTCACCAGGTAGCCGCCAAAGGTAGGACCGAGCGCTGGTGCGAGCAGGGCAGGAATGCCGAAAAAGCCCATCGCCGTACCGCGTTCCTGCGGAGGAAATTCGCGGAAGAGCAGCGTGATAGAGAGCGGGAACAACGCCGCACCGCCAGCTCCCTGGACGATACGGAAAAAGATCAGCACCGGTAAGCTCCATGCGATGCCACACAGCGCCGAGCCTATGGTGAAGGCTGCAAGTGAGACAATATAGAAGCGTTTGATGCCAAATCTCTCGGAGAAATAAGCTGCCGTCGGGGTTACAATGCCTTGCGTGAGAATATAGGCTGTCAATACCCACTGCACGCTATGAATATCCGCGCCGAACGCTGTTTGCAGGCGTGGAATAGCGATATTAACGATCGTCTGATCCAGGATGCTCATAAACACCCCGATGATGACGACCCCTGCCACAACCCACTTGTAACTTATTCCACCCTGTCGTACAGCCTGTCCGTTGACTTGCATATGGAAAGACTCCTTATTGACGGAAAAATGCTGCTTTAAAATGTTATCCAGTACACGACCAACTGGTAATGGGCAGCGAACATCAGACAGAGCGATTGAAAAGTCGTGCGCGTGGACCCGTAGTGGCATGCCTTGCGTGTGCCGGGTGGCTCGGGAGGACTCCCCCGACGCTCAACGTTGTTGCTTCCCGTCCACCCGGCACACGCAAGGCATGCCACTACGGGTCGTTTGAATCGCCCTGAATATAAGACAGCCATTTATGCCTCTACTGTATCTTTAGCTGACAAATCGCCTGTTTTAATGCCATTAAGAAGTAAGGAAACGAGCTGGTTGATGACTTCCTCGCGCGAAAGATGTGCAAAAGGTAAAAGATCGTTCAGTCCTCGTCCAATAGCACGCATCGCAAACGTCATCGCCATTACCTGCACAAAGAGTGCGGCATCAATGTCCTTACGAAAAATACCTTCTTCCTGTCTTTTTTTGATGTACTCAGTGATACCTTTGCGACCGCGCGCGATCTTTTCTGCAAGAATATGCGCAGCTTCGGGATGTGTATGGACCAGTAAAATACTTAGACGTGTAAGGTCGCCCTGGACCGAAAAAGCTTCGTAGAAGCCTCCTGCAATGCGCCGTAAGATAACTTCGTCATCGATTGGCATACCGCTTCGTAGCTCTTGCTCCATCTGCTCTATTGCAGCTCGCAGAGCTACGAAAGAACCTTGCCGCTCAATGATTGCACTGAGTAGATCGTCTTTGCAATGAAAGTGCCAGCAGAGCGCGCTACGTGAAACTCCGGCTTCGGCAGCAATATCATCGAGAGTCGCCGCCGAAACTCCTGCGCGCGCAAAGACACGCAGGGCAGCATCAAGCACTGCTTTGCGTGTATCGGGCGTCGGCGTTGCATCGATAGAGCCGCTGCGTACCAGTTCTGCTCGTAGCTCTTCTTTACCGCCAGCAAAATGGTAATAGAAGGCAGGACGTGAGAGATCAGCAGCTTTGACAATCTCATCGACGGTGATCTCGTCAAAAGAGCATTCCTGTGCCAGGTTTTGTGCAGCCCATATCAGACGATCTCTTCCCTTACATTTGACCTTGTCGAGACGTTCTGCCATGCTTTGTGGTCCTCAATGAGATTCTTGTACTATACAGACAATGCCGACTAGACTGTCTAATACTTGCTACTAGTTTAGTCTCAAATATTGGAATGTGTCAATACCAATGGGACTCTTGCCAGGCCATTTAAAAGTCGCCCGCGTGGACCCGTAGAGGCATGCCTTGCGTGTGCCGGCTTGCTCAGCGGTGTTGCTCCCCACCCACAAGGCACACGCAAGGCATGCCTCTACGGGACTTTGGAATCGCCCCGGACTCTTGCTGCTTTTGTGCGGGCATGAGTTATCCCGGTAACTCTTCAGGAGCCCTTTTTGACTCCTCAGCGCCTCTGGCGCTTCGCAAGCTGTTTTATATGGATGATGCGGGATGGGTGGCCTCGGCCACCCATCCCGCATCATCCATATAAAACGAGGCGAGCCGCCGCAGGCGGCGAGGAGTCAGGGAGAGACAACTTGAAGAGTTACCGTTATAGGGATTGATAAAAAGCTTGTTCAGACAACTCTCTCGGTTGTTTAAGGCAGAAAGTCAGTTCATATTCACCAATAATGATATAGTCGCCGTCCTTAAGCTCATAACCTGTCTCGACCGCAATCTGCTGACCATTTACAATAACTCCATTGGCGCTGCGCCGATCATAAATACAGTAGTGATCCCCTTCCTGTTTCAGGAGAGCGTGATGGCGCGACGTAAGAGTACCCTGGTCCAGTAAAATATCGCTCGAACCGGCATGACCAAGCGTTGTTTCTTCACGTTCTAAAATAATCTCTTGCGGCTTCTCTGTGTAAGCTGATGTGATGATTACGCTGGCCTGGAGTGGAAGCTCCTCAGGCTCTTCTACTTCATTGAGAGCAGTATCTTGATAGAGCGGCGACACATTATTTTGTGCAGGCTCAGCAGGTGGTATTGGTTTCGGCTCAGGTATAGGCTGAGGGATATCTGGGGCTGGTGGAGGCAGGATATCGGGATCGGGTTTTGGTCCAGGAGCAGGCTGTTGTGGCGTTTCAGGCAAAGGCTCAGGAATAGGAGCAGGGTCTGGCAGAGGTTGTGGAACATCTGGTACAACCTGGGGAAGCGGCTCTGTTTGTGCAGGCTGCATTGGCTGGGTAGGTGGCACGGGCTGGGTAGGCTGTACGGGTTGTGGCTTTGGTTCTGGCTCTATAGCGCCCGTTGAAAGGAGTTCAAGAAGAGATAGCGGGCTTTCTCGGAAAAACTGGTCGACTTCAAGTGCCCACGTATATTGCTGATCTGCTCCGTTTCCAGAGGAATGCTCATTCTGCTCGGAAACTTCTTCACTGTTTTGTTGCGCAGGTACAAAAGCTGGCTCATCCTGCAGGCTGGCTTCCACCTCGATCTCTTCTCTCTGGACAGTTTCCGGGACAAATTCGGTCGAGGTTTCGCTCTGCTCAACTGGCTCTGGTGTCTTCTCTGCAATAACTTCAGTTTGTATGATTATAACAGGTGTTGATGCTACCGGAATCGGGTGGGCAATTGAAGCTTGCAGCATATCAGCAAATGTCAGGATAGATGGATAGCGCTCCTCCGGATAGACACTCAGTGCGCGACGTATGATACCTTCCAGTTCGAGTGGCACGTTGAGATTCAAGGCGGTGAGTGTAGTGATGGTTTCCGTAAGTTTGAGCTGTTCGATCTCTTCAGGCGTTCCCAGGAAAGGTGGGCGTCCCGTCAGCCAGAAGTACAGAATAACTGCGAGCGCATATTGATCACTGGCGGGAGTAACACGCTTGCCGAGCTGTTCGGGTGCTGCAGTGATCGGCAAAAGCGTGTTCAGGGAGCGACCAAAGCGTCGTACGAAGTGTGTAGTGCCAACGTCGGCAAGCAGGAAGGGAGCAAAGTCGGGGCCTTTGCCTGCGCTGGCTCCACGCAATACCAGGATATTGGCAAAGGTCAATGCTCCGTGCAGGTAATTATTGTTGTGGATGTACTGGAGCGCTTCTGCAAGCTGGTGGCTATAGTGAATGGCATCTGAAATATCTAATGGGGGACGGAACCAGTATCTTCCCTCACTACCTAACAACGAGCCTGGAGTGACATAACGACGTGCAATGTAAAGCTGCCCATCAACTTCTCCATAATCAAGGACAGTTGCCAGGTATGGATGAATCAGTGTGCTGATACCTTGCATTTCGCGAAAGAACTGGCGACGGGCCGCATCTGGGAGTGTCGCCCACGGGTGAATAAGCTTGAGGGTTACTTTGCGCAGCAGGAGTGTATCTTCGACCTCGTAACTCGTGCCTGACACACTGCTACTTAAGCAACGCTGTATACGATAACGTTCGAACCTCTGACCTTCTTGCAATACCTGCATACTACACCTCGTATCCCTTAACACAGTCTGTTTTGCTGCATGCTATTGTAGCATATTGACCTGTACCGGGCATATTATACAGGACCAGTAGACAGAATGGATAGCCTGCCTATTGACAGGCCGTGAAGGATATCCCTATACTGTCCTTTGCAATTGTCTTTTTGAGTTTAAAATTACGAGATTTTGATGAATGAATACAAATACTAAAGTGGAAGAAACGAACGACACAGGTGTGTCCAGGTCAGTGAAAAATAAGAGACTTCCCTATTTGCTGGATGCTGTTATCATTGTGGTGATGGGTGTACTGATGTACTGTGGAGCCTCCTGGCAGATCTTCAGGCCCTACACCGATGTCGCCAAATATCAGTGTTATGCTGCTGCATTCTTGCACGGTATGTCATCTGTAAAGTCTTATCCCGCGTCACAATGTAGCTTTATTTTTCATACTTATGGTCAAACATATACGAATGCCAGGATTGCAAACAGTTTGCGCGACAAATACCATGCTCCAGATGTGCTCGTAAATTTCGTCGCTTCGCAGGACCTTACAGATAGTTTTCATGCTTTGCCTCACGAATACCCGATTCTTACCCTGATACCCTTCACGCTTGCGCTGTTCGCACCACAGCACTGGTACCAGGTGGCTTTTGCGCTCCTGATGATCCTGCTCGCGGCTGGCATGTATATTGCGTTGTTGCGCTTCAAATCGCGCAAGACAGCTATCGCTGGTGCAGCTTTACTGGTAATCGGTGGTTGGGCAACCGTCGCGGGTCGCTTTGACCTTATACCGTCTCTGCTCACACTGGCAACTCTCATTCTGGCTGAGCGCAAGCGCTGGAACTGGGCTTTTATCGCCCTGGCCCTGGCGTTTTTGATCAAGTTCTATCCTGCCACTCTGCTCATTCCTCTCTTGTTTGCACAGCAATTGGACTCACATGAAAAGTGGCTCTCGTGGCGCAGGTGGCAGCCGTTGGCGACGTTTATCGGCGTGTGTATTGTAGTCATGGCAGTCTCTTTCCTGTTGAATGTTGAAGGTACAATCGCGCCTTTGAGCTACTTCCAGACGCGTCCGATTCAGGTAGAGTCGTTTGGGTCATCATTGATCTGGCTCTCGACTTTTGTGAAATACCATCCTATGACATACATGTTCACTTATGGTTCCTTGAACGTGTCGCATGTCTACTCCTCACTGATAGCTCGTGGTGAAACTGTTCTAACGGTTGTTGGTCTGCTTTACACATACTGGTTGCAGTGGCGTAAGAAAATCGACCTGTCTACTTCTACGCTTCTGACATTGCTGATCGTGATGGTCACCGGGAAAGTATTTAGCCCGCAGTACCTCATCTGGGTTGTGCCGCTGGTCGCCTATGTTGGTGGTTCTGATATACGCTGGTTCATTACATGGGTCGCTATCTGTGGCCTGACCACCTTCATCTATCCGTTCATCTACAATATGCCTGCCTCTGGCTCTATCATGGATGTTCCGCTGGTGCCCTGGTTCTATCCTATCGTGACGCTGCGCAACTTTATCCTGTTTGGCTTTGTTGTATCTCTCCTGGTCTACTGCACACGCAAGCAGCCGCAACCAGCTCTGGCTGTTATCCCAGAGAAACCTGAACCTGGAGCATCGGAAGCGGTTTCCGTTGACGGCGCGGTGCCGGACTGAGGTGATGAGCGGAGGAAACTCCTGGCTTATTTTGATGAGGCTCTGGTTTCTCTTTCTTGATGAAGTATACTCTACATTCGTCGTCTCCATCAAACCAGGACAAATCTACCTGGCGCGAGAAATTGGGAGGATCAGGAGCGTCACCAGCGTAAGGATGGGAGGCCCGATAGTCGTTAGGAATGTAAAACCGATCCAACTTCCCAATGGAGGAACACCGCGATAATAGAGATAAATACAAAATGCCGATGCCGAAAACACCAGCGTCGAGCATACCAGCGCTCTTGCCACGCGGTCATGCATGATCGGTACACAGATAGCAGCCAGGCCAACCAGCCAGATAACATACCAGGGAAAGAACCAGGGCGTCACAATGAGCAGAGCGCCTAACACGCCAAGGCTGGCGAGCGCCAGCGTCCGGGTGGTAGGCAAGCGCCATATCCAGAAGCTGCCCACACTCGTTGTGACGATCACTGTGAGCAGGTTGATAGCGTTCCATGTACTGTGTAAACTCAATACGTACAGTGATTTCGCTAGCCAGCTCTGGCCGGGCAAACCGTGAGCCCATATCCACTTAAGTATAGCGAACATAATTGAACCGTAAGCCTGATTCGCGGATGGCGGCGAGGTGAAACTTTGTAGGATAGCTGGAATGCTATGACCGATCCAGAATGGCGCGTAGAACGCCAATGCCAGTACTCCACTAAGCAGACCTGCTGAAACGACCATCAGAAACGTACGACGCCATTCTAGATGAACACTGTTTTCTGTCGTCGGGTAGAGAGTTTTACGAGCCATCCATACCAGCAAAAGCACAATCAGTGGTGCAGCAGTAAACTTGATCAGAGTGGCCAGGGTGAAGGCGACGAGCGGTGGGATAAAGTAGCGTAGATCTGAAAAGCTCTTGATCATCTTGTGCTCCGCACGTACACAGTAAAGTATACCCAGAAGGATCAGTGTCACCATAAACGTATCATTATGACCACCCAGACAACTCTCCAATAACGCGAGCGGGTTCCATGCGTAAAGGAGCGTTCCCAGCGCAATTGTGCGCGGTGAGCGTCCCATTGTGCGTAAGATATTCATTACGAGCAACGTATTCAATAGATGTGCTGCGAATCCAAGCATACGATAAGTAAGCAGGTACTGTAAGGAATTAGCGCCCGGAGACAATGAGCTCAGCGCACAAATAATTAACCAGAGCGGCCCATAAGCCGCAGGTGCATTTTTCCAGTCATCCAGCGTCAGAACAGGATCGTGAGGATATGTCGTGAGCGGCACAAAATAAGGATTGGCCCCGTGTACAGTAAGTACACGGCCATAGCCTGCGTACACAAATGCATCGTGGGATAGCATGCCGGGAGCCAGTATAAACACAAGTCCAGCAATACATGTTCCTGGCCAGATCAATCTCAATGTACGTTTATAATTGTCTTGTAGAGGTCGTCGTTGTATAGACCAGGCGCACAGGCCATAGATGAGGAAAGCCAGGGCAATAAACGCGAGGAGCAGTACGAGGTGAGTTGTAACCTGTGAGTCGTGTGCATTACTACTGAAACCAAGATCGATTGGTAGCCAGGTTCCCACGCTAATAAGCAGTGTATTGGTCGGTAACGCCTGTAAAAAAGTAGCACCTGCCAGCCGATTAAGTGGAGCTATACTCAGCAGGAAACAGAGAATGAAGGCAAGCATATAAAGAACCATGCCAGTATCCGCTTTAAAGCGTGTTGAGGGCGATTTAGTGCTATCTGTAGAAGATGGAGCGGTTCCTGCAACTTTTTTAGCCATAACTTTCTATACCATCCAGCGATTCATCACAAAAAGAAGACTCAGCGTCGCAAGCAGGGGCGGAAAGAGCAACATAAGCGTCTGGTGCAATCGCGGCTTTTGTATGCCGAGCATTGCCAGGGTGATGAAAGCCGGAAACATCTCCAGCACAAAACGCTGATTGGATATGAGCGAGTCGTGCTGATCGATGCTTGGAGTCAGGATAATATAGAGCAAGAGAAGTGCTATCCACAGGTTATAGCTCACGCGTAGCTTGCGCCATCCCAATATTGTTAGCGCAATGAAACCCAACGTTGCACTAAGATCCAGTAGTACATGGACCTCGTTAAATGAGCCAAACGGTTGATTCCAGAACAGCTCGAAGAACGCCTGCCATAGTCCTACCCAGGGCCAGGAGAGATGTCGCGCCCAGTGATCCTGTACTGAAGCAAATACCAGCGGATTACCGGTCATCTTCCAGCAATACAGGCTGTATAGAAGTATACCCAGCGGGATTAGCAGAATCGGTGCCACTCCAAACACAATATTTCGCCATCTCATGATCACACTTTCACGTGCCAGCCACAGCTCATAAAGGTATGGTACAACCAGTATCAAACCAGCCGAGCGTGTCAAGGTAGCAAAGAAACCAAGCAATCCCGCCAACCACCAGCGTTGCCGACGCAAAGCGAGAAACGCACCTGTGATCAGCAGCAGGAACAGCGACTCGTTATAAGCCGCAAAAAAGAAGAACGCCGTTGGAAAGATGCACAGGTACAGCAAGGTCCGCCGTGCCACCAATTCACCGCCAATATCGGCTGCAAGCTGGTAGAGCACAACCAGCGTCCCTAGCAGTGCAGCATTGCTGATCAGCATACCCACAGCCAGGTAGCTCCAACTCCCTAATGGAGGCGTTATAAGCGCTGTCAGCAGCGGAAAAAGTGGGAAGAAGGCGAAATCAAAAGGCGTCTTATAGCCATACTGAGCGATGGACAGGTATCTAAGGGCATCCCAACGGTCCCAGGAAGTGAAAAAAGCTATCAGGTTAACCGGCGTGCTCGAATATTTTTCCGCCGTCAACAAAATATAACCAAAGTACGTCACCAGTACCAGGAGCAGGCGCGTAGCAAGGAAGAGCCATACAATCTCGCGAATGGGAGCACGTTTCATGATTAACCTTAAAAATGACCTTATAGTTTCTTCCTGGCTATTCTAGCGGAGCCAGCGATAGAAAGTCAAGTTACAGCACTTCGTCCCCAAGGCGATTCAAACGTCGCCGTAGTGGCAGGCCTTGCGTCTGCCACTACGGCGACGTTTGAATCGCCCTGCTTCGTCCCCAACCTCAAGGCAAAGATCAATGCTCTCCGGTGTAGGCCACTGGACTCAGCAAGAGCGTCCTACCGAAGTCAGTGCTGCCATGCTCAACTTCCTGCGGAGCCTCTAGAGTATATGGATACCTGAATATTATACGACCCAACGGTTCATCAGAAATGCTATGCTCAAAACGGCCAATAACGTGGGAAATACCAGGACCAGGGCCTTGTGAAGGCGTGAATGTCGCACGCCAAGCAAGGCCAGCGTCATAAAAGCAGGAAACATCTCCAGCACAAAGCGCTGATTGGAGAGCAGGATATCAGGCTTGTCCAGTGCAGGGTAGAGGAGAATATAGACGATATTAAAAACCATCCAAAGATTGTAACTCATGCGTAACTTGCGCCAGCCCAGAATGACCAATACTATAAAGCCGAGAGTCGCTGAGAGGTCGAGCAGGAGGTGTGCCTGGTTGGATGAGCCAAAGCCCTGTGGATGAAACAAAAACAGGGCTGATAGCGCCTGCCATATGCCTTGCCAGGGCCAGGCGAGGTAACGTCCCGAATGTTGCTGTACATGAACGAATGCGAGTGGATCGCCGACCGTTACCCAACAATAGATACCGTAGAGCGCTATTCCCAGTGGAATCAGAACAATCGGGAGCACGCTGAGAAGTATATTACGTTTTGTGGCTAAAACCTGTGCGCGAGCGGCCCACAATTCGTAGAGATAAGGGATAACAAGCAGGACGCCGACCGAGCGTGTCAGGGATGCTAACAGGCCCAGTAGACCCGCCAGCCACCATCTCTTCCTCTGCAATGCCAGGAATGTTCCTGCTGCAAACAAGAGGTACAGCGATTCGTTGTAAGCAGCGAAAAAGAAGAAAGCAGTAGGAAAGATACACAGATAGAGCAGTGTGCGTTGCGCGGTCGTCGCATCCAGTGCATCCACCGCCAGCCAATAGATGAGAAACAGTGCTCCCAATAATGTCACATTACTGATCAGCGTTCCAACGAGTAAGTAGCTCCAACTGCCCAGGATGTGGCCTATAGCACTAACCAGCAAGGGAAATAATGGAAAAAAGGCCAGGTCAACTCTCTGCTCATACCCATACTGCGCAATCCGCACATAGTTAGCGGCATCCCAGCGATTCCAGGCCGTGAACAGGGCGGCCACATTTACCGGCGTGCTCGAATACTTAGGGGCCGTGAGCAGAATATAAGCAATATAGGTAATAACAATAAGAACAACGCGTGTAGCAACAAATAACCAGAGGATATCACGTGTTGGGCCCTGTTTTGTCATAACGTGACCTCAAGCAGTGGCAAAACTCGTCCAGGAAGCACCTTCGCGACGATTGAAGGAACCTCTCCGACTCGCAGCGCGCCCATTTTTCGGTAGAACCCTTCAGCGTTAGGGTCCGCTGCAATCATCACTTTGTGAAAGCCAGCGCTACGGGCTGTTGCAAGAGCATGTTGCCACAACTTTTGACCATATCCCTGTCCGACCTTTTCTGGTGCCACGAAAAAATGCTCTAATTCTACCGTCTTATTCCCTTTATCATACAGGCTGTAGAACCCAATAATAGTATCGGCATCCTCAAGAAGAAAGACCGGATTCGTCGCGATAAATTCGGAGCCAACCGTCAGGTCTGGGCGTGATGCCTCCATGAACTCAGAACTATATCCCCAAAATTGTTTGGAACGAAATGCTAGCGTGCTTAATGTTGATGCTTCCTGGGGGGTCGCCTGTCGAATATATGATGATGAGAAGTGACTATCTAGCATCCAAACGTCCTTTCATTGTAGCTGTCGGGGAGAGGTGTCTCGTCTGGTTACTCCAGCATCCCGGTTGGCCTGTTGCGGTAGGCGTGTCCGAAGCAGGTATCCTGGTGGTAGGGCACCACCAGTGGACAGCCAGGACCCGAGGATGATCAGCAGGAAGCCTGCCACGGTGAAAGCGTCGATCGATTCGCCAAGGAGGATAACACCAAGAAGGACAGAAACGACTGGATTAACGTAGGTGAAGACCGTGCCACGGCTGGCTCCGACCTCAGCCACGAGCGCGAAGAAGGTCAGATAGGCCAATGCTGTGCAGATCAGGCCGAGCACAACCAGGCTCACGATCACCTCCAGGTTGGGTATACGGTTGGGAAGTCGTGTCACTGCCAGCGGCGCTAGCACGACAGTCGCGACAGTACACATGGTGGCCACGACCCCGAGACGAGGCAAGGTGGCAATGGTCGGTCGCTTGACGAGCAGAGCACTGGCGGCGTAGCCTGCAGCAGCGAGCAGCACCAGAGCAGCGCCAAGTAGCTTTTGCGCATCTCCACTGACATCGAAACCCAGCAGAACAATCACGCCTCCCATACCGATAAACAATCCGACCAGGCGTAAACCCCTGACCCGCTCACCGGGATCGAAGCGTAGCGCGAACAGCGCAACCAGAAGTGGGTCTGCGGCTATGAGCAAGCTGGTGAGCGACGAAGCGATATGCTGCTCGCCGTAGCTAATCAACAAGAATGGTCCCACAGTCTGCACGAGAGAGAGCGTAGCGATTGCGAGCCATCGCCCGCGCAGTGGTTGCAATGCTCTTTGCTGGGCTGCTACGGGTAGCAGAACAACAGCCGCGATCCCGACGCGGGCGAACACTACAATGGTTGGATCAAGTTCCCGCACCGCAATTTTGATAAACAGATAGGGAATGCCCCAGAACACCGAGATCGCGGTGAACAGCAACCAGCCCTTGCGTGTCATGACTCCTCCTGACCATAGCTTCGCTCTCTATTGTCAAAGTACTATTATATCAATATTTTTAGCGCACCGCGAAATTGGTTGGTGCATCCACTCAAACATGTTATAAGGCCATATTGGAAGGATTTGACAGTATATAGGCGTAAATTGTATTACCGCCCATTACAATGTTGACAATATGGGCGTGCCAGGCGGCTGGAATGGTATAGCCGCGTTGTACCAGGTGCATCGGCCAGACGAGATAGTCGTCAGCAAAGTTCTTATCAGTAGGATGGACCTCGCTCAACGTAAAGCGTCTGGGGAGATCCTGATTATATGTGAACCATGAGGCGTTGCTGGAATATCCATTGAGCGTGCCGGGCAGTGCTACCAGTCCTATCCGTGCAGATTTAGCGTCGTGTGCTGCTATCCATTGTACAGCCTCCCGATAGCCAGGATAAGCAATCTGTAGAGCATTATTCTCGCTGCGGAAAAACTCACTCGTGTAGCCCTCTGCCGCGTGGACTGTAATCAGACCGAACAGGTGTGATCCTGTCATGAGAATTGTGAGTACTATCAGCACAATAGCCGCACGCGGATTGATAGGTGGTCTACTGGCTGCTGTAGGAAGCTTATTCTGCGTTGCATCAGTTGTTTCCTGTGTTTTGGGCGTAGCAAACAGTGAACCACGACGGTAACGCGAGATGATCGCCAGCCCGGCAGCACCAGCCAGAGCAACAGGGGCTGCTATAGGTAGATGATAATGCGTGCCCACCACAATATTGAGCAAGCTAAACATACCCAGGATAGCGATTAACCAGATAAGCAAAAACGCTTGCGGTGCAACTTCTGTGACCTGCACATTTCCTGAGTGCAGATGGAAGCGTACCACCTGTACTACTGCAAAGATAACAAAGAAGACCGCAGGAATTGTCACAAATGCGCTAATTTTGGTAGCAATGATGTAAAGGATGGCCCAGTGCGGGACATGCAAACTGTATTGTCCAGCCAGAAATGTGAGGTGGCCATTTATCGAGTGATTAAACTCAAAATCGAAGCTATGATGTAATAGCCCGATTGGCTGTGGCCAGATTGCTGGATCGGCCACAAGAAATGTGAGTGGGGCCACAATAATCGCGCCCAGCCACCATTTCCATGGTACTGGAGGACGTTGTTCAACAGGCAAGCGTGGCCGTAGCGCGAGGAAATAATAGGCTATGAAGAGAACCATTCCTGGTATAGCAAGAGATGCCGTATACTTGCTTGCAACTGCCAGACCTGTTAGTGCTGCTATAACCAGGTAAAGCCACGGTCGTCGTATGGTGTGCCAGAGTAAAAGGTACGCGATCGTAATGAGCGCAGTCATCGTCATATCCAGGTAAGCCAGGGCACTGAAGTACACCAGCCAGGGACTGACCGCGAGGCAGAGTGCAGCCAGGAGCGCCACGGCTCTTCCAAATGGCGCACGTCCCAACACGTAAAGAGCCACCACGAGCAGCGTGCCGAAGAGAATACTGGGTATGCGTGCTGCAAAGAGTTCTCCCATCGGCTGGCCCGTGACTCTATTGAAAGCCATTGACAGCCCGATCAACAATTTTACGAAGGGAGGGTGTTCATAATTAAAAGACCAGCCGCTCGCCCCCATATTCAAATGCTCTATGAGAGGAAGATATATTTTGCCACCCAGAATATAAACAACCTCGTCGGTAACCACATCAAGTTGCCCGGCAAGAATAATCCGAGGTATAAGTGCCACAAGCTGATAAACAACGTTGTGTACGTTGTTTCAAGCGTCCCGATTTTTCAGATGGTTGATGAGCCGCATCATCTTTTGGCGTATTATCGATTCTGGTGTTCATACATGCCTCGACAGTAAGGATTCTGAAATAGTGAAAATATGCTCTAAAATGGAAACGCTAAGCATAGTATAATCGCGGCGTAGTATATCATAAAGCCATGCTAGCGTCGAGATAGTTAGTACCGAGGAGGAGCATCACTCTCTTGTGTGCCAGTTCACCGCTGGTAGCCAGTATTTCGTAACTCAGGAGGAGATTACGGTATACTTGTGCTGAACTGGCGCATATAAGATCATCTCATTCATCAATTTCTAACATGCCAGCAAAACGACGGTATTGGCGCGGTTTCTTACGCGCCACGTAATCAAGGAGCGCTTCAAACAGGTTTTGCCCATCTGCCGTGATCCTTTCAGGCGCAGCGTAACTCCTCTCTTGAGTACCTCCGTTTTTGCCTGGTCGTCTATCTCACGGGTAATGTAGAAAGGGGACTCCAGGCGCACTGCACCGCCTGGAGCATCCAACTTGTCTAACCATTGAGGATCAAATGCTGGCAGAGGTGCAGGCATCATTTCATGAGTTTGGATGGCGTTACCGTCTGTAGCAAGTGCCACAATTTTGTCGTCTTGCGCTGAAGAGAGATTTCCTGGCAACGCTTGCTTCTCGCTCATAGCTGTATCTAGCTGTTGGGCGATCCTGGTCTCGTCTCCATCTTCTTTAAAACTACAGTATTCTATTCGGTTCAGATAAGCCCCGAGTCTCTGAGAAAAGCAGCACGAACGGAGTGAAGGACAACGGCTCCCCCACTCCGTCGTGTCTGCCCCTCCGCACGAGACAGGCAGGCTTTTCTCTCAGCTAAAAAGCCACGGGCAGGGCGGCCAAACTCCGTGAGTTCAGACTGAAGTGCCAGGTGATGCTCTCACGGGGGACGCTCAGCTGCAGGTTGGGCATACGCCCCAGCAGGGTGGTCAAGGCAATGTCTCCTTCCAGGCGGGCCAGCGGCGCCCCCAGACAGGTATGGATGCCATGCCCAAAGGCGAGATAGCGATTGAGCGTGCGCGCAATATCCAGCTCCTCTGGCTGCGTAAACTGGCTCTCATCCCGATTCGCCGAGCCCAGGATGGGAAAGAGCATATCCCCTTGCTTGATCTGCTGCCCGGCGAGCTCGATGTCTTCGGTGGCAAAACGCGGTCCCGCGATGGTGGCTGGCCCATTGAAGCGCAGCAGTTCTTCGACCGCCGTGGGCACCAGGCTGAGGTCGGCTTTGAGCTGCTCCAGTTGAGCAGGATGATCCAGCAACATCAAGGTGCCGGTGGCGATCAAGTTCGAGGTGGTTTCATGGCCGGCAAAGATCAGCAGGGTGATCATCGAGAGCAGTTCCGTTTCGCTGAGCCGATCCCCTTCCTCTTC
>WNGE01003329.1_pt1 | contig 19018 bp, 9 predicted proteins | sample 5400651 | NCBI WGS metagenome assembly WNGE01 (sample SAMN13153370, study PRJNA577476) | soil metagenome | isolation source: 60 cm soil or saprolite under grassland replicate 2 | place: USA:California | collected 2016-06-15
CTTTCTTTTCTTTTTCTCCCCTGTTTACTGCTCCTCACGGTTTCGTGCTAGCATCGGCACGCTCTAATAACGAACAGCGTTCCCGGAGGTCTTCACTCGCTTTTGCGCGTCGCTTTTTGCTCAAGCGGTATCTCCCCCGCGGTTCTGTTCGTTCTCGCGAGCGCAATCTTCTTAATCGTCCCTCCCGTAGTAATCGCGCAACAAACGAACCCTGTGGATCGCAAGGTCACCAATCCGATGACCGACACGCCGAACGTGAATCCTTTAACTCAGGATCAACCAATACGTCAGCGTCCTCCACAGAGAACATCGGAAGCTGTCTCCACAGACCGACTTCAGGTCGATGCTACGACCCAAACTGTTTCGGGTCCGGCTAATGCTCGGGTGTTTGTTTACGAGGGCAACGTCGACGCTCGCATCGGAACCTATCGCTTGCAGGCTGACAAGCTCACGGTTTATGAGGCGACGAACAAAGTGATTGCGGAGGGAAACGTCGTCTTCGATCAGGGCGATCAGCAGAGAATCACCGGCACTCGCGCGGAATGGAACTACAAAACAAAGACAGGCTTCTTTGTAGATTCAACCGGCTTTACGAATCAAACCCAGGATGGTACACGCATCTACTTCACTGCCGATCGAATCGAGAAAGTCAGCCTCGACACTTTCATCGCCACAAATGTTCAGATCACTGCCTGCGATGAAGAGGTGCCGAAGTGGAGCTTTCACGCGAAACACGCAAAAATAAAGACAGGCGATCGGGTACGTGTTTATTCGCCTAATCTCAGAATCAAGAAGATCCCAATCTTCTACTTGCCTTACGCTTCGGTTTCTCTCAAACAGCGAGATCGCGAGTCTGGCTTTTTAACACCCACATTCAGCGGTTCCGGCGAGAAGGGCTTTCGCCTCTCAAACGCCTACTACCAGACACTGGGCCGCTCTGCTGACCTAACTTTCAGAAACGATATCTACACCCAGCGTGGTATTGGCTTGGGCGCAGACTTACGCACCCGGGCGAACTCGCGATCTTTTCTTAATGCGGGTTTCTATTCAGTGAAAGATCGCATCTTTGGGCCCAGCGCAGATGCCACTCATCCGGACCAGGGTGGCTCGAGTCTTTACGTTAATGGAGTTCATTACTTTCCCAATGGTTTCATTGCGGCCGCCGACGTAAATGTGACCTCGAACCTGGCTTACCGCCAGGTCTTTTCTGACTCGATTCAGCAAGTGATCTCGCCGGAAGAAACCTCGCAGGTCTTCGTTAACAAAGACTACAAAGACTATAGCTTTAACTTCCTGGCGCGTTCTCAGGTTACGTCGTTGCCGAACTCGCGCATCAGAATTCGTGAGCTACCCAGCGTCACGATGGACAAGCGCCCGTCGCCGCTAAGCTTTATCAAGAAACTTCCAATCTATTTTTCATTTGAAGGTGGGGCGGAAGGAGTTAGTCGAAAAGAGACGGTCGAGGATCTGGCGTCGTTTCGAACCGAAGTCGGAGGTGAGCCGATTGTTACACCGTCGATCGTCCAACGGCTTGATTTTCATCCGCGCATCACCTTGCCGCTGAGCTTTGCCGGTTGGTCATTGACCGCGACCGGCGCCGGGCGAGTCACCTTCTACTCCAACTCACTCGATCCTAGTAATCGGTCGGTATTAAGCAGAGACCTAACGAGATCATACGGTGAGTTCGAACTCGACCTGCGGCCACCAGCTTTTTTCAGAGATTTTCATCGTAGCAGTGGAACGTTTTTCTTCCGACACGTGATTGAGCCTTACGTTATCTATCGAAAAATTTCTGGAATTCACAATTTTGATCGAATTATTCGATTCGACGACGTTGACGCAATCGCCGATACTAACGAGATTGAATTTGGTGTCTCAAATCGCTTCTTTACACGGCGCTCAACCGAGAACGTGAGCAACGCAGCGATACGCGCAACGAAGAGTGGTGAAAAGGTTCCCCTCTCCAGCCAGCCTTACGAAGCTTTGACCATCACTGTACGCGGAAAGTATTTTTTTGATCCCCTCTTCGGCGGCGCTTTGACGCCCGGACGCCGCAATCAGTTTTATCCCATCGACACGCTTTCTGGTTTTAGCTACGGTGGTGTGCCGAGGCGGTTCTCACCTGTCAATATCGACGCTCGTTATCGTCCCCGCGCCAACATCTTCGTTGACCTGCGAACTGACCTCGATACCAGAGGCGGCGGCTTGCGAGCCCTTTCGGCCACATTCGGCATTAACCGGGCGCTGGTGCAAGCATTTCAAACCTTCTACTACACCCGCGCGATCGACCTGGTGCCCAGCCTGGCCAAGTTTGCCGATCCGCGTGGCCTGGAGGCCGGCACCCTGCGCGGCTCTCAATGGAGTCCCTCTTTGTTTCTCGGTAACCGTGAGCGGGGTCTTTACGGCGGCGCCTCATTCTTTTTCGACTTTCAGACTCGTCCCGGAAAGGGAAATAGCTCGCTGATTAGTTCGACCGTGACGGTTGGTTATAGCTGGGATTGCTGCGCGATCACTGCACAGAACTACACATTCAACGTCGGCCTGCGTAAGGAGAACCGGGTTGTGTTCAGTTTTCGGCTGAACGGAATCGGCACCTTCGGTACTGAACAAATCGGTCAGCAGCTCCGGTGAAAGGCCTACTATTTTGGAGTGCGGCGGCCTGGCTGGCCTGGCGCCGCTTTGGCCTGTCGCGGTTTAGTCGCGATCCTCATCGCAGTGGCCAAAGCGGCGCCAGGCCGCCGCACTCCAAAAAATGGCTTCACGCAACTAACCGCAGCCTTTCTGCATCTTTGTTGGCGCCGCCCCGCGCTGTAAACCGTAAAGGAATTGTTATATATTGCCTTAGCGCGGCATTTACGGGTGTGATGTGATGGATTCGAGGGCCGCGCGTCAAATACACGCCTCATTCTATTGGCCTCGACTTATTCTTCGAGCAAATATTTTAGCCTGGATTAATCCTTCAGTCTTGGGAGAATCGGTTTGATGTTGAATCCTCGTTCCCCTCATAACAAGACACGCTTTCGCGTGGCTCTGACATTCAGTCTATTCTTCATCTCCCTGACATTTGCAGTCATCGCTTTCGCACCGCGCTCGGGCGCAAAGCGCGCGATCACGCAGGAGCAAACAGCGGTAGGAAAGCGGACGCGGCCTCCGTACGTACCCGGTGAGGTTCTCGTTCGATACCGCAGTGAGAAAGTTGCAAAAGCCCAAACTCGCACCGCGACTGTCTTGGGCACTGAAGGCCTTGAGTTACCGGTTCAGATTGAGCGATTTCGCGCGTCGGATCTCGTGGAAGGTCTGCGGCTAGGCCGGGTTGCCGCTGAAGATACGATGGCAGCGATACAGGCGCTGAAGCAGCAGCCGGATGTGCTCTATGCAGAGCCGAACTATATTTTGCATGTCGACGCAACGCCGAACGATCCGCAGTTTTCCAGTCCTAATATGTACGGTCTTACTAAGATCGGCGCACCCACGGCTTGGGATACAACGACGGGAAGCGCGAATGTGGTGATTGGAGTTGTTGACGAAGGCGTCGACCTAAACCATCCCGACTTGGCGGCGAATATCTGGAACAACCCTATGCCCGGTTCCATCTCAGGCATTACAGGCGATCTGCATGGTTACAATTTCGTGGCCAATACGGGAACAATTCCGGCTGAAGAACACGCTACGCACGTCGCGGGCACGGCCGGCGCCCGAGGCAACAACGGCGTAGGCGTAGTGGGTGTCAACTGGACCGTTAGCTTAATGTCGCTGAGAGTGTTGGGTTCCGGTGGTGGATCGACGTCAGACATCGTTGATGCCTACAGTTACGCCAAACAGATGCGTGATCTCTGGGTATCCACGGGGGGAAGCCGGGGAGCAAACGTTCGAGTATTGAATAATAGTTACGGTGGCAGTGGTTTTTCCCAATCTGCGTTTGATGCCATCGCGGCCCTCAATCAATCCGGCATCCTTTTTGTCGCCTCAGCCGGTAATACAGATGACGGAAATACTAACAACGACCTGATCGGTCATTATCCTTCAGACTACAATCTACCGAACGTTATTTCTGTAGGTGCTACAAATCAGAGCGACACGATGGCCAACTTTTCTCACATTGGCCCGAACAGTGTAACCATTGGAGCCCCTGGTCAATCTGTTCTGAGCACGGTTCCCAATAATGGATACGATGTCTTCAGCGGCACGTCCATGTCATCGCCCCACGTTTCTGGAGCAGCGGCTTTGCTTTGTGCTGCAAATCCAAACATCTCGTTAGAGCAACTCAGAGCCTTGTTGATCTATAACGGCGACATCGCCGCAGACCTTGTAAATAAGACGATCACGGGTCGCCGTCTTAACGTTGCGAATAGCCTTACGGCTCTCAACGAACACGACACCACTGCACCAGGAACGGTTACTAATCTACACGTCAATACTCAAAACGCTCGCAGTCCTAACCTCGGCTGGAACGCCTCGGGTGACGACGGCGCCGGCGGTCAGGCTTCGCTCTATGACCTGAGTTTCGTTGATTCCAAGACAGGCGCTGTTATTCCCCTAAAAAAAGTATTACCGACAGCGTCTGGTTCGAGTCAGACTACGGACGTGAAAATACCGTTTCGTCACACCAGGGGGACCGTTAGATTGCGGGAGTTCGACAATGTCGGTAATGAAGGTGTCCCGGCATCCCTCAACGTCGCCGTGAATATTGTTGACGGTGATCCGTATGCCACGACACTAGGTGTCGCGGCTGCGCTCTCAACCGGAGGTACCAATCAGAATTTCAACTGCGATGATTGCTATCGGACTGTGGGCCTGCCGATCACGTTTCCATACTTTGGGCAAAACTACAGTTCGGTGCTGGTCTCGAGCAATGGAAATATCTACTTCGACCCGGCTGCTGCACCCCGGCGGGACAACGGAGATGCTGATGACGTTCCAAGTTCAGCCTCGGATCTTTCAAGGTTTAAGATGATTTCCGGTCTTTGGGATGATCTTTATCTCGGCACGGACCAGCGCGCTGATGCCGGTGTTTACCTCGTACAGCTCGATTCGAGCCGCGTGATCCTGCGCTGGCAAGGGGTCCCATGCAATGCCGGAGGATCGAGTGGCGCCTGCCAATTTGGCGGGGCTCCAGTCAACTTCGAGATTGAACTTCGCAGCGATGGCACAATCAAGAGTCGATATGGTAGTGGCAACACGCAGGTGTTCCCGGTCGTCGGCATTTCCGGTGGCGAGCCGGATGCCTATGTTGTACCTTCGCACACGTCCGAGCAGGTTGCGACAAATCTGACGAATGCGGTGGAGGTTACTTACATCCCTCGCAGCGTGATCAATCCGCTGGACAACAATTTTTTCTTCATAAGTCAACAATATCGGGACCTGCTCAATCGCGAACCCGACCTGGGAGGTCTCGATTATTGGTCCGGCGGTCTTAACGTATGTGGCTCAGACCAAGTCTGTTTGATCAGACGCCGAGTGGGTATCTCAGCGGCTTTCTTTATTGAATTGGAGTTCCAAAGAACCGGTTCGTTTGTTTACCGTTCGTTCAAGGGAGGTCTGAGCCGTCAGCCAAGCTATGCTGAATTCTCGGCTGATCGTCCTCAAATCATCGAAGGCCCGAATCTTGAGCAGACTAAACAGACCTACATGGCAGCATTTGTGCAGCGTCCTGAGTTCGTGGGGAAGTACGGCTCTGCCACTAACGCTGAAGCATTCGTTGATGCGTTGATAACAAACACCAATGTTACTTTCACGCCACAGCAGCGCCAGGCGCTAATTGACAAATACAACACGGGCAGCAATATGAATCAAAGCCGGGCGCTAGCCACTCGAGACGCGATCGACGCGACTGCATTTCAAAACGCTGAGTTCAATCGTGCGTTTGTGTTAATGCAATACTTCGGCTATCTCGGTCGAGATATCGATCAGGGTGGCTATGATTTCTGGCTCGACGTCCTTAACAACCGCGTGCCAGGAAATTTCCAGGGGATGGTCTGTGCCTTTATCACCTCTGCGGAATATCAACAGCGATTTAGTAATCTGACTCCACATTCAGATCGCGAATGCGGAGCTCCCGCGTTTTAGTGGTCGATTTTGCTCTAAGGTCTAGTTGTAAACATGACATTCGTGGCTTGCTTCGGCATTCGCGGCACGTATGTCCTGATGGACCCAACCAGGGTCCTGCTCGTCTTCACCGCCCTGCTGCTATCCTTTTCTGCGGGCGCTTTCGCTTCTGAAAGTTCGCACGACCATTCCTCCAAAATCAGGATTAACCGACCAGCTCAAATCAGAAGGGCGAAGCATCGAATCAAGAATCGCCGTCCGAACCGATTTGGCCTTCCTGAGTATTCTGCCGATCAGGGAGAAGACGTTGAGGGTCGCCAGAATTGGTTTATGTTCCAGCGGACCTATCCCTTCAATTCGGTACCGGTTGATGGGCGGCGGCGGGCATGGGAAGCACGTCCGGGAAAAGGCAAAGGCGTGGGCCGTTCGGCAGGGGAAGCTGCGGTCTGGTCGCCAATCGGTCCGATGCCGACGCGTTCATACGCTCCTTTGTTCAGTAACTTCGGGCTAAACAGCGGACGAATAAACGCGATTGCTGTTTCGCCTGCTGATGCTCAACTCGTTCTCGTAGGAGCGCCCACCGGAGGCCTTTGGAGATCCATGGATGGCGGAACTTCCTTCAATCCGGTCAGCGATTCGCAAGTCGATCTGGCGGTGGGATCGATAGCATTCTCTATAAGTAATCCCAACATCGTATATGCCGGCATGGGAGACATGCACGGCTGTTGCGACTACATGGGCAGCGGCGTACTCAAATCAACGGACGCCGGTTTGAGCTGGACACGGGTCAACAATTCGACGTTGCCTCAGCCCGGGACTACTGGCAAGATCGAGGTTGATCCAACCAATCCGAACCGGGTTTATTTAGCACTCTATCGTTTTCTCGATCAGACGGCGGAAAATAGCTTTCCTTACGGTGGTGTTTATGTTTCGAGCGACGGTGGTGTGAATTGGACGCGAACGCTCGCCGGCTTGCCACGGGACCTTGCTATTAATCCCTCCAACCCGCAAATGGTTTATGCCGCGATGCGAGGCATCGGTACCATCGGCACGGGTCCAGCTGGGGGTTTGTATCGTTCCTTGAACGGCGGCCTGAATTGGGATTTCGTTTATGATTCGACCTTTGGCGACGCCTTCAGCACCCTGGGATTCAGAGACATTCGAGTCGCAGTTTCCGCCGACGATCCGCAAAGAGTCTACGTCTACTCCGGCGGCGGCGTAACGTACGGCTTCGAAATTCGTCTGGCAGTGAGCACCGACGCGGGCGCTACCTTTAGTCCTGACCGAGTTCTGAATGCCAGCGTGGACAAGGGCCAGTTCGGCTATAACACCTACCTTGTTGCCGATCCCTTCAATGCAAATACGATTTATATCGGCGCTCGCGACGTATTTAAGAGTATCAACGGTGGAGTAAGCTGGACGAATATCACCGGCAATTTTGATAGCTCGTTTAGCTTCGTACCTTTTCTGGCCCAGGCACATCCCGACCAGCACGCAATGGCTTTCTCGCCAGCGGGCGCCAATCAGTTCTTCATAGGAAATGACGGTGGCCTATACAAGACCGTCGATGGGGGCGCAACTTTCCAGGCTCTCAACAACAGCCTTTCTCTGACTCAGTTCATAAGTCTTGCTCGCCACCCTGCAGATCCGTCAATCACCTACGGAGGTAGTCAGGACAACGGCACGCAGCGTCGACAGTCTGGTACTAGTCAGTGGGAAGACTTTTCCAGCGGCGATGCGGGTCACGTGGTGATCAATCCTCAGGACCCTACAACTCTATTTGTTACAAATATTGGTGGGACTGTCTGGCGCTTTGGCAATAACGGTGGTTCGCCACGTACCGTCGTTTCGACGGACAACACTTTCCGAGATGCAAACGGCGCAATCGAACGCACTGCTTTCTATGCTCCCTTAACAGGCAATGGTGTCACTTCACAGATCTATATCGGGACGCAACGTGTTTGGACCAGCACAAACCTTGGCGTCACGTGGACGCCGATGGGAACCACGCCTGATCTGACTAAGGGCATGTCAGATGTGCTGACTACGATTGCGGTGTCGAAATCAAATTCGAACGTTATCTACACCGGCTCAGAACAGGGGCGGGTGATGATCTCAACCGACGGCGGAGTAACCTGGAATGATGCCGGCACTAGATTACCTAATAGGTTCATAGCCAGCATCAATGTCGACTACAACAATCCGGCTGTGGCATATCTAACTGTCTCTGGCTTTGGTTCGGGTCATGTCTTCAAGACAACGAACACCGGCGCTACTTGGAATGATGTCAGCGGGATTGCCGGACAGGGCGGTCTGCCGAACATTCCCACCAGTGCGCTGCTAATCGATCCAAACAATTCGAATGTAATTTACGCGGGCACGGACGTGGGCGTTTTTCGCTCAACCACTGGCGGCACCAACTGGATTACCTTTAACGACGGTATGCCGCCGGTAATCGTGACTGCCTTCGCCATGAATGGCGCCGGTCAAATTCAGGTTGGCACCTATGGCCGTGGCGCGTACGAGGCTACGGGAGCCGCAGGCACTTTCTCAATCTCAGGTCGGGTGACGGACGGATTTGGGAACGGCATCGGCGGCGCAACCGTCACGCTAACCGGCACTGCCGCAGCCTCAACTACGGCCGACTCAAATGGGAGTTATACACTCGCGAACTTACCGGCGGGCGGGGCCTACGTTTTGTCTCCAACCAAGGCGGGCCAATTCATCCCGTTCGCGAGGAGCGTAACGAATCTTGGAAGCGACACGGTAGGATTTGATCTCCGTTTAGACCCGTTCGTTAACGCGAGCATCCACGTAAACGATTCCAGCGGCGGCAACCTGGCGGTGGTTTCCATGAGTATTAATGGTCTACCGGGTGGGACCACTAATGCTTCTGGTAGCCTTAGCCTGAACGTCAGTGTCCCCGCTGTGGGAAACATGCAAACCATCTTAGCTCCCATCAAACTCGGGTATGCGTTTAATCCTGCGAGTTTTAGTTTCAGCAGTCAGAGCGGTAATCAAGTCGTTCTCTTCTCTGCCGTTCCCCCCAATCCAATGGACGATGCGCGGAGCTTTGTAGCGCAAACCTATCGCGACTTCCTTGCGCGTGAGGCTGATCCGGGTGGGCTCGATTACTGGTCATCTCAAATTAACGGTTGTGGTGTTGACGCACTGTGTTTCCACAACAAACGGATCGATGTAAGTGCGGCATTCTTCGTCGAAGCGGAATTCCAGCGAACAGGGTCTTTCGTCTACCGGCTTTACAAGGGCGGGCTGGGTCGACGACCTGTCTTTACTGAGTTTGTGACTGATAGAGCTCAAGTTGTCGAAGGCCCGACTCTGGAACAAACAAAACAGGCACTTGCTCTTGCGTTTGTTCAGCGTCCTGAATTTGTTGGGAAATATGCCTCTGCCACTACCGCTGAAACATTCGTTGATGCGTCGATAACAAACACCAATGTGGCTTTCACGCCGCAGCAGCGCCAAGCGCTCATTGACAAATACAACTCGGGCGGCAATATGGCTCAAAGCCGAGCGTTAGCAACTCGAGACGCGATCGACGCGAGTGCTTTTCAAAATGCGGAGTACAACCCTTCATTTGTGTTGATGCAGTACTTTGGTTATCTACGGCGCGACCCTGAACAAGAGGGTTATCTGTTCTGGCTCGATGTGCTCAATAACCGCGTTCCCGGCAATTTTCGCAGCATGGTCTGCGCATTTGTTACTTCATCGGAATATCAGCGGCGCTTTGGCAATTCCGTCACGCGCTCAAATCGCGATTGTGGACAGTAGTTTTGGAGTGCGCCGGCCTGGCGGCGCTTTGGCCCACCGCCGGGCGCACTTGAACGCGCGTTAATAGAGGCACTCGAGACCGAGCCGTCGTGTGGTTTCGTCGGCAATGCGTGTGATAAGCCTTAGGCCAAAGCGGCGCCGGGCCAGGCCCTGGCGGCGCTTTGGCCCACCGCCGGGCGCACTTGAACGCGCGTTAATAGACGCACTCGAGACCGAGCCGTCGTGTGGTTTCGTCGGCAATGCGTGTGATGAGCCTCAGGCCAAAGCGGCGCCGGGCAGGCCAGGCCCTGGCGGCGCTTTGGCCCACCGCCTGGCGCACTTGAACGCGCGTTAATAGACGCACTCGAGACCGAGCCGTCATGTGGTTTCGTTGGCAATGCGTGTGATGAGCCTCAGGCCAAAGCGGCGCCGGGCAGGCCAGGCCCTTGCGGCGCTTTGGCCCACCGCCTGGCGCACTTGGGCGCGCGTTAATAGACGCACTTGAACGCGCCTTAATACAGGCACTCGAGACCGAGCCGTCGTATGGTTTCGTCGGCAATGCGTGTGATGAGCCTCAGGCCAAAGCGGCGCCGGGCCGCCGCACTCCAAATACTCCAAATAATGCCCGCTTGCGGTTAGTCTCTCCTTCTGCGTAAAATGATCGTTCTTAAAATCGCCGGGTGTGGGCAGTTAACTTCACCTGCGCTTAGCTTGCGGCCCAGACTCCCCAAGGGCATCTAATCTGCTCGTTTCTGCGTCTTTATTTGCGGAGGATTTCGTGAAGCCAGCTTTTCGTGTTTTCTGCGCTATTGCCGCGTTTACGCTCGCCTGTGGCGCACTTTCATTTGCTGAAGGCCAAACCGCGAGTCCGACGCCAGATCCTTTCGTTGTACAGTTAACCTCAACGCCCTCCGCAACCTTCGGCAATTTTGCCGGTGACATTAGTGGCAATGGCCGCTTTGTCGTTTTTGAGTCAAATGCTGATCTGGCGACAAACAAAACAACGACGCGAAATAATGCGGACGGCAATCGCGAGATCTTTCTCGCCGATTATGCACAACGGCGCATCTTTCAAATCACTAATACCAAGAACGTTCCTAAACCCCCGGCAAGTCCGTCGCCTACACCAACGCCTTCTCCAAGTCCGACAGCTTCGCCAACTCCGACCCCAACACCAAGTCCAACGCCGGCAGATCTCAGTCAGGTGCAGATCGAGGTCAGCAACAACCGGCCAGTGATCTCTTTCGCGCCCGCGCTTTCCGGCGGGACGCGTGTGTTCACCATCGTCTTTAGTTCAAACGCTCCAAATCCAGCTAGCTTTGATGGCGTGGATACGGGTGGAGCGCTCGCGGCGGACGGAAACGAGGAGATCTGGATCTACCAGTTACCGCCCGTTGCCGACGTTAATCTATCGAGCGGCGCAGATCTGCCATTGCAAGATCTGGCTGCGGGCACTTTTACGCGTATAACGAATACACCAGCGAGTCGTGTGCCTGCACCGGGCGGGCCAGGAGTGCCCCCATTTGTCGCTGATGACAATCGTAGCGCGACAATTTCAGATACTGGAGCGGTCCTAGCTTTTGTATCGACACGCAATCTTGTGCCCGCTACGGGCAACGCTGATGGCAACCCCGAAATATTCTTGTTTAATGTTGCAACCAGTGCCTTCACGCAGGCAACAATCACTCAAGATGTATTCGACGCCTCGGGACGTCTGCTTTTTACTATCTTTAACGAGAATCCTTCCATATCCGGCGATGGTTCTGTCGTCGCCTTTATATCTAACGGAAATCTGGTGGGAAGCAACAACGACGATGGTAGCGGCCACGGTAACGCCGAGGTTTATGTCGTAAATTTTAGTGGCTCGGCCGTAAGCAATATGCGACAGGCCACACGCACCAAGGCCGACGCTACATTCGCTACTATCAATGTGTTCAGTCCGGGTAGGCGATTGAGTCGTGACGGTTCAATGCTGGCGTTCGAGACTCTGGCGGAAGATCCGAAGGCAAACGGCCCTAACAAACCATTTCTCGCCGTCTTTGTTTATTCGATAGCAGCAGACTCGTTCGTACAGATCGGACTACGAGCCCTGAGTTCTCCAGGCGACATTCTTCACTTTCCAACCTTTACCGACTATACCGGACTGACTCCGAGCACGCTCGTCTTCGCCTCTGCCCTGAACTTCCGTGCCGATGGCACCTTCCCCGCGGCTGCACAGGACAGCGAAGGATTGAATCCGGGAAGGGTATCGCAAATCTTCGCGACGCAGATTCCCGCATCCTCTTCGAACACTTTCACACGACTGACAAATCATCCGTCAGGTGTCAGTTTTGGTGGCGTCCGGCCACTCGCAAGCGGGACGCGAGGGAGAATCGCCTATGATTTCGGTGGCACAGAGCTAGGGGGTGGAAACCCGGATTCTTCTACTGAAGTCTTCTATCTGTTAAGCCCAACGGTAACGACTGTCGCAGCGGATGCACTCTCCTTTTTTACCGGTGCGAGCAATATGCCAGTTCCGGCTGCGAGTCCGACTCCCACTCCGACTGCCAGTCCAACTCCCACACCGACACCGACACCCACGCCAAGCCCGTCACCTGGCGCTGCGTTAGGTTTAGCGGCGGGAGAGCTTGGCATAATCCGTGCGAGCGTAGATCTCGCGCCCTCTAACGCGACGGCCACTGGTGGTTCAGAAACATCCCGCAGTCCGGCGCTTCCGGTTGAGCTAAACGGCGTTTCAGTTTCTGTGCGAGGAGCTGCTGCAGGTCTTTACTTTGTCGGTAATTCGCCGCGGCAAATTAACTTTGTCGTTCCTATCGGCCTGGCATCGGGCGTTGTGTCTGTCGTCGTGAACAACAACGGAACGGTATTTCGCGGTTTCATCCTATTAGTGGGGGCCCAGCCGGATCTGTTTACTACCACGAACGATGCCGGAGGTCGCGCAATAGTTAGGAACGTCACTAACCCATTGATGCCGACCACCGAACCGTTTGCCGTAAAGTCTACGGACGGCGGAGGTAATCTCGTGGCAACGGTACTCGAGATCAGTTTAACTGGTGTGCGAAACGCACTTCCTGCGGAAGTTAAGGTGACGATTGGAACCACCGACATCACGCCGGCTTTAGTGGTTTCATCGAACCCCGAGATGCCTGGCTTTAACCTTATCAATTTTGCCTTGCCCGATTCGCTGGCCGGGGCCGGCGATGTACCCATCGTTGTTACCATCACAAGGTCGGCCGCGACCTTCAGTAGCAGACCGGCTTCTAGTGCGCCGCACATAACGATCAGTCCATAGGCAAAGCTAATGGCTCAACCAATCGGCCCGCATGTTGCTTGAGTAAGCTCATGCGGGCCTTTGTCTGACATAGTTACAGGACAACCGACGGTGAATATCATCGATCCGCACGATAATGTGACAAGAATCGTCGAGCAGTTAAAGGAAGACGAGGCGCAACGCCGCCACCGTTTGAATGCGCTTACTCCGTCCGCGAGAAACGGCGAGTCTGCGAGTGGAGGCGACAACGATCAAGTCTTCAACCGGGATGTTGAGATTCCTAAGCTAACTTTAGAATCGCCGCCGCTCGATCGGAATCAGAGCCAGTATCCCCTGCGAGACTTATTGGCCTATGACGACCTCGACTTTGTCTATAATGCATATCTCGCAGTTCTGAAACGATCACCCGAACCGACCGCTGTAACGAACGCGATAGATGGGTTGCGCAGTGGCCGGGTCAACAAACTGGACATACTGGTTCGGCTCAGCTCGTCCGCGGAAGGGCGGGAGAAACGCGTAAGAATTCCGGGTTTGCGGCTGCAGGCACTCCTCCTTAACTTTAGTCGCCTGCCTCTGCTGCGATATATTGCCGGTCCGCTTTATAAAGTTTTCCACTGGCGCTCGATTGCAAGAGAGCAGCAACGTCGCACAGGACTAATCCTTGCGCGGCAACAAGCGATTACAAGTTATGTAAATGACAATCTTGCTGCGCACCTCCGCTCAATCGGTCCCGTGGTTCAAGAAGCACTGGGATTCTTTGAGGAGCAGAAAAGAACTCAAGCGGACATACTCGAACGGATCGCCGAAGTGTCCAGGTATTCCGAAGAGCGACTCAACGAAGAGACAACGCAGCGCCGACAGGAGTTCAAGGATCGCACGGCTGAGATCGAGCAGCTCAGACGCGTCTACAATAAATACCGCACACAAGTAGAGCTGACTGAGAAGGATCTGAAACGCGAGATGGAGCACCTGTTTCGCAAGTATCAGGAAGTGAGAACGGAACTTGTATATCAGAACCACCGGCTCGCCCCACAGTTTGACCGCGATGAGTCTGCGTCTGGGCCATCGCCACCCGGTGAAAGCGCGGTCGGTCCAACCTCCGATGGTCGTGAGCTGGATGCATTCTTCGCCTCTTTCGATGAGCACTTTCGCGGAGATCGCGAAGACGTCAAGCAGCGGATGCGATCATATTTGCCGTTTATACTGGAGCACGGCGCCGGAACGAGCGACGCTCCGATTCTTGACGTCGCTTGTGGCCGCGGCGAATGGCTTGAACTACTAAAGCAAGAGAATCTCATTGCCTCAGGAGTAGATTCCAACTCGGTGCTGGTGGGTCAATGTCGCGAGCGGGGTCTTGAAGTAACTCAGGCGGACCTGACAGATTACCTGCGTGGCGTGTCCGATGGCAGTCTCGGTGCGGTATCGGCTTTTCATATCGTCGAACACCTGCCTCTCAAACGGCTCATGTCGTTTCTCGAGCAGGCTCTTATTGTGCTGCGCCCTGGCGGATTGTTGTTATTGGAGACACCAAATCCCCAAAACGTTCTCGTCGGCAGTTGTAACTTTTATTTTGACCCCACCCATCGCAACCCGTTGCCCAGTCCGGTCCTTAGGTTCTTAGTTGAGTCGCGAGGTTTCGTGATAGTCGAAACCTTTGGCTTGAATCCTTCGGACGAAAAGCCAATCGCGGGCGACTCGGAACTAGCAAAACGATTCAACGAATACTTCTATGGACCGATGGACTATGCCATCGTCGCGCGCAAAGTCTGACGCATGAGAATCCTTATAGCCACGAATTACGTGCCGTTTATTCGTGGGGGCGCTGAAATCCATGCGGAAGGGTTGCAAAACGCACTCCAGGAAGCCGGCCATCAAGCCGAAATCGTTGCCATTCCGTTTAAATGGTATCCGGCCGAAAAGGTTCTCGACCATATGCTGGCTTGCCGTTTGTTTGACTTGAGCGAGGCGATGGGCGCCTCGGTAGACTTGCTGATCGGATTGAAGTTTCCCGCTTACCTGATTCCTCACGATAACAAAGTGCTCTGGGTTCTGCATCAATTTCGCACCGCCTACGAACTGTGGGACCACCCCCTGGGCGACCTGATCTATGAACCCAACGGCGTTGAGGTTCGAGATGCAATCAGAGAAGCCGACAAAAAGGTGTTTCCCGAAGCGAAGCGAGTGTTCTGCAACTCGGCCAACGTCGCCGCGAGACTAAAGTTTTATTGTGGGTTTGATGCTGCGCCTCTCTATCATCCGCCGGCTCAGGCGGAAAGGTTTTATTCTGAAGACGCCGATGATTATTTTTTCTTTCCGAGCAGACTCTGCTTGCCCAAGCGTCAGTCACTGGTGCTCGAAGCGCTGTCACGAACACGCAACGCCGTCCGTGTTGTTTTTGCCGGCACTGCGGACCAGAGCGACTACCTGCCGGAACTCCAGAGGCTTGCTTCGCGCTTAGGATTGGAAACGCGAGTGCGGTGGCTGGGCTACATCAATGAAGACGAGAAGCTTGAGCTCTACGCAAGAGCACTCGGCGTAATTTATCCGCCGATCGATGAAGACTTCGGATATGTGACCCTCGAGGCGATGCTGGCCCGTAAACCTGTAGTGGTGTGTTCGGACTCAGGCGGCCCGCTGGAGTTTGTTCGTAATGAAGAAAACGGATTGGTTGCAGAACCTAATCCTGAAAGCCTCGCCCAAGCTCTTGACCGAATCTGGGACAACCGGGCACAGGCCAAACAATGGGGAGGCGCGGGGTATGAGTTGTATCAGCAAATGGATATCTCCTGGTCCAAGGTGGTGGAGAGCCTGGTGGGATGAAGATCAACTGGTTTTCTCCGCTGCCCCCGGCAGCGACCGACATTGCCCATTACACCGCGCGTGTACTACCCGCGCTTTCCGCAATATCCGAGGTCACGCTATGGACCACCAGGCGCCACTGGGCAAAGAGCCTGGAACGTTTTGCGGAGGTGCGTCGCTATGGTCTAGACCGGCTGCCGTGGACTGAACTGAACCGTGCGGATATGACGTTTTACCACATCGGAAACAATCCGCGCTTTCACTGGCCCATCTGGCACGTCTCGAAGGCTCATCCCGGCGTCGTGGTACTCCACGATTTGCGTATGCACCATTTTTTCGACGGTATCTATCGGCTCCAGTATCAGAGTCTCGATATGTATCTCGAAATGATGGAGAGGCATTATGGCGAAGCGGCTCTGAGTGACGCGAAGGAGTGCTATACAACAAATGGGAGAAACATCGACTACATGGCCGAGCATTATCCTCTAACTGAATTAGCGCTGGGGAATCCGCTGGGAGTGATGGTCCACACCAGCGAAGGCTTGGCTACATTGCAGGCGAAGGCAGAGTGGCCCGTGGCTTACGCTCCGCTGCCGTATCCTGCTGGGGCACAAGTTGGTTCACGCGCTGTGGGTCCTCCTTATCATCTGGTCATTACGGGTTACCTCGGGCGAAATCGTCGCCTCGATTCCATCTTCAAGGCCCTGGCCGCTATGCCGGAGAGAGAGCAGTTCAAGCTTGATGTCTTTGGCAGTTTCCTCGATGACGAGAAGAGCATTCATGCGCAAATCAGAGCACTAAAGCTCACAAGCATTGTCAGCCTGCACGGATTCGTACCTGAAGAAAGACTGGACGCCGCACTTGCCTCGTCGCATTTGGCCATCAACCTGCGCTTTCCGACAGTTGGAGAAGCCTCAGGGAGTCAGTTGCGAATTTGGTCGCACGGACTACCAAGCCTGGTTTCCGATGTTGGTTGGTATGCATCACTTCCATCCGACGCTGTTCGCTTCGTGCGGCACGATGAGCATGAGGTCATTGATATCCAAAATCACCTGCGTGATTTTCTTCGAGCCACAGACGCCTTTGCGCGCATGGGTCTGAGAGGTTTTGAGGAACTCAAAAAGAATCATTCCCCTGCTGCCTATGCCGGGAAAGTTATTGAAATGAGTAAACGCGCGGGAGAATACCGCCCGCAGCTGGCTGCACAGAGTCTTGCAAGAAGAGCAGGTGCGCCACTGACGCAATGGCTGGATACAAACGAGTTCGACGAGCCTTTACGCCATGTGGTGGTCGAGGCTTTATCTTTGGTAAAGGGCTAGTCGATGCGAATTGGTATCGACGGATTGCCACTTACTCAGCCGCTGGCCGGTATCGGCCATTACACCTTTGAAGTCGCGCAGCACCTGGCCCGTGGCGTTCGCCACGACGAAGTAGACATCGTTTCGCCAAAGGCTTTTGTCCCTTCAGTAACATCGCAGCAAGACATTGATTCTCACCTTCGCCTCAGTTTGGAGCAGGTAAACCTGATCACTGGGCGCTGGTGGTCAATCGGACTTCCGCGCTACATCCGGCGGAGGGGGTTTGATGTATTTCATGGCACAAACTTCGAGATTCCGTTGCAAACAGTCTGTCCCACCGTCCTAACCATCCACGACCTATCTCTGTTGCTCCATTCAGAGACCCATGTGCGCAGACGCGTCTGGCGTGCGAGACGCAGACTCCCCTTAATGGCACGCCGAGCCACGATGATCATTACAGTTTCCGAAGCCGTACGCGACGAGGTCCACCAGCATTTGAAAATACCGCTGGACAGAATTGCGACGGTCCACTCAGCAGCTCGAAAGATGTTTCGACCGATGAACACCGAAAGAGCACGGCAGATCCGAGAGCGACTGAACATCACGGACGAATTCGTGTTGTACGCTGGAACGATCGAGCCGCGAAAGAACCTCTCATTACTTGTGCGCGCTTTCGAAGAAGTGTTTCGACAGGGAAAGCCGGAACTGCAATTAATACTCGCAGGAAATAAAGGCTGGTTGGTTGACGAGCTGTACCAGTCTCTGCGGCGATCTTCGGCGGGAGACAATGTAATGCTTACCGGATATCTAAACGATGAGGAGCTTTGCGCACTCTACTCGTCTTGCAAGCTCTTTGTATATCCTTCGCTGTACGAAGGTTTTGGACTGCCACCATTGGAAGCAATGGCCTGCGGAGCGCCGGTGATCGCCAGTCGCATATCAAGTATCGCCGAGGTAGTGGGACCCGCGGCTCGACTTGTTTCTCCACACTCAGTGACAGAACTGGCAACAGCGATGAACGAACTTCTTAATGATGACTCTCTGCGAGAAGGATATAGCGCAGCCGGCCAAAAGCGTGCCCGTGACTTTTCGTGGACGTTAACAGCCGATCGCACTCGCGCGGTCTACACCGAAGCGATTAGCCGATTTAATCATCGTCAGCGACAGAGGCTCTGAAAAAAGAAACTCACTTTCCACAGTGAGCGAACATAAGCCACAGATTAACGAGGATACATAGCGCGGCCTTCGGCCTCAATAAAACCTGAGTTAAAACATAATCCACGCGCATCACACGAAGTGCGCATCACACAAAGTAACACTAACAACATTTCGTGTCAGTTCGTGTCTTTGGTTCGTGTAGTGCGCGTGGATCGATTGTTTACTCAAAAAAATCTGCTCAAGAAAACAAGAAGTTGACGGTTTGTGACACAGATCAACAGGCTTCTTAACTTCTCATCTGTTCTGATCCGCGTTATCGGCGTTAGTCTGTGGCTAATTTGTTCTACCGTGGCTCAGACTCTTCCTCGTCCATTCCGACCTTCGCTAAAGTAACGATCGACAACCGCGATGAGACTCCGCAGACTCTCGTCAGTGCGGGCTAGATTCTGGTCCGTTCGGGACTGGGCCTCATTGAGACGGATCTGAGAATCGACCAAAGCATCAATCTTTGCGTTGACGTCTTTGAAACCTTCAAGTGTTACGTTGGCAAGCCGAGCCACAACTTGTTCTGTTTGCGCCTGAACTTCGCGCAATTGCTGAATGTCAGAGGCGAATTGCGCCTGCTGCCCGATGATGAAAGCCATTTGTCTTTCGGTTTCTTCGTTGCTCACGATGA
>WNGE01004146.1_pt1 | contig 19013 bp, 17 predicted proteins | sample 5400651 | NCBI WGS metagenome assembly WNGE01 (sample SAMN13153370, study PRJNA577476) | soil metagenome | isolation source: 60 cm soil or saprolite under grassland replicate 2 | place: USA:California | collected 2016-06-15
CTGGGTGCAGGGCCACTGGGGCCTGTGTCAGACCGTCCCTGTCGTGGGACTGACGATATGCCTTCAGGAAACCTTCCCGGTGGTCGGAGTCCTCATCAAAGGGGATGGAACCCGTGTCGACACCTCCAGCCCGTAATCGTCTGCCCAGATGGGTCAAGTGGACGCTAGTGGTCGTCGCCGTCTGGATCGTCCTGAGCGTTGTCTGGCTCTGGCTCAACACACTTGGCCCCGGCAACAAGTAGTGGTCCTCTCCGGAGGCGGAGGCTTTCGTCCGAACTCGGCCGGAGCCCCGAAAGGGCGAGCTACCAGACGGAGCGCAGAAGCCGCTCGATCTCCGCCGGCGTCGCCGGTTGCGGGTTCGCCTGGTTGCCGCCGCGCTGGGCCGCGGCCTCGGCGAGCTCGGGCAGGTCGTCCTCCGGCACGCCGAGCTCGCGCAGCCGCGTCGGCCCGCCGAGCGCGGCGAGCTCCTCGACCCGCGGGGCCGGCTCGCCGCCGACGGCCTCGCCGAAGCGGCGGAGCGCCTCCGGCGCGTAGCGCGCGTTGTAGCGCAGCGCAGGCGGCAGGCAGATCCCGTTCAGGGTCCCGTGCGGCAGCCCGTAGCGCCCTCCGACCGCCTGGGCCATCGCGTGCGCGAGCGCGAGCATCGACCCTGCGAGTGCGGCGCCGGCGTGGCAGGCGCCGCGCAGCAGCTCGGTGCGCGCGTCGCGATCCTGCGGCCGCTCGACGACCTGGGGCAGCCAGAGGGCGATCAGGCCGGCACCTGCGAGCGCCTCCGCGTCAGCCGACTCGTTGTGACCATGTGCATAGAGCGCCTCGGCACAGTGCGCCAGCGCGTTCATCGCAGTGCCGACCGTCGTCTCGCGCGGGAGGTCGAGCGTGAGGCCGGCGTCGTAGACGATTGCGGCCGGGCGCGCGCCTCCCCCGCCGCCGCGCGCCTTCCGCTCCGGATCCCTGACGCCGAAGTAGGGCGTCCACTCCGCTCCCGAGTAGGTCGTGGGCACCGAGACGAGCGGCAGGTCCGTCGCCGCGGAGATCGCCTTGCCGAGGTCGATCGCGCTGCCGCCGCCGAGGGCCACGACTCCATCCCCTGCTCGGGCCTGCGCAGCCGCCGCCTCGACCCGGTGCGACGGCACCTCGCGCCAGCGCGCATGAGCGTCCAGGCCGAGCTCGAGCCCGTCCCAGCGTGGGCTGGCGACGACTAGCGACGAGCGGACCCCGAGGTCGGCGAGCGCCTCCGGCAGGGTGTCCAGGCCCCAGCGGACGATCACGCCAGCCGCGCCCGCGCGAACTCGACGAACGCCTGCGCGACGCGCGTCTCCGCCCGCCCGCTGGAGCGAACGAGCCAGATCTCCCGCGACGGCTCGAGGCCGTCGACACGTGCGGTGGCGACCGTGCCCGCCGCGAGGTCGCCCTCGATCGCCGACCGCGAGATGAAGGTGACGCCGTAGCCGGCGAGCACCGCGCTGCGCACCGACTCCTGGAGCCCGAGCTCGAGACGGACGTCGAGGTCTCGCGGCCGCACGCCCGCCGCACGGAGCTCGTCGTCGATCACCTGCCGCACGCCGGCGCCCTCCTGCATGAGCACGAGCGGCTCCTCCTTCAGCTCGTCGAGCGTCACGGCGCGACCCGCGAAGCGGTGCGCGCGCGGCACGGCGAGCACCACCTCGTCGTGGAAGAACGGCTCGAAAACGACGCCCCGGTGCCGGCGGGCGGCGCCGACGACGCCGAGCTCGAGCTCCCGCCGCGCCACCTGGTCGACGACGCGCTGCGTGTCGGAGACCGACAGCGCGACGTGCACGCCCGGGTGGCGCTGCTGGAACTCGCAGAGCACCACCGGCAGCACCGTCCCGCCGGGGCCGGTCGAGGCCCCGATCTCCAACCGGCCGGACAAGTCGCCGCCGGCCTCCCCGCCGAGATCGGCCAGCAGCTGCTCCTCGAGGGCGAGCAGCCGCTGCGCGCTCCGGTACAGCCGCTGCCCCGCCTCGGTCGGCTCGACGCGCCGCCCGGAGCGGTCGAGCAGCTGCAGGCCGAGCCGCTTCTCGAGCGAGCGGATCTGAAGGCTGACCGCGGGCTGGGTGACCCCGAGCTGCTCCGCCGCCTGCGAGAAGCTGCGCCGCTCGACGACGGCGCAAAACGCGGCAAGCTGACGCGTGTCCATAAGCGTTGATTATGCACGGCAGACGCGGATTGAGCCATGGAGGCAAGGGTCTACCATCCGAGAGGTGCCAGAGTCGACGGCTCCTCGGGTCGAGGACACGCTCGTCCGCGGCTACCGGCAGCTGGCGCTGGAGACGCCGGCCCGCAGCCGCGACGTGCTCCTGCGGACCCTCGACGTCGCTCTGTCCGCGCTCTTCCTCGTCTGCGCGCTGCCGCTCTCGCTGCCGCTCGTCGCGGCAGTGCTCGTGACCAGTGGGCGACCGATTCTCTACCGCGGCGAGCGGGTGGGGCGCGGTGGTCGCGTCTTCACGATGCTGAAGTTCCGGACGCTGAACGCCGACGCCGAGAGCCGGCTCGGCCCGTACCTCGGGGAGGAGCTCGTGCGCCGTACCGAGGCCGAGTTCACGCCGATCGGCAAGTGGCTCAAGGCGACCCAGCTCGACGAGATCCCGCAGTTCGTCAACGTCCTGCGCGGCGACATGAGCCTGGTCGGCCCCAGGCCGATCCGGCCGGTCTTCTTCGAGGAGCTCGCGCACGAGCTGCCGGCGTACTGGCAGCGCCTCGTTGTCCGTCCCGGGCTCACCGGCCTCGCCCAGGTGCGGCGCGGGTACGAGACGTCGATGGCCGAGAAGCTCGCGCACGACCTCGAGTGGATCGCCGACCGCTCGGTGCGCCTGTACCTCCGCACGATCGTCGCCACCGGCTGGCGCGTGCTCAGGCAGTCGCTGAGAGGGCTCGTACGTCCCGACGCCTGAGACTCGCGGCGGCCGCAGCGCTCGCGCTTGCCGGGGCCGGTGCCGGGCTGTGGCTCGCCCTCGGTCGCTCGCCCGCGCCGTCTCCGTTGCCTCCGCGCCTGCCGACGGCGCCGCCTCCGCCGCCTCCGCGGCTGCTCCTCGGCGTCGACGACGACACGCTCAAGTGGACTCGGTATCCGCTCACGGTCGTCCGTCGGCAGCGCGGGCTCGGCGCGCGGGCTGTGCGCGTCTGGGTGCCGTGGCACGGTGAGGCGAGGCCGGACGCGGTCCGCCGCGCGGAGCTCGAGCGCGCAGCCGCGGCGGCGCGGTACACGGACGTTGTGCTCGCGGTCTCCGGCTTCGCACGCGACACGCCCCTCACCGCACGCGCGCAGGCGCGCTTCTGCCGCTACGCCCGCGCCGCGCTCGCTCTCGTCCCGCACGCACGCGCGATCGTCGTCTGGAACGAGGCGAACTCGCCGACGGACTGGCAAGGAAGCGCGGCAGGCTACGAGGCGCTGCTGGCCCGCTGCTACGACCGGTTGCACGCGCTCGGAGCGACCGTGCTCGACTCGACGGCGTCCGCGCATGCGCCGGCGGCCTTCCTGCGCGCACTGGGGAGCGCGTACCGCGAGAGCGGCCGGGCGCGGCCGCTCGTCGACGCCTTCGGGCACAACCCGTACCCGCGGTCGTCCGCCGAGCCGCCGGATGCGGTGCACCCGCCCGGCTTCCTGGGCGAAGGCGACTACCCGCGGCTGGTCGCGACGCTCGCGGCCGCCTTCGCAGGGACGGCGCAGCGCTCGCTCGACATCTGGTACCTCGAGGACGGCTTCCAGTCCCGCGTGCCGGCCATCCTGCGCCGCCGCTACCACGGCCGCGAGAACGTTCCGACCGTGGCGCCCGCCCTCCAGGCGCTGCATCTGAGGCGCGCCATCCTGCTGGCGGCGTGCCAGCCGCGCGTGCGCGCGTTCTTCAACTTCGAGCTCGTCGACGAGAAGCGGCTCGCTGGCTGGCAGTCAGGCCTCGTCTGGCGCAGCGCACGTCCGAAGCCCGCCGCCGACGCGTTCGCCGACGCGGCGCGCACCGTCGGCTCCGGCGGGCCCCGCTGCCGCCGTCCGTAGAGTAGGCGCCGTGTGCGGGATCTGCGGGATCGCGTCGCCGGTCGGCCCGCCCGATCCCAAGCGCCTCGCCGCGATGAGCAGGGCCCTCGTCCATCGCGGTCCCGATAGCGGCGGCGAGCACCTCGACGGGCCGGTGGTGCTCGGCGCGCGCCGCCTCTCGATCATCGACCTCGCCGGCGGCGACCAGCCGATCGCCAGCGAGGACGGCTTGCTCATCGTCGTGCAGAACGGCGAGATCTACAACTTCCCCGAGCTGCGCCGGGAGCTAGAGCGCGAGGGGCACGACTTCCGGACGCGCTGCGACACGGAGGTGCACCTCCACCTCTACCAGCGGCACGGCGTCGAGTTCGCACGCCACCTGCGCGGCATGTTCGCGGTGGCGATCTGGGACGCGCGCCGCAGACGGCTCGTGCTCGCGCGCGACCGCTACGGGATCAAGCCGCTCTACTACCGCCACGCCGCGGGTGAGCTCGCGTTCGCATCGGAGCTACGTGCCCTGCCGCGCGGCGAGATCGATCTCGACGCACTCGAGGCATTCCTCGCCTTCAACTCCATCCCGGCCCCGTACTCGATCTTCCGCGAGATCCGCAAGCTGCCTGCGGGACACGTGCTCGTCTGGGAGGAGGACGGCGCGGTGCGGCTGCAGCGCTACGCGCGGCCCGGGCCCGTCGCGCTCGAGGAACTGAGGAACGACGACGAGGCCGAGCTGGTCGAGGAGCTGCGGGCACGGCTGCGCGATTCCGTACGGGCGCATCTGCTCTCGGATGTCCCGGTCGGAGTGCTCCTCTCGGGCGGCGTCGACTCGGCGGCGCTCGCAGCGCTCGCCGCCCAGGAGTCCGCTGAAGCCGTGCACACCTTCACGATCGGCTTCGCGGAGCGGAGCTTCGACGAGCGGGCCGACGCGCGGCGCGTCGCAGAGCGCTACGGGACGAACCACCACGAGCTGCTCGTCCGCCCCGAGCCGGCGCTGCTGCTGCCGGCGCTCGCCGACGCGTTCGACGAGCCCTTCGCCGACTCGTCGGCGCTGCCGACGTACCTCGTCTCGCGGCTCGCCGCCGGGCACGTGAAGGTCGCGCTCTCGGGAGAGGGCGGCGACGAGCTGTTCGGCGGCTACTACACGTACGCGGCCGACCTGCTCGCGGACCGTCTCGGGCCGCTGGCACGGCTCGCGCGGCCGCTCGTCGAGCGCCTGCCGACCTCGACCGCGAAGGCGAGCTTCGACTACAGGGCAAAGCGGTTCGTGCGCGCTGCGCATCTGCCGCCGCTCGAGCGCCACCACGGCTGGAAGGAGATCTTCTCGCCCGAGGCCCGCGCCGACCTGACCGGCCGCCCCGCGACGTTCGACCCGGTGGACGTGTACCGCGAGCGCTACCGCGAGACCGAGGCTGCGGACGGCCTCGCCCGCCTCCAGGACGTCGACTTCGGCGTCTATCTCGTGGACGACCTCCTGGTGAAGACGGACCGAGCCTCGATGGCGCACTCGCTCGAGGCGCGGGTGCCGTTCCTCGACACGGTCGTCACGAACTTCGCCTTCGCCCTTCCGGCGCGACACAAGGTGCGCGGCCTCGCGAAGAAGGTGCTGCTGCGCAAGGCCGTGGCGCCGCTGCTGCCGGCCGAGATCGTGCACGGACGCAAGCGCGGGTTCTCGATCCCCGCGGCACGGTGGCTGCGCGGCGACCTGGAGCCGTTCGCCCGTGCGACGCTCTCGGCCGAGACGCTGCGGCGCCAGGGCTTCTTCCGGCCCGAGACCGTCGGGCGGCTGCTCGACGAGCATGTCGCGGGCGCGGAGGATCGCAGCCGGCAGCTGTGGGGGCTGCTCGCCTTCACGCTCTGGTACGAGCGCCACGTCGAGCACGAGCCGCCGCTGCTGCGCTCGGCCCGGATGGAGGCGCTCGTCCGGTGACGGAGCTGCCGCCCTTCGAGCTCGGCCACGCGCACACCGAGCTCCGCCGGCAGCTCGTCGCGGCCGTCCTGGCGGGGGAGAAGACGGCAACGGCGGGGCTCTGGTCCGAGTACGTGGCCGAGGGGCAGCCGCTGGACTCGCCGGGCGCGCGATATGCCCTGCACGACTACGACGACGAGCCGGTGGCGGTGGTCGAGGTGACCGAGGCGCGGCTCCTGCGCGCAGCGGAGGTCGACCTCGACTTCGCGCGCGACGAGGGCGAGGGCTTCGAGTCCGTGGCCGACTGGCGCGTCGCGCACGAGCAGTTCTTCGAGCAGCCGCTCGAGCCGGACACGAAGGTTGTCGCCGTCCGCTTCCGCGTCGTGGAGCGCCTTTGAAAGTGTGGATCGACATGACTGCCAGCGCGCATGTTCTGGTGTTCCGGCCGCTGATTCGGATCATGCGGGAGCGCGGCGACGAGGTGCAGGTCACGGCACGCGACTACGCGCAGACGCTCCAGCTGCTCGAGCTGCACGGGCTCGAGGCCGAGGTGATCGGCCGGCACGGCGGCCGCTCGAGATTCCAGAAGGCACGTCGGATGACGCACCGCCTCGGCGCGCTGCGCCGCTGGGCGAAGGGCCGCGGGCTCGACGTCGCGCTCGCACACGGCTCGCACGAGCTGACGCTGACCGCGCGCCGCCTGGGCATTCCGTCCGCCACGACCTTCGACTACGAGTTCGCAACGTTGCAGCACCAGCTCGGCTGCCGGGCCGCGACGAAGGTGGTCGTCCCCGAGACGATCCCGCCCGAGCGCCTGCGCCCGTACGGCGTCCGGCCGCCGAAGCTCGTCCGCTACCCGGGCCTGAAGGAGGAGTACTACCTCGCCGACTTCGACCCCGACCGGTCGCTGCTCGGACGCTTCGGCGTCGACCCGACCCGAATCCTCGTCGTCCTGCGCCCGCCCCCGGACGTCTCGCTCTACCACCGCCACTCGAACCCGCTCTTCCCGATGACGCTCGACCACCTCGGGCGCCTGGAGGACGTCCATGCCTTCGTGCTCCCACGGACGGAGGAGCAGCGCGAGTACGTGCGCAGCCTGGCGCTGCCGTCGGTCATCCTGCCCGAGCAGGCCGTGGACGCGCAGAGCCTGATCGCGCTCGCCGACGTGGTCGTCTCGGCGGGCGGCACGATGAACCGCGAGGCCGCCGCGCTCGGAGTCCCCGTCTACACGACGTACGGCGGACGGCTCGGCGGCGTCGACGAGGAGCTGATCCGGGAGGGGCGTCTGAAGCCCCTCACCGACCCGCGCGCGCTCGACCTGCGCAAGCGCAACGCCGCCCCGGAGGCCGGGCGGGTCAGGCGGGACCCGGCCCTGATGCTCGACCTGCTGCTCTCGGCGCTGCCTCAGAGCCAGTCGACGACCGGGTAACCGCTGCTGCCGTCGAGGCAGCTCGCGGCGTAGAGAGCGACGCCGACGTCCCCGGTCCACAACGAGTAGCGGCCGTGCCCGCGAGCCTGCCGGAGCCGGTCCACCTGCTCGAGCGCGTGCACGGCGAACTGCTGCGCGCGCACGAGCCAGACCTCGTCTCCGGTGCGCGCGAACGCCTTCAGGAACGCATAGCCGTTGCCGGCCGTGCCGTGACAGATGCCCGCACCCTTCTCTGGCGACGACGGTCCTGCGCGCCACGCGAGCTCCGTGCCGGCCAACAGGAGCTCCTCGTCGAGGTAGGAAGCGGCGGAGGTGACGATCCCGGGCGCTCCGGCGCACCACTGGACGCGGATCTCGCCGTCGTCGGCGACGAGATCGCGCCCCTCCCACGCGGGCCAGTTCGCGAGCCCTTCCTCGATCACCGCGGTGCGTGCGAGCAGCTCGCGCATCTCGCCCTCGAGCCGCTCGCGGCGCTCGTCTCCGAGCAGGTCGCCGCCGCGCAGGAGCGCCGCGACGTTGCCCACGACCCCGTGCGGCGGGTTCAGGCCGCGATGGGGCTCGACGCCGTAGAGCCGCTGTGTCCAGAGGCCGTCGGCGTCCCGCCGGGCCCAGAGCGCGTCGGCACCGTCGCGCCAGGCCTCGGCCCAACGCTGCTCGCCGGTCCAGTCCAGCATCGCGCGGGCCGCGAGCATCGTGCCAGGCGCTCCCCACATGAGCTCGTCGGCCGGGTTGTCGACGTTCGCGCGGACGCGCTCGTGCAGCTCGTCGGCGAGCTCCTCGCTCGGCTCCAGCCGCCAGAGCACGAGCAGGATCCCGGTCGCACCCATCAGCAGGCTCGAGTGAGCCGGCTGGGGCAGCTCGAGGATTCGCAGCACGGCCGGGTCGTCACGCCACGCTTCGAGCGTTCGCCGCGCGGCGCGGGCGAGGTCGAGGCGAGGCTCGGCGAAGCCCCGCCGGCGGAGCGCGTCGAGCGCCCACACCACCCCGGCCGCCCCCGTGTACAGGTGGGTGAGCGGTAGTGCCGACTCCCAACCGTCCCACTCGTGGGCCGGCCACAGCTCTCGCTCGTCGTAGGCGGCGTCCGCGTCCGCAACGATCTCGCCGACGGCGGCGCGCACCGACGCCTCGTCCCACGGTTCGTCCATCAGCGGCTCGAATGCCTCCGGCCGGTACAGCACGGCGGGAGGTTAAGACACGGTGGCGAGTGTCGCGAGGAGCTCGCGGCCGTAGCGCTCCAGCTTCGCGGGACCGATCCCCGGCACCCCCAACAGCTCGGCCGGCGTACGCGGCGACAGCCGCAGCAGCTCGGCGAGCGTCGCGTCGCTGAAGACGACGTACGGGGGTACGCCGTCCTCACGCGCCCGCGCCAGGCGCCACTCCTTTAACGCCGCCACCTCAGCCGTCGCCTCGAGCTTCGGCTTCGCGGCAGCCCGCGGCAGAGATGCGGCCGGCGACTGACCGAGCTCGGCGAGGAAGCGGCTCGCCCGCCCCGACCAGGTGAGCAGCAGGTGCCGCCGCGCCCGCGTCAGGCCGACGTAGAGGAGCCGCCGCTCCTCTGCGATCTCGTCGCCTCGGGCGCGCCGAATCGGCAGCTCGCCCTCCTCGAGCCGCGGCAGGTGCACGGCCTCGAACTCGAGCCCCTTCGCCCGGTGCAGCGTCAGCAGGTGAACGCCGCGGCCGGCGCTCGCGCCGAAGTGCTCGCGCAAGCTCGCGACGAAGTCGGCGACGGTCCCCTCGCCGAATTGCTCCGCCAGACGGACGAGCCGCGCGAGATCCGCCTGCCGCGTCTGCTCGCGCTCGCCGAGCTTCTCGGGCGGCTCCGCGACGAGGCCCTGCGCCTCGGCCGCACGCCGCACGGTCGCCGCGACCTCCTCGCCGCCGGCCCCGCGCAGCACCTTGAGGAGCTGCCGGGCGCCGTCGCGGTCGAGTAGCGAGGCACCCTGGAAGGGGATCTCCGCGTCGTGGAACGCCTCCTCGAACTCCGCCGTCCGCGCGTTCGTCCGCACGAGGACGGCTTGTTCCTCGAGCGGTACGCCCGCGGCGGAGAGCTCGCGCACACGCGCGACGACGGCGGCGGCCTGCTCCTCCGGATCGAGGCAGCGCCGCAGCTCTGGCGCGGGGCCGGCCGCCAGCGTCGGGCGCAGAGTCTTCTCGGAGCCGCCGAGCCCGGGCACGAGCTGGTTCGCCAGCTCGAGCACCTGCGGCGTGGAGCGGTAGTTCTGCTCGAGCCGGACGACGTGCGCGTGCGGGAAGCGGCGCGGCAGCGCGAGCAGCCACTCGGCGCTCGCGCCGGTGAAACCGTAGATCGACTGGTAGTCGTCGCCGACGACGCAGACGTCGTCGCGGTCGCCGAGCCAGAGGTCGAGGAGTGTCTGCTGGAGCAGGTTGACGTCCTGGTACTCGTCGACGGTGAACGCGTGCCAGTGCGCGCGAACCGCCGCGAGAGCCTGCTCGTCGCTCTCGAGGAGACGGATCGTGCGCTCGAGCAGGTCCTCGAAGTCGAGCTCGCGTGACTCTGCCTTGTGCCGCTCGTATTCGCGGAAGACGCGGAGGGCGATGTCCGCCGGCAGTGGCGGCTCGTGCTCGCCGAGGCCGCCGAGATACGTCTGCGGCGTCAGGCGGCGGTTCTTCGCCCACTCGATCTCGGTGGCGAGGTCGCCGGCCGGGCGGTAGCGGTACGGCCGCGGCAGGCGGTTGCCGACGCGCCGCAGGAGCAGCGCCTTGCTGCCCAGGATGCGGCCGGGCGCGCCGCCGAAGCGGTGCAGCAGCGCGAGAGCCGTGGCATGGAAGGTCGAGGCGCGGACTCCTTCGACGCCGAGCGCCGCGAGCCGCGCGCGCAGCTCGCCGGCGGCCTTGTCGGTGAAGGTGACGGCCACGAGCTCGGACGCGGGAAAGGCGCCGCTCGCGACCTGCCAGGCGATCCGGCGGGTGATGGTCGTCGTCTTGCCGGTGCCGGCGCCGGCGAGGATGCAGACCGGGCCGTGCGTGGCCTCCGCGGCGGCGCGCTGCTCCGCGTTCAGGTCCCCGAGGATCCGGTCGGCGTCCAAGGTTGTCCACCGTAGCGGCGCGGCCGGTCGTCCTCGTCACGCGCGGCTCGCGACTCCGTGCAGAATCTCTCGCGCATGGGTCGCCATCCGTTCCGGGTTGCCGGGCTCGTCGTCGCAGGCGTGCTCGTCGTCGTGGTCCTCGCCGCCGCCGGAGTCTTCGTGTACCTGCGCTCGTACGCGCCGCTGGACGCGGCCGCCACCGGCTACGCGCCGGGACCCGGGCTCGGAGCGGACGTCGAGCCGACCTTCGGCTCGGGCGGCAAGCCGGTGTTCATCCCGGGCTTCCGCAAGGGCCGGCCCTTCGACACCGCGTTCACGCTGGAGAACACCGGCCGCTTCCGGGTCACGGTGACCGGCCTCGCGGGACGCGCCCGGGACGACGAGACGCTCGGGCCGATCCGCCTGCTCGTCACCGACTCCGCAAGCGCCAGCCCCGATCCCGGCCACGTGCACCGGTTCCACCGCCTGCAGCTCGACGCCGGCGACACGGCGATCCTCGTCGTGCGCTGGGGCCTCCACTGCGCCGCGGACAGCGCGCCCCAGACGGCCGCCGACGCCGTCCGCCTGCGCTACACGTACCTGTCGCTGTTCAAGCGGACGCAGACCGTGACGCTGCCGTTCGCGGTCACGCTTCGCTGTGTGGGAGGACCGCCGGCGAATCCGTGACCCGGGCCGCCTCCGGAGCCGCGATCGACTCGCGTCTCGGGTTGCGCACGATCGCGCCCAGCCTGGCGACGACCTCGAGCGTGTCTCCCTCGTCGACGAGCCGCTCGAGCTCCTCGAGCTGCTCGGTCAGCCACCCCGCGTCGACGGGCTGGCGGCTCAGCCGCATGATCTTGGGGTAGGCGGTCTCGCCTACCGCCTCGTGCTCGCTCCACAGCTCCTCGTGGATCTTCTCGCCCGGGCGCGAGCCGATGAACTGGATCGCGAGCTCGCGCTCGCCCGCGACGGGCTCCCCGGGGAGCCGCGGCTCCTTGCCCGACAGCCGGATCATGTTGCAGGCGAGGTCGACGATCTTCACCGGCTCGCCCATGTCGAGCACGAACACCTGGCCGCGGCCGCCGATCGCGCCCGCCTGCACGACGAGCGACACCGCCTCCGGGATCGTCATGAAGAAGCGCGTCATCTCGGGATGCGTGACGGTGACGGGCCCTCCCCGCTCGATCTGGCGGCGGAACGTCGGGATCACGCTGCCGGACGAGTTGAGGACGTTGCCGAAGCGCACGGCGACGAAACGGGTCGACACGTCGCGGCGATGGCCGAGCGACTCGACGATCCATTCGCAGAGCGCCTTCGACTGACCGAGAACGGTCTTCGGATTGACCGCCTTGTCGGTCGAGATGAGCACGAAGCGCTCGCACTCGAACTCCGCCGCCAGCTCGGCGACGGTGCGCGTGGCGACGACGTTGTTGCGCACCGACTCGAGCGGATGCGTCTCCATCAGCGGCACGTGCTTGTACGCGGCGGCGTGGAAGACTACGGTCGGCTGGTACTTCTCGAACACCTCGCGGCGCAGCACGCGGCGGTCCCTGACGTCCAGCAGCTTCGGCACCGCCGGCGTGAAGTCCCGCTCGCCGACGAGCTCGCGCTCGATGTCGAAGAGCGCCGTCTCGGCATTGTCGACCAGGATGAGGCGCGCCGGGCCGACCCGCGCGATCTGCCGGCAGAGCTCGGCGCCGATCGAGCCGCCCGCACCGGTGACGAGGACGGTGTGCCCCTGGAGATAGGAGCCGACCTGCTTGAAGTCGACCTCGACCTGCTCGCGCCCGAGCACGTCCTCGACCTGCACGGGGCGGATCTGCTCGGCGAGGTCGACGTCGCCGGAGATCAACTCGTAGAGGCCCGGCAGCGTCTTCACCGGCACGTCCGCCGCGCGCGCCGCGTCCACGACGCGCCGCCGCACCTCGCCCGACGCGGACGGGATCGCGATGAGCAGCTCGTCGGGCGTGTACTCGCGCACGAGCCGCGGCAGCTCGTCGATCGTGCCGAGGACGCGCACGCCGAGGATGCGTGTGTTCCTCGGTGTCTCGTCGTCGACGAAGCCGATCGGCGTGTACGCGAGCATCCGGGAGCGCTGCATCTCCTGGACGATCAGCCGCCCGGCGTCGCCGGCACCGACGACGATCACCTCCTTGCCGCGGGTGACCACGCCGAAGCCCGGGCGCTCCATCAACGTGCGCGCCAGCAACCGTGCGCCGGCCACGAGCGCGAGCGTGATCAGCAGATCCATGATCGCGATCGACCGCGGCAGGCGGACGTGGTGGACCGGGGAGAGGAAGTACACGGTGACGTCGGCGACAAGCGACGCCACGACCACGCCGCGCGCCGCGCCCCACATGTCGCGCACGGAGACGTACCGCCACCAGCGGCGGTGGAAGCCGAACATGAGAAAGACTGCGAGCTTGATGGGGACGACGATCAGGATCGTCCGCCGCAGCAGCGTCTCGTAGTAGACGGGGAGCCCGTGGTCGAACCGGAGCTCGAATGCGAGCGTCCACGCGATCGCGATGATCGCGGCGTCCGCCAGCAGCTGCAGCAGCCGGTGGCGGCCGAACCGGCTCATGCGCGGGCGGCGACGCCGACGGCCGTGCGGACGACGTCCACCACCCGCTCCTGTATGTCGGCTCCGATCCCCGGCCAGAGCGGCACGGAAAGGTTCTCGGCGGCCGCCCGCTCGGTCTCCGGCAGCGAGCCGGGCTCGTAACCGAGGAAGCGCAGCGCCGGCTGGAGGTGCAGCGGGGTCGCGTAGTAGACGCCGGAGCCGATGCCCGCCTCCGTCAGCGCGGCGCGGATGCGGTCGCGCTCGGGCGAGCGGCAGACGAGGAGGTGGTAGATGTGGCCCGGCTCGTCCCGGGGCAGCTCGACGAGCTCGCCGAGCCCGAGCTCCGCGTAGCGCGCGGCAGCTTCGCGGCGGCCCCGGTTCCATTCGTCGAGGTGCTGGAGGAAGAGCCGCAGCATCGCCGCCTGCAGCTCGTCGAGGCGCGAGTTGTAGCCGACGAAGCCGAAGTCGGTCTTGTCGCGCGAGCCGTGGAACGCCAGCATGCGCACGCGCTCCGCGAGCCCGTCGTCGCTCGTCGCGACGAGCCCGCCGTCGCCGAGACAGAAGAGGTTCTTCGTCGGATAGAAGCTGTACGTCGCGACGGCGCCCAGCTCCGCGACGCCGGGCGCCCCGAACGCCTGCGCCGCGTCCTCGAGCAGCGGCACTCCCAGGTCTGCGAGCTCGGCCATCGGCGCCGGCCGGCCGAAGAGGTGCACGGGCATGATCGCGCGCGTCCGCCGATTGATCCTTCCCGCCACGTCCTCGGGATCGAGGTTCAGGGTCGCGGGATCGATCTCGGCGAAGACGGGCGTGGCGCCACGGCGCGCGATCGACTCCGCGGTCGCGTAGAACGTGAAGGCGGGGCAGATCACCTCGTCGCCGGGGCCGATCTCCAGCGCGTCGAGCACGAGCACGAGCGCGTCCGTGCCGTTCGCGACGCCGATCGTGTGCGTCACGCCCAGGTAGCCGGCGGCCTCGTCCTGGAAGGCCCGGAAATGGGGGCCGCGGATGAACTCGGACGACTCCAGGACCTCCCGGAAGCGGGCCTCGAGCTCGGGGATCAGAGGCGCGTACTGCGCCTTGACGTCAACGAGCGGGATCGTCTGCACGGCGAGTCACTCTAGCGGCACGTACCCAGCGATATAGAAGATACGCCGCGAGCGCGACGAGCCCTGCACCGATCGCGTAGTCCGCGTACCGGAGGTCGTGGTGAGCGTGCGTGTAGGCCCTGCCGAGGGCCCACCCGGCGGCCGCGAGCCCGAAGCAGAAGGCGGCGCTGCCGAGGAGCGCGAGACCGACGAACTTGCGGAAGGGAACGCGCACGATCCCGGCCGGGATGGCGACGAAGGAGCGAACGACGGGTGTGGCGAGGCCGACCGGCACCGCCCAGTCGTCGAACCGGTCGAACCAGCGCTCCGCACGGGCCAGCTTCGCATCCGAGACGTGGACGTAGCGCCCGTAGCGGTGCAGGAGCGGCCGCCCGCCGAGTACGCCGACCCACCAGCCGGCCGCGGCGCCGACCACGTTGCCGAGCATGCCCGCAAGCGCCATCCAGACGTAGCCCCAGACGTGCGAATGGACGGTCGTCCCGAAGACGTGCACCGCGACGCCCGCGAAGGCACCGCCGGCGACCGCGCCCGCGTAGAGCATGACCAGCTCGCTCGCCACCGGCACGACTGCCGCGACGACGAGCAGCCCGAAGACCGCATAGATGCCGTGGTTGCCGACTGCCGTCGTGATCGACCCGGAGATGCTCGCGAGCGGCATTCCGGGCGAGTCTACGACCGGCGCGCCGTGAAGGGAGCGACGAGCGACACCTTGCCGATCGCGTTCGTCGCCACGACGTGCAGCTGGTACGCCCCGGTGAAGGCGAGCGCGCCCGTCCACGTGCGGCCGTTCCAGAGCACCTTCTGCGGGCCCGTTTGGATCGTCTTGTCGAGCAGCGTGGCGATGACGATTCCACTTCGCCGCTCGACGGTCACCCGCACGCGCGCAGCGTGCGCGAGCTGGAAGGTCGCGGCGACCACGCCCCTGGCCCGCGGCCTCAGCTGCGCCTCCGGCGGAGCCGCCTCGAGCGAGCCGAGCGTGTCGTTGAGCTCGAACTGGCGCTCCGCGGTGCTCCTGACGCCGCGGTCGTCGACTCCCGAGAGGCTGAGTCGCCACGTGCCCTCGGCCGCGGGCGTGCCGGCGGGCGTCCGGCCGTCCCACTGGAACGTGTGCGGCCCCGGCTGCTGCGCCTCCTGGAAGAGCGTCTGCGTCGAGTGGTCCGGCCCGACGAGCGTCGCCGTCAGCTGCGACGGCCGCACGAGCTTGTACGAGAAGGCCTGGCGGTCGTCGACGCCGTCGCCGTTCGGCGAGACCACCCTGCTGCCCGGCTCGGCGGCGTAGACCCCGCTGTAGGAGAGGACGAGCGCGTCGGAGATCGGCTGCTCGGACCCGGCCGACGGGCGCGTGAGCAGCGAGCCGTCGAACGCCATCGTCGCCGGAGAGCCGCTGCCGAGCCCCATCGCCGTGACCGCGCCGAGGCCCTTGAGCGCGACGGCGAGGTCGAAGTTCGTCATCCCGGAGCTGTAGGCGACGCTGCCGCCCTCGGCGGTCACGAGCAGGATCCGGCCGTCGGCGAGCTGGCCCACAGCGCTGCGGGCGGTGCGGGTGCCGAGCAGCCGGTCGCCGAAGGACTCCTTCGCCCGGAAGACCGGCTTGCCGCCCGAGACGAGCAGCGGCCCGCCGCCGATCGCGCCGCTCATCCCGCTCCAATCGGGAGTGAGCGCGAGCCGGACCTCCACCGTCGTGCCGACGGGCGCCTCGGCGGCGAGGTGCGGTGCCTGCGAGCCACGCGAGACGAGGACCGCCCCGCCGGATGGGATCGGCGTGCCCCCCTGCGGGACCTGCTGCGTGACGACGCCCGGGAGGATGCGGTTCGGCGTCGTCTGCGGCAGCGACGCGATCACGTCCTCGACCACCCCGGCCTCGGCCGGCGTCGTGGGGCCCCAGGCGGAGGTGTAGAGGGTCGTATGGCCAGCCGCCGGGGCGCGGTTGAGGTCGAGCAGGCGCCGCTGGCTCGTGCCGCGCCATGTTCCCTCGAGCTTCACACGCGCGACGGTGAGCGTGCCGTCGGGCGCGATGCCGAGGCTCGAGCGGTTGGCCGCCGGGGCCGACTCGAGCGCCCCGCCGCGGATGAGCATGCCGCTCGGCGAGCCGGGATTCGCCGCGAAGAAGTCGCCGTTCACGCCGACGAGGGTCGCCGCCGCGCCCGCGTCCTTCTCCATCTCCGTCAGCCTCGCGGTGCCGACGACGGCGCCGTTCGAGAGCACGGGCGCGAGCGTGTAGAGGGTGCCGTCGGGCCTGGGCGCGGTCACGACGTCGAGCACGACCGGACCGTGCGGCGTGTACTCGACCACGCGCTGGTAGCCGACGCCCGGCATGAGCACCGACTGCTCGACGATCTGGCGTGCGACGCCCCGCGTCGACGTCATTGCCCCCACGGACGACACCGCGGGGAGCGCTGCCAGCCCGGCGGCGGCGAGGATGAGGAGCTTGCGGACCACGACCCGGAGCCAGGGTAGCCCGAGGCCCGGCGGACGGGCGAAGATCCCGCGGTGCCGAGGTCCTCGACGCCGCCTGAAAGAATCGCGACCGTGGACGCCGCCGTCGAGGTCCGGGAGATCAGCCGCGTGTTCACGCCGCGCCGGCGTGACCCGGTCACGGCGCTCGCTGGCGTCTCGCTCTCGATCCCGAGCGGCGAGGTGCACGGACTGCTCGGGCCGAACGGCGCCGGCAAGACGACGCTCGTGAAGATCCTCTCGACGGTGCTGCTGCCGACCGCATCGTCTTCGGCGGCGAGCGCGGGCTCTACACGCGGCTCAGCGCCCGCCAGAACCTCGAGTACTGGGGCGCGCTCTATCGCCTCTCCGGACCGCAGATCAAGGCACGTAGCGCAGCGCTGCTCGAGCGCGTCGGGCTGACGGACCGCGCCGACCAGCGCGTCGAGGAGTTCTCACGCGGCATGAAGCAGCGGCTGCATCTCGCGCGCGGACTGATGGGCGATGCGCGCGTCCTGTTTCTCGACGAGCCGACGACGGGAATGGACCCGCTCGCCGCGCGAGAGTTCCGCACGCTGGTCGGCGAGCTGAAGGGAGAAGGCCGCACGATCTTGCTGACGACGCACGACATGGTGGAGGCCGAGACCGTCTGCGATCGAGTGACGTTGATCGATCGCGGCCGGATTCTCGCCACCGAGACGCCGCGCACGCTCGGCACGCTCATCTCACGGTTCCAGCGGATCGACGTCGAAGGCGCGCCGGACACGCTGATCGCAGACATCGCGCTGGTCACGGGTGTCTCGGCTGTCGCCGTGCAGCCCGATGGGAGCATCCGCATCGAAGTGAACGAGGACGGCGCGACGACGGTCGTCCTGAAGGAACTCGTCGATGCCGGCGTCACGTCGGTGAAAACGTCGCTCCCGAGCCTCGAGGAGGTCTACGTGCAGATGATCGGCGAGCGCGGCCTGGGGGTGTGAGCTGAAGGCCTTCCTCGCCGGTGCCCGGATTCAGCTGCGGTTCTTTCGCGCGTATCCCGACGGCCTGATCCCGTTCTTCACGGCGCCGATGTTCTCGATCATCTTCCAGATGATCTTTCGCCACGCCGGGCGGCAGGATCTGACGGCATATGCCGCGATCGCGCCAACCTTCATTGCGCTGTGGTGGCTCGCGCTCTTCAACTCCGGGTGGACCATCACCACCGAGCGCTGGAACGGCACAATCGAGATGCTGGTCGCGGCGCCGTCGTCGTTCGCCGCGGTCATCTTCGGCCGGATCACGACGACCACGCTGGTCGGGGTCATCTCCTTCGGTGAGACGTGGGGCGTGGCGCGGCTCATCTTCGGGACGAAGATCTCGATTCACCACATCTGGCCGTTCGTCGCGACGGTCGTCGTGACGCTCGCGGCGATGGCCGGGACGGCCGTCGCGATGGCGAGCCTCTTCGTTCTCGCTCGGAACGCGACGACGTTCTCGAACTCGGCGAGCTTTCCGTTCTACGTTCTGGGCGGCATCCTCGTGCCGGTTTCAGTCTTGCCGCACTGGATCCGGCCGCTGAGCAGCGCCGTGTTTCTCTCGTGGAGCGCAGACCTTCTGCGTGCGGCGCTCCGCCCGACGCCCATGCACGACTTCGCGTTTCGGCTCGGGATGGTCGCACTCCTCGGAGCCTGCGGCCTCACTGTGGGCGTTTGGTCGATGCGCGTGATTCTCGTCCGCGTCCGTACCTCCGGCGAGTTGGGGACAACATGAGGAGCCTTGTCTCGAACGCGCGAGTCGGCTGGTACGCGATCGTCAGCGGAGCGCACGACTACTGGGCGATCTTCACGCTGAAGAGCTGGATCTTCGGCTGGTGCGTGCGGATGATCTCGCAGGTCTCGTTCTTCGCGCTGATCGGCAAGCTGCTGCGTTCCGATCAGCAGACGCAGTTTCTCTTGATCGGCAATGCGGTGGTGATCGCCGCTGCCGCAGCGACGTTCGCGATGTTCATGACGACGTCCGAGCGCGGCAACGGAACGCTGTCCCTGCTGCTCGCCAGTCCTTCGCGGCCGGTCGTCGTCTTCGCGGCGCGCGGGGTCTACGTGATGGCGGACGGTGTCTTCAGCAGCCTGCTCGGGCTGTTCATCCTCGGGCCCGCCTTCGGCCTGCACTTTCCGCTCCCCCGTGTCCTACTCGTGATCCCGCTGACGCTCCTCGTCGGAACCTCCGCGTACTGCTTCAGCACCTTCCTCGCGGGAGTGATCCTTCGCTACCGCGAGATCACGGGGCTCGTCGTCAACGCCACGATCGTGACGCTCATGGCGCTCTGCGGCGTCAACGTGCCGGTGTCGTTCTATCCAGACTGGCTCGCCTGGATCTCGCGCTGCCTGCCGATCACGAACGGCCTCGAGGCGATCCGCTCGGTCATCGACGGCGACGCCTGGTCGACGGTCGGCGCGCACGCCGGCGCCGAGCTCCTCGTCGGCTCGGGCTGGCTCCTCGTGGCGCTCGCCACGTTCGGCCGTTTCATGGCCCGCGGCCAGCGCGACGGCTCGCTCGAGTACGCGTCCTAACCCGTACGGGGGGTGG
>WNGE01004780.1_pt1 | contig 19011 bp, 14 predicted proteins | sample 5400651 | NCBI WGS metagenome assembly WNGE01 (sample SAMN13153370, study PRJNA577476) | soil metagenome | isolation source: 60 cm soil or saprolite under grassland replicate 2 | place: USA:California | collected 2016-06-15
CGCGCTGATATCCATGATGGCCAGGAGCACAAAGCGCTCCAATCAAAGGCCGGATACATTGATGCAAGACCGCTCACAGCCAGATCGATGAAGACCTCTTGCAACGCACGGCCGGACCATACATTCGGGTCAAACCCGGTCCTCGGGCGCTGTCCGCGACACTTCCGCGTAGCCATCGCCGCCGGATCGGGTACACGCCGCAGGACGAGGCTGAAAGCTTCGCGGGCAGGATTCGCCTGCGGCCGGAAACCCGTTCCGACCGCCGCGCGTTTCCACGGTGTAGCAATTGCGATCGAATTCGCCAGGGACGTCCAGAAGATTGATTCGTTTAGGCGGGGCGCCCACAATGGCGCATCTCTTCTGCCTTCCCGCTGTCGGTTCGGAGGGCATCCACCCGTCGTTTCAGGGAGGTTTCGGTGGCAAGGTTCAGATTGAGAAGTTTGGCATTCGCGGCCGCGGCCGGTCTCGTGCTCGGCGGCCCGGCGGTTGCCCAGGAAAAGCTCACGGTGTGGTGGGCCAAGGGATTCTACAAATCCGAAGATGACGCGCTGCTCCAGGCAGTCAAGAAATTCGAGCAGAAGACCGGGGTGACGGTTGATCTCTCGCAATATCCGGTGCAGGACATGATCCCGAAGACCGTGTCGGCGCTCGACGCCGGCACGCCTCCCGATATCGGCTACGCCGACGTTTACGATTTCCAGGTCACCGGCAAATGGGCGTTCGACGGCAAGCTCGAGGACATTTCCGACGTGCTGGAGCCGATCAAGGCGAACTTCGCGCCCAACACCATCGAGACCGCGTATCTGGTCAACGACAAGGCCAAGAAACGCGCCTACTACGCCTTTCCGCTCAAGCAGCAGACGATGCACATCCAATATTGGATCGATATGCTGGCGGCTGCGGGCTTCAAGGAGAGCGATATCCCGCAGACCTGGAAGGAATATTGGGCCTTCTGGTGCGACAAGGCGCAGCCGGCGTACCGCAAGAAGAGCGGCACCCGGGTGTTCGCCATCGGCCAGCCGATGGGTGTGGATTCCAGCGACTCGTTCTACTCGTTCCTCACCTTCATGGACGCCTACAACGTCAAGTTGGTCGACGATCAGGGCAAGCTCACGCTCGACGCACCGAACGTCAAGGCGGGGCTCGTCGGAGCGCTGAAGGACTACACCGACGTGTACGTCAAGGGTTGCACGCCGCCGTCCTCGACCAGCTGGAAGGATCCCGACAACAACGTCGCGTTCCACAACAAGACCACGCTGATGACCCACAATGCCACGATCTCGATCGCGGCAAAATGGCTCGACGATGCCAACAACGAGTCGCTCTCGGCCGAGCAGCGCGCGACCGCCAAGAAGAATTATTTCGAGCTGATCCGCACCGCGGGCTTTCCGAAGAAGCCCGATGGCTCGCCGATGGTCTATCGCGCCGCGGTCAAAACCGGCGCGATCTTCGCCGACTCCAGGAACAAGCCGCGGGCCAAGGAATTCGTCCGCTTCCTGCTGCAGGAGGAGAATCTGACGCCTTACGTGGAGGGCGCGCTCGGCCGCTGGTTCCCCGTGACCAAGGCCGCGCAGGAACGTCCGTTCTGGCAGGAGGACCCGCACCGCAAGGCGGTCTACGAGCAGTTCAACGCCGGCACCGTGACGTTCGAGTTCACCAAGAACTACAAGTTCACTATTCTCAACAACGAGAACGTCTGGGCCAAGGCCATGAACCGTGTAGTGAACGAGAAGGTGTCGGTCGAGGCCGCGGTCGACGAGATGATCGCCCGCATCAAGCAGGTGGTGCAGTGACCGGCTAATTCCGGATGGTCATGCCCGGTCTTGTGCCTGGCATCCACGGCTAAAAATGAATGACGTGGATGGCCGGGACAAGCCCGGGATGACGAAAGAAGAGAGCGCATCGAAATGGCGACGCTCGCGCTCGAAGAAACCGGAGGCGCCCGGCCGGCCGGGCCCGCAGCCCCGCTCTCCGCCTGGCAGGTCTGGGGCATCGTCCTGATCGCCCCGTATCTGCTCATCTTCCTGGTCTTCGTGCTCTACCCGGTCGTTTACGGTTTTTGGCTCGCCCGCGATCCGCAGACCTATGCGCGGCTGTTCGAGGACCCGATCTTTCCTCGCTCGGTCGTCAACACCCTGGTGTTCCTGATCGTCGGCATCAATCTCAAAATGATGGTTGCGCTGGCGCTCTCCGGGTTTTTCGTGCAGGCGCGCGCCTGGATCCGCTGGCTCTCGCTGCTGTTCATCCTGCCCTGGGCGGCACCGTCGATTCCCACGATCCTGTCGTTCCGCTTCATGCTCAATCCCGAGTGGGGCATCATCAACAGCGTGATCTTCAAGCTCACCGGCGACGACGGACCCAATTGGCTCAACGACCCGACGCTGGCGCTCTCGCTCGCGATCCTGGTCCACATCTGGAAGTCGCTGCCGTTCTGGACCCTGATCCTCATCGCCGGACGCCTGGCGATCCCGGCTGACATCTATGAAGCCGCGGCCGTCGACGGCGCGACCAAATGGCAGTCGTTCCGCTACATCACCTGGCCATCGATGCAGACCCTGTACCTGACCTGCACGATAATTTCGATGATCTGGACGCTGGGCGATTTCAACAGCGTCTATCTGCTCACTGGCGGCGGTCCGGCGGACCTCACTCACGTGCTGGCGACGCTCGGCATCCGCTATCTGCGGCTCGATGCCGTGGATCTGTCGATGGCGGCCATCGTCTGCGCGCTGCCGCTGGTGCTTCCGCTGGTGTTTTTTATGATGAAGCGGCTGTCGAAATGAAGCTCTCGCTCCGCGGTGTCGCGACCGAAGCCAAACTGCTGCTGATCGGCATTCCGCTGCTGCTGTGGACCATGCTGCCGATCTACCATTTGTTCCTGTTCGCGATCTCGCCCAAGGATTCCGCCTTCGCCGGCAATCTCTGGCCCGATCATCCGACCTTGCATAATTTCGCGGTCGTATTCGGGGAGCAGCACTATTATCTCAGTCACTTCTGGCGGCAGCTGTTCAACTCGCTCGTCATCGCGCTCGCGGTCGGCGCCATCACGCTCTTGGTCGCCGCCGGCGCCGCCTTCGCCATCAGCCGCTTGAAGGTGAAGGGCGGCCGGGCCGTGATGAATCTCGCGCTGTTCACCTATTTCATTCCGGCGGCGTTCCTCGCTGTTCCAATGTACCGCACCATGGGCGTCTACGGGTTGCTCAACAGCCAATGGGCGCTGATCTGGGCGATGGTGACGATTGCCGCACCTTATGCGATCTGGGTGCTTAAGCAAGCATCCGACAAGCTGCCCTACGAGCTTGACGAAGCTGCGGTGATCGACGGTGCGTCACCGCTCCAGTTGTTTCGACACGTCTACGTGCCGCTGATCATGCCGTCGCTGGTCGCCGTCGGCACCTACGCGATCCTGCTCGCCTGGAACGAATATCTTTACGCGTTCCTGCTGCTTTCCAAGGACACCGACGTGACGCTCGCAGTGGGCCTCGGCAATTTTCTCGCCGCGGACGATTCACCCTGGGAATTGCTGATGGCCACCGGCCTCATCTACGCGCTGCCGCCTGCAGCGATCTATTATGCGTTCCGCCGCTACATGGTCGCGGGCCTCACCGCCGGTGCGGTGAAGGGATGAGCGATTCGATATCAAAAGTCCGTGAGTATTTGTCCCGGCCGCGCCGAGGAGGTGATCGAGGTTCGTCGAAGCGGGCGGAGGTCTGCGCAGACGGACCCGCGAAGTCCGCATCATCCGGCCTTACGGGCAATCAATTCGACCGGCGCGCCGGGGTCGGTGCGGAAGCGCCTTCTTGATGGTCCCCGGAATGTAGGCCGCGGCGAACAGCACGAACGACGGCCACATCAGCGCCTCGGTCAGGTAGCGCATCGCGTAGGGCGGCGACCAGACCGGAATCAGGCCGGTGCGCCGGTAGAGCGCAAAGCCGTAGACGATCAGCACCACGCCGAGGATGGAGACGACCGAGATCACGCCCTTGTAGGCCGTTCGCCCAGCCACGCGATGAGCTTGGCGCGGATATCGCGGAGGCTGACCAGCACGTGCGGGGCGATGAACAGCACGAGCCCGATGATGAGGATGACGAGACCCATGGAGAGAATCACTCCCACTCTATTGTTCTGAGTCATGTTAGCGCGCTGATTTTTCAGCGCAATTTTTTCGCATGTGGCCAAAGACCGACTCCACGATCCGTCAGAAATTTGCGCTCTTGATTTCAAAAGGGAATTTCGGCGATTCAAAATCTGCTCGGTTTCAGCGACTATCGCTGTCAGTCGGCCAATTTTCAAAATTCCCCAGAGAGAACGGCGCCGCCGCCTTCACGGAAAAAAGACCGTCAGGTTCGGCGTCACGCACGCCGCTGCACAACAGTCGCTTCGTATGACCCAAAGACGACGGAGGGGGCACGCATAAGCTCAGTCTGGCAGAGCGGCAATCGCTACAATCTCGACGACGAGGTCGGGATGCACAAGTGCAGCAACCCCGATGAACTCTGATGGCGGCGGGTTGTTATGCCACGTCCTGCTCCGCTGACATGGTGCGTTCGCGAAACTACCTCAGCACAGCATCCGATGCACAGAAAGCTTCTATGCGATCGGCCCGATATGGCGGCTGCGGTCAACGACGAGGAACTGGTGGCCTAAAGGCGCCGTGGGGCAGTGACTTCTGCATCAAATATTAAGGCGCAAGGAATTCCAGAGCCCGCTTAACAAACGCTTCGTGATATTGGAAAATGCCTCCATGTCCGGCGTCGTCATAGATGACGAGTTCGGCATTCGGAAGGTGACGCGCCAGGTCGACTGAGTTGCTGCTGGGCACCATTTTGTCCTGATCGCCATTCGCCACTAGAACCGGGTGGTGAATGCGCGACAGATCGGCAGGCGCCTGCCGCCCCCAGGCACTGATAGCCTTCAACTGAGCGATGAAAGCGGCGATCGAAACGGGCTTGTCGCGATTTTCGGCGCGCTCTTTCAGCCGTTTCAGGAAATCACGCGCCGCCCTCCGGCCATTGGGGGTCTTGGTGAAGAAGAGATACGATTCCGGATGCTTGAACGTCAGGCCGGCCTTGATCATGTCGCGGATGGTCACCGACGTCACTTTGTCGATGCCCGGGCCTCCGGCCGGCCCGGTGCCTGCGAGGATGATCTTCCGCAACAACTGCGGCTCCTCCAGCGCGATCGCCTGCGAGATGAAACCGCCAAGGGAGAAGCCAAGCAGGTCGACCTTGTTGAAGCCCAGGGCTTGGATGAAGGCTACCGCATCCCGCGCCATCGCGGCCACCGAATTAGGCGCCGAGCCTTCTGATGCGCCGACACCCCGGTTGTCGAAGGCGATCACGCGGTGTTTCGCAGCGATGCCGTCGACGACCCGGGGGTCCCACCTGTCCAGTTCTGCGGCTAGATGGTTGAGGAAGATCACCGGAATGCCGGTGTCCGGCCCGAGCTGTCGGTAAACGAATTTCGTCCCGCCGACATCGACACTTCTGGTCGGCGCGACTTTCCACGCGACGCTCGAGCCGGTTTGCGGCTGATTAGACATGCTCATGTTCGCCTCCTCGCGTATCGCGGCAGACTTGCCTCGTCATCTTTTGCCGCCAATGCTCCCCATTTCATGGGTGAGCCGAGCCGTGGGCGGTTGAGGATCCGACAAGGCAAGGCCGGTTTCATCTCACCTTGACGACGACCTTGCCTTTCGAGCGTCCTGTCTCGATGTAAGCCAAGGCGTCGTTCGTCGCTTCGAATGGGAAGACCCGATCCATCACCGGGCGGAGGATTCCGGATTCGATGAGGGATGCTATCTTGCTCAACTGCTCGCCGTTCGCCTTCATGAACAGAAACGAATAGCTGACGCGACGGCGCTTGGCTTTCTTCCGGATGCTAAAACTCAGAAGGCGCATGACCTGTTGCAAGAACCAGCTCGATCCATTGTCCCGGGCAAAATCGGCGTCGGGCGGACCGGAGATCGAGATGAGCTTTCCGCCGAGCTTCAGCACCCGCAGGGATTTTTCGAGCGTGTCCTTGCCCAAGCTGTTCAAGACGACGTCGTAGTCGTTCAGGACCTTCTCGAAATCGTCTTTCTTGTAGTCGATAACGACGTCGGCGCCGAGGCTCTTGACCAGATCGACATTCGACGTGCTCGTTGTCGTCGCCACGGTCGCGCCAATATGCTTCGCCAGCTGAATGGCGAATGTTCCCACGCCGCCGGAGCCGGCGTGGATGAGTACCTTCTGCCCCTTCTTCAGGTTTGCTCTCTCAACCAACACCTGCCAGGCGGTCAGACCCACCAAAGGGATTGAAGCCGCTTCTTCCATGGTGAGGTTCTTGGGCTTCAGCGCCAGGTCAGCTTCATTCATGGCAATGAATTCCGCGAACGTCCCGATGCGGTCCTTGTCCGGCCGCGCATAGACCTCGTCGCCTGGTTTGAAGTTCCGCACTTTTGGCCCGACCTTGACCACGACCCCGGCCACGTCATTGCCCAGGATGAGAGGCAAGCGATAAGGCAGAATGAGTTTGAACTCTCCGTCCCTGATCTTGGAATCCAGAAGGTTCAGGCCAGCGGCATGGATCTGGACCAGAACATCATCATCCCGCAGCTCCGGTTCCGGCATTTCGCCAAACCGCAGGGCGCCCTTTTTCTTGTATCGATCGACGATGAATGCCTTCATGATGTTTTCTTCATCCTATTTCTCGATAAGGACTTGCTGCGTGACGCCGTTGGACTTTTGTGACGCGGGGCTTGACCAGCGCCCGCGCCGCATCTGCTCCTGTCGACTTTGCGAACGCCGATCAGGCTTGGCAGATGCCTCACCATCTCTCGACCCACGGCCGTAGCGCGACTTCGAACGCCCAGGTCGACCGATGCTGGCAATGCAGTTGCAGATAGGTCTCCGCGATGTAGTCAGGGTCGGCCATGTTGTCGTCGACGGTCGTTCCGGCCCGTCGGTGCGCGCGGGTGCCGTCATCTTGCGTCCAGCCGATTGCGGCGTCGATTGGCACATTGGCGACGTGAATGCCCTGCGGCATCAATTCCCTCGCCATGCTCTGGGCGAGTCCAGACTTGGCATGGCATGCCATGGCAAAGGCGCCGCTCTTGGGGAAGCCCTTCAGTGCAGCACTTGCGTTCGTGAAGATGATCGTTCCCTTTGCGCCGCGGGCGTTTGGCTTGTTTTCGCGCATGAGTCGAGCGGCCTGCTGACCCACGAGGAACGCGCTGAACGCCGAGTTCCGAAGTGTCTCGAACGCCATGGCCGGCTCGGCTTCGGTAATGGCCTTGCCGAAGATGCCGGAAACCCGGCCGTCGATGTTGTGCACGACAAGCGTGGGCGACCCAAGGTCTCGAACGACGTTCTTGAAAAGCAGACCCACGGCGGCTGGTTCGCTTGCATCGCACGCATATCGACGCACGCCGTGCGTCTTCTCCAGAGTCTGCAGGACCGGTTTGTCCGGGGTCCTGGCGGCGACGCCGACACGCATGCCGTTCTCCGCGAACAGCCTCGCGCAACTCGAACTGATCCCGGGGCCACCTCCAACGATGAGTGCAACATCTTGTATGGAAGGTTGAGGGCCGCGTTCGCCGGATCGGGTCATTTGTCGTGCTCCATGTCGTTCAGGAAATGAGCGAAGACGCCAAGTATGACTAACGCGACGCCAGTCGTGTCCGCGCAGCGGCCAGTATGCGGTCCGACAATTGCGGATCGTCGACGGCGCGCGCCAAGGTCAGCGCGCCGACCATCGTCGCGACAATGGCCAGCGCCTCGTCCTCGGACTTGCGGCGGCCCGGCATCAGCCTGGCGATCCGTTTCATGACCGCCCGCACGGCGTCCGTGAAGCTGTGCCGGATGGCGGCGCCCTGGCGCGGGATTTCACCCGCCAGAGCCGCCATCACGCAGCCATCGCCGCGCCGTTTCCGATGGTCCGCTGACAGGTACCGGGTGATGTAGTCGTCCAGAGTCCCGGCGTCGCTCAGACGTGCCGAACTCGTACTCGCGGCGTGACTTAAGGCCTCGGCGGCCAGACGTTCCTTGGAGCCGAACTGGCTGTACAGGCTGCCGTGGGTCAGTCCGGCGGCCTCGGTCAGGGCATCGACGCCAACGCCTGACAGGCCGTGCTCCCGAAACAACCGGGCGGCGGCGGTCACAATACGTTCCCGATTCTCGGCTGCTTTTTCCTTTGAAACCCGCATGACTCCACCTTCTCAGCCGCGTGAAAAACGGACCTTGACATTATTAATGGCGATCGCCACTAATAATGTCAATGATTACGATCGTTATCAATACGGCGGTCCCCCAACTCGCGGAGTCCCAGGATGTCGAATGCAAACACCGCCCTCGTCACTGGCGCCTCGGCCGGCATTGGCGCCGTTTACGCCGACCGCCTATCGCGCCGGGGTCATGACCTGATCCTGGTGGCGCGCGATGAAACCCGGCTGAACGCTCTGGCCGCACGCTTACGTGCCGAGACCGGTCGTTCCGTGGACATCCTTGCCGCGGACCTGGCGGCGCGGTCGGATCTGTTGCGGGTCGAACACCGGCTGCGTCAGGACCCGTCCATTGGCATGTTGGTGAACAACGCGGGCATCGCCGTCTCCGGGCCGATGCATGGTTCCGACGTGGACCGGCTGGAGGCGATGGTGAACGTCAACATCACGGCGGCATTCCGCCTGGCGCATGCCGCCGTCGAGGGTTTCGTGGCGCGTGGCCGGGGGACGCTGATCAATGTCTCTTCCGTTCTGGCCCTGGCGCCCGAGCGGTTCAACGCCGTCTACAGTGGGACCAAATCCTTCATGCTGAACCTCAGCATGGCGCTGCAGACTGAGCTGGCGAACACGGGCATCCGCGTCCAGGCAGTGCTGCCCGGCGCCACGCGCACCGAGCTCTGGGGCAAGGCCGGCGTCGATGTCGCGGCGATGCCGGCGGATAGGCTTATGGATGCCGCCGAAATGGTCGACGCGGCGCTCGCGGGTCTGGACATCGGCGAGGTGGTGACAATCCCATCGTTGCCGGACATGGCCGAGTGGTCGCGGTTCAATGACGCGCGTCTCGCGATGGGACCGAATTTGTCGCTGGCGCACTCGGCCAGGCGATACCATAGGGTGGGAGAAGCGGCGTGACCGCGGCAACGAGGCCGAGTCAGGTCCTGGCCATCGTTTGCGCCGGCATCGTGCTGGCCAATCTCGACCTGTTCATCGTCAACGTGGCGCTGCCGAACATCGCGCAGGAGTTGAACGACTCGAATCTGGGGGACCTATCCTGGATCCTCAACGGCTATGCCATCGTTTACGCGGCGTTGCTGGTGTTTTGCGGGAGGCTGGCCGAACGTTTCCCGCGGAACAACAGCTTCCTCACCGGTATCGCCCTGTTCACCGCCGCGTCGGCCGCCTGCGCGCTCGCAAACAGTGTCGAAACCCTGGTCGCGTTCCGTCTCGTGCAGGCGGCCGGGGCGGCATTGCTCACCCCGACCTCGCTGGGGCTGATCCTGGCGACCTACCCGACCGAGCGCCGCAGCGCCGCGGTTCGCGTCTGGGCGGCAGTCGGCGGGTTCGCCGCCGCTCTCGGACCTTTGGTGGGCGGATTGCTCGTCACGGCCAGTTGGCGGTGGATCTTTCTGGTCAACGTGCCGATTGGCCTGCTCGCATTGACGGTGGGCTGGATCAAGCTCCCCAGGGTCTCCGGCCACGATGTTCCAACTCCGCATTTTGGGGCGGCCGCCCTAATCACTGCCGGCATCGCCACGCTGACATTTGGGATCGTGAAGGTGAGCGACTGGGGCTGGAACGCGCCGGCGGTCGCGCTGAGCTTCGCGGCGGCGACGGTGATGTTGGCGTTGTTTGTTGCGCACTGCCTGCGATCCGACAATCCGTTCATCGATCCTGCCTTGTTCCGGATCCGGGATTTCACGCGTGCGACTTTGACGATGGCTCCGTTCTCCACCGCGTTCGGCGGCTTTCTACTCTCGCTCGTGCTGTGGGAGGAGAGCGTGTGGCATTGGCCCGCCATGAAGATCGGTCTGGCCATCGCGCCGGGTCCCTTCATGGTTCCCATCACGTCGTTGCTGTTGGCCGGACGGTTGATCGCCCGTTTCGGTGCCGCGACGGTCGTCGCGGCGGGACTCGTCGTCTTCGCCGCCGGTGTGATCGTGTGGGCAGTGCTGGCCGGACCGCACCCCGACCTGTGGTTCGCTGTCCTTTGCGTGATCCCGTCGGGCATCGGTGTCGGGCTGACGTTGCCGACGCTGATGGGGGTCGGTACCTCGGCGCTTCCGGCGTCGTCGTTCGCAACCGGGTCCGGCGTGATCAACATGGTTCGCCAGATCGGTTTTGCCGTCGGCGTCGCCATTTTTGTCGCCATCGTCGGATCACCCAGTTCGGCGGAGGCACACATGGCGGCGTTTCGTCTCGCTTGGTGGGTGATGGCGGTGATCACCGCGCTTGGCTTGTTCCCGCTGCTTCTGCTGCGGCGGTGGAGGCACGCCCCTGCCGTCCGTGGAGCCTGGGTAAATGGGGCCGCCCCAACACCTGTGTCGCGAATGGCGCCTACGACTTCGAACGTGCCGCGCCGCGGTTGAGAGAAAGGTTCACGCCATGAAATACACAGTGTTCGGAAGTACCGGTCTGCGAATCTCGCAGCTCGCGCTCGGCACCGGCAATTTCGGCACCGGCTGGGGGCACGGCGCCGATCCTGACGCGAGCAAGGCGATCTTCAACGCCTATTCCGAAACTGGCGGGAACTTCATCGACACGGCGGATGTCTACCAGTTCGGGCAGTCCGAAGAGCTTCTCGGCTCCCTGCTGGAAGGGCGGCGCGAGAATTTCGTGCTTGCCACCAAGTTCACCAGGGGCGCTGTACCCAATGCCGACCGGCTGGTTACAGGCAATAGCCGCAAGGCGATGGTCGCTTCCGTGGAGGCGAGCCTCGAGCGGCTGAAGACGGACCGGATCGACATCTACTGGGCGCATTATCCCGATCATGTGACCCCCACCGAGGAGATCGTCCGCGGCTTCGAGGATCTCGCGCGCGCCGGCAAGATTCTCTATGCGGGGCTCTCGAACTTTCCGGCTTGGCGGCTCGCACGCGCGGTCACGCTGGCGGAACTGAGCCGTTCGGTGTCGATCGCGGCCGTGCAGTTCGAGCACAGCCTGGTTCATCGCGAGCCCGAAGCCGATCTCTTTCCAGCGTCCGAGGCGCTCCGGCTCGGAATCGTCACCTGGTCGCCTCTTGGCGGCGGCATGCTGACCGGCAAGTACCGGAAAGGCGAGAAGGGCCGCTCCGAGGGCTTCGGCGGCAAGGTCTTCCAGCCGGAGAACTCGGCTCAGCGCACGCAGATCCTCGACACCGTGCTCGCGATAGCGGGCGAGCTCGGCGTGAGCGCCGACCAGGTGGCTATTGCCTGGGTCGGGACCCACGGCGCGGTCCCGATGATCGGTCCCCGGTCTGTTGCGCAGCTCAGCAGCAATCTTGGCGCACTCGCCCTGGCGCTCTCGGCGGAACACCTCGACAGGCTCGACGCCGTCAGTGGCATCGACCCGTCCGCGCCAAAAAGGAAGCCCATCCCGTGGGCGTCCGATGAAAAGTCCGTGAGGGCGGTCGCCTGAAGTCTACGCCCGACATCTGGCACCGTCCGAGCAAAGGAGAATCATCATGAGTACACGCGACATAGTTCTCAGCCATCCGGTGCGCACCGCCATCGGCGCCTATAACGGCACGCTGAAGAGCGTGCCCGCTACCGAACTGGGCGCGATCGTCGTGCGGGAAACCTTGCGCCGTGCTGGGCTCCGCAGTGATGAGATCGGCGCGGTCGTGATGGGCAACGTCATCCAGGCCGGCAACCGGATGAACCCGGCGCGACAGTCCTCCATCGGCGGTGGGCTTCCGGTCTCTGTGCCGGCCATGACCGTCAACCGCGTCTGCGGCTCGGGCGCGCAGGCGATCTTGACCGCTGCACTGGAAATCGCCGCCGGAGACAGCGACGCCGCCATTGCCGGTGGCATGGAGAACATGGACCGTGCGCCATATCTGATGGATGGCGGGCGCTGGGGTTACCGGATGGGACCAGCCCAGATCCTCGACAGCATGCTGACCGATGGACTCAACGACGCCTTTTCCGGCGAGCATTCCGGCTGGCACACGGAAGACCTCGTCACGAAGCTCCAGATCACCCGCGCCGAACAGGACGCCTTCGCGGCGCGTTCGCAGCAGCGCTTCGCCGCCGCGCAGAACGCTGGCCACTTCGCGGACGAGATCGTCCCGGTCGAGGTCAAGGGCCGCAAAGGGACGGAAAGCTTCGTGATCGATGAGGCGCCGCGCCCCGAGACGACGATCGAGACGCTCGCCCGGCTGAATCCGGCCTTCCGCCCGGATGGCACCATCACCGCCGGCAACGCGCCAGGGCTGAACAGCGCAGCGGCCGCGATGATCGTAGCAGAGCGCGGTTTCGCCGAATCGAAAGGAATCGAGCCAGTGGGCCGTGTTGCCGGCTATGGCGTCGCCGCGGTCGAACCCGGTCTATTCGGACTTGGGCCCGTGCCGGCAGTGCGCAAGGCGCTGGACCGGGCCGGCTGGCGCCTTACCGACATCGAGCGCATCGAGATCAATGAAGCCTTCGCAGCCGTGCCGATCGCAGTCGCCCGCGAACTCGGCCTGCCGGAGGACATCGTCAATGTGGAGGGCGGCGCCGTGGCGCACGGCCACCCTATCGGCGCGACCGGAGCGATCCTGACCACCAGGCTCCTTTACGCCATGAAACGTGATGGCCTTACCAAGGGAATCGTCACCCTCTGCATCGGCGGCGGCCAGGGCATCGCTCTGGCGCTGGAAGCACTTTGATCTTTGATCCGTAGGGCTTCGCCGTCATCGCGTTCAACGCGAGCTTTCAGGCCGCGAGTGGGCGGAAACCACGCATCATCGAGGATCCCGACGCACCGTGTCGACGACATCCGGCGCGTCGCAGAACGAACCGGCTGGGCAGGCCGATCGCCTCATTGCCGCGCATCATAGGCATGATCGTAATCGCGCGGTTGCCGCTGGTCAGGAAGTTTTGGGCCCCGGCGGCAAATTCGGCCGGGGCATCCGCCGCGTCGGGAATATCCACGATCCTGCGATCAAGCAAGGCTGCGCCGTGCATATAATTCCGCGCGAGAGGGGTACGGGAAATTGTGCGTCGCCACGCTTCGACGCGAGCAGGATCCGGCGCGGCGACGGCCGCGGCGTTGATCGTGTCCCCGTACCTGAGTGCGACGCTGACGAGGGCACCCGGAAAGAGCTTCAGCCCGCTCTGAACAATGGACTCGAACACCGGCTGGGTGTCGGTGGGTGAGTTGCTGATGACGCTCAGAATCTCGGCAGTCGCAGCCTGCTGCTCGGACGCTTCGCTCAACTCACGGCTAAGCTGCGCGACATTTGTTTCCTTGCCGATAGTAACGGGCCCGCGACGCAGTGCTGATTTTGGCGCACGACGAGGACTCGACGCCTTGCGGCGTTACCTTTTAGCTGCTTTGTCGCGCCGTCTCATTGCCTCCCCCGAGGCTTAGGACAAGGCATTGTACCGGTTCAAGCTAGCACACTGGAAGAGGCCGGGGTCAGAGTTCAGGCACACGTCGTTGAGAGGCCGGCCGATGTCGCATATGGGTCAAACCCGGCCCTCGGGCGCCGTCCGCGACACTTCCGCTTCGCCATCGAGAGCGGAATTTGACGGGCCGTCACGCGATGTCTCAGTCGTGCCATTAGGAGACATCTCGACCATAGGCGACGATGGAAAGGCCCCCCGGTGCTATCGCGCGGGTTTTTGCTTTCCCTGTGTCGGACGTCACAGGTTGCCAGTTGGCGTTGCCGCTAGGCTAACTGCCGAGCTTCTGGACCAAGCGGGAGACCACGTCATGATCATGTACAGGGAATTGAGCTGGCGGTACTGGGCTGTCACGGCAGTCCTGCTGGTCATCGGGCTGGCAGGCCGATTTGAGGCGTTCTACCTTGCCACCGCGCTGAGCGCCGTGCAGATAGTCCATTTTCGTTTTCGCGAAGGCAGTTTTGCAGCCTTTCCCGTGCAGGTTCGCGTGACCTACACCGCCGTCTTGCTGGTGGCTCTCTGGCCACCGCTGAACTGGCTGTTCTGGGTTCCTGGCGTTGGCACGATCGCACAAGTGTTGTTTGGCTATTGTTTTCTGGCTCGTTGTTTATCGCTGCTACCATGGAACCGGCGCGAGCCGTTATCCTGGGGTCTCGTCTGGCGCACCTACCTATCGCCGCCGGTGAAGGGCAACATCTTGCAGGGATTGCCAGCTACGTCCTAACCAGCGGACATGCGCGAAAACCCGTGGCCGGCGATCGTGTTCCTTGACTGCTCGCCCGGCTCTCGCGTGTGCGTGCCAAATGTGATCTGGCTCACAAACGACTGGCCACCAATGCCTGGTACTCTGAATTGAGTAAGAGCGACGTAGAAACACGGGAGGGAAGGATGAAATCATCAGTGGACCGACAAACTGTGGACCTGTCGGCGTTCCCCGATCTCGTCGTCATATATCTTGGAATGAAGGTTCAAACATTAAAGGGCCTCAAAACGTTTTTGTGGCTCGGACCTGAAATCGATAAAGCTGGTGCGGGCCGTCCGGAAGGCCTTCTGCATTTCGATAACACCATCATCTTCAAGCTTTTTCCACTGCACATGGGGATGCGTTGGTACTGGAAGGACTTCGAGTCGATGGAGCGATGGGTTCGTTCGGAGCCACATCGCGTTTGGTGGCAGAACTTTCTACGGAATTCGGGAGGTACGGGTTTTTGGCATGAGACATACTTCATGCGCGGCGGTATGGAAGGCGTATATGATGACTTGAATCAACGACTCGGATTTCAGGCCTTTGCTCCCTCGATTCCAGCAAGAGGTTCAATGTTTTCCGCCCGCGGCAGACTTCGCCTTGCTGGCGAAACACCAACCCAGCCGGAAGGCGTTGCCGAAAAGGAAATGTACTAGGACGGGGCGGTCTCATCCGAACTATTCGCACAAAGAACGCCGTGCCGAGCTTTTCGAGCGGCAATATGCGTGACCATGCTGATCGGCGTTAGCCCAGTTGGCCGTTGCTGCGATCCTTCAGCTTAGCCCCCGTCAGCGGAAGCGCGCCTTTGCCGAATGTCTCCTATGGGTCAAACCCGGTCTTCGGGGTGCTTCCGCTCCACGTCCGCTTAGGCACCGATACTGTTGCAAAACTCGTCGGGGGGTAGCTGGCGCGCAATAATCGAATCCTGGCGAAAGAATTTTTGAATCGATGTTGCGCGTTCCTCGCTGTTCTTGAATCAATGTTGATCGCCCAGCCGCCCAAAATAGTTTTGCAACAGTATCGCACCACAAGCGGAATTCCAAGCGGCACAGTACGATGTCGCAGTAGTACCATTAACGGAAGTTGGCCAGCTTCATTCGATCACCTGGTCCGCCCGCACCAGCAGCGACTCGGGGATCGTCAGGTCGAGCGCCTTGGCCGTCTTGAGATTGATCACCAGTTCGAACTTCGCCGGCTGCTGTATCGGCAAATCACCGGGCGCCGCGAGCCTTTTAGGATCTTGTCGACATAGTCGGCGGCGCGGCGGTACTGGTCGGGAGCGCTCACCCCATAGGACATCAACCCGCTGGCCTCGACGAATTATCGCCAGGGTACATGCCGGGCATGCGCTGCTCGACCGCAAAGTCTACGGTGGCCCGTCGATTGGCCCAACTCGTGGGGCCGCAACGAAACGAGCGCGCGGTCAGTCCCGGGTCATCAGCGCGAATGCGATCGGAATAGTGAGTGGGGGTGTGCTCCGCATGCGCGAGCGTCACGCCACCGGGGCTAACGCCGGCCCGTCTGGATGAGCTGGCTGCTATTTCGAGCCCTTCGCAATTCCTCGTGAACGAGGGAATGAAAGTCGACAGAGTCCGGTCTGGCATTAGCTACCTCACCGGTTCCCCAGGGCCGTCCTTTGCAGGTGGCTTGGGGAACGCGCCCGGCGAGGTCAATGACCACGATTTCAGGAACAGGTGGCGGATCGCTACGCCTTCGTGGCCGAAACGCTATTAATTTAAGCTTGCGAGGGGCGAGGGGCATCCTTCGACCCTTAAGCGCTTTACTCTTGTTCGGCTTCGTAGTCTGCCATCTGATCGACCATAGCCTCCTGCTGGTCTCTCTCCAGCTCGCCAACGCTGCCCATCATATCCTCATAGATCCTTGGCGGACCGACCTCGGCACCACCGTTCTGGTTACGGCGGCGTTGACTCATTATGCCAACGCACTGTGGTCGATTTACGTGCGGCGTCACCTGCGGCTGTCGCGGTGGGAATGGTGGCAACTCGGCCTTGGCCTCTGCATCCCGCCGCTATTGATGTTACATGTGGTCGGCACGCGTATCGCCGAGCGCCTGCTGAACGTCAGTAGCGACTATAACTCGGTGCTGGTCGTGCTTTGGCGGGTGTCTCCGTGGCTGGCGATTGTGCAGGCGGCGGCGCTTTTGACCGTCTGGATCCACGCCTCAATCGGCATCCATTTCTGGCTACGCACCAAGAGCTGGTATCCTGCCTCGCGCGGTTTGCTCGCTGCAATTGGACTGTTGATCCCGACCTTGGCGCTCACCGGCTACGTTTCGGGCGGAAATCAGGTCCTCCGCGCAGCCAGGAACCCGGGCTATGTCACCGCGATCCTCGAAAATGCCAACCTGACCGCTGCGACGCGGGCAGAAATCTTCCGGACGGCGAGTGTCGGATGGTGCATCCACTTTGGACTGTTGGTGTTGCCCTTCGCCGGAAGGGGGGCTCGCCGGTGGGTCCATCGCCTGCGCCGACCGCCGACTCTCACTCACTCGAGCGGGCGAAAGGTCCCGATATTGGCAGGGTCGACGGTGCTCGAAACGCTGCGCGCGAACGGCATACCCCATGCGTCGGTCTGTGGTGGAAGAGCGCGGTGCACAACGTGTCGGGTTCTGGTCACAAATGGGCTCGCGTCGCTTCCCGAACCCACAGGGTTGGAAGCCAAGGCGCTGTCCCGCATCGAAGCACCCCCTGGCTTGCGGCTCGCATGTCAGATTCGCCCGACCGCCGATATCTCGATTATGCCGCTCCTGGCAGCCGATGCCGGAGCCGCCGACGGCACCGTCCGGGGTGGCCTCGAGGGAAGCGAGCGGCTAATCACTGTAGTCTTTGTCGATCTGCGCGGCTCAACGACGTTGGGCGAGGCCAAGATGCCCTTTGACGTGCTGTTCATTCTCAATCAGTTCTTCCACGAGATGACCAAGGCGCTCATCGCAACCAACGGCCATTACTCGCAATTCACGGGCGACGGGCTGATGGCGCTCTACGGTCTTCATGCGCGGGACCCTGCGACCGGCCCTGGCGAAGCTTTGCGCGGGGCGCGAGAGATGCTAGCACGCCTCGATCAGCTCAATCGCCGTCTGGGCGCCGAGTTGCCGCAGCCGTTGCGAATCGGGATCGGCATCCATTTCGCCGAGGCCATCGTCGGAGCGATGGGGCCGCCGCACTCGCAGATCATCACTGCGATTGGGGACACCGTGAACACGGCCGCTCGGCTTGAGGGCCTGACAAAGGACTACGATTGCTCGCTGATTGTGTCACGCCGCGCAGCCGAGGCGGCCGGACTCGACCTGCGCGGCCGTAAGTTGCATGAGGTGGCGGTGAAAGGCCGGGTGCAAAAGGTAGAGTTCTATGCCCTGGAGTCGGTGTGCTAACTGGCAATCAAACTGCATCGCCGTTCCGATTCGAGCGCCGCGGCAAGGTTCGTTTACGAGCGACCAATGCCACTCGGCAATATCTGAAACCCGTGAGCCGCACGAAAACGATTGCACTAGAACCGGCTAGCCCTGGCAAACGATCGCGCGGTTTCGCTTGTTCGTGGTGTCGAAACGGTGCCCATGTCTGATCGCGTCTTTAACTTTGCTGTTTGGGAATAAAGCCAGGGTTCTTCCGGTCCTCTCACCGGAAACTCATCTAGGACCATCCTATGTCAGCCAAAATCAAGGGCGCGCTCATCGGGGCGATGATAATTCGGCTCAAGCTCCGTGGCTTCGGCCCGCGAGGCAGCCCCAACCACATGCCAGACCGAGTGCGTAGTGCCGCCTGCCCTGGCAAGCACCGATCGGTCACCCCCAGCCTGAGGCCATGGACATTAACAAGGTTCAGCCATTGCCGTCCGATCTGGAGCCGCAGGCGTTGGATAGAGCCCATCGATCGGAAGCTGACGATCTGCCGCGGCTGCTAGAGCATCGCCTTCTAAAGCGAGTCGATGCGACGCGGGGGAATTCGGCTGGACGCTCCACAGGGTGAGGCGATGGATTCGCATCCGAAGAAAACTCGCTCCAGACCGATCTCACGGAGGTCCAGGTCAGCGATCGCCGAGGTGAAGCACATCAATCTGGCTCTCCAGGGCGGCGGCGCCCATGGCGCGTTCACCTGGGGGGTGCTCGACCGGCTGCTCGAAGAGCCGCGCATAGAGGTCGAGGGAGTGAGCGCGACGAGCTCCGGCGCGATGAACGCGGTGGCCATGGCCCACGGGCTCACCATTGGAGGGCGCGAGGGCGCACGCGAGGCGCTCGAGAATTGCTGGCAGCGCGTTGCTCGGACCGCCAGATTGTTCCGTCCGCTGCAGTCGTCTCCGAGCGACGGACTGATCCAAAACCATGGACGTGAGAATTCATCGGCTCATCTCTTGTTCGAGGTCGTGTCGCGATTCCTGTCACCCTATCAGCTCAATCCGTTCAACTACAACCCGCTGCGTCAACTTCTTGGACGAGTTGTCGACTTCGAGCGGCTGAGGCATCGCTCGGCAATCAAGCTGTTCTTGTCGGCGACGAATGTGCGAACCGGAAAAGTGAAGGTCTTCACCGACAGGGAGATCACCGCGGACTGCGTGCTTGCATCGGCTTGCTTGCCGTTTCTCTATCAGGCCGTGGAGGTCGACGGCGAGCATTACTGGGACGGCGGCTACATGGGTAATCCGGCGCTGTTCCCGCTGATCTATTCCTGCGAATCGCGCGATATTCT
>WNGE01005179.1_pt1 | contig 19008 bp, 19 predicted proteins | sample 5400651 | NCBI WGS metagenome assembly WNGE01 (sample SAMN13153370, study PRJNA577476) | soil metagenome | isolation source: 60 cm soil or saprolite under grassland replicate 2 | place: USA:California | collected 2016-06-15
TGGGCAAGACCGCCGACCTTGTCTTGCTTGAGGGCAACCCGCTTGAGGACATCCGAAATACTCGGAAGATTTCGGCCGTCGTGGTGAACGGGAAGATCTTCGGCAAACCTGAGTTGCAGAAAATCTTTGACTATGCACTACGAAATAGCGTGAAGAAGAGGCCATAATGCGTCTGAGCTTCTACAGACAAAGAAGTTTGCCGGTTCCTCGGCGAATTGAGAACTTTCTTGCGTTGGCTATCTCTTCGCTTTCCACCGAGCGGGACAACTATTGAAAAATCGCGATAGCACTCACAACCCCAGAATTGGCCGATCACTTGGCGTATCGTCGGCAACCCTCCCTTGAAGGATTAGGGAAGAGTTGCTCGTCATTCGCGCTCTGGCAATTCCAAGCTCACCAGGGGAACAAGAATGACGAGCGCGGTGTCTAAATGGGAGCCATGCTCTCTTCTGCTCGTAATGCGCTTAGGTCAACACTTCTACTCGGACTACTGGTCTGTACAACGGTCTGGGCGCAAACTGGACCGCGTCAGCTTGCATTAACTCATGTAACGGTCGTCAACCCGTCGGAAGCATCTCCGCATCTAGACAGTACGGTCTTGATTGCAAACGACAGGGTCGTCGTAGTCGGTCCTAGCAAAACCGTGAAGATTCCGCGTGGAGCGCTGATCGTCGAGGCGTCTGGCAAATTCCTGATTCCCGCCCTGTGGGATATGCACGTTCACACTGAGAATGCGGAGCGCGATTTCCCGATGTTTGTCGCCAACGGCGTCTTGGGTGTCCGCAACATGGCTGGGGTCGCTAAAGATGTATTTCGATGGAGGGAAGAGACAGCGTCGGGGAAGATGCTCGGACCGCAAATTGTCGCCGCCGGCCCGCTGATCGATGGTCCCGAACCTGCGCACCCGGAGCACGCGATTCCCGTTCGCAACGCGGCTGAGGCGAGACAGGCTGTGCAGTCGCTGAAGGCGATGGGCGCCGATTTCGTAAAGGTCTATGACGGAGTACCAAGGGACGCATACTTCGCGATTGCGGAAGAATCAAAAAAGGTTGGCCTGCCTTTCGTCGGGCATCTTCCTGGATCTGTCCGTGTCGCCGAGGCGTCTGATGCGGGCCAGCGCAGTCTTGAGCACGGCGCGTACTTGTCTGGTGGTTCAACTTACGAGGAAGAAGCAATCAAACAGGAAACCTCTGGCCCAGATGTGATGGAGGAAGCCCAGCGGACTGGCAACTTTTCACTAATCCCAGAGGACATTGCGAAGAAGGGCAACGAACTGCTGGACCACCTCAGTTCCGAGCGGTTAGCGCAGCTGTACAAAACTCTCGCGAAAAACGGAACCTATCTCACCCCCACATTGATAGTTCAACACTCTCGTGTGTATGTCGATGACATTAGCAAGACACCTGATCCGCGGAACGGGTACATCAGTAAAACCGAACTGGAGGCATGGAAACCAGAGAATGACATGTTTTCGAAATACAGAACTCCCAGATATATCGCATATCAAAAGCGTGAATACAAAGAGACACTGAAGGGAATAAAACTGGCTCAACAATTGGGAGTTCAGTTGCTGGCTGGAACCGACGTAGTTGCGCCCTGGACGTATCCAGGATTCAGTTTGCATGACGAACTCGGACTGCTCGTCGAAACCGGACTAACGCCGCTCGAAGCACTACGGACGGCGACTATCAACCCTGCGGAATTCTTTGGCATGAAAGACGTGGGCACAATCGCACCAGGGATGAAGGCCAATCTCGTCCTGTTAGACGCTGATCCTCTGAAAAATATCGCGAATACGAAGAAGATTTCGTCGGTAATCATGCGCGGAAGGCTTTACACGCGCATTCAGTTGGATGATCTCCTGAAGACAAGCGCAAGAATCGCTTCCAATCACAAAAATAGCTCCGCCTCTTTCGACGAACGTGAGTTGTATTCACTCCGATCTGTTAGCGAGCCGAAAGAGCTTTCTACCAGCTCGTGGGAGGATGGTCGGCAATCCGGAAGTTATCGCACTCGGCCGAGTTCGAAGGTCGTCTGCGGATCCACAAAACACCATGATCCATGGACACGATAAGGCCCCAAATATGTCTCAGATTTGATGCCCAGCTTTATTGAGCGGCTTGGCCCCGTCGTATTGCTAGCTCCCGCACGGCCACGGGTAGCCTGTCAGTAATTGGAAATGCTGGCTTGTGTCCGCTCTCATAACCGAGGTACGTGATTTTTTGTTCAGAGAACTTGTCGAGCAGCAGCACCTCGGGGCGCCGACATTCTGTGCATAATTCTAGAACGATGTAAGGGTCGAGGATTAAAGACTCGCCGTTTGCTTTCAAGTAGAGCACTTTACCAGTCTCTAGCGGGGTCCGCTGCACGACGTGATCACTCTCAAAATGAGGATTGTCGCCCATGAGGTTCTGCACGGAAATCTTGTAGAACTCGCGATCTTTTTCCATCGAACCTGTCTTCACCAGCCGGTAGTTAGCCAGAAAACCCAAGTCGCTGACCAGTTTGTAGAGCTTCGGCGCGTGTTCCTGGAACTTGAGTTCGTACTCGCCTTCGGTCAGTGTTGCGCCATGCCCGCGCAGCGATTCGTTCCTGATGTTCACAAATTCATCAAGCATTCGTTGGTAGTCATGAAGTGGGAACTCCTTGATTTCTTGTAAAAACGGCTGACTCTCCGCAGCAGTCTTGAGGTGGGCAAACGACCGAAACCGGGAAACCCAGTGACCGAGGGCTGGCGCAGATAATCTTCGGATATCGGTTATCTGTTGCACCAGGGTGTCCGCAGCGTTTCGACCGTTCAGATAATCTGCGAGATTCACGAGAACCATAAATCGAATCACAACTTCGAATAACTCGATCAAAAGGGAATACTTCTGGGTGTTGTTGGACGCATTGGCAAGTTTTCGATATACCACTGCGATAGGAAACGGCAGCCGCTGGTAGAAAGCTTTCTCTGTGCTCTCTGAAAATTTCAAGAATTTATCACTGATCGCTCCCAGATTGAAGAGGTGCTCCGAGAGAGATTGTTTACCTTCCGACGCTAAGGCTTCCAACGCGGTCGTGACCTGCCTGATCTTGAGCGCCTGTTCAACAACCTTGGTCCCGGCAAGAGGAGCTTTGGTACCGCCGGGGTCTGGCGGAAGCTCCGGGCCATCGTTTCTATCGGCGTTTGAACGAAGTGCGGGATCAGCCCGGCTTTGACGAGTGCTGCGAAGCAGGTTGCCAGATGTTGTATCACAAGAAGCTAGGGCAACCGTCGCTGGCGCCAGGGATCTGTTTCCGTGTGATGCTGATCGTTTTTGATGAGTGCCAGGGCCTCCTCACTCTTTATGCCCGAAGTCCAGCCCGAAATGGGGCTCTGATTTTGTTCCTGTGACCTTCACGGGAACCTCGGTTCCTGCCCCGTGTTTGCTGAAGAACGGGTCAACCGGTTTCAAGAGGGCAGATCTCCAGCCGGTCACCATGTGCGAGAGCTTCGCCCGCATGCGAGCTTTTCCATGGAAGGTTCCCATCGAGACTGTACGTTCCGGTCAGATTCACCTCTGTTCCAGGTACCTGAAAGTGTAGTTTCGAAAACGAAAGCAGGCCATTCGCCAACCTGAAATCACCAGCCATCTCCGACAGCACGTCAGGAACGTCTTCTTTGGCCTCCTTGGGCCTGCCTTGGCCGCGCATGCTTAGGGCGTCAACCTTGGACTGAATTTTTTTATTAGTGAAGTGTGCCCCGGAAATCTCAAACTTACCGGATAGCCGAATTCGGTCGCTGACATCAGCTTCGCCGGGAGGCACGTCAAATCTGGTTTTTAGCTTGGCCGATCCCGTCATCACAGGCGGATCAGTTCGAACCCCCAGCTCGAGCAAGTCCTCGATGTTCGCATGGGGCACAATGACATTGAGCGCAATCCTGTGACCATGAGGGTCCTTCACACGCAGAACTGAGCCCTTCGCCGCCAGCGACGAGTGTAGAATTTTCGCCTTGACTGGTTCCAGATATGTGTCTCCGCTGGTCCCGTCGACAATGGCATGGAATTCGGTGCTGAGCGGCACTGGATGGCCGCTGATTGCAATTCGAAAATCGGGAGTCTCCGTCTTTCCGTCTACCACGATATTTCCGAGGGTTCCGTCGTACTCGCCGGTTGATGAAAGGATCCCGCCGATTCCTCTGATGGTGCTAAGGTCTGCCCTGCTAAAGGAATATTTTCCTCGCACCGGCGTGCTTCGTGGATCGTCGATCGCGCCTACAGGTTTGGGATTCACCAAAGTGGCAGTGAAGCGGAGTGGCTGTCCAGGACCGATTCTCCCCATCTCTAGATTGCTAATATCGAATTCGAGCGGGAGCTTATCTGGCTTCAGCGTGTTGATCACCAAGTGTGTCTGCTCACAGAGGAATTCGTCTACGTAAATCTTGATCTTTCGCCCCTTGAGACTGATGCCCTCAGATCTTTGCTCTCTTGCTGGAATATTCAATTCCAAACCTTTCAGGTATACGCGGTGCACTCGCATTGGGGCGTGCAGCAGGTTAAGAATGCCCGCATTGAATCGAAATTCGTCGACCGCGATAAGAGGTTGAATGCCGAGGCGATGAACGTTCAGGTCACTCTTGCCGAAAATCTTGAGCCCCTGGCCTGAGACTTGAAAGCCGTGGTCAATGGAAACATGAAATTCGGCCGATTGTACTGGGCTCTGAAAGCGAGCGGAAAGTGTCTCTATGATCCTGGCCTGTAGGATCGGCTCGGCGTGATAGATCAGGAAGACGAGGGCAACCAGTGCAAATGCCAGGAATACTAGCAGCACCGCTTTAATCCACCACCAATGAGGTCGCTTAGTGGGCCGCGCGTCTGTCGTGTCTCGTTCCCCGATATCTTTCATTCAGGCACACCAACTCAGGCTCGGCCCGCGCAGGCCGCACAGATTTATGATGAAGATCCTACTTCAAAACAGCAACTCGCAGTCACAAGATCCTGCCGGAAGCAACTCGATCCTGAGATGCTCTGCGGGGCCGACCTGCGTAGATTTTCCCTACGACGCCGTTTGTTCCGAACTACAGTGAAATCTTAAACCAGGAAAATACAAGGGATTGCGAGCTCCTTGGGAACTTCATTCGCTTGAGCGCAGATAGGCACGCGGCGTGCAATTGAGTAAACCGAAGGCCCAGCTCTGAATTTCGCGCCGCGATGAATCAGCGGAGCTGACGGGGAAGCTCGAGGCTGGGGGATACTAACATGTTCGTTTTGCCCAGATCGTTACTTGTGCTAATTGCATCTGGTTTGCTGCTCATCGAGCAACAGCCCTCCCGGAATTCTGAAATGGCGCAGATCAATGGTCAGGAGAGCTCGCCCCAAAAGGAGCCCGTGACTTCTTCGGAAACAATCGAAACGCACCCCACTTTAGAGCAGCAGGCTTGGAGCATATTGGAGGCTGGGGCGAAGTCCGAAAAAATACGCGACCGCGCTGCTGCGATTCACGTCTTAGGCCTACTGCCGAACGATCGACGTGCGCGAAAGATGGCCGAAGCGGCGCTGGGGGACAATGCGCCTGAGGTTCGATCGGCTAGCGCAGCCGCACTTGGCGAGATGCGTTCGCGGAACAGTATTCCCAAGCTAAAGTCGGCGACCGACGATAAAGATCCATCCGTCGCGTTGGCTGCAGCACACGCTCTGCTTCAACTCAAGGATAATTCCGGTTATGACCTTTATTATGAAGTCCTGACCGGAGAACGCAAAACTGGGAAAAGTGTACTGGCACAGGCGGCAGTTCTTAAGGATCCCACAAAATTGGCCGAGATCGGGTTTCAACAAGGCCTAGGGTTCATTCCTTTTGCCGGCATGGGCTGGAAAGCATTCAAGACGATCAAGAAAGGTGATTCCTCTCCAGCACGTGCCGCTGCGGCCACGGTGCTCTCCAAGGATCCTGATCCAAGAACGACAGAAGCGCTTGCCAATGCTGCCGGGGACAAGAATTGGATCATTCGCGAAGCAGCTCTGGAGGCACTTTCCAGAAGAGGGGACCCTTCGGCTCTCAATACAGTCGGATTATATTTGTCGGATCAGGAAGGCGAGGTGAAATACACAGCCGCGGCAACGGCATTACGGCTTGCTGCCATTCGGCAATCGAGACCAAGCAAACAGAAGTGACCTAAGAAAATCAGGCTTGACGTCAAGCTCTCACGCTGAACCAGTTGTCTGCGTTAGCGGCATCCCGACTCAGAAGCATCAGGGACGCGCTACTTTCCTTGTCGGTTTGGTGAGGCATCCCCCATGTATTTGCGAACCGTTGCTAGGAAAGCCACACTGACTGCTGGAGGGTGAACTTTACCGTCCAAAATGCTCACGAACGGGATGTACCTCCCATAAAGGGTAACCGTCGCGTCTTTATCTTGCTTGACAGCGGAGCCTTTAAGGTTTATGCCAACGAAATGGCCATGAGATCTCGAATAGCTCAAAATATCCGCATTCCGCCACTGAATATCCGTGGAAGGTTCAGAAGCAACAGGGCCGGCCATGATTGAGATGTTTTTTCCGGCTTTGAACTTGCTCGAAAGTAGGCGCTCGATCGCGCTCTGATTCATCCCTATCATGATTAAATCAATTTTCTCGCCACCCATCTGAAAACCAACACTGCCGCCTGTGAAAGCTACCGGCGCGGGGGCACTCCAGTCCTTGGCCACTCGGCACGTCGCCACGCCTTTGCCCCGGCGCACGCCAATGCCTAGTGCAAAGCTGACCATGGAAGGCACAACCACGATACACCGCGCTTCCGGCAAGACCTGTTTCGGGATGGGCCGATCGGGCGCTGTTATTAATTGGCCGAGAACGACAGCCGATGCGTCAAGGCGCTCGCGGATGTCGGTTTCGTGCTTCTGTGCTCCCAACGACAGACTTGCCATCGTCAAGAGAACCAATCCGAGACTCACGAGATATCTTGGGAGCGAGCGGGAATTGGATTTCATAGGCTGCCTCACTCGTAGATCTGTCGGATGTGCGGACTCATTTCCTAGGTTGCTCAGAGTGCCGCTTGAAGCGTTTTGAGCCCGAGTATGGAGCCATAGAGAAGCAACCAACTGGAACCCCGTGATTGCGTTGCCCGAACGTGCCGCATCTGCGCTGCTTTTCGAGTGAAGGATTGCGCTGTTGTGAGGACGGAAAGAATCTCTCTGGCGGATATCGCGTCCCGATTTGCAGAATTGCGCCAACTCTGGCGAACATGCTCGCGTCGAGGGAATCTGACTTCAGACGAGGAGTATCAGATCATCGGAACAGATGACCCTGAAAAAGGGCCTTGCATTCAATACCAAAAGGAAATAGTGTTCAAGCATATCGTCATCTCCGCGACCAGACCTTTGGCAAAGGTAGTGGGATTCCATCCTGCCACTACTCTTCACATTTTTTTGGGCAGTTCTGCGACTCGTTCCGAAGCGCGTTCAGATTTCCTAGAATACCTGCATGAACGGGGCCTGCCTGCAGATTTCACAAAGCATCGTGGTCTTTTATTCGACAATGCCGTTGCTGTCGATGAGGATGGGAATTTTTGTGACTAATATTAGCGTGACCCGAAAGGCGGATGTTCAGCCTGGGACTCCGATCCTCGCGCATCAGTGAAAATAGCGGGCGTGAGCAGAGAATTTGATTTCCACAGAGAAGGAGAAAAAGGGATGAGCGTAGGTATTGTGGGCGCGTGCGAGAACGGCAAATACGCCATAATCGCCAGCGATGGAACGCTTATCTATCGACAGCAAGCCGCAGACGTACAGGCATCGAAATTATTGTTTTACGCGGGATGGGCCTTTCTCTTCGCTGGACACCTGAGCAGTACAGAGCTTTTCTTCGAGGAAATACGGCAAGCGGTCATACGAGAAAGTGACCTCAAGCCGATGTCGCGCCAGAACATTCAGACAACCGTGCGAGAGGCATACAACAGGAGAGTGGACAATTGGAATTCGATTAGGCATTTATCTGCTTACAACATGACAATGGAGCAGTTCAAGAAAGATGGCAGGAAAACGCTCGGAACTCAGGTATTCTTTTGAGACCTAATGAAGAATCCACCGGCACCGCAGAAAGGATCAATAACATCGCTGTTCATGATCCCTAGTGCAGGAGCGGCGCAACGAAGTCCTTCCAAGGTTCCAAAGGCAATAAGCCCAAGGAACGTTCCTCCCAATTCCGCGATCCCCAATCTTACGTTGGCCAGAAACTTCGTGTTTGATGTACACCTGACTTAGACTCTCAACCGTGGCGGCGAGTGTGGCGGCTACGCAGCTTCCCGAACATGCGCGGATCGTAGTTTAGCGGCTCCAGTTCGAGCACCGCAATTCTCTTGTAGTCAGGATGCGCGGGATTGATTAGGCAATTGTTCTCAGCGGGTGCGAGAACAGAGGGCACGAGCAATAAGCAATGGTCTCCTCGTTGGGCAAATTCATCCCCAAAGTGGGCAAGTTTAGTCGGCGCTGCGGCATCGCGCCAGTTCGAAGGCAGATCTCCGATTGCAACTCGCTGACGGCTCAGGTCGTCAGGGATTCGTGCAATGGCTAATACGAGATCCGTCGGTGCATCGTCTTTATCGAGATGGACGAAATACTCCAGCATCGCTAAGGATTGGTGTTCGGATGCGTAGCTGAGGCGGACGCCGGGGCTGGACCATCGTCCGCCGTATCGGTAGGCTCCTTCGCCGTCAAATGGAGTGTGAGTGTAGGTTCTGCGTAGCACGCGGTAAACGCGACTCAACTGATTCCGCCATACGCGATGCGACCCAAGACGTTTTCCACCTGGCGTGCGCCCAGTTCGGTATCAATGGCGGTCACCGGGGCGATGCCGCCGAGGGCACGATTCGGGTGCTTCAGCCAGCGCAGAGCGCGAACATGGTCTCCGAGGTACTCGTTGGCGAGTGCTACGATGCGGGCCAAGCGATACAGGCGATCAGATTCGTAACGCGCCAGCCTTCCGCTGCGACGGCGGCGCTGAAGGCTGCGCGGAGAGAGGTCCAGCGCAGCAGCCAGTTCTTTGAGCGTCAAACCGGAGGCCCGCATCAGCTCCTCTACAACCGCGGGTGGGAATCCTTCCCGGATCGCGTCACGCAAGTCCCGGTCGCTGGATAGGGACCGTCCCAGCGTCTGTTCTCCACCCAATTCGTGAACCACAGCTCGTAGCTCGTTTACCATTATGTCGCCTATAATAGCGACAATTGGCGCCACGGTCAAGGGAGGGAGACTCGAAAGGAACAAGCCACGAAAGAGTAGTCTGTTTCGGAATTGTCCGCTTTATAGCCGATGCCAGAACTCCCCGACATCTCCGCTTACATCACCGCGCTGGAGTCACGCATTGTCGGTGAGCCCATCGAACATGTGAGGCTGGCTACTCCTTTTCTGCTGCGCACAGTAGAACCGCCTATCGCAAGTGTTGAAGGACGTAGGGTGTGCGAGTTACGGCGCATCGGCAAGCGCATCGCCATTGGTCTTGAAGACGACCTCTGGCTGGTCCTGCATTTGATGATCGCTGGCCGTCTGCATTGGCGGGCGGCTGGAGCAAAACTGGCAGGCCGAAATCAACTGGCGGCTTTCGATTTTCCGAATGGCTCTCTGGTGCTCACAGAAGCCGGTGCCAGGCGCCGCGCTTCTCTGCACGTGCTGAAAGGCGAGGAGAATCTGCGTGCAATGGATCCTGGAGGCATCGAGATCTTCGCCAGCGATCTGGCATCGTTTCAGGCCGCACTCACGGCTGAAAACCGCACCTTGAAGCGGGCACTCACCGATCCACGTATCGTGAGCGGTATCGGCAACGCATATTCGGATGAGATTCTGCACGCTGCACAACTTTCTCCCATCATGCTCACGCGCAAACTCAGTCCATCCGAGTGGGAAAAGCTGTTTGCCGCAACGCGCTCTACGCTTCAACGCTGGATAGACCAGTTACAGACCGAGGCCAGCACAAAATTTCCCGAAAAAGTGACCGCGTTCCGTAAAGACATGGCGGTGCATGGCCGCTATGGCCAGCGGTGTCCTCTATGTGGCGAAGCCATCCAGCGCATTCGTTACGCCGACAACGAAACCAACTACTGCGCCCGCTGCCAGACAGGGGGCAAGGTGCTGGCGGATCGCAGTCTTTCCCGCCTCTTAGGTGCGGACTGGCCCCGCACGCTGGATGAGTTGGAAGCACTCAAGCGGCGCTGAGGGGATGCAAAACGTAATCCTTTGGGACGCAGTTCCCGGTGCCTCCGCTAATCGCCTATTTAAGTTGAACGAGCTGCGCAAAAATTTATGCTGCCTTCTCCAATCCGGCGTTCTGGAAGGAAATGCGGGCGATCGCGCTCCAATCGTCTTCACTCATGCCTTGAGCGATGGCGGTCACGAACCGGTCGTGGATAAGACTCGCCATTGGCATAGGCACCGCCGATTCTTCGGCAGCAGCTAGCACCAGCCGGTTGTCTTTAAACCCGAGCGGTAATTTGAAGCCTACGGGCTCGAATCGGTTGGCAGCGATCATGCCGCCGTAGTTTTTATAGATGGGCGCCGAAAACAACGAACCTGTGAGCACGTCGAGGAATTTGTTCGGATCGACTCCGGATTTCCGCACCAGTGACATGGCTTCAGCCATGCTCTCGATCACAGTGGAAATCAGGAAATTTCCCGTCAGCTTGACCACGTTCGCCGCTGGCGCATTCTCGTCTACCACAAAAGTCTTCTGCCCCATGGCGTCGAACAGCACTTGGCAGCGTTGGATTTGTTCCGCGGGGCCAGCCGCAACAACGAAGAGCTTCGCCGCCTCAGACTGCTTCGGGACGGCCAAACACCGGAGCAGCGACATAGTGCTGTTGCCTTTCGCGGTGGGCTGCCTGGAGTCGTCGTGACATAGCTACACTGATCGTGCTCATTCCGACGTGTATAGCGCCCGCCGGCAGCGACTGAAGAGCTCGCCCCGGACCAAGAATGGCGTCTTCCAAGGCATGGTCGTCGACCAGCATTGTGATTAGAACCTCTGCGCTGCCAGCGGCCTCTCCTGGAGTCGCGGCAACGGTCGCGCCCAACTGAGCGAGTTCCTGGGCACGAGACCGCGTGCGGTTAAAGACGACTAATGCGTGTCCAGCCTTGATCAGGTTGCGCGCCATGCCTGATCCCATCATTCCCAAACCGATGAACCCTACTTTCATTTCAGCCTCCCCGTTTCAAGTCCGAGATCGACATTGAACGGCTCGCACCTAATCTAATCCTTGCTATGGGTCTTGCGCGAGCCGCTCACCGCCTCCATAGATCGATGCTGTGGCGATCAAAACGGTTTAGCAGGCTGCGGAAAAAGTTCGGATTGAGGTGATTCGCCGCCACAGGGGCTAAAGCCCTCACTGATTTTGCGCGACTTGCGCGCCGCTGAAGCGCCGCTCTACCACGGTGCAGCAAGCTTTAGTGAGTTTTTCCGCAACCTGTTAGAGAAATCAATCGGCTGCTTTGGAGTTGATGAGCGATTCCGTCGATCATCCGCCTCTACCGAAAACAGCTCAACGTTTGGGTCTTAGGCAAGATTGCAACCCTGAACGACGCCGACCCTTCTGCAATACGACCGCAGGCGAGACCGCATTGCCGAGTTGCGGAAGGAGCTGGACAGTATGGCCCGGGCGGCCTGAGTCGAGCCTGCCCCGCACTTGGAGGAAATGTTCATCTACTCTGGAATTTCCTTGAGGGTAAGTAGATGCCGTCCTACGCTCTCGTTCCAGACGAAGTGGCGCAACCGAGGGCGGAGGTCTTCAGGCCAGAAGCTCTGCCCTCATTTCAAAGAGTCGGCCGGACGTAGCGGGTCGGGTCCGCGAGATCGCAACCTCCCCCAAGGGCAAATCTCGGAGACTACGCAAATGTTCTTGCCACGTCCGGCGCGCTGAGACACAGCAATTGTGAGTAGCCGCAGCACGAAAATCGGATGCTGAAAACATGGCACTTAGTTGTGCCAGTGTGGAAACCTTTGTGAATACTGGTAAGGAAACTTCACATGGCTAGGCAAGAATGTTCACATGTGGGAGCTTTACCTTCGGTGTCTCAAGGCTTTTGTGTGCAGCATACGCCGGACCGGATCAATGGCCGTATCTGTGAAATCGAGGTTTTCAGTTTTTTCCCATCGATAGTTCCCCTGGACAATTCTATTGCGTGATGTCCGTAGCGACAGTCCAGGGCTTGCCATCCAAGTGAACCGGCAGCCCAAGACCGAAGAGCTTTAGCACCGTCGGGGCTACGTCTACGATCGCGGGCTTCTCGTCCGCGATCTTGAAGTTGGAGAAGAGCACACCCGGAACCAGTCGCGGATCGATGCAGTGGTCCCCGCTCCAGGCCTTGAGATTGTCCTCGAAAATCTTGCTCGTGACTTTGCCCATGACGGAATCCCACGACGCGCGGAAGCCGTCTCCGTAGCCCACAATCAGATCCGGTGCGTTGTCAACGTAGGGGCCGGCGTAGGTGGCGTCGCAGTCAAAAACACCGGTGATGCCGACGCGGCTCGAGGCAGGATCTACCAAGCCGTCGAGCCTTTCTCGGAGTTCTTTCTTTAAGGCTTCCGCTTTCTCTCCCGGCTCCACAATACCTTGCCGCTCACGCCCTCTGAGGTTCAGGTAGAGCCCATTCAATCCCATGGTGTAGGCCCTAGTGCGTGACCAGTCCACATCTTCGAACCAGTCGCCGCTTTCAGTTCTTTCCGGTTTTAGCGCCAGATAGCCGTTCTGGTGCAGCCAGGCATTCAAATTTACGCAGCGGGCGAATGACTTAAACCCATGATCGGACACCACAAGCAGCAAAGTCTTCCCGTCAATCTGCTTCATGACACGACCGATCAGGGCGTCCATACGACGGTACAGATCCTCAATCACGCTCGGCCGTTGGTCGCGAGGGATGCCTCGGGCAGCAGGATGATCTTCTTCCAGGTAGCGCCAGAACATGTGCTGCACGCGGTCCGTGGTATCGAAGACGCAGGCGCACAGTCCTTGACGTGTTTTCTCCAGTGCATCAAAAAGCATCCGCTCCCGATCATCATGATTGCTGTAGCACTGGGCGAGGAATGCCTGATCGTCAAGCACTTCTTCGTTCAGCGCCCAAGTATCTTCCGCCAGCCCAAGGGTTGCGTAGGGCCCGAAGAGCTTGGAGAGATAAATGGAATAGGTTACAGGGTGTGAGACTGGAAGGTCCGGTCTTCCCGGATCAATATTCACCGGCGTGACATAGACTTCCACCTCAGGCGATAGCTCCTTGAGGTAAAAGCGGCAAATGCCGCGCGCGCTGAAGCCCAGACCGGCCTTGAACTTCACCGGCACCCACTCCGAATACTCGCCAACCTTCAGTGTGAAGCTTTCAGAGCCAACAGTAATACGAGCCCGGTTCTTGGTGCCGTCTGTGCGTATCTGAAAGGCGACCCGCAGTTCACGGCCTGAGCTTCCCGCGAGCGGATCTTCCGGACCGGGAATGTAGGAGTGCAGCGCGGAACCGTTGCGCTCGATGGGGATGCGGACCCCGCCTTCACGAAACTTATGACCACTGCTGCGAGTCGTGCAGAAACAAAATGTCCCCTGGCTGCCCTTCAGGTCCGGAACACACATGCCAGAGAGCAGCACGCCCGGAAACTTCTCGGGCGGGAAAGTCACAGGTACTCGGATCACTGAACAGAAAATCCCCGCTTTTCCCAGCCAATGCCAGAACGGCGTACCGCGACGCATGCCCTTGATCGTGGGCTTGCCGAGCGGGATCGTGTACTTGCCAATCTTCACGCTCCTTTTCGGGCCGCGAATTTCTGCAGACGAGAGGAATGGGAGGTAGCTGTTCAAGTCCCGCGCAAGAAAATCGTAAATGTTGTGTTTGCCCGGATTGACTCCAGTCATGAACGTAGACCAGGCCACGGGAGAGATTGGCGGAAATGTCGTGCGCAGTTTGCGAAATGTTCCCTGGTCGCGCAGCTTAGCCAGATTGGGCAGTTTCCCTTCGGCGATGAATCGGCTGGCTAGCTCCGGGTCCATACCGTCGAAACCCAAAATGACAGCTCGTTTGATCTGCGCCTTGCCGTAGGCCTTGCGGTGTCGCAGCAAACGAAACAGGTGACGGAATGGCCAAGTGAGGAAGGCATAGGCGGAATACAGGAACGCGACAAAGAGAGTCCAGAAAGAAGAGAGCACAGCAAAGCCCGCGCCTGGCCCTGCATATGCCTCACTATGCAACGGAAAAAGCAGGACGACGCCAATTACGACCAGGCATACGGAAAACAGCCCGCGCCGCCTGAGATTTCTTGCCGAGATTGTCGAGGAGCCCTTCATATCTCAATTTTCAGGACGCTCTTGAAAACAAATCCTGCCACCAGTGACAGGACGAAGAACAGCCAGATCCAGTTCCACTCGAGTCCCATGAATCTAATGTTACGTGAAGGATAGCCCACTTCGACAGACTGGATCGGGCTGCTTTCCGGGAGGGCCGGCTCGCCAGAGACGAATATCCGCTCCCAGAAACGTCCCTGTAACCGGATTGGAGAAATCCGCGAGAGACCCGATGAGATCACCACGCGCTTCGACACTGTCTGACTGGCGACCCCGATGGTGACGTTGTAATCCCCATTTTTTTCGGCCACGACCCTCCAAACAACCTCATTGCGCGCCGGCACGTGTACCGCCGGAGCCGTCATTTTCATCTCCGAGGGTAGGAGCAGTGACGCCTCATTCAGCGCCTCCGGGCCAGTAGTGCGCACTTTAACCAGAAATGCTTGCCCAGATGGCACCGGCGCCCACCCCAGATAACGATCAAGTTGCACGATCAGGAATGTCAGCGGAAGAACTACGAACAGCAAAGGTTTGAATGCCAATCGCAGGTAGTGGCCGGTGCATCGGAGAATGCGGCCGTACGAGCTCAGCACAACCGGGAGCTGGTCCTGAAACAAACGTACCGCCAGCAAGTGCGCTTTGAGTTGATCCTTCGCGAGTCGAATGGCTTTCTGGTCGGACGTGTAACGAAATACCACCACCATCAGCAGGCCGATGATGAGCGATAGCAAGACGACAAGCGCAGCCGGGAGATCGACTCCAGCAACGCCCAGTAAGACTGTGGAGAGCCTAGAAGTCATCTCATAAATGGCGGTCAACGAGTGCAATGGCGATGTTTCGCCAACTATCCACAACGTGGGCGTCACATGCCGCCTCGAACCTTTGAGGAGCGCTCACCTTTGTCTTTGGACCCAGACTGCAGCGCCACGCTCAACCGCTGGGAGCGTGAACTCCAAGCGGTCGCCGTGCTTCGTCCCGTGTAAGACTCGCTCCTCTCCCAAGAACGGCAGGTACACCAAATTGTTGCCAAGATCGGCCCGAATTCGCACGCGAATCTCCGACGCCGGTGTGGGCACAGCGACTCTGTGTGGGACAAGTCCGCCAAAGTTGGCTAGGAAGATGTGCGGGTTTCCCTGAACAATGCCGAAGTGGGCCGCGACTGTTGGCGGCGCATAGAGTTCGATCTCAGTCTTGCCCCGCAGCACGTCTAGGAGTTCTGCTGGCGGTCTTCGCGAGCTAGTTGAAAAGTCTTTCTTGAGAGCTGCGAAATAAGCTTTTCCGGGGTCGGGATCCAACAGTAAGGTGTTTGTCGAACCAGGCACTCCACTCGCGTTGATCTCCGTGAAAATCAGCCTCGTGCCATTCGCCTGAAGAGCCTGGAGCGATTGTTTTTCCGACTCGCTAAGAACGCTCACGCTCGGCAAGACAAGCGACTCGCCGTGAAAATTGGGCAGAGTTCGGGGCGTCACAACCTGGAAATCGCGGTGGGCATGCAGCAGAGCGAGCACCGTACCACGATAGGAGGACAAGAAGTCCTTGCCATGGTAGTCGCGACTCTTTGGTGAGAAATAGACTCCAACAGGATGAAGGGGAGATCGAGGCGAAAAGAAAATCTTCTGCTTGCGACCGATCCACTCAAAGATCTGCTTGCGGGTAGCCATATCATTAGAACCCGCCATCTCGTGCCCCGGAGCGTCCCAAAAATTCGCGCCTGTCATAATGACGGACATAGCGAGATTCTTCATCGCGTCCGGCGGATTGACGCCTTTGTCCCCGTCCCAGGAATAGTTGAGAATCCAGGTTGCCTTTTCCTGAGCAAAGGCGCGAAAGGTTATCATCCCCACCTGATAAAGGAACCAGTCGAGTTGAGTGCGAGCGGAAGCCAGGGATTCGCCGTCCTCGAAGTCGTACTCGTGGGCGATGGCGTCCACGGCCGGGTACAAGCTATAGACGTCAGCTCCGAGACGGACTGCTGGGTCTTCAATTCCTGGATAAATCTCGGCGATTGTCTTGATTTGCGGATTGACGGCTCTTGCGTTTTGACTGATATCGCCTAGAAATTCTCTGATTGTTTCGATTCGAAAATCAATCCATGCGCGAAAGCCAGCATCCTCAAAATTCCCCAGCTTGACATCTTTCCTGGCGTCAAGGCTGCTTTTAGCGCGGAAGGCAGCAACCGTGAAGTCATCAAAACTCGCCCAACTATTCTCCCATCCGTCGAAGTGGGTCATCCAGTACGGAACGTCCACGTACAGCCCGTCGATACCGGTTGCCGCAACCTGCCGGACTCGCTCCATATAGGTCTTGCGCCAGTCCGGTGCATACGGGCTGATCCATACGTCTTCATCCCCTGGCTCGATCCAGAAGGCTGCACCAGAATGGAACACCGCAGGTTCGCCCGTAACCTTCCGCTGCACCCACTCCGGATGATCTTTCATCACAGTGTGAGCGGCCTTGTCGGCATTTGGGGTAATACACTCCGTTCCGGCCATGTAGATGAAAGCTTTGTTGCCAACCTTGTGAGCGGCTTCGGCAAGCGCAAGGATGGAACTCAAGCTCTTTCGCGGATCCAAGAAGTTCGGATAGCGGCCGACAACGAAGACGTCGGCCTCCATGCCATACACATGAGACAACTGGGCCTCGCGAACGATGGCGTCGGCGTTGTCGTCCTCGAGGCCATAGCCTCCGATCCGAACAAAGTTCGTCCAGTGCTCGATCTCCTCTTGAGTTTTCGAAACCGAGGGAGCGCTCAGCAGCAGAAGCACTAGAGTCATGTGGGGTAATCGGGGTTTCATCGTTCAGTCTATTCGTTCATCGTTGCTTGGCTACGCTGCAGCCCCTTCAGACACAGTCGTGGGTTATAAGCGGATCATTCAGCGGCAATATCGCATCGAGGATTTCCTTTCGAGTCATGTTGTTACTGTACTCTTGGCAATTTGTCGACCGAAACATTCACGTCAACTGACGTTAAGGGCGATAGCGCTCAGAACGCTTCAATGAGTGAGAAGGCGATATTACGCCAACAACGAGAGCTGTGCTCAAACCTCGGCAGGTGCAAAAAGAAAAGTGCGGAGTCCATCCACTCCGCACCTGGTTTATCGGCTTGTGGGCTAAGGCGCGACTACGCTGCTTTTGCTACTTTGCGTAGTGATCTGAAGCCCGCGCGAACTTCTTCTGAAAAGAGTTGCGGCTGCTCCCAGGCTGCAAAGTGCCCGCCTTTGTCCAGCTTGTTGTAATGAATGAGTTTTGGATACGCCTGCTCCGCCCAGTTCCGCGGGGTTTGATAGAGCTCGTCAGGAAATGCGCTCACAGCAGCCGGGACGGAAACGCCTTTGACACTGAAAAAGCCGAACTTGTTCTCCCAGTAGAGACGGGCCCCGGAAATCGCCGTGTTTGTCAACCAGGTAAGCGTGATGTTGTCGAGGACATCGTCCCGGGTGAGGCCGGCAGCTTCTCCGGAAAAGACGCGTGAGATCAGCGCGTAGCTCCACGCATCGTGGTCCAGAAAATAGGCGGCCAGGCCGACGGGGGAGTCCGCAATTCCGTACAACGTCTGCGGGCGCAACCCCATCTGGTAGCCGTAGGCGATGCCTTTGCTGTAGACGAATTTCAGCCGCTCGTACGCTAGTGTCTCGTCGGCGGAAAGACCTGATGGCGTCGGAGCGCCGGACTGGGCCGCCTTGTCAATATCGGGTGGGATGACGCCAGGCATGTTGGAGTGAATGCCGAGCAATTCCGGAGGCGCCTGTGTAGCCATCACATCAGTGATAACCGCGCCCCAATCGCCGCCTTGCGCCACAAATTTCGTGTATCCGAGACGTTTCATCAGCACGACCCAGGCGCGCGCGATGCGGTCGGGGCCCCAGCCGGTGGTTGTAGGCTTGCCTGAAAAGCCGTAGCCCGGCAACGACGGAATCACCACGTGGAAAGCATCCGATGCGCTCGCGCCATGTGCCGTGGGATTGGTGAGGGGATCGACGATCTTGAGCTGCTCGACGACAGAGCCGGGCCACCCATGCGTGACGATGAGCGGCAATGCATTTTCATGTTTCGAACGAACGTGAATGAAATGGATGTCCAGCCCATCGATCTCAGTGATGAACTGCGGTAGGGCATTCAGTCTCGCCTCGACCTTGCGCCAATCGTACTCTGTCGCCCAATGGTGCGCGAGTGCCTGAATCGTCGCCAACTGCACGCCCTGCGTGCCATCCGTGACCGTTTCCCGCTCCGGCCACTTTGTCGCGTTGATGCGCCCGCGCAATTCTGCAAGCTCCGCTTCCGGGAAACTCACATGAAAAGGACGAATCGCGTTCATGTCAGATGCCTGCTTGCTGCCCCGTTGTGTAGCACTGGTTTGGGTCATGGTGTCCTCCTTTTCGAGTAGTTTTGGATTTTTTGTGCGCTATAAACAAACGTGCGCGATTGTCCTGATAGCGACGCGATTCTTTACCGACTGGATTCGTTCGGCCCAGGCTCGAATAGCCGTTAGAGAGATTTGTTCACGTCGGTTTGCTACCAGACGAGGTAACGGTTGGAAACTGCTCCTTGCACAGCGAACGGTCAAATTGTGCTCTCGTAGCCTTGTATGAGTCAAGAAGAAATCCGGGAGAACCGAGGTGAGTTCTTCAACTGTTGTAATCAGGCGTGGGTGTTGAAAAAGTCACGTCGATTAGCAGGATGAGATTCCGCAGAAGCATGTTAGAAGAAAGCATCCGCCCATGCTCTGTTTGATTCCGATCGTCG
>WNGE01003331.1_pt1 | contig 19001 bp, 20 predicted proteins | sample 5400651 | NCBI WGS metagenome assembly WNGE01 (sample SAMN13153370, study PRJNA577476) | soil metagenome | isolation source: 60 cm soil or saprolite under grassland replicate 2 | place: USA:California | collected 2016-06-15
GCAACGCCAAGATTATCGCTGCTTCAGGGCTCACTGCCGGTCGCGAAGCGAAGGACGGCGCGCTGGAGGGAATAAGCGCATTTCTTAGCAAGCCCTATACAGCCGAGAAACTCCTCAAAGTCCTGGCGAAGGTCTTGAAAGATTAACGGGTCATTCTCCGCCACGCCCCTGAAGGACCGCGATGTTCATCCGGCTCTAGAGCTACTCCTGCGAGCAGCAGCCCATCTTCAAGCCAGAAGTCTGATTCCACTTCCCCATCTGGTCCCATCACTTCCAGCCTTGCCGGCCGCATCTTGTTGCGCTTGCTGAAGTCTTCCAGATCCGCTTGCCAGTGTGAAGGTTTGATGTTCTTTCGCATATTATTTCTCCGTGATACCACCCTCGACATTCAAGTGTCGGTGCTTTGCTGAATCACTTTAAGAAGATTTGCATCACCCTGGAATATCGCTCCTCCTCGCGCTCTTCGTAAATGATCACCTCAGTTCCAACAGGTGTGATAGCGCTGAATTCTTTGGCAGCAAACAGTAGAACAGTGGTTTCGTTTAGCATTTTTCAGATCCTCTCCGTAGCGATGCACCTTAACTAGGCAACCTGCTGACGAAGGTGTTGTCTAGCGTGATTCAGTAAGTAACAAACCTCTTCATCAGTCGTTTGCGAAAAATCTCTGTACCAGAGACCGACCCCTTCAAACGGCTCCGGACTCATGACGCAAACACAGGTTGAATCCACGTCGGCTGTGAAAGACTCGTACGCGTCGCGCGCAGCCACTGGCACCGCGGCGACAATTTTGGCAGGTCCGAGACGCTTAAGAGCGCTCACAGCAGCACGCATTGTCGAACCGGTTGCCAACCCATCGTCGACAACAATGACCGTGCATCCGCGCACGCTGAGCGGCTTGGCAGCCCCGCGGTAAAGCCACTCGCGCCGCTCGAGTTCACGCTGTTCACGTGCAGCAACTCGATCAATCAGGTAATCAGAGATACCCATGTAGTCCACCAGGTCTTCATTCAAGACGAGCAGGTTACCTGTGGCGATGGCGCCCATTGCCAGTTCCTCGTGTCCGGGCACGCCGAGCTTCCGCACCAAAAACACATCCAGCGGAGCATTGAGCGCGCGGGCGACTTCATAACCGACTGGCACACCGCCTCGCGGCAGAGCGAGCACAACTACATCGGGACGGTTGGCATATGCATCGAGCTTCTTCGCCAGTAAGCGTCCCGCTTCAATTCTGTTTGCAAATTGCATTATTACCTCCCTGTTATCAACGCAAGTGCTTTAGAAACCAGCGTTCCGCAGTAGTTGTTCAATCTCCTCATGGTGCGCGACAAAAAAGGCGCCATCCAGATAGACAAATCCGCGCGGCTCGCCGGTGCGCTGCTGTGCGCAAGCGGGGCACACTGTCATCTGCGGAGGCCGCCAGTGTTTGTGCCCTGCATTTCCGGAGCTAAATTGGCGGCGGTCCAATGTCGGTTGGAATACACTGCTCCACAATTTTCACAAACTGCGGGCTCGCTCATGGCGCGCGAAGCGCGATGGCGGCCGGCGTCGTGATCGACTCGTTTGGTAAATGTCGCGTTTGTATATGGCTTCTTGCTACGCATGGCTCAGGCGAGATCGCACTTAAGTTTTTCCTCACCGGGATAGTAGGCAACGCATGTGCCCACGAATTGAGTTCCGCAAACAGGTGAAGATGCGGTGGAAAGGTGGCTTTTGGACAGCAGAGTTGGTTGCTCGATCGTAGCTAACCAACAAGTCGCGAGCTTTCACACAAGGACTGCGTAAGTTTTCTCACGGTGATGCAACTAACACTGCGAACATCGCAGTATTTAAGGGAAATTCTCTATGATAGGCGGAACGCTTATTGCCAGTTGTTTCCTTGACTAGCAGGCGAGTAGAGCGGGAGATTCCTTACCATGTTTATCCATGAGATGACGGAGTTTGAATGTCACCAGGCTTTACAGCAGGCGACAGTTGGCAGGCTGGCATGCGCACGGGACAATCAGCCCTATGTCATTCCGATCTATTTCGCTTTTGATGGACAGCACGTCTACGCTTTCACCACCCTCGGTCAAAAGATTGAGTGGATGCGCTCCAATCCCCAGGTCTGCCTCGAAATTGACGAGCGAACCGCGCACGATCAGTGGACGAGCGTTATTGTTTTTGGACAATATGAGGAGCTAACGGATCTGCCTCAACATAAAGCGGCAAGATTAAAGGCTCACGAACTGCTGCGGCGGAAGCATGCTATGTGGTGGGAGCCTGCCTATTTGGGCGCCGCGCATCGCGATATCCCGCACTCTGTTACACCCATTTTCTACCGCATAAAGATAGAGAGAATGACTGGCCATCGAGCCACGCCCGACCAGACTGAATTAGCAGTGACGGACTGAGAGGAAACGAAGGCAAGGGATGGCCGGTGGGCTGAGATCCTGCGACACATGCGCGTGAAGAATTAAGCCTTCTATAACTTCTGCCGTTAACTTATTTCTTGTGTTCCTTGGCTTTGTACTTCCGCACGATTTCGACGGAACACTTCGCATGGTGAACCACGGCACTCGATACCGAGCCCAGCAGCAGTCGATTCCAGGCACTCAACCCCCGTGAACCCATGACAACGAGATCGGCTCCCCAACGTTCAGCCTCTTCTACAATTACTTGTCTGGGTGGGCCTTGGATAATCTCGCTGCTAATCTTCAAGGTCTTGTCTTCGATTGTCTTCAGCTTCAGCAGCGCGCTATCGATGAAGGCCTTTGCGGCTTCACGAACCGATTTCTCCACAATCTCGAAATACTCCGGCGATGCCGCCCAGGGCTCTATGCCAACCATTATGGGTGTTTCAGCGGCCGTAATAACTTTGATTTCACTTTGTGGCGGCCACGGCCGGTGCACGACTTCATCAACTGCAGCGTCGCTGTAAGCCGAGCCGTCAACTGCTAATAAGATTTTCATTGGACACTCCTTTCGCTACCCGCTTGACTGTCGAAACGTAGTCACAGTTCTAATCGGCGGAGATCCACTACGCTACTGTTTAGCCTTCCAGACTGCATGAAGCATGCCAGCCATTTCTCGGTACTTTTACGGGCTTCTTCAGAGCGTCCGGGGTTGTCAAACTGCGTATTTTCACACAGCCGTGCGAGTTTTTGATAGCGGGACGCGGCCCAAGTCGGCCGCTGAATTGAATCTTATTGGCTGCTGGAATGGTCCAGCGAGGACGTCGAAGGGCATAGGTGTTGCTCTTTGAATGTGCAGTCGGGGATATGGCAGTTAAGACGCGGTTAGTCATTTCTCCTGCGCATTGTTAGGTAAGTTTCAAGCTTTAGAAGTGAACTACAAAAGAGGAAGAGTGGCACTGAGTGCATTTGACGACGAGTCGAGACCGCCAGAGGATGCTGATTTAGCGAGGGCACTGAAGAGTTCGTTTGCCTTTTGGAAAGATCTCAAAAAACGGATCGCCTCGCGATTCACGCCTCTGTCTTTCGAATGGGGGTTCACCAGCAAAACAACTGGTTGGGGAATGCGGCTCAAGCACAAGGAGCGAATAATTCTCTACATGACTCCCTGCGAGGGCTACTTCCTGGCCTCCTTTGCCCTGGGCGAGAAGGCCATAAAGGCGGCCTATGACAGCGACTTGCCCACTTCGATTCTGAAGGTCATCGAGGGCGCGAAAAAGTATGCCGAAGGCACAGGGGTTCGACTCGAAGTAAGAACTGCCAAAGACGTGCGCAACGTGGAAACGCTTGCACTAATCAAGATGTCGACCTAACTCCCACTGCAACAAGATTATTATCAAGAGCGTTTGGGTTTCGAGTTGCGGTTAACTTACTTTGGGTCGACTACTGGGGAGATTTCCACACAAAAACGTGCCGTTTTCCCTGTCTCCGAATATTTTCCAGTCAAAACTCTTGTATTCCTTACGGCACGAGCGTTGCCGTTGGGGACACGGTGAAGGACTGGAATCTGAAAATGATGAATATCCAACGAGTTCTCTGTCCCACCGACTTGTCCTCGGAATCAGACGAGGCATTGCGCTATGCAGTGGCGCTGGCGTCCGCGTACGACGCAAAGCTCTTTCTTCTTTACTGCAAAGAAGTCAAATCTGATCGCAACGAAAACGGGCGTAAGGCGACGGGCATTGAGGCGGCCCCGCTGTTCACAGAATCAATCGCTCCGCATCTTGGCTTGAAGAATTTCTCCGAGCTGAATTGGGAAGGTCTGGTCGCCCAGAACGTAGCGGACGTTGGAAAATCCATCGTACAGGAGGCGGCGAAGCATAGAGTGGACTTGATCGTCATGCGTTCCCGAAGGCGTCCGAAGTCCGCACTATTGCTTGGATCGTCTGCTGAAACTGTATGTCGTACTGCCTCCTGTCCTGTGCTTGTCACACACCCGCGAGAACGCGAGTGGGTCGGGTTCTCAACTGGCGAGATTGATCTTCAACGGATCCTTGTGGCGTACGATTTTTCTTCCGACGCAGAGGTGGCATTGAACTACGGTCTCTCGCTTGCCCAGGAATACCAGGCCGAATTGCACCTGCTACACGTGCTCACCAAAGCTGGACAAGAAGAAGAACCGGAACTTGCCTGGATTCAGAGAACGGAGAGCGCCTACACCAATGCAGCCAGCAAACTACAGCGCGCGATTGCCAACGAAGCCTTCCTATGGTGCCAGATTCTCACTGAGGTGCGCTGGGGCAAGGCCTACCAGGAAGTGCTTGCCTACGCGAAGGAACACGAAATCGATTTGATCTGCCTGGGCGCCAGCGGCAGCGACTTCAGCCTGGGTACGCTCTTTGGTTCAAATGTCGATCGAATTCTGCGGCAGGCGCCATGCCCCGTGCTCATAGCACGTCCAATCAAGCAGTCTGAGCCAGCTGCTTTGATGCTGTTGGAAAAACAGGCTGCTAATCAGCTGTAAGCAAGGAGAAAGCTCATGACCACATTAAGATCCTACATCGATCCAGATCAACAGATGGCGACCGGCCCGACTTCGTTCATGACTGAACGGAACGAGCATGAAGTTCGTTGTGGCATGTGTGCCAGGACTGTCTTTGTGGATGAAGAGACTTATCGTTTCGCCAGCGATGCCATAAAATCCGGGTTTGACAATCCGTTTCGCTGCGAGGTCTGCGCAGAGGAGTACGACGATCTTGCCTACGAAGGCTGACTCCTTTAACTAAGCGAGAAGGGTCAGAATTGGCCAAGGCGGTCATTAATAGTCAGCCCTACGAGTTCGAGGAAGGTGTCTCCATTCTGGAGGCGTCTGGCGCTATCGGCATCAATATTCCCACCCTTTGTCACGACGAGCGACTAAAGCCGATCGGCAGTTGTCGCATGTGCCTCGTACAAGTTGAAGGAAAGCCACGTCCTGTTACGGCCTGCAACACTCCCCTCGCCGATGGCATGGTGATCTCGACCCATACTCCAGCGCTCGAAAACGAGCGACGCACATTACTGCGGATGCTGGCCCAGGATCATCCCGGAGAAGGACTGCGGCAAGCTCCTGAGAAACCGTTTTATAATTATGCGCTGCAATATGGTTTGACCGAAAGCGACTTCAACGGTTCGCACGAAACGCGTCTGCTCGACGACTCCCACCCTTACATTCACGTAGATATGTCGCAGTGCATTGTGTGTTATCGCTGTGTGCGCATCTGCGACGAAGTTCAGGGTCAGTTTGTTTGGCAGGTGTTGAATCGAGGACACGACACGAAAATTGTCCCAGACTCGGGCACCACGCTACGAGAAAGTTCCTGCGTTAGTTGCGGAGCCTGCGAGGATACCTGCCCTAGTGGCGCTCTGGAAGACAAGTCCGTGCTCGCGCGTGGGCAGCCGACAAACTGGATTAGAACCACGTGTCCCTATTGCGGCACGGGTTGCGAGATGATCGTTGGCACAAAAGAGAGCCAGATCGTATCGATAAAGCCCTTCCTTGAGGCTCCTGTAAGTCGCGGGCATTTATGCGTGAAAGGGCGCTATGCTTTTGACTTTGTCTCCGCGGCTGATCGAATTACCGAGCCGATGATTCGTAACGGCGACAGCTGGGAGCAAGTAACCTGGGACGCAGCCATCTCCTTCACTGCCAATTCCCTGCAACGCATCACCGAGCAGAATGGACCCGATAGTATTGCGGTTCTTGGCTCGGCACGCGGAACGAACGAAGAGAGCTATCTCGCGCAGAAATTTGCCCGCGTGGTGATCGGCACGAACAACGTCGATTGCTGCGCCCGGGTCTGCCATACCCCAACGGCCGCGGCGATGAAACTCATGCTGGGAACAGCCGCGGCGACGAATTCTTACAACGACATCGAGAAGGCCCAAACGATTCTCGTATGCGGGGCGAATGCGACCGAGAACCATCCCATAGTCGGCGCCAGGATCAAGCAGGCAGCTTTGAATGGCGCATATTTGATCGTCATCGACCCGCGAAAGATCGAGCTGGCCCAATACGCGAAAATTCACTTGCAGCCACGACCGGGTACGAACATTCCGCTGCTGAATGCACTGGCTTACACGATTGTAGAAGAGCGATTGTTCGACCAGCAATTTGCGACTGAACGTGTGGCTGAGTGGGATGCGTTCTGCGACTTCATTAAGGAATTTCCGCCTGAACACGTTGAAGCCACCTGTGGGATGAAAGCCGATCTTATCCGCCAGGCGGCCCGACTCTATGCCAGCAGTAAACCTTCGATGTGTTTCCATGGTTTGGGCGTTACGGAACACACACAGGGTACTGAAGGCGTGATGTGCCTCGTGAATCTTGCGCTGCTCACCGGCAACATCGGCAAACCGGGCACAGGCATCAATCCGCTGCGCGGTCAGAACAATGTTCAGGGCGCAGCGCATATGGGCTGCGACCCGGGCATTCTCACCGGCAGTATTTCTTTAAATGACGCGCGGCCATTGTTCGAGAGCGTTTGGCGCATGTCACTTCCGAAGGAGCATGGTCTGAACATGCTCGAAATGATGGAGCCGCCGAAGCAGACAAACTGAAAGCACTGTGGGCCATTGGTTACGACATTGCCCTGACCAATGCTAATACAACTGGAACTGAGCGTGCATTGCGTTCTCTTGATTTAGTTATCGTCCAGGACCTCTTTCTCAACGAAACCGCGCGGCAGTTTGGCTCTGTCTTCCTGCCTGCGGCTTCGTCGTTTGAGAGAGACGGTACATTTATGAATGCCGAACGCCGCATTCAGCGCATTCGCAAGGCGATCGAGCCTGTCGGTCAATCGAAGCCTGATTGGGAGATCATTTGCGCGCTCGCAAAAGCGATGGGTAAATCGCAGCTCTTTAACTACAACTCCGCTGAAGAAATCTGGGACGAAATCCGTACCGTCTGGCCAGCCGGCAGTGGGATCAGTTATGTGCGGCTGGACGATGGTGGTCTGCAATGGCCTTGTCCGGGCGAAGACCACCCCGGAACGGAGGTGATGCACGCGGAAAGTTTCCCCATTGGCAAAACGGCGGCGCTGCGCCGCATTCCCTATCGGGCAACCAAGGAAGTCACGAGCGAAGAATTTCCTTTTCTGTTGATTACCGGAAGGACTCTCTACTAATTCAATGCCGGCACGATGACGATGCGAACAGCCAATGCCGAGCTCAGGGCTACAGACCTGCTCGACATTTCTTCGGACGATGCAGATCGACTACAACTTTACAATGGAGAGCATGTGAGAGTTCATAGTCGTTATGGCGAGGCGGCTCTCCCGATTCGAATTACGTCATCAGCAAAGCCGGGAGAGTTGTTCGCAACATTTCACACCGCAGAAGTGTTCCTCAATCGCGTAACAAGCCCTCATCGCGATCGGTACGTGAAGAGCCCGGAATACAAGGTCACTGCAGTGCAAATCGAAAAGGAATAAGTGTTTGCCTGTCCGGAGTTGAGGTTCAGTCATAACACATTGGTCTCCACAACTGACCCGTCTCTGCTTTGAGCTACGGTTCTAAAATTGCTTTCAACAGACATCATTGTAACGGCAACAGGCGTACCCAAAAATTAAATGCGAATTCCCGTGCAAAAAAACATTAGGACACTCTAATTGAGCGAACTCTTTGCGCAGGTTTGCTCAGTTGTATGCGGATGTTTTCGCAGAATTCAATGGGGTCTGAGAGACTTTTTCAGCAATGGAGCCAATTCCAAAAGAGTTTCGAAACCGGGTTAACAAGTCCGGAGGCAAGTCACCGCCTGACGGAATCTGGCCCAAATGATCCAATATCGAGAACACGACAGCCATTTCCCAGCTTCTCTCTTCTTTTCTTAACCCACTAATTATGAAAACACTAATGGCGACTGACGGATCACACGAGGCGACAACCGCGCTACGCACCGCGACTCGCCTTTTGCGCACCAGGGACAACGAAGTTCACGTGCTCTGCGTCGCGCCGGAGTTTTATGAATCAGGAAGACAGAAAAACGAGAAGCGCGTTCGCGATGAGTATAAGAAACGCATTGCACGAGAGACGGAGACGATTCTCGAGCGTGCCCGCAAGACTCTGCTAGCAGAGGGAGTCAGTGCGGAGACCCGCGCCGAGACTGGTTCGCCAGGCAAAGTAATAGTGCGTCTCGCTGACGATTACAACGTCACTGTCCTTGGAGCAACAAGCCAATATGACACAACACGGCCGGGCATCGGCTCTGTTGCGAGTAGAGTAGTCGAACATGCCCCGGGGATCGTGCTTGTCTGCAGGGAACTAGGCGGAGGGAGCAGCCTGCGAATCTTGCTTTGTGTTGACAGTTCACGGGCGTCCCGGCAAGCCCTCAGTGCGTTGACCACCTACCTCAACACTGAGTCGGCCGAAATCACGCTCATGCATGTGGTCGAAAGCCCTTGGGTAAATCTCGGCCTCGAGCGGGATTGGTTCGACCAGGGCGGAGAGACGAGAGAGCAAAGGAGCTCAGAGATTCAGTTGGAAGAAGAGTTGCAGAGCGAAGCCAACGAAATAATCGAGGATGCAGCGGAACAACTCACGCGACATGGCCTCGATGTAACGACAGTTATTGCCGAAGGGAATCCCGCGACTGAGATTCTGGGACAGGCGGAACAGGATGAATATGACCTCATTGTCCTGGGGGCCTCGGGTGCTACCGACCTGAAGCACAGAATGCTCGGAAGCGTTTCAGCCAAGGTGACCGGGCAAGTGCCTTGTTCGGTGGCAGTTGTCAAGTAGTCGAATATGCGCAGATGTGGTCAACCTGATCGCATGGTCTGCAATTCGGCGCGGGTTTGGAGCAGTCGCAGCACGTCCCCTCGTGAGATGATGCCCGCAACACTATCCTTGATCACTACCGGCAACTGGTTCACATCTTCGCGTCCCATCACCTCCAACGCCTTTGTGACAAGCGTCTGCGGGTCGACCGTATGCAGCTTTTCAAGCGGCAGCATCACTGCATCAACAGTCGTGTACGGCCATCTCGTCCGCTCGACGCCCTTCAATTCATGCGGCGTGATGATTCCACTGATGCGGCCTTCCTCCTCTACGACGAAGCAGCGACGACCGGTACGCAGCAGATGCTCGTCCACAAAGGTCTGAAGGTTGTCGCGCGAGTCGATCACTGGGTAATTGGGCGTCATTACGTCGCGGACGCGCACGCCGCGCAAGCTTTCGCTCGTCTCCAAGAGGGCACGACTGGCGCGCGCCGCGTCGAGCAGAAACCAGCCAATGAAGACGAGCCACAAGCCGCCGAACCCTGCACCGCCGAAGAAGCGAAGGATACCGACAATAATCAATCCGAAGCCGACAGCCGAACCAGCGAGCGTGGCTATGCGCGTCGCCCGCACTGGGTCTCCCGTGACCCACCACACGATCGCGCGCAGCACGCGCCCACCATCCAGAGGGAAGCCCGGAATCATATTGAAGATGGCGAGAACGATGTTGATGACGCCGAGCCACATCAGCATGGCTCTGAGCGGGGTCGCAGGCGCTACTGCCGGCGTCCAACCCAGAGCCATCATGAGAGCCAGGCAAGCGAAGCCGATGACGGCGCTCGCAATGGGACCGACGATGCCCATCCAGAACTCGGTCTTAGCGTCCTCAGCCTCCCTTTCGATCTGCGCCACACCGCCGAGCGCAAACAATGTGATCGCTTTTACCGGCAGACCGTTCGCCTTCGCTACTGCCGCGTGCGAAAGTTCGTGTGCAACGATTGATGCGAAAAACAACAAGGCCGTAGCAATCGCCGTCGCCCAGGTAACACCTGCGCCCCATTGCGGATTAGTGGCTCGGAACTGCCCTGTGAGCGAGAGAGTGACCAGCAGAGCAATGATCAACCAACTGTAATGAAGTCCAACTTCAATCCCGAAGATGCGACCGAGCTTGATGTTTGCTTGCATAACGCGCTCTTCCCTAAGACAACTAGCGATCACTTCCCGCGGCGCATTTCATCGAGCATCTCCTGAATTCGTTGTTGCACCACCGTCGTCACTTTTTCGTAAGCGACTTCTTCACCTGTGTCATTTGAAGCTACCTTGCGAGCGTCAATCGGTTCACCGAAATTTATCGTTACCTTTGCCAGGCGGAAGCGCCGCGACTTGCGCGGCCAGATGCGATAAGTTCCATCCAACGCCACTGGCAAGATTGGCAGTTTCAATTCCGTCGCCAGAATTGCGGCCCCTTTCTTGAACTCGTGCAGTTGCCCATCAAAGGAGCGTTGACCCTCGGCGTAGATATTGAGAATCTTCCTGGCACGCAGTCCCGCGGCGCCGGCGCGCATTGCGCGTAGTAGTTGCACATCCGGGTCGATTGGTACAACGTTAATCAGACGTGCGAGTTGGGCCATGACAGTGTTGGTGAAGTACATACTCGCACCAACGTGAAAAGTGTTTTGGAGCACCCGCCGCGGATACGTCGAGCATACCAGGAAAGGATCAATATAGCTCTGATGGTTCGGACAGATTAGATATGGTGCTTCGAGTTGCGTCAGAACCTCCTTGCCCTTAACTTCCATCCGAAACAGAAGCCGCGCTGCAATATAAGTGAGCCGCAGCACAACATACGCAAACAGCACCACCGCCGGTTTGCGAATTTGGAGTTGCTCCACTTCCGGCAATTCCTCAGGTGTTTCCGTCAACACATCCCGCCAGTGAAATTCCGCGCTCGCCGGTGCCAATGGTTGTGGCCCACCGCTGATCTTTGCGTTTGCTAACCGAACCAGCTCACCCACTGTCTGAAGCGTTGACAGTTCTTCCGGCTTTAGTTCGATGTGTAGTCGTTGCTCGATGCTTGCAAAGCATTCGGCGCGCGCCAGCGAGTCAAGTCCCAGATCGATTTCAAAGTTAAGCTGCGGTTGAATTAGCTTGATATCGCGAACGTGTTGCTTTAAAGCCCCGATGGTCGCCCGTCCTGCCAGAGAATCCATCAAGGCCAACTCTGCTTCGCTGAGAAGGATGGCTTTCGACTCCAGCCCTTTCCCTTTTCGCTCCACCTGCGCCTCCAGTTGGTTTCTAAGTTCGAACCGCCGTACTTTGCGTGTTGTCGTGCGCGGTAACGGCTCAGCGCGAAGGACGAAATCATGGACACGTTGATACTCCGGCAATTCCCGTCCGAGATTTTCCAGTTCCCAGACAAGCCACTCGCGTACATTAGCGATGTGCTGCGCCTTGAGGTGTTCGAAATTCGGCACCACGACCGCGCATAGCTTTTCTGCTCTTTTGAACTGACTTGCTTCGTCCTTGACGCCGAGCACACAGACCTCGCTAACAAACGGGGAGTGTTCGTAATGTGCCTCAACATCTTCAGGGAAGACATTCTTGCCAGACGGCAACTTGATCACATCTTTCTTACGGCCGACGATGTAGAGGTGCCCCTGTTTGTCAAAGCGCCCGAGGTCGCCAGAGCGAAAAAATCCCTCGGCTGTAAAGGCTTCGCGGTTAGCTTCCGGATTCTGGTAGTAGCCTGACATCACCACCGGCCCGCGAATCAAGACTTCGCCGGTTCCATCTCCGTTGGGTTGATCAATCCTGACTTCGACACTATTCAGCGGGGTGCCTACCGAACCGATCTTGTTATCCTCGAAGCGCGTGACTGTCGCCGCTCCGCTGGTCTCGGTCAGGCCATAGCCCTGCAAGATCGTGAAACCCAAGCGATGAAAATCCATGGCGACGTTCTCGTCGAAGCTGGCCCCGGCGGAAACCGCAAGCCTTAGTTTCCCGCCAAAAGATCGGTGAACTGGCTTGAAGAAAAACCGACCGGCGTTCAGCCCAAGCCAATCACGCAACAAGCCATTGAGGGCCAGCATGACTCGAAACAGAATCCTCGCTGACGCAGGTCGCCCTCGTAGCGCGTCAAATATCTTTTTGTGAAACAAATACCACAGGCGCGGCACTCCGATTAACGCCGTCGCACCGCTCTCCTTTAATCCTTGTTCAATCCCGGCGCTGCTCAATTCGGTGAGATAGACGACACGGGCGCCTATGATCGTGGCAAGCCATAGATTTACGATCTGTGAGTAGACATGAAATAGCGGCAGCAGGCTGAGGACCACCTCCTGATCGCTAATACGCAACACCTCCTGGACCTTATCGCTCTCCGCATAGATGTTTCCGTGGGTGAGCGGCACAGCCTTTGGGGATCCGGTTGTGCCTGAGGTGTATATCAAAACCGCCAGGTCTTCTGCTTTAGCAGAAGGCGGCGCTTCATGGAATTCTTCCGGAGTCGGCGTCGCGGCCCAGTCTTCAAAACGAGCGAGGCCATCCGCCTGTGTGAGCCAACGCAGGGCGACCGCAGGGATGTTGCTGCCTATCTGCTCGCAGGCAGCGCGAAACTTGTCTAATGAAGCAGGTGAGACAAATGCGAGCTTCGCTTCAGAGCCTTTAAGAAACGTCGCGAGCGCCTGCGTTGTCGCCGCCGGATCCAGCGGTGTAACTACAGCACCGCGATAAATGATTCCAAGGTAGGCAATGGACCAATTGGGATGGTTCTCGCCGATAAGTGCCACCCGGTCGCCGAAAGCAATTTTCTCCTGAGTGAGGCGATACGCAATGCTGCGTACCTGGGCCATCATCGAGCCGAATGTTATGGTCTCTGCGCCTTCAGGCTCAATGACCATCATCGCTACTTTGTCAGGGCGAATGCTGGCTGCCGCTACGACTCGCTGACAGAACGTCTCTTGTTGTGCATGTGCATCCACGGATCTATCCAGCAGCGCTAAGAGATACATCGGGCCGATCCCGGGGCAGCGAACTGCACCCCTGATTTTGATGGTTTGTGTTCCCTATCATACATTAGACAACTGACGGCCCGCTTCATGTCAGGGCACTTTGAGACCACCCACTCGCTAGGGCGTCATGGGGCCGATGAAGTACCGCCGCATCATCTCGTTGTCCTCATGCTCGACGATGTGACAATGCCAGACATACAGCCCGGCAAGGTCGAACATGACCTTGACCCGGGTGATTTCCTCCGGATAGGCGATGACGGTGTCCTTGAAGCCGGTCTCCCAACTCTCTGGGGCTCTCGCAACTCCTTCGAACGGCTGGCGATTCACAACCTGAAACTGCACCTCGTGGATATGGATGGGGTGGGCGTCCTCAGTGAAGTTGTAAATCTCCCACACTTCGGTAGCGCCCAGGGCTGGGTTCTCCGTGATTGGATCGTCCCACGTCCGATGCACTGTTTCGCCTTCATGGTCCAGCGTACCCAGCAAAGCGGCTCTAGGCCCGACATCGGGTAGCACTGCTGAACCCTCCTCGTTCAGCGACACTTGCCGCGTGTTGCTTGCATCGCCGAGCCCCACAAGCGCGGGTAGTCCCAGGAGATTGGGTGGCGTGCTGGTATCCGCTGCGGTCAGCGGCACGACCCTGAACTGCATCACCTGGCCGGTCGTATCCGGATCAGCACTTAAGAAATCTATACCCGGCAGGCCACCACCGAACGGCTCGTCAGGACCGATGTTCCGCAGGATGATCTCCGTTCCGGGCGCGAGACCTGAAAAGTCTACGATGACGTCGGCTCGTTCTGCCGGCGACATGAGGAGTTGCGTGAGCTCGACCGGGGCCGGCAGGAAGCCACCATCGGTCCCGACTTGCCAGAAGCTCAGATTCGGGTCGCTGAATTTAAGGATTATGAAACGCGAGTTGCACCCATTCAGCAGGCGGAAACGATAGCGGCGCGGCTCGACTTCGAGGAATGGCCAGGTGCGGCCGTTGACCACCATCACCTTGCCGAAGAATTCAGGGTTCCAAATTGGCGAGATATCGCTGTCGGGAATATACGGTCCTTTGAAGCGATCAAAAAACCTACGGCTGTCGGGGTAGAAGAGCGAGCCGTCTTTGTTGAAGGAGCGGTCCTGGATCGCGATGGGGATCTCGTGGTACTTCAGGCCCGGCGGGTCGCCCAACGCCGGCGCGGGTCCCGGTAGCGTGCCGCTGACCGCATCGTCTGGACCACCGCGCAGCAGGTAAAAGCCTGCCGGCCCGGCATAAACATTCAACCGGGTCATGCCCAACGTGTGATCGTGATACCAGAGTGTGCTTGCCCGCTGATCGTTGGCATATTGGAACACAGCCGTGCCGGGCTCCCATGCCACCTCCCATTTGTTGAGGAATTGGGTTTTGAACGAGTCGTACCAGGTACCCTGAGTGGCAAAGCCTCCGGGAATGTTGCCTGCCCTGGGCAGGTACCACGCCTCGGCATAACCGTCGCTCTCCTGGGAGCTGTGACCCCCGTGCAGATGGGTCACCATCGGCACTGGACCTGCATAGGCATCCGGCGTAGTGGTGAAAGTGGGCCGCATGTCCCGGCCAGCACTGCCCCCCGGCGGGTTGGCCCAATGAAGGGTCGGGTCCACCGGCAGGAGGTGGGGGAGGAAATTGCCCGTAAGCGGATCTTTCAGGTCGTTGATCCACTTGACCCGCACTGGCTTGCTCCAGTCGGCTTCGATCGTGAAAGCAGGGTAGTTGAATGTGCCAGCGTGGTTGGCCGAACCGTAACTCCACACTGTCGTTTGGGGCAAAGGTGGTGGCAGGATCTGCTGCTGGAACTGTCTGACCGCGATTTCGTAGTAGTCGACTGGACCATTCAACTCGCTTGTTCGTGGCATCGCTGGTGGGATTATCAGCGGCATTTGGTATTTCGAGATCTTCTTGATGTTCAGCGTGCCGCCAGGTTTGTCGGCGAGAGCGCTAAAGGACGAAAATCTCGTGCTCAAGAACACTCCCGATGCGGTTGCGGTCAGTTGTAGGAATCTTCGACGGGTGATCATTTTTTTCCCTTTCTCGCGCTCAATCTCTGAGGGCGATAAGCCTCAAGTAACTCTCTGCTGTCCAGTCCGTCCTCTGGCGTGCGCCGCACTCGCGTGGTTCGAGGAAGTTAAGTTAGATTCACAAAACTCTTGATCTGGTAGAGTTTGATTTACTTCGCAGGCAGGCAATGAATGTTCCACGGAGTAGATAACCTCCTGCTCCAGTGCCCGAGATTTGGAACTTTCCTCGGCGTGGCTGGCAAGGCCGCCATATCCGCCGGCGATTATTGCGTCAATTCAATTAAGACTCACCGCTGTTTCGATGATAGCGATCGGCCATTTTCTTGAACTCAGCGGCTAAGGCGCACGCATTTTCTCTTGCCTGGAGTGCTTCCCTCAAAGCTGCCGAGAGTCGCAGCACGGTCTGCGCTTCGGACGTTCCAGAACGATGGGCCGACTCTTCAATCTGCTCCAACTCACTCAAAGTCATTTCATTCCCTGCAAATCGGTTCATCGTTCGGTCCCTTTCTGCGGCGGACGAAAGAGTCGCCGTCCGCTTATTAAGATTTCTCGGTAGCTTGCTGGACTTCGGTGAAAAGTGATAGCCAGCTGGCAGTAAGAGAGAAATGGGCACAAAGCCTGGTTAAGGAATCAGGCCTTGTACCCAAATTCATCGCTGCTTACGGCACCACGGCGATTTGATTGCTTATTTGTGTTACGCCGGGCGCGGCCCAGGCTGCATTTTCGGCTTCATCCTTTTCGAACCAGGTATGGACGTTTCCCGACAACGTCACTTTTCCATCGACGGTTTCGACACGGATTCTGCGAGCATCGAGTTCGGCGCTGCGTTTCAACGCGGCCTCGATCTTGTCTTTAACTTCGATCGTCGAAACCTGTGGCTCGACCTTGATGTTATCGGTGACGCCTCTGACCCCTGAAAGATACTTAACCGCCAATTCAGCCGCGTTCTTCTGGTAACACCAGTCAACCCTTCCTTCCAGCGCGACGCAGTTGTCCTTCACGGTTAGTTTGATCTTCAACTCAATCCTCTCTTTTCAAACAACAAACTCTTCGTAGGAGCAACTGCAACTCGTGCGAAGAGCTTTGGCAATCGCACTTCGTTCCTCTCTTGTTGGCAGCTTCTCTTTTAGTGCAAGCCACATGCCCATGCAAGACTTAAGTTCGTTTTCGTTATTGGTGGCAGGATTTGCAAACAGCAGTGGATTGGAAAGGAAAGATGCGTACTTTCGCGCATGTGCGTGTGGAACTTTGCGCATCCGTCTCGCATGAGTAATGCGACCGGCGCAGAAGTCAGAGGCAAAGGGCCAGGAGCATTCCTGCCAACGTTGCCCACTAAAGTTTGAGCGCGGCGCGAAAAGCTGGCCCTAAACAAAAAAAAGAAGCATATGCTTCTTCATTCAGCCGATGACTACGTCAGCATTAAGGTTCAGTACAAATTGCCCAACGACTCGCTTGCAAGCAGACGTCGAATCGCGCTGGCAATTACCGGCGCCATAGTAACGACATGCACCTTCGGCCAGTCGCGAATCACCGGCTTGATTGTGTCAGTTACCAAGATCGCACGGATGCCCTCATGCTTAAGCTTTTCGCGTGCGCTTTCTAGCAAGGGTCCGTGTGTTGCTGCGACAACGATCTCCGGACGCGCGCCTGCCGCAAGCAGCGCTTCAATAGCTTCGGCAATTGTGCCGCCGGTGGAAATCATATCGTCGATGATGAGGCACGCTTTGCCACGAACGTCGCCAACTACATGCGTTACTCGCGTCGTCGTTGCGGTTTCCCGTCGTTTATGGAGAACGGCCACGGTGGCGTTGAGTCGTTGGGCGTATTGCGCCGCCATCTTCACTCGACCCTCGTCTGGTGAAACGACAATTAGGTTGTCCGGGAGATACTGGCGCACGGCATCGCTGAGAGTGGGAACGGCTGTTAAAGAGTCAACCGGAATGCGAAAGAAGCCTTCGATTTGCGCAGCGTGTAGATCGACTGTGACCACATGATTGGCGCCAACAGCCTGCAGCAGGTAGGCCACCATACTAGCGGTGACCGGCTCCCGGTGTCCGTGCCGCTTATCCTGACGTGCGTAACCGAAATAGGGCACAACCACGGTGATGTGAGCGGCTGCGGCGCGACGACATGCATCAACGAAGGCCAGTAACTCCACCAGATTGTCGTTCACAGGCGGTCCGGTTGGCTGCACAATGAAGACCTGATGACTGCGCACGAGTTCTTCAAGCCGGACGAAAGTTTCGCCATCGGGGAATCGTTCGATAACGCGAGCGCCCAGCGGGACCCCAACCTCGCGGGCAACGCCCGCAGCGAGATCGGGGTTGCCGCTCCCCGCAAACATCGTAAGAAGGCTACTCAATGCGGTTTACCCATTATGATGAACAACGCCAAGTGCCTCGTTTCTACTCTTTTCGAGCTAAACCTATGCCCTCATGCTGAAATCTGCGAGTAAGCGAAAAACGATCGATAATGTCTAGTTTGCGTTCCGTTATGTGGAGCGGTGCGAGCTTTGTCGACGGCTGAATATCCGCTCGCATTCGACCACCGCCATGGGGATAAAAGCCAGCACGTTCCATTTTCAATTCCGCGTCAAAGCCGATTTGCTTCATGTACTGCTTTGACCACCTCCGCTTGTTTCCACATAAGATCTTCCTCCCCCTCAATCGAGCCCGTGGCGCGGCGCACATAACTGCCCGCCTGCTACCTGCCCTATCTTCTCACCAGCAACCCGAATTAAATAACCGCAGGTAGGGTGAGAAGTATGAATCATGGCCCGAGGCTCGACAGTCAGTGCGTCGGACCGGTATGTAGCCACCTCGGGATCCAGTCCTTTTAGTTGGGCTAGTTTACAAATCTCCTTAATCAACTCGCTGCGCGCATCAGTTACAAGCCACGCACTAACACTGCTTTTCGTTATTGCGCCGGGCCCGCCGTCGATCATTACGCGTGACCCACCATATTCCACGAGCAATCCGGCCGGCGCATAACGCGGCGACTTCATCGCCCCGACGCCAAGCAGAGTTAATCGAACCGCGCCAGGCTTAAGCATGGGGTGCAAACGAAAAACTATGCGCTGAGTGAGGCGGAGAGGGATTCGCTTTGCTCTGACATTAAGTTTCGACTTCCTCCGCTTCCTGTCCCGCTCCTTCGGCGAGTGCGCAAACCAACCTCCGGATGAAATCAGCTGCGCTGGGGTGCCTGATTCAACTAGCTGACCCTCTTCGAGAACAAGGATCCAATCAGCGTCCTTTACCATCGAATAACGATGCGCAATCACGATAGTCGTGCGATCTCGTCGCAGTTCCGCGAGGGTACGCTTTACGTCCAGTTCAGTGGCGTAATCGAGATTGGCGGTCGCTTCGTCAAGAATCAAAACACGAGGATCTGCCAGCAGCACGCGTGCGAGTTGCACTCGCTGACGCTCGCCTACCGAAAGACCAACACCGCATTCACCAACTTCTGTGTCCAGCCCGTCTGGTAACCGCTCAAGCGTATTTGCCAATCCGGCCGCGATAGCGGCGGCCCTCACTTCGTCTTCTGCTGCGTCTGAACGTCTGTAGCAGATATTGTCGGCGAGAGTTCCTCTGAAGACGGCGCCATCGGCGGCAACAACTCCGACTTCGCTCCGCACGGAAGATGGATCCAGCCCCGCAATCGATTGACCATCGATTGCGATGATCCCTGATCCTGGTTCGTATAATCGCAGAGTAAATCCATCATCGTAGTTTTGCCGGCGCCTGATGGCCCTACAATGCCGGTGGTCTTTCCGGGCTCAACGACGAAGCTGATCCCCGCAACAC
>WNGE01017985.1_pt1 | contig 19000 bp, 17 predicted proteins | sample 5400651 | NCBI WGS metagenome assembly WNGE01 (sample SAMN13153370, study PRJNA577476) | soil metagenome | isolation source: 60 cm soil or saprolite under grassland replicate 2 | place: USA:California | collected 2016-06-15
GCCGACGAGGCGGTCTACCAGGGCCAGCCGGTGGCGATCGTGATCGCCGAGGGGAAGTACCAGGCCAGCGACGCGGCGGCGCTCGTGCATGTCGACTACGAGCCGCTGCCGGCGGTGATGGACCTGGAGAAGGCGATCGCCGAGGGCAGCCCCAAGGCCCACACCGCCCTGGCCGACAACATCTGCTGGGACCTGACCTTCAACGCCGACGCCGACGCCGCCTTCGCCGAGGCCGAGGTGGTCGTCAAGGAGAGGATCCTGCAGCAGCGGCTGGCGCCGACGCCGATGGAAACGCGCGCGGTGATGGCGGAGTGGAGCCCACACGAGGGCTCGATGACGCTGTGGATATCCAACCAGGGGCCCCACTTCATCCGCCTCTTCGTGGGCGGCGCCCTTGGGCTCGCGGAGGCCAAGATGCGCGTCATCTCGCCGGACGTGGGCGGCGGCTTCGGCGCCAAGATCTGCCCCTATCCCGAGGACTACCTGGTGCCGGCGGCGGCCAAGATCCTGAGCCGCACAGTGCGCTGGACGGAGAGCCGGTCGGAGTCGATCCAGGTCACGACCCACGGCCGGGGCCAGATCTTCGACGTCGAGCTGGCGGGCAACAAGGACGGCACGCTGCTCGGCCTCAAGGTCACCCAGTACCTGGACGCCGGCGCCTACGTGGGCACCTTCGGCGCCTTCCAGGCCTGCGCCTGCCTGCTCGCCGGCGGCGGTTACAAGTGGAAGCAGATCGCCGCCCGCACGGTCGGCGTGCTCACCAACAAGGTTTCCACCGACCCCTATCGGGGGGCCGGCCGGCCGGAGGCCACCCACCTCGTGGAGCGGATGCTCGACATCTTCGCCCGCGAGATCGGCGCCGACCCGGTCGCGGTGCGCAAGAAGAACTTCATCCAGCCCGGCGACTTCCCCTACACCCAGAACTTCGGCCTCGTGATGGACTCCGGCGACTACGAGAAGTCACTCGACCAGGCCCTCCAGCTGGTCGGCTACGACCAGGTCCGCCAGGAGCAGGAGGAGGGCCGCAAGAAGGGCAAGTACATCGGGATCGGGGTCTCGACCTGGATCGAGATCTGCGGCTTCGGACCGTCGGCGGCGACGGCCCCCGCCACCGGCGGCATCGGCCTCGTCGAATCGGCGCAGGTGCGGATGATGCCGACCGGGTCGGTCTATGTCTGGACCGGCACCCACTCCCACGGCCAGGGTCACGACACCACCTTCTCGCAGATCGTCGCCGACACCCTGGGCGTGCCCTACGAGCAGATCGAGATCCGCCACGGCGACACCGCCGAAGGCACCGGCTTCGGCTACGGGACCTACGGGTCGCGCTCGCTGGCGGTGGGCGGCATGGCCATCCGCCAGGCGTCCCAGAGGCTGGTGGAGAAGGCCAAGAAGCTGGCCGCCCACGCCTTCGAGGCCGCGGAGGAGGACGTCGTCTTCGACCAGGGCAAGTTCTACGTCAAGGGCAGTCCCGACAACGCCAAGGCGATCCAGGAGATGGCCTTCGCCGCCTACGGCGCCGGCCTGCCCGAGGGCATGGAGCAAGGCCTGGAAGCCATCTCCTACTTCGACCCGCCCAACTTCGTCTGGCCCTTCGGGGCGCACATTTGCGTGGTCGAGGTCGACGCCGAGACGGGCGCGGTCGAGATGAAGAAGTACGTCGCCGTGGACGACTGCGGCAACGTCATCAACCCCATGATCGTCGAGGGCCAGCTCCACGGCGGCATCGCCCAGGGCATCGCCCAGGCGCTGTTCGAAGAGGTGGTGTACGCCGAGGACGGCAGCCTGCGCACCGGCACGCTGCTCGACTACGCGATGCCCACCGCCAACGAGATGCCGCCGCTCACCATGGGCAGCACGGTCACCCCGTCGCCGAGCAACGAGCTCGGCGTCAAGGGCATCGGCGAGGCGGGCACGATCGCGGCCAGCGCGGCCGTCATCAACGCCATCTGCGACGCGCTCCAGCCGCTGGGCATCAGGCACGTCGACATGCCCGCCAGCCCCGATCGCCTCTGGAAGCAGATCCAGGAGCAGAAGGGCAAGGTCGCGTCCAGCAACGGATCCGGCGCCGCCTCCGGCGGCGACCAGCAGATGGGAGGTGAGCGCCAGTGATTCCAGCCGCGTTCGAGTACGCGCGCGCCGGTTCGGTCCAGGAGGCATCCGACCTCCTCGGCAAGTTCGGCGAGGACGCCAAGGTGCTGGCCGGCGGCCACAGCCTGGTGCCCCTGATGCGGCTGCGCCTGGCGCAGCCGTCGGCCCTGGTCGACATCAACGGCCTCAAGGAGCTCAACTACATCCACCGCGAGAACGACAAGCTGCGGATCGGCGCGCTCACGCGTCACGTCGAGCTCCACAACAGCGAGGAGATCAAGAGCAGCCTTCCGATCCTGGCCGAGGTGGCCTCCGAGGTGGGGGACAACCAGGTCCGCAACATGGGGACCATCGGCGGCGTGGTCGCGCACGCCGACTCGGCCGGCGACTATCCGACGCTCTGCGTCATGCTCGACGCCGAGATCGTCACCAACAAGCGGCGCCACGCCGCGCACGACTTCTTCCAGGACCTCTTCACGACCCCGCTCGAGAACGACGAGATCGTCTGCGAGATCGTCTTCCCGGTCGCCAACGGGTCGCACAAGTACATCAAGTTCCGGCGCCGGCTCTTCGACTGGGCGATCGTCGCCGCGGCGGCCCAGCAGACCGACCAGGGCTGGCGCATCGGCCTCACCAACGTGGGCCCGACGCCGGTGCGAGCGGTGGCCGTGGAACAGGCCCTGGGCCAGGGCGCCTCGCCTACCGAGGCCGCCGAGCATGCCTCCGACGGCCTCAACCCGAGTGGCGACATCCGGGCCACGCCCGACTACAAGAAGCACCTGGCGCGGGTGCTCACCCGGAGGGCGATCGAGCAGGCCTCGGGCGCCGCCAACTGAGGAAGTCCCCCGCGGGTCGGGGAGGTGGCCGTCGAAGCCGGCCGGAGGGGAGGGGGCGCCTTGAGGCGCCCCCTCCTTTTTTGTGTCTAGCGGGGTGTGAGGCTGATGAACGGCTGGCCCGAGGTCGCCTGGGGCAGCTTGCCGTCCCACTTCTGGATCTCCAGGTAGGCGATCAGGTCGGCCGAGAGGTTCTGGGACCGGAGGCGGTTGGACTCGCTGTCGCCCTTGGCCGACTCGATCTGGGCGCTGGCCTGCCCCTGGGCCTGGGTGACCGCCTTCTGAGCGTCGATCTTGGCCTGCTCCAGCTGCTGCTGGGCGACCTGCTTGGCCTCGATCGCCTTGGTGTACTCGGCCGAGAAGGTGATGTCGGTGATGAACACGTCGTCGACCTCGATCCCATAGCGGCTGGCGGTCGTGATCAGCTTGGTCTTGGTCTGGTTGCGGATCTCATCCCGGTGGCTGAGGATGTCGGTGACCGGGAACTGGGGCACGACCTCTTTGATGAAGTCCTGGAAGGCGGGGTCGAAGACCTTGGCCGCGTAGTCGAGCCCCACGTTCTGGTAGAGCGCCGGCGCCTGCGCGGGGTCGATGTGGTAGTTGACGCCGCCGAACAGCCGCACCGTCTGCAGCTCCTTGCTGGCGGCGTCGATCTCGCGAAAGACGTGGTTCTGCTTCTGGATGTTGACGGGGACGATGTGCTGGACGCCCGGGATCAGCATGTGGAAGCCGGGCTCGAGGGCGCAGGACGAGCGCGGCGCCGCCGATGATGGCGGCGTTGGGACGGGTGGGTAGCTTGCGGACTGCCAATTGGGAGGACCTCCTTGGGGAGATGGGGAATCTGGCGCCGCGAGTGTATATCCAGCAGTCGGTACGCTTGGGCCATGGCCTCGGTCAACGGCGCCGCCCCCGCCAGCATCGACGATGTGGTGAGCCGCCTCGGCGAGCGCCGCTACATCGGCGACCGGGCGCTGGCGACCTCGATCTTCCTTGCCCTCAAGCTGGGCAAGCCGCTTTTCATCGAGGGCGAGGCCGGCGTCGGCAAGACCGAGGCGGCCAAGGTCATGGCCGACGTGCTGGGCGCGCGGCTGATCCGCCTCCAGTGCTATGAGGGCATCGACCTCGCCCACGCCGTCTACGAGTGGAACTACCCGCGCCAGCTGCTGCACATCCGGCTTCTCAACGAGACCTCGGACCGCAGCGCGGCCGAGAAGGAGATCTACAGTCCCGAGTTCCTGCTCCGGCGGCCGCTACTGGACGCGATCGACAACCACGACCCGGTGCCGCCGGTGCTCCTGATCGACGAGATCGACCGTTCCGACGAGGAGTTCGAGGCCTTCCTGCTCGAGCTGCTCAGCGACTTCCAGGTCTCGATCCCGGAGCTGGGCACGATCACCGCCGTCCAGCCCCCGTTCGTGGTCATCACCTCCAACCGCACCCGGGAGGTGCACGATGCGCTCAAGCGCCGTTGCCTGTACCACTGGATCGACTACCCGACGCTGGAGAAGGAGATCGCGATCGTCCGCGCCCGCGCGCCCGAGGCCGCCGAGGGGCTGGCTCGGGAGGTGGCCCGGCTGGTGCAGAACCTGCGCGAGATGGAGCTCTACAAGGTTCCCGGCGTGGCCGAGACCCTGGACTGGGCGCGCTCCCTGGCGGCGCTGGGCGCGACCAGCCTCGACCCCCAGCTGGTGGACGCCACCCTGGGCGCTGCCCTCAAGTACCAGGAGGACCTGGCCAAGGCCCGGGAGAACCTGCCCGAGCTGGTCGCGAAATCGCGGACCGGTGGCTGAACGGGCGCGGCCTGACCTCCTGCCGCGCCTGGCCACGTTCGCCCGGCTCCTGCACGACGCGGGCATGGAGGCCGGCCCCGGCCGCCTGACCGACGCCGCCCGGGCGCTCGCCCACGTCGACCTCGGGCAGTCCGAGGACTTCCGGAGCGCGCTGCGGGCGGTATTCGTGGGCCGCAAGGAGGACCTGCCCGTCTTCGAGGCGGCTTTCGACATCTACTGGTCGCCGCCCGACCCCCGCGTGGTCGCCGGCGGCGCCATCCCGGGCCGGCCCCGGCCGCTCCCGCTGCCCCCCGACAAGGCGCGGGCGTGGATGCAGCTGCTCGGGCTCAACACCTCGCGGATGCCGCGCGAGACCGCGGAGCAGCCGCCCGCCAGCAGCTCCGGGTACAGCGCGCAGGAGCTGCTCCGGCACAAGGACTTCGAGGACATGACCTGGCAGGAGACGGAGGAGGTGAAGCGGCTGCTCCAGCAGTCGCCGTGGCGGATCGCGGAGCGCAAGACGCGGCGGCTGAAGGCCGCCTCGCGGGGCTCGGTCGACCTCCGGCGCACGGCCCGCCACTCGATCCGCACCAGCGGCGAGATGGTCACCCTCATGCACCGCCAGCGACGCCTGCGGCGGCGGCCGATCGTGCTGCTCTGCGACGTCAGCGGCTCGATGGAGAAATACAGCCGCCTGCTCCTGATCTTCGCCCACGCCATCGCCCGCCGCGAGGACGTGGAGACCTTCGTGTTCTCGACCCGCCTGACCCGGATCACGCGCATGCTGCGCCATCGCGACCTCGACCGCGCGCTGCACGACGTCGGCCAGAAGGTTCACGACTTCAGCGGCGGGACCCGGATCGGGCAGGCGCTGGCCGATTTCAACCGGCGCTGGGCCCGGCGCGTGCTCGGCCATGGGGCGGTCGTGATCGTGGTCAGCGACGGCTGGGACCGGGGCGACCCCGAGGCTACGAGCCCCTGACCCGAGGCATGCAGGCGGCCCTCCCGCACACGGACGACTTCCTGGCCTCGCACAACCTGCAGGCGCTCGATGAATTAGGGAGGCTGCTGGCCGGTTTGGACAGGCATAAGCGCCCGCGGTCGGCGGGGCGCCTGGTTACCGTGGAGCAGAAGACGGATGCGTGAAGTTCTGGACGAGTACCTGGCCTGGCGGCAGCAGGTCCCCAAGGTCGACATCGCGCTGGCGACCGTCGTCGAGACCTGGGGCTCGAGCCCGCGGCCCCTTGGCTCCAAGATGATCGTGAGCTCGGACGGCAGGATGGCGGGTTCGGTCTCCAACGGCTGCATCGAGGGCGACGTCTACCAGGAGGCCCAGCAGGTGCTGGCCAGCGGCCAGGCCAAGCTGGTCGAGTACGGCGTTGCCGACGAGACCGCGTTCGAGGTCGGGCTCGCCTGCGGCGGGCACATCGCGGTCCTCATCAGCGTCGCCAACGAGGTCCATGACAGCCTGGCCGAGAAGCTGGTCGAGGAGCGCCCGGTGCTGTTGGAGACCAACCTCAAGGATGGCGACCCGGCGCTGCTCCTGAAGGTGCCTGACCGCGACCAGCCCTGGCGCGAGGGCGACCTTTTCGTGGAGCCCTTCCCGCGCCTGCCCCACATGGTGATCCTGGGCGCCATCCACATCGCGGTCCCACTGCACCGGCTGGCCAAGCTGATGGGCTACCGGGTGACGGTGGTGGACGCCCGCGCCAAGTTCGCCACCGCCGAGCGCTTCCCCGATGCCGACGCGGTGGTGGTGGCCTGGCCCGACGAGGCGCTCGCCAACATCAAGATCGACCGCTCGACGGCGGTCGTGATCCTCACCCACGACCCCAAGTTCGACCTCCCCGCCCTGCGCGCGGTGCTCGGCCAGGGGGCGGGCTACATCGGGGCGATCGGGTCGACCAAGACCAACGCCAACCGCTTCGACGCGCTGCGGGCGGAGGGGTTCACCGACGAACAGCTGGCCACGGTGCACGGGCCGATCGGTCTCGACCTCGGCGGCCGGGGGGCGGAGGAGACGGCGCTCGGGATCATGGCCGAGGTCACCGCCACGCGCCACGGCGGCAGCGGCGGCTTCATGCGCGAGGTCCGGGCGAGGGAAAAGAAGTCCTCCCCGCTCGTCGGGGAGGTGGCCGGCGCAGCCGGCCGGAGGGGACGCTCTTAGACCCCCCCCTACTTCGCGGGGAGGACCTCGTTACTCGGCCAGGCGCTTGAGGAGGTCCAGGTTGGCCTTGTCGGGGCCGTTGCCGTCCAGACCGGGCACCTCGAGCACGAACGGCTTGTCCTCGAGCCGCCCGTCGTGGAGCAGCGCCCGGAACCCATCCTGACCGATCTCGCCCTGGCCGATGTTGGCGTGGCGGTCGCGGTTGGAGCCGAGCCCGGTTTGGGAGTCGTTGCAGTGCACCGCCTCCAGGCGCTCGATGCAGACCACCCGGTGCCACTCGTCGAGCGTCTGCTCGGCGGTTGCCACGGAGCGCATGTCGTAGCCCGACGCGAACGCGTGGCAGGTGTCGAAGCAGACCCCCGCCCGGGGGTCGTCGACCGCGTCCAGGAGCGCCCGCACCTCCTCGAACCGTGCCCCCACACACCCGCCCAGGCCGGCGTTGTTCTCGATCAGCAGGTGCGCGACCTGGGGGTCGGCGCGCTCCATCACGCGCAGCAGGTGCTCGCGGATCTGCGGCAGCACCTTCTCGAAGCCGGCGCCCTTGTGGCTGCCGGTGTGGAAGATGACCCCGCTGATCCCCAGCCGGTCGGCGGCGGCCAGGTAGCCGGCCAGCGTCGACTCCGAGCGCTGGCGGAGGGTGGCGTCGTCGCCGGCCAGGTTGATCAGGTAGACGGCGTGGAAGAAGAAGGGCGGGTTGCCCGCCGCATCGGCGGCCTCCCTGAACTTGGCCACCCGCTCGTCGTCGAGCTTGGGGGAGCCCCAGAAGCCGGGCGGCGTGGGGTGGCACTGGATGGCCGCAGCGCCCATCGCGGCGGCCCGCTCGAAGGCGAGGTGGAGACCCCCCGAGGAATCGACGTGAGCACCGAGGACGGGCACTCGCCGATTGTGGCCCAAGCCGCTCCCCGGGGGCATCGGAGTACCCTGCCGGGGTCCCGATGGCCGTCTTTCTGATGAGCGATCTCGACCTGGCCCTGCGCGATCGGACCTACCGCGAACCCGACGGACCTCACGTGGTCTTGGTCCGTGGCCGCGACCTCGACGGGGCTCTCGAGCACCTCGACGCGCGGCCCGACTGCCGGGCCCTGGGGGTGATCGGCCCGGTGCCCGGCGACCTCCCCGACCTGGCCCTGCTCGCCGGCCGCCGCCTGCTCGTCTGCTGCGAGGACGGGCCCCGGATGCGGGAGCTGGCGGAGGCGGGGATGAACGCCGGCGCCGAGGTCGAGTGGCTGCGCTCCGACAAGCCCGAATTCGACCGCCTGGCGGCCTGGGCGCTGCCGGTGGCGGGGGTCGTCCTGGCGGCCGGGTCCGCCTCCCGGATGGGCAGCAACAAGCTGCTACTCGACGCCGGCGGCCAGCCGCTGGTCTGCCACGTGGTGGAGGCGGCCACCGAGGGCGGCTGCCACCGGGTGGTCGCCGTCTACTCGCAGCCGGGGGTCAGGGACGCCATCGGCGCCTCGGCGACCTGTGTCGAGAACCGGGACGCCGCCACCGGGCAGGCGTCTTCGCTGAAGGTAGGGCTGGCCTCGGTGCCTGAAGACATGGCCGGGGCCTTGGTGCTGCTCGGCGACCAGCCCCTGGTCGGAGCCCGCACCGTCGAGATCCTGCTCCGGACCTGGCGCCGGGAAGGGTCGCGGCCGGCGGTGGCGACCTCCTACGACGGCAGCCGCAGGGACTGGCGGCCGCCGGTCCTGCTCGACCGGGCTCTGTGGCCGGAGCTGATGGTGCTGGAGGGCGACGCCGGCGCCCGCCAGTTTCTCGAGAAGCGCCCGGAGTTGGTCGATACTGTTCACTCCGCCGGCCGCCCGGACGACGTCGACACCCCCGAGGACTATGCCAAGATCGTCCACCTCTTCCCTGGACCGAACGCGGGCTGACCAGCTGAAGCGGCTCCGCGGGGGGCTGCTCCACGTCCTCCGGAGCAACCGCTTCTACCGCCAGCGGCTGCACGACGTGAAGGGCTGGGACGACTTCGAGCGGCTGCCCTTCACCACCAAGGCCGACCTCGCCGCCGACCAGGCGGCCGAGCCGCCGTTCGGCACCAACCTGACGTTCCCCCTCGACCACTACGTGCGCCTGCACCAGACCTCGGGCTCCAGCGGGCAGTCGCCGCTGCGCTGGCTCGACACCGCCGAATCCTGGGAGTGGTGGCGCTCGATCTGGGCCGAGCACGTCTACGGCAGCGCCGGCGTGGGGCCGCGCGACCGCGTCTTCCTGGCTTTCTCGTTCGGCCCCTTCATCGGCTTCTGGTCCGCCTTCGCGGGGGCGGAGAAGGTGGGCGCTCTGATCATCTCCGGCGGCGCCATGTCGACCGAGCAGCGAGCGCGGGCGATCATGGACCTGGGCGCCACCGTGCTCTGCTCGACGCCCACCTACGCGCTGCGGCTGGCCGAGGTGGCGACCTCGATCGGGATCGACCTCAGGGCCTCCCCGATCCGGGTCAGCATCCACGCCGGCGAGCCGGGCGCCAGTATCCTCGCCACCCGCGACGCCATCGACCGCGCCTTCGGCGCCCATGCCATGGACCACAGCGGCATGACCGAGCTGGGGCCGACCGGTTTCAGCTGCGTCATGCGGGACGGCCTCCACCTGGTCGAGTCGGAGTTCATCTTCGAGGTCATTCAGGGCGAGCATCCCTCGAAGGCGACCGCTTTCGAGGGGTCCGGCGAGCTGGTGGCCACCAACCTCGGGCGGTGGGGCACGCCGCTGGTTCGCTACCGGACGGGCGACCGGGTCGAGCTGTCCCGCGCGCCGTGCCCCTGCGGCAGCCCCTTCCCCAAGCTGGTGGGCGGCATTCTGGGCCGGGTCGACGACATGTTCACGGTACGCGGCGTCAACCTCTACCCATCGCAGGTCGAGGACATCGTGCGCCGCCACCCGCAGGTGGTGGAGTTCGTGATCGAGCACCGCCGGGAGCGGCAGATGGACGAGGTCACGCTGCTCGTCGAATGCGCGAACGGGGCGGCGCCGGCGACGCGGCTGGAGTCGGAGCTGCGGCAGGCGCTGGGCGCCCGCATCCCCGTCCGCCAGGTAGCGGCGGGCACCCTGCCGCGCCCTGAGCTGAAGGCCCGGCGTCTGGTTAGGATCGACATGTGACGCTGACCGAGAAGCCGGTCGCCAAGGGCGTGCGCGGGCAGTTGCCGTACCGCCAGGAGCTGACCCCGGTCAACTTCCTGGAGCGCTCGGGCGAGGTGCACGCCGCCCGCACAGCGGTGGTCGACGGCGGCCGCACCTGGACCTATGCCGGGTGGCGGGGCCGCGCCCGCCGGCTGGCGCACGCGCTGCGCAACGCCGGCCTGCGCAAGGACGACCGGGTCGCCTTCCTGGCCGTCAACTCGGAGCCGCTCCTGCTCGGGCACTTCGGGGTGCCCCAGGCGGGGGGCGTGATCGTGGCCATCAACACCCGACTCTCGCCCGACGAGGTGGCCTACATCATCGAGCACTCGGGCTCGGGGATGGTCTTCTTCTCGCCCGAGCTGGAGCCGCTGCTGGCGGGCGTGCCGGACAGCGTCCGCCGCATCAACCTGGCCACCGACTTCGACCCCTTCCTGGAGACCGGGTCCGAAGACCTGGTCGAGTCATGGCTGGAAGACGAGTACGACACCATCGCCATCGACTACACCTCGGGCACCACCGGCCGCCCCAAGGGCGTCATGTACCACCACCGCGGCGCCTACCTGAACGCGCTCGCGATGGCTCTCGACCACCGCCTCGAGGCCGGCTCCAGCTATCTCTGGACGCTGCCCATGTTCCACTGCAACGGCTGGTGCTTCACGTGGGCCACGGTGGCCGTGGGCGCTCTCAACCACTGCATCCCGAAGATCGAACCGGCGCAGGTCTGGGAGCTCTTCAACTCACCCGGCGACTGGCACTTCTGCGCCGCCCCGACGGTTCTGATCATGCTCGTCAACGACTCTCACGCGGCACCCCTGGAGCGGCCGGTGACGCTGTTCACGGCGGGCGCCCCGCCCTCGCCGACGATCATCAACACCATGCAGGAGCTCAACTTCCAGCTCGACCACGTGTACGGGCTAACCGAGACCTACGGGCCGTTCACGATCAACGTTTCGCCGGCCGGCGCCGACGCTCAGCAGCGAGCCCGGCAGGGCTTCCCCAACCTGGTCGCGGGCGAGGTGCGGGTGGTCGACGAGAACCTGGAGGACGTGCCGCCCGACGCGGCGACGATGGGCGAGGTGGTGATGCGCGGCAACGTGGTCATGAAGGGCTACTACGAGAACCGCGAGGCCACCGAAACCGCGTTCGCCGGCGGCTGGTTCCACTCCGGCGACGTCGGCGTGCGCCACCTGGGCGGGGAGATCGAGCTCCGCGACCGCAAGAAGGACATCATCATCTCGGGCGGCGAGAACATCTCCACGATCGAGGTCGAGCAGGCGGTGGCCTCCCATCCGGCGGTCATGGAATGCGCGGTGATCGCGGTGCCCGACGAACGCTGGGGCGAGGTGCCCAAGGCCTTCGTGGTGCTGAAGCCCGGGCAGAGCGCCACCGAGGCCGAGATCATCGAGCACGTGCGCACGAGGATCGCCAGGTTCAAGGCGCCCAAGGCGGTCGAGTTCGGGGAGCTCCCCAAGACCTCGACCGGCAAGATCCAGAAGTTCGTGCTCCGCGACCGCGAGTGGTCGGGGCGCGAGAAGCGCATTAACTGAGCTCCGCGCGGCGGCTGGGGATCTCGATCCCCGCCGAGACCTTTCCGATGTCGGAGATCCCGGCCGTGGCGGCGCGCGCGGAGGCGCTCGGGTACACCGACTGCTGGTCGTTCGAGGTCAACGTCTTCGACGCCTTCACGCCCCTGGCGGCGGCGGCGGCCACCACCCGCGGGCTCCGGCTGGGCACCGCGATCACGCCCGTCTTCTTCCGGCCACCGGGTTTATTGGCCATGCAGGCGGCGGCGATGGCCGACCTGGCGCCCGGCCGCTTCGTGCTCGGAGTCGGTTCCTCGACGCCGGTGGTGGTCCAGCAGTGGATGGGCATCCCCTTCACCGCCCCGATGACCGCGGTGCGGGAGACGGTGGTCGCGGTGCGGGCACTGCTGGCCGGCGAGAAGGTGGGGGGGATGCGGCTGGGCAAGCCGCCCGCGCAGCCGGTGCCGATCTGGATGGCCGCGCTCGGAGAGCGGATGGCCGCGGCCGCCCAGGAGCTGGCCGACGGGCTCTGCCTCTTCATGGTCGGTCCCGGGTTGGTCCGGGAGATCGTGGGAGACAAGGACTCGATGTGCCGGGTCACCGTGATCCCCGGCTCGGACGAGGCCGCCCGCAAGCTGGCCCGGCGCCTGGTCACCACCTACGCGCTGGTGCCCTTCTACGGTCGGGTGATGGCCCGGCAGGGCTTCGCCGAGGAGGTCAGGGCGATCAACGAGCGCTGGGCGGCCGGCGACCGCGCGGCCGCGCCCGGGCAGGTCTCCGACGCCATGCTCCGAGAGCTGGTGCTGACCGGATCGCTGGACCACATCGCGGCCGGTGTGGAGCGCTACCGCGAGGCCGGCCGCGGGCGGGCGAGGTGGTGGTGAAGACCGAGGCCGCCGGGATCTGCGGCTCCGAGATCGAGGGCTACTTGGGCAGGATGCGCAACCGCGTCCCGCCGCTGGTGATGGGGCACGAGTATGCGGGCCAAGTCGTCGAGCTCGGCGACGGGGTCGAGCCGCGCTGGCGGGGGCTCCGGGTGGCGGTCAACCCCATCGTCGGATGCGGCCGCTGCGCCCACTGCAGGGCTGGCGACCGCAACCTCTGCCCCGACCGCCACCTGATCGGGATCGGCGCGCCGGGCGGGTTTGCGGAAGCCAGCGCGGTCCCCGAGCGCTGCCTGTTCGAGATGCCGGGCGACATGGACGCCCGCAACGGCGCCCTGGTCGAGCCGCTGGCCAACGGTGTGCACACGATCCGCCAGGCCGGCGGCAACCCGGCTCGGGTGGTCGTGATCGGGGCCGGCACCATCGGGCTCGGCTGCATGCAGGCAGCCCTCCTGCACGGCGCCGAGATCGTGACCGTGGTCGAGCGCCACCCCAAGCGCCGGCAGCACGCGCTCGAGCTGGGCGCCCACGAGGCCTTCGAGGAGCTGTCGGAGGTCAAGTCCGGGGTCGACCTGGTGGTCGACGCCGCCGGTTCCTCAGCCACCCGCCAGGCCGCCATCGACCTGCTCGGCCCCGCCGGCACGGCCAGCTTCGTCGGCCTCCACGAGGACGAGACCTCGCTGCGCTGGCACCGGGTGATCCGCGCCAACATCCGGGTCCAGGGCAGCTTCGGCTACTCCGACGCCGACTTCCAGCAGGCTCTCGACTGGCTGGCGGAGGGCAAGGCCGCAATCCCGCTCAGCGCGGTCCGGCCGCTGGACGAGGGCCCGGCCGCCTTCGGCATGCTGGCACGGGGCCCGGTCGACGACATCAAAGTCTTCCTTGGCTGATCTCGCCGACAAGGTCGCCATCGTGACCGGGGCCTCCTCCGGGATCGGGGCCGCGATCGCCGACCGCTTGGCGGGGGCCGGCGCCGAGGTGCACCGGGTCAGCCGGCGGGGCCCGGTCCCGATCGACGTCACCGACCGGGCGGCGGTGGCGGGCTTCGTGGACGGGCTGCCGCGGCTTGACATCCTGGTCTGCGCGGCCGCCGAGCAGGTCCCCGGGCGCCGCCTCGACCAGCTCACGCCCGAGAACTGGGACCGGATCGTCGGCGTCACCCTGACCGGGGCCTTCAACTTCGTCCACGCCGGTCTCGGCAAGCTGCGCCAGGCGCGGGGCGACGTCGTTTTCATCGCCAGCGTCTCCGGGCAGTGGCCGGACCTGAGCGGGCCCGCCTACCAGGCGGGCAAGGCGGGAATGATCGGCCTGGCGCGCGGGGCCGGGCTCGAGCTGCACCGGGAGGGCATCCGCTTCTCGGTCATCAACCCAGGCATGGTGGATACCCCGATCATGCTCAAGCGGCCGGTGCCGCCCGGTCCCGAGCAGACCGCCCTCATGCTGCGGTCGGAGGACGTGGCCGAGGCGGCGTTCTTCATGGTCACTCTCGCGCCGCGGGCGTGGGTGCCGGAGCTGACGATCCTGCCCGCGGCCCTCCAGGCGCTGGGCGACACGGTCCTCCCGAACCCGCCCGCCTAGGCCAAACGGCCGCGGAGCAGCTTGCCGCCGTCGCTCCGAGGCAGCGTCTCCACGAAGCGGATCCGGCGCGGCACCTTGAACGGCGCCAGGCGCTCGCGCGCGAAGGCCACCAGGTCGTCGGCGTCAACCCCGGCCGCCACCACCCGCGCCTCCAGCACGTTCCCCCAGGTGGGGTCGGCCACCCCGACCACGGCCGCATCGCGCACGGCAGGGTGGGCGCGGAGCACCGCCTCGACCTCGAGCGGCTGCACGTTCTCGCCGCCGGTGATGATGGCGTCGTCCAGCCGGCCGGTGACGACCAGGGCGCCGTCCGCCCGCAGCTGGCCGCCGTCCCTGGTGTGCAGCGGCGGCTGGATGGCGGCGTCGGTGTACCCGGCGGCCAGCACCGGCCCGCCGACCACGATCTCCCCGGATTCGACCTCCACGGTGGCGCGAGAGTGGGGGAAGCCGGCGGTGCCGGCCAGCGCCTCGGCGGCGCCGGGGGGCACGGTGGCGACCTGGGAGCCGGTCTCGGTCAGCCCGTAGGTGGGGCAGACATTGAGGCCCAGCCGGGCCCAGGCGCGGACCGTCTCCGCGGGCGCCGGCGCTCCCCCGAGCAGGATGGCGCGGACCTGGGTCAGGGCCTCCAGGCCGCCGTTGTCAAGCAGCCGGACCAGCATGGTGGGGACCAGCGAGATGAGTGAGCAGCGCTCGCGGGCCAGCCCTTCGAGCACCCGCGCCTCCTCGAATCGGGGCACGACGGTGATCGGCTGGTTCGACACCGCGGCGCGAACGAAGATGGCCAGGCCGCCCACGTGGTGGGGAGCCAGGCACAGCAGCCAGCGGTCCTCGGGGGTCGAGGCCAGGCTTTCCTGGCAGCCGTCGGCCGACGCCACCAGGTTGGCGGCCGTGAGGCGGACACCGCGCGGGCTGCCGGTGGTGCCCGACGTGTAGACGATGCAGGCGTCGCCTTCCACGCCCAGCGCGAAGTCGTCCTTGAGGGCCGGTTGGCCGTCCTCGACCAGGACCCGCGGCCGGCAATCGGCCAGCACCCGGTCGAACTCGGCTGGGGGCGCCTGTACCGGCAGCGGCACGAAGGCATAGCCCTGGCGCAGGCAGGCGAAGAGGAGCGCCGCGAAGCGCGCCCCGGCGGGCTCGCGCACAGCGACCCGGTGGCCCGGCTCCAGGCCGAGTCTGTCCAGGCGCCGGGCCCAGGCCGTGGCGAGGCCGTCGAGGTCGAACCAGCTGATCCAGAACCCGGCGCCGGCGTCGACCAGGGCTCGCCGCGGCCCGTCGCGGCGGCTGCGTTCGCGAAGGACGTCGAGGCTCAAGGTAGGAGTACGATCAGCACGTTACTAGTAATTGCTCTAGGAGTGTTGACTTGAACGATTGGGTGCGAAGTGGCGAGTATGAGGACATCCTCTACGAGACGCTCGCGGAGGGGATCGCCAAGATCACCATCAACCGGCCGGAGGTGCGCAACGCGTTCCGGCCGACCACCTTGTTCGAGCTCAGCCAGGCCTTCAACACCGCCCGCGACGACGCTCGGGTGGGGGTGATCATCCTGACCGGCGCCGGCGGCCAGGCCTTCTGCTCGGGCGGCGACCAGCGGATCCGCGGCGACGACGGCTACCGCGACCCCCAGGGCGTCGGCCGGCTCAACGTGCTCGACCTCCAGGTCCAGATCCGGCGCACCCCCAAGCCGGTGATCGCGATGGTGGCCGGCTATGCGATCGGCGGCGGCCACGTCCTGCACGTGGTGTGCGACATCACGATCGCGGCCGACAACGCCCGCTTCGGGCAGACCGGGCCCCGCGTCGGCAGCTTCGACGGCGGCTATGGCTCCGGCCTGCTGGCCCGGATCGTGGGCCAGAAGAAGGCGCGCGAGATCTGGTTCCTGTGCGAGCAGTACGGGGCTGACGAAGCTCTCCAGATGGGGCTCGTCAACAAGGTGGTCCCACTCGCCGAGCTGGAGGCGGAGACCCTGGCCTGGGCGCGGAAGATGCTCCAGAACAGCCCGCTTGCCCTGCGCATGATCAAGGCCTCCATGAACGCCGCCGACGACGGCCTGGCGGGCATCCAGCAGCTGGCCGGCGACGCCACCCTCCTCTACTACATGAGCGAGGAGGCTCAGGAGGGCCGCGACGCCTACGTCCACAAGCGCCGGCCCGACTTCTCCAGGTTCCCCAAACGGCCCTGAGGTGATCGAACTCCGGCCCCGCCTGACCCCGGCCCGGGTCTGGTGGCTGGCCGCCCGCCCCGCCACCCTGGCGGCATCGGTCTCGCCGGTGCTGGTGGGCACCGCGGTGGCGGTCCGCGTCGGGCAAGCGCGGCCGTGGGCGGGGCTGGCGGCGCTGGTGGTCGGGATCGCGATGCAGCTCGGCGTCAACTACGCCAACGACTATTCCGACTTCCGGCGGGGGGCGGACACCCCGCGCCGGCGGGGCCCGGTGCGGGCCGCCGCCTCGGGCGTGGTGCCGCCGGCCCAGGTGCGCGCGGCCGCGCTGGCCGCGTTCGCGGTGGCGGCGGCCGTGGGGCTGGTTTTGAGCCTGGCCACCGACTGGCGGCTGATCGGCGCCGGGGTCCTGGCGGTGGCCGCCGGCTGGCTCTACACGGGTGGGCCGCGGCCCTACGGCTACCTTGGCCTGGGCGAAGTTTTCGTGTTCGTGTTCTTCGGTCTCTTCGCCACGTTAGGCACGGCCTACGTGGAGTCGGGCCAGGTCGGGCCCCTGGCGCTGGTGGGCGGGGTGGCGACCGGCGCGCTGGCCTGCGCGATCCTGGTCCTCAACAACCTGCGCGACATCGAGACCGACCAGGCCGCCGGCAAGCGCACGCTGGCCGTCCGCCTGGGCGCCGTGCCCACGCGCTGGATGCTGGCCGCGCTGCTGACCGTGGCCTTCGTGGCGCCCGTGGCCGGGTTCGGGTGGGGTCTGGGCGGGCGGCTGGTGGCGCTGCCGCTGCTGGCGGTGCCCCTGGCCTGGCAGGTCTTTCACCTCTCCGCCAGCGACGACCCCAGGGTGCTGGTGAGCGCTCTCAAGCGCTGCGCCGAGCTGGAGGTCTGGTGGTCGCTGCTCTGGACGGTGGGCGTGCTGGCATGGTGATCGGCGATCGCGAGGTGATCCCGGTCGCGATCCCGGCGCGCGGGCGCACCTACCAGGCGGCTCTCTACGTCATCCGCAGAGACGGCCAGGTCGGCTTGGGCGAGGCGCCCGTGGTGGAGGGTCGCGGCGGCAGCCTCGAAAGCCTGGTCGCCGAGCTGAGCTCTGGGGCCCCTGGCGCGCCGGCCGCTCGCGCGGCCTGGGAGTCGGCCCACCTCGACCTCGAGGCCCGCCGGGACGGCATCTCGGTGGCGGCGCTGCTGGGCGGCGCCCAACGCTCGGGCGTGCACTGCACGGCGCTGGTCGAGGAGGTGCGCCCGGACGCGGTGGCGGCCGCGGTCGACCGGCTGTCCGCGGACGGCTTCGCGGGCTTCAAGCTCAAGGCCGCCAACGGCGGCGGTCAGCTCGACCTCGAGCGGCTGGGGGCCGCGCGCTGGGCGGGCGGCGCCCTGGCCAGGCTGAGGCTGGATTTCAACGGCGGCCTCAGCCGGGCGCAGGCGGAGCGAGCGCTGCCGTCGCTCGGCCACCTTCACCTGGAGCTCGTCGAGCAGCCGCTGCCGGCCGCGGCGCCGGCGGCGGACTGGCAGGCGCTGGCCGCCATGACGGGCGTCCTCCTGGCCGCCGACGAGTCGCTGGCCGACCCCATACTGGCCTGCTCGCTGGCGGCCCGGGGCACCGGGTTGGCGATCAAGCTGGCGACCGTGGGCGGGCCCCGGGCGGCCCTGGCGCTGGCGGCGGCCGGCACCGGCCCGGTCACACTCGGCTCCTCGCACGAGAGCGCGATCGGGATCGCCGCCGCGCTCCACGTCGCCTGCGCCCTGGGCCGGGAGCCGCTCGCCTGCGGGCTGGCCACCCGCCGGCTGCTGGAGTCGGACTTCGCAACCGGCCTGCCCGAGCAGCCCTTCCTGCGCCTGCCCGACGGTCCCGGGCTGGGTGTCGAGCTCGACCTCCAGGCGGTGGCGCGCTACCGGTTGGACAGGTGAGCCGCGAGCAGCCCGACGACCGCCTCCGGCTGTTCGAGGTGGACGGCGTGGCCGGCGCCGGGCACCACCGCGGCCCGGCCCCGGTGCACGGCGGCCGCCAGCCGGCGCGCCAGCTCCGGGTAGCGGCCGTCCTCGGCGCCGGCGATGAAGAGGCCGGGCACCGTGACCCCGCCCAGGCGATCCCAGAACGGCTCGATCGCGGCCGGGCCCAGGCCGCGCAGCGCGGCCGCGATGGCGGCCGGGTCCTGGGCCCGGCGCATGGCGTCCAGGTCCGCGCGGCTCGCCAGCGCCGCGAACATGGGCTGAGCGGCCCAGTGGGCGGCGAACCAGTCCATGCCCTCGGCCTCGATGCGGTCGGCGAGCGCGGCGTCCGCGGCGGCGCGGGCGGTGCGGGCGCCCGGTTCGAGGCCGGCGTGGGCCCCGATCGTGGCCAGCGAGAGCAGGCGGTCGGGGTGCTCGACCGCCAGGTACAGAGCGAGGCGCCCGCCCAGCGAGTAGCCGGCCAGGTGCGAGCGCTCCACACCCAGGCGGTCCCATTCCGCGATCAGCTCAGCGGCGGCGGCCCTCACGCTGGGGGCGGCCCTCGCCGGGCTCTGGCCGTGTCCCGGCAGGTCGGGCCGCAGCCACCGCCACTGCGCGGGCATCAGCCGCAGCAGCTCTGCCCAAGAGCTGCCGTCCTGCATGAAGCCGTGGAGCAGGGTCACCGGCGGGCCCGACCCCGACACCTGGACGAACATGGACGAGCCTGAGGTTAACGAGCGGTTCGCCGCCACCTTCGCCGACCAGCTGGCGACGTCGGGAGTCAGCGACGTCTGCCTGGCGCCCGGCTCCCGCTCGGCGCCCCTGGCGATGGCCTTCGCTCGCCATCCGGCGCTCACCGTGCGCGTCCACGTCGACGAGCGCAGCTGCGCCTTCTTCGCGGTCGGGCTGGCCAAGGCCGGCGGCCGCCCGGTCGCCGTCCTCTGCACCAGCGGCACGGCG
>WNGE01003333.1_pt1 | contig 18997 bp, 17 predicted proteins | sample 5400651 | NCBI WGS metagenome assembly WNGE01 (sample SAMN13153370, study PRJNA577476) | soil metagenome | isolation source: 60 cm soil or saprolite under grassland replicate 2 | place: USA:California | collected 2016-06-15
AAGGCTGGTACAACCGCGCACGCCTGCATTCGACACTCAGCTACTCCAGCCCGACCATGTACGAGGAGCACTACCATCGTCTGAGCCCAGCTGCCTAATCGTCCCTTTCAAATCCGTCCGTCAAAGCGGGGCAACACCAGTACCGCTGTCTACGCTGCGCGGGGCGCTGCGAAATCAAGTTGGTTGAAACCAATTCCGTATCCGGCCCACGAATCTTTGCGAGGCCGCGCCGGCCGAACCAAGAATGAGTCGACGCGTCTCAGATGCCCCAAGACGGTTATCTCCATGCCCCGCTCTAGGGCGCGTCGTTGCGTATGTTCGCGGCGGCCATACGGCAGAATTCGACCACGTCCGCGTCTGTTGAGGCCTGGCTTGAGTAGGGTGCGAGTGGCTCCCACCGTGCAGTTATCGTCATCGCGTGAAACCCGTCGACAAACTCGCTCCGCATCCGGGGCAAGAGACGCGACTAAGCCGGCAGTCACGTCCGCAGGGGGTCCAGTCCCGACAACGATGGCATTCCTCCGCGTCGTGCTCAGTGCGAGCGGGTTGATTACAGGGATTGCAGTACCAACTGCCGTCAGAGAGCTGTTGAGCCCTTGCCATATCGGACCACTCAAAGCGGAATCCGCCATAGATCTTGTAACCGCCCCAGTCGGTGTGGATAACGTCCCCTAGCTGGCCATGGACTAAACCCTGTTCCAGATCCTTCGTCATCTGGTGGCGACGGTCGACCTCAGAGCTGTAGTTCGCTAAGGCAATGGCCAGTTCGCCTGAATCGACGAACCAGCTGCGCCCGCGCTTGAAAGCGCGAATCTCGGTACCGCCGAGTGAGACATGGCCCAGTCGTGGGCACTTTGCCGGTACCAATCAAATGCGTTTATGAACCCTGTTTCTGCGCGCCACCGAGCAACCGCCTCCCGAAGAGGAACTGGGTCGGCTCCCACTCCTGCCATTACGAACTCAGGATAACCAACACTGCGACAGCCAATTCACAGAGGCGCTTTCGATCGCCGAGAAAGCCGCTCGCAGCCGACGACGTTCTTCGCACTGCGCCCCGGTTCGACCGGCCATACGGCGAGGCTACTCGTGACGCCGAGAACCTTGCTGTAAGACCGTTGAGAACGGTGGCACCACGAGCAGCGGCGTGGAACAACCAGAGGTCTAGCCGCCCCACACGCTACAAACTGCGTCCGCGCGCCACGCCCCGTACTTCCACGCACCGGCTCGTCAACACGAGCACGAATGTTTCTGCCTGCGACAGCCAAGTTGACAGCCACGCTGGCGGAACTTGGCAAACAGCGGCGGACATAATGGTCGCAGGCGGTGCGGCTTTGAGATTACGGCAGCGCCCTGCGGACGCCGGCAGACTCCCTACCAGTAGACTCTTAGTCAACTGGCCGGCCGCCACAGCTTTCGCCCCGAAGCATCCAGGTGCCGTCAGGATTTGCCGCCATTTTTGCCGCCGAACAGCAGAAAACCGTGGGGCAGCGAGGCCGCTACCGCCGGCCACGAGGCCACACGGATCGGCGGCAGGAGAACCGCGCGAGCGCAAAAGAATCTCTCGCCTGATCGGAAGCGGTCGCTTGTGCGCCCCTAACGGCTCTCGGCGAGCGCTGGGCTGCCGCGTAGCGACGCACGTGGCTGAATGTCGAACTTGCCGCGCCGAAGTCGCTCCCCATCCAACCTGGCGACGGTGCCCGAGGCAGCGCGGGCAACACGAAGCTCACCTGCACGTCTCTCGGCAGCACCAGCCGGTGCCACGTCGGCTTCGCCCGCCAATACCCGCATCGTCACCAGCGGACGTCTGGCAGAATCGGCACTCTCGCCTGGACACACCACCACCATCTCTGGCGCGGGGTTCGGCGGCGCACCCGGGCAGGTGCAGTTCAGCGGGCCAGACGGTCTCGTCAGTGCTTCGGTGACGAGTTGGACCGACTCGTTGATATCCCTGAACGTGCCGGCCGTGGCCACGACGGGCCCGGTGATGCTGTTGACTTCGAGTGGCTACCCGGTCGTTGTTGGTCGAGCCGCCATTCTGGCTCAGGCAAACGGTGTGGCCAGCATACACGCGACCCAGACGGACAGTGCGCTCAACACTTTGCCGACCACGATCGTGGCCCGGGCGGTGGATGCCGCCAACCGGCCCGTGTCCCACGCGGCGGTTGGCCTGTCCGATGGCGTCACGGTCGTCGTGGTCCCGAGCGACTCGTCCGGCTTGGCCACCTTTACAGTCACCGGCATGGGCACTCGGACGTATGTTGCTTATTCGGGCGCGGCATCACTGAACTGCCAGTCAGCTGGCAGGCGCCGGCCCCGATGTCCCTGACCGTCACCTCGTCCGCGCCCGCTCCGGGCGCCAACAGTCCATTCTCTATTTCAGCCCTGCTGGCGGACGCGAACGGGCGCCCCATGTCAGGACAGGCAGTCGATTTCAAGGTGTTCGGTGCGGGGTCGGCCCACCTCAGCGCCGATCGCGCGCTCACCGGTGCCTCCGGTATGGCAACGGTCGATGTGACCAACACCGGTCCTGGGCCGCACCTGGTCACCGCGACCGCGAACGACTACCAGGCCCACGACAACATCGTCGTCCGGCCGCCGGCCACCGGTTTGTCGACGACGAACGCCCATGTGAGCGGCACCCTCGGAACCAACGGCTGGTATAGGGACGGTGCGCCGGTCCAATTGACCCTGGCCGCGACCACAGTCGCCACCGACCCGGGCGTCATCACCGTGTATTCCATCAATGGTGGTCCAGTGACTGTGTACACCGCTCCGGTGACGTTCACCGACGGAAGCTACGCCGTCACCTACTTCTCGACCAACCAGGCCGGAGGCTCCGAAGCGGCCACAACGATCTTTGTTAATGTCGATTCATCGGCACCGCTGACTCAGGGCATTCAAGCCACTGCCATCACTAGCGTCTCTGCCACGATTGCCTGGACGACGAACGAACCAGCGGACTCGTCTGTGGATTACGGGCCTACTACCCTCTACGGCACGAGCACCACACCTCAAAAGACGCTCGTCACGAGTCAGTCGGTGCACATCACGGGCCTACAGAGCGATACGCTCTACCACGTCCGGGTCCACGGCGCCGATGTGGCCGGCAACCCGACCACTGCGCCAGACTTCGCGTTCCGCACCGCCGCCGCCACGTCCAAGCCGCCGCTAACGCCTTCGAGTTCGATCAAGTTGGACGGCAGCACCGGTTATGCGGAAGCAGCAGATGCGCGCGACCTGAACCTGACCGGCGACTGGACCGTCGAAGCGTGGTTCAAGGATGAGGATCCCAGTGGCTTCAACCACGACTATGTCAACCTGCTCAACAAGGGCGACCGCGCAACGAACGCCGAGGCGCCCTACTTCTTGTCGCTCGGGTACAAGCGTCTGGTAGCGGGGCTGCGGTTCAACTGGACGGACCAGACCATCGCCTACGACCTGTACGCCGGACGCATCGAACCCGAAAACGTGGCACCACGTTGCCGCTTCATTTGCGGCCAAAACGCGCATGCTGACCCTGTCTCTCGATGGGCTAGAGGTCGCGCATGGTCGACTGGGCTCGCTTAGCAAGGGCAACCGCCTGCCGGTCGAGATTGGTCGCAATAGCGCTGGGGCGGGCAAGTACCTCCGTGGTCAACTCGACGACGTGCGTATCTGGAACGTCGTGCGCTCTCCCCTGGACATCGCCGCGAATTACAAGACGCAACTGACCGACACTCAACTCGGACTTGTCGCCAACTGGTACTTCGACGACGGGGTAGGCGCACTGGCTGTCGACAGCTCAGCCAACCACCACGACGCCGGGCTGACTGGCGGTGCCGCCTTCTCGACCGAGCACCACTAAGTTGTCTTCTCCTCATCCTTAGGATGGACTTCGGTTTGAGCGACGAACACGGCCCCCTTCGCCGCCCTGATGCAATGGGTACGGGTTTGCCGTACGTGGATAACGCGCCTGGCGCAACGTGCGGAACGGATTTGGCATCGGGCCGACGGGTACTTCGATCACAACCGGCTCGCTCCCGCCGGAGAAAGTTTCGCGCAGCAAGCCCTCCAGCTCAGCTGGCGTTGTCGCCCGCGCGCTATTCACTCCGTAGCTCTCGGCTAGCCGCACGAAGTCTGGATTCGTCAGCTCGCTGCCGATCACGCGACTATCGAATTGCTCGAGCTGCGTCCGACGCACGTTGCCATACGCGTCGTCGTTGAATACCACCGTGACCAATCCGATGCCGTGTTTGCGCGCGGTGGCGAGCTCGGCCAGGCCAAACCCGAACCCGCCGTCGCCAGTGATGGACAGCACGGTCCGATGCGGATGGGCCACCCTGACCCCGAGAGCGGTAGGGAACCCATACCCGAGCGTGCCCTGATAGCCAGGCCCCACGTAGGTGCGCGGCCCATACACAGGAAATGCGACCATTGCCATGTAACCAACCTGGGTGAACTCGTTGACCAGGATGCCATCCTCTGGTAGCGCCGCTCGCAACGCGCGCACCCATGAATACTGAGGTTCGACCTGCATCAGCAGTTGGTTGGCCCACGCTCGCAGCGATTGGAGCTCCGCGGGCTGCCAGGAGCTCGCGGTGACATTGGTGAGCCCTTCGCACAGCATCGTCAGTCCGCGAGAGGCATCGCCGTGCAGCGCCAGCGTTGGCGCCCGCGGCTCACCCAGGTGACGCGGCTCGATGTTGAGCAGGATGAGCCGGGTGTCGGGCCTGAGCGCAACCTGCTCTTGCCCGTCCAGGAAGCGGGAGCCGACGGCGAGCACCACGTCGGCGCGGGCCAGCGCCTCGCGACCGGCGACCGACGTCAGCGCCAGCGGATGCCGATCGTCCAGCGCTCCCCGTCCGTTCAGGCTCATGACGACGGGAGCCGTGAGTCGCTCGGCCAGCTGCTGCAAGACCGCGCTGGCGCCAGCTGCAACGACGCCACCACCAGCGTAGACAGCCGGGTGTGCCGACTGCGCCAACAAGTCGATCGCCTTCCGCACCAGCTCCGCGTCCAAGTCAGCACAGACATCGTCGTCCGTGGGAGGCAGCAGGGCGACTTCGCCGCTCGCCTGCAGCACGTCAGGTGGCAGCTCCAGGCCCACGGGTCCAGGAATGCCCGTACGCAGCTGATGGATCGCCTCACGCACGAGTCGTGGCACATCGGCTGGCTCGGTTGCTCGGGCGGACCACCTGGTAAGCGAACGCAGCACCAGCGACTGGTCAGGGATCTCGTGCAGCAGGCCGAGTCCGCGACCGATGGCGGGCGAGGGAATATCGCCCACGATGCACAGCACGCGTGACGAGCACGCGTACGCGGTCGCGAGCCCGGCGCCCGCGTTGAGCAGACCAGGCCCGGGCACGACCATACACACGCCAACGTCGCCCGTCGTGCGCGCGTAACCGTCCGCCATGTATGCCGCTGCCTGTTCGTGACGCGTGTTCACGTAAGAAATGTGATCGGCGACCCTGGCCAGGCCGTCGACAGCGAAGTCGAGTTGAACACCTGGCACGCCGAAGACATGGCGCACGCCCTCGCGCACCAGCTGTGCGGCGAGTGCGTCCCCGCCGCGCATGGGGACAGAAGCTGGCGCGGGCTCCACAATGGGCAAAGGCTGCATTTCGAACCATGCTAAACGTGGTCATTCGCAACGCGCGGCTCTACGACGGCACAGGAACCAGCCCATACATCGCCGACGTCGCGGTGGCGGGCGATCGCATCGGCGCGGTCGGGACGAGCTTACCCATCGACGTGAACGTGGAGGAGGTCGACGCGACAGGGCTGGCGATCATGCCCGGCATCGTCGACCTGCACACCCATTCGGACGTCTCGCTGGTCTCGGACCCAGGCTGCATCAGTGCCATTGCGCAGGGCGTCACCACCCAACTCGTCGGGCTGTGCGGCTTCTCGGCGGCGCCGGTTTCGGGCACCACGCTGCGCACCATGATCGACGAAGAACCGATCTTCGCCTTCCCTGACGTCGAGTGGACCTGGAACACCATTGCCGGGTACCGCGAAGCCATCGATCGGCTCAGTCCAGCGACCAACGTGGCGACCCTGGTGGGCCACAACACCCTGCGGCGGTTCGTCATGGGCGGCGCCAATGTGGCGCCAAGCGCGCCCCAGCTGGAGCAGATGCGAACACTGCTGCGCGAGGGACTGCGCGAGGGAGCGCGCGGATTCTCGACCGGGCTGTCATACGCACCCGGCTTGTTCGCCGATCTCGACGAGCTTGTGGCGTTAGCACGCGTCGCGGCCGAGGAAGGCAAGCCGTACCACACCCACATGCGATACGGCTCGCCGCCGGTGCGCGAGGTGCTGGCGGAGGCGATCGAGACCGCGGAGCGCTCGGGCGTCGATCTGAACGTGTCGCACCTGTATCCGCGCTCGACGGATCCGCTCGACGAGCCGGAGCGGTACCTGGAGATGATCGAAGGAGCACGCGGTCGGGGCGTGCAGGTGACGTTCGACCTGACCATCTTCACGCGCGGCGGCGGCGCGTGGGTCCAGGTGCTGCCGACCTGGGCGCGTGATGGCGGCATGGCCAGCACAGTAGCGCTTCTTCGACATCCGACCTCCCGCGCGCGGTTAAAGGACGAGGTGCGGGACTCGAGTGGCTGGCCGTGGGTCCCCGTTTGGGACGATCAGTTGATCACCAAGATCAACCGCTCGGAGAATGCCGCCCTGGTCGGACGCACCATTGGCGACATCGCCCGCGAACGTGGGCGGGAGCCAATGGAGACGGCGCTGGACCTGGTCGAACAAGACGGTCAGTTCTGGGTTTCGCCGACCATCAAGAACCAGGCGCACCTCGATCGACTCATGCGCAGCCCGCTGTGCGTGCCAGTCACCGACGGCATGGCGGCTCATCCCGTCAAGCATCGTGCGCTGGGACTCATGCCCAGGACGTTCGGGACGTTTCCGCAGGTTTTGGGCCGCTACGTCCGCGAGGCTCGCGTGCTGCCGCTCGAGGAAGCGGTGCAGCGGATGTCGCAGGAACCCGCCCAGCGCATCGGCGCATTGGATCGCGGCGTGATAGCGGCCGGCATGGCCGCGGACCTGGTGCTCTTCGATCCTGCGACTGTGGGGAATCGCGCGACGGATACCGGCGATCCGGCAGCCCTGCCGGCCGGCATTCAGCGCGTCATGGTCAATGGTCAGTGGGCGCTGGTCGACGGAGTATTCGCCATGCGGGGGTACGGGCGGGCGCTGTAGGGACTACGTGTAGCGCGCCTGGCCGCCTGCCGAGGTGAGCTGACCATTGCGCACCAGCTCGGTGACTTCGCGCAGATCGGTGATGAATCTATCGACATGGGCCGCATGGCCGGGCGACTGCATGAAGCGGATTGCCTTGACCGGGAACGAGTCGCGGAATAGCAGCCAGCCGCGTTCTTCCAGCCCATCCGCGATGGCGAAGACGTCCAGGCTCCTTGATGTGAAGGCGAACACGGACATTGCCGGACGCCCCATCACTTCGAGGTCCGGAATCGCATCGATGGCCGCCCACCACTTCTGGAGGTACTCGATCGTCTGCTTGACCAGGCGCACGTAACCATCCTCACCCAGGTACATCATGACCGCCCACGCAGCGGCCACCGCGCCACCTGGTCGAGTGCCGGTCATGCTCGGGGTCACATACCAGTCATCTGACCGTTCAGGCCCGCCGAAACGGAATACCTGGTGACGGAACACCTCAGGATCGCGCGACAAGATGACCGATGCGCCTTTGGCGGTGTAACCGTACTTGTGCAAATCGGCGGAGATCGTTGTCACGCCGGGTACGCGGAAGTCCCAAACGGGTAGTGTGACGCCGAGCTTCTCCACGAACGGCAGGAAAAACCCGCCGACGCAGGCATCGACGTGCAACCCGATGTTTCGCTCCTGCGCCAGCTCGCCGAGCACTTCGATGGGGTCCACCATACCGAGCGTCAAGCTCGGCGCCGAGCCGACGAGCAGGACCGTATTCGGTGTGATCGCGGCGCGATACTCCAGCATGTCAATCTGAAACTGGTCATCAAGAGGTACGCGCACGACCTCGAGGCCGAAGTAGTGGGCCGCCTTCCAGAAGGCGGGGTGCGCCGATACGGGCACCACCATCTCGGGCGTGCGAATGAAGGGATGATGGACCCTGGCGCGATCGCGGGCGGATTTCACGCCCATGAGGATGCTTTCCGTCCCGCCCGACGTGATGCTGCCTACCGCTTCGCGGCCATGCAGCAGGTGCGCCGTCATGCTGATCACGTCTGCTTCGAACTTCGCGAGACTGGGAAACAGTGATGGCAGGAGTGCGTTGGTCGAGAAGAAGTCGATGTACGCTTCCTTGGCTACCTCGAGGACGTCATCCCCGGCGGGGTACTGGGCGCCGGCCACCATCCGCTCCACGGGGCGAATGTCCTCCGCCTGCGCCTGACCCAGCCGGCGTCGAAGGTCGTCTCGCTCGAGGCCGTGCTCGGGCAGTGTCGCCACTGCCCTTAGCCTACCCGCATGCGGGGATCGACCGCGTCTCGTAATCCGTCGCCGACAAAGTTGATGCTCAGCACCGCCAGGGCGATGAGGACGCCCGGGGGTACCCATGCCCAGGGCATCTCCTGCAGCACGGACGCGGACTGTGCCGAGTTGATCATGTTTCCCCAGCTCGCGGTTGGCGGCTGGACGCCGAGTCCAAGGAACGACAGGCCGGCCTCTGTCAGGATCGCCGCGGCCACCCCGAACGTGGCCGCGACGGTGATCGGCCCAACGGCATTGACCAGGATGTGGCGGAAGATGACGCGGCGGTCGCGTGCTCCCATCGCCCGAGCGGCGAGCACGAAGTCGCGCTGCCGCAGTGACAGGAACTCGCCGCGCACGAGTCGGCAGACGCCTGGCCACTGCAGCAAGCCAATGACGATCATGACATTGAAGATGCTTGGCCCGACAATCGCCACCGCGGCGATGATGATGATCAAGCTGGGAAAGCACATCACCGTGTCGGTGACGCGCTGGATAGCGTTGTCAACCGCTCCGCCATAGTAGCCGGATATGGCGCCGAGTATGGTGCCGATCAGCGTGTAGATCGTCACGGCGACCAGTCCCACGGACAGTGAGACGCGTGTCCCGAAGATCACTCGGCTGAGCACATCCCGACCAGCCTCGTCCGTGCCCAGCAGATGTTTTGACGACGGTCCTTCACGAACCATTTGCAGGTCTACTGCAAATGGATCATGCATCGCGACGAACGGCGCGAACACGGCGATCAGCGCCATGAGCGCGATGACCATCGCACCGAAAACCGCGAGTCGATGGCGCGCGAACGCGCGACCCACTCCGGGTCTTCGGCGCACCAGTACCGGGTCTGGCTTCGCGACCAGCTCCGTGCCAGGTGCGTGGCCAACGCCAACGGTCGTGAGCGTGCGCGATTCACTCGCCATAGCGGATCCGTGGATCGGCATACGCGTACAGGATGTCCGCAAGCAGGTTGCTCAGAAGCACCATCGTCGCGGTTACCATAATGATGCCCATTAACAGCGGGTAGTCGCGCCCGTTGACTGCCCTCACCGCGAGCCAGCCCATGCCCGGCCACTGAAAGATCTGCTCGGTAATGACGGCGCCGCCAAGCAGATTGGGCAGACTCAGCCCAACCACCGTAATCAGCGGGATCAGCGCATTGCGCAGCGTGTGGCGCACCAGGACCACGCCGTCGCTGAGCCCTTTGGAACGCGCGGTCGTTACGTACTCCTGGCGCAGCACGTCGAGCACGCTCGAGCGCGTGTAGCGCAGGATCTGCGGAGTTTGGCCCAGTCCGAGGACCGTCACCGGTAGCACGAGGTGTTGCAGCAAGTCGGGCAGTGACGCATCTGTACCCAGGGTGAACATGCCGGAGGTAGGCAGCAGGTGGAGGTTGACCGAGAGCACGTAAATCAGGCCCAGGCCCAGAAAGAAGCTCGGGGTCGAGATGGCAACGAAGCCGCCTATGGTCGCGATGTAGTCGAGGAACGAATACCGTCTCACGGCCGACAGCACGCCCAGCGGGATGCCTATGACGATTGCCACGAGGAGCGAGGCGCCCATAAGCAGGAGCGTTGGACCGAAGCGTTCTTGTATCTGCGCGGCTACGGGTTGGCGACTGATCAGCGAGAAACCCATGTTCCCTTCGACCAGCTGGCCGAGCCAGATCGCGTAGCGGACGGGGAGTGGTTGGTTGAGGCCAAGCTCCGTCTTCCGCTGGGCCACCCAGTCCGGGCCCAAGTCGGCACGCATGACCGGATCGATCAGCGCTTCGACCGGGTCGCCTGGAGCAAGGTGGATGAACACGAAGCTGATTATCGAAACGCCCAGCAAGATTGGTATTGAGATCAAGATCCGCCGCAGGAGATATCTCTGCACGCGCTGCTATTACCTATCCGGGTCGGGGGAGCCTGCGGCCCCCCGCCGCCAGTCGGTCCCGTACTGCCACAGCCCAGAAGCGCAGGTCGCACACGCGGCAGCGTTGGTCGCACACGCATGCGAAGGGTTGGTGCACCGATGTGGCAGCAGCGCAGGTCGCACGCGCGTGACAGAAGCGCTGGTCGCACGCGCGTGAGGGGTAGGCTCGAGCGTTCTCATCGCCGAAGGCCGATCATGCGGGGGTCGCCGCGGGAAGGAGCGCGTAGCGAGGAACGAGCGGAGCAGCGACTGGCGGCGGGGAGGCGCAGCCTCCCCCGACCCAAATGCGTTGAAGCAGGTGACTACTCTAGTGTCCACTCCTGAATGTTCCACCACAGGTAGTCGTTGGTGCCGGCTTTGATCCCCTTGAGGCGTTTGTTGACGCCATAGATGATGTTCTCGGACCACCAGAATGTCGTCGGCACGTCCTCGTTCAGGATCGCCGCGGCACGCGCATAGACCTCGCGCCGCTTGGCGGTATCCGTTGTCGCCCGGCCCTGCAAAAACAGCGTGTCGAGATCCTTGTTGCAGTAATGGGTGGTGTTGGCACCCCGCGGTGTCCAGTTGGCGCATTCGTAGTAGGCCGAGCTGATGTCCGGATCGAGCGCGTACACACCGCCGCTGAACCAGGCGAGATCGAAATCCGGCTCGCTGACGACCTTCTTGATGTACGCCGGACTGTCCAGCGGCCCCAGCTCGAGGTTAAAGCCAACTTCCTTCAGCTGCTGCTGGACGATCGGAGCGGCCAGCTCAATGTCGGCGAAGCCCTTCGACCAGGTAATGTTCACGGTCTTATTGGAATCCCAGCCCGCCTCCTTCAGGAGCTGCCGTGCCTTCGCCGGATCGTACTTGTATTGGTTCAGATCGGTGTAGTTCGCCCACTCAGGCCCAATGATTGTGGAGTGAACGAGTCGACCCTCACCGCGCAAGACGACCTTGATGAGCGACTCCCGGTCGATGGCGTACATGAACGCCTGGCGCACGCGCTTGTCTGAGAACCGCTCGTTGTTCCACGCGATCTGGAACACACCGAGTCCTTGCAACGGGATGATGTTCAGGCTGGCGTTGCTCTTCAGCCGTTCACCATCTTTGGCCGTGACCTTGTACATGACGTCCAGCTCGCCGCGCTCGAGCTGCGCAAGCTGTGTCGGTGGTTCGGCGAGGCGAACGAAGACCTTCTCGATCTTCGGCGAACCCTTGAAGTAGTTGGGATTGGCCTTCAATTCGACGAACTGGTCGGCAACGAACTGAACGTACTGGTACGGCCCGGTGCCGACATCGGGCTTCTTGATGAATGCGTGATTGTCGAGCTGCGCCGGGTCCGCGTCCTTCAGAATGTGTTCGGGCAAGATGAACAGGATGGGCGACGAGTGCGTGAGCTGGTACACCCAGGAGACGTTCGGTTGTTCCAGCGTCATGCGCACCGTGTAGTCGTCGAGCATCTGGAGGCCGGCGACGTCGGTAGCCGCGCCTTCGTAGAAATCCTTGGCGCCCTTGATCTGCAACAGCCGTGGCGCCTGGCGTGAGCCTGCCGACTTGGTCAGGTTCAACTTGTACGTGAACATCACGTCGCGCGCAGTAAACGGCTTGCCGTCCGTCCAGGTGACGTTCTTGCGCAGGTTGAATGTATAGACCGAGGCGTCGGGCGACACGTCGAACTTCTCGGCGAGGTCGGGCTGCATCGTCCACTTCTCGTCGGGAGCAATCAGCCGGTTAAAGATGAGGTCGAAAATCTGGACCTCACCGCCGGCGGTCTTGAGCGGGCTCCACAGCGGGTTGATCTCACTGCGTCGGCCAATTTGCACCACTGACCCTGGCTTTGCGACGGCCGCGGGGGCGGTCGTAGCGGCCGGCGCCGTAGTCGGTTTCGCGGCTGGTGCGGCTGTCGCTGCGGGTGGTGCGGTCGTGGCCGCGGGTGCCGCCGGCGCAGCAGTCGTCGGCTTGGGCGCTGCCGGCGGCTGCGTTGGCGCCGCGGGCGCTGCCGCAGGCCCACACGCCGCGGCCAGCGAGAGAGCCGTACCGCCCGCCGCGACCGCGAGGCCACGGATGAATGCCCGTCGCGAATGCTTCAGCGTTGACATACGTCCCTCCCGGTTCGAGTAGCGGGTGTCATCGTATACGTGGCGGTGCCGCCTGAATAGCATCGTCGACCATGTCGAACACCGTTCTGCGGGGCTCGTACCCGAGCATGCCACGCGCCTTGGCGTTGCTGAGGTACCACGGCGGGCGCGCGATTGGCAGCCTGGCGGTGAGTGGCGCTAGGCTGAGGCGCGTCCCGAGGTAGCTGGCCAACTGATCCGCGCCGAATGGCGCCACGCCACCCAGATTGAATGCCTCGCCAACCGCGGCAGGCGCGGCCAGGACGCGCACGCAGCCGTCGGCGATGTCTCGCGCATCCGCCCACTGCCGCACCTCGGGTCGGCCGTCACGATCGGCGAAGATGAGCGGATGATCCTGGCCATCGTCGAGCGTCCGCAGGATCTGGATCGACTCCATCACGTCAGGGCTGCCTGGCGAGGTCGATTCGAGATGGGCAAGAGCCGCGCGGACAAACAACCAGCGGGCAAACACGCTGTCTCGAGTGGTCAGCTCGGCGGCGTCGGCCGTGGCGCCGAAGCGCAGGACTGTCACGGGTACGCCGAAGGCGCGCCAAAAGCTGAAGCACAGGTCTTCGGCGGCGGCCTTGCTGGCCGCGTACACCGTCGCGGCGAGGCGTGGGTGTGCCTCATCGATGGGCAGGTAGCACGGCGCGCGGCCGGGACCCGGCAGATACACCGCGTCACTGCTGGCATAGACGAAGCGTTTCAAGCGCGTGCCCATCGCTCGCGCGGCCATCAGTAGCGTGAACGTGCTGCGGACGTTCAGCTCGAAGAACTCCTGGTCGGTGTTCCCACGCGACGTCAGCGCGCCGCCGAGATGGTAGACCGCGTCGACGTCGGCCATCGCCGCGGTGATCGCGGCGTCATCTTGCAGGGTGCCGGGAACGATCTCGACGCCCGGCGCCCGGATGAGGTCTGTTCGCGGATCCGCGGGCAGCACCAGTGCACGCACCTTGTGACCGGCGCCTTCGAGCAGATGGGTAACCTGGCTACCGATGCGACCTGCCGCGCCGGTGACCAGAACGTGCACTCAGTCGCTCAGGTGCGCGACGCGAGCGCGCCGATAAGGGTGTCGAGGTGCATAACGAATTCGAGCCCCAGCTCGATATGCGAACCGAGCGTCGAATAGTTCGGCCAATGCCAGCGGCCGTCGCGCTCCTGCATCTCGATATACCAGTCGCCCATGCGGTACGTCCACTCCAGGTACTGCTGCTCGCCCGTTAGCTGATACAACAGCGAGCTGCCCCAGCTGCTCTTGCACACGTGCGACCAGTTGAACTGGCCGGGCGTCGCGCTCATGGAGAAGTGCTGGTAGTCGCGCGCGAGCTCGACATACTCTGGGCGGGGATCGGCCAGGTAGAGACGGCACAGGAAGCCGGCGGCGATACCACCGATGGTCCAGCGCTGCCGCCGCGGGTCTCGATTGTCGACGACATGCGTGATCTGGCGCTCAAGCGGGAACGAGGTGATTGGCGCCTGCTGGCTGCGTGACCACGTATAGAAGAAGCGGTCCGGCAACTCGCGCTGCGCTTCGTACAGACGCTCGAGGAATCCGTACACGCGCCTGGCCTCGTCGAGTCGGCCCATCTGGAGGCACGCGAATCCACTGCCACACGTGTACGGGATGTCCATGTGGTCGCTCATTCGACCGTCCCGGGTGCGGTCGCAGGCGAAGCCGCCGGAAACCGGGTCCTGCCAGTTCAACAGGGTGGGCAGCAGTCCGTAGCTGAGGTCGTATTGATGAGCGAGGTGTGCGCCGATGATCAATGTCGCGTCGCGATAGGCGTAGGCGTCGTCGAACACGCGGTATGGGCCGCCGATGGTGCCGTCGGCCTGCAGCATGCGTTCTCGGATCCAGTTGCAGATGGCTGTCGCGGCGTGCGTCTGACCGGTGACTACGAAGGTCCACGGCGCGCGGTAGAAGTGGAAGCCCTGAGATGGGTCGCCGATCGAGCCGTCATCGTTGACGTGGCGCAGCAGCCACGCCAGTCCCTTGTCGCGGGCATCGCGGTAGGCCTGGAGTCGCTCTGCTCGAATGGGGCTGGGGGTTGTTGTCAACGTGACGAGTGTACCGTCAGTCCCAGTGCAGGGTGACTCCCAGCATGCCACGATCGCCCTCCGCCAGTTGCTCGTACACCTGCCCGAGCTCATCCCAGCGCACGCGGTGAGTGATGGCTGGCGTCGGGTGCAGTAGACCGGCCGCGATCTGATCCGCGATGTACTGCATGTTGCGCTGGATCGTCCAGCGCACCAGTCGCGGTGGATATTCATCAGCCGCGTCATTGCTACAGCCGATGAACCGCACATGCTGATTGTGGAACTGATCGCGGTTCATGAACGTGTGGCGCAACACGTCGCGCGCGACTTCGTCTGGCGGTTCCGTGCGATATATCCCCAGGATTGCGATGCGCGTGTTTTCTCGCGCGAGGCGTATTGCAGCCAGAAGGCCGCTCCATGACTGTGATGTTTCCACAATGACATCGGGCCCAGGCGCACCAAAGAATTGATCGAGGCGGTTCAGCGTCGCGGTGTCGCGGGGATCGAGGGCCGTCGCAACACCGGCTTGCTCGGCCAGGCCACGCCGCGCGGGGTCGATCTCGAGGGCGGCGACGCGGGCGCCAACCATGCGCGCGACGAGCGCCGCGAGCAGGCCGACAATTCCCTGACCAACGACGAGGACGTTGTCGCCCGGCTGATAGCCTGCCGATCGAAGCGCGTGCAAGCCGAGCGTGGGCAAGTAGGTGAAGGCACCCGCTTCGAAATCTACTCCGGACGGCAGGCGGATGACACGGTGCGCCTTAACGAGCATGAGGTCGGCATGTGGCTCCGGCGCGAAGACAGGGTCGCCTGGTTGCAGGCTGGTAACGCCATCGCCGACGGAGACAACCGTGCCCGAGCTGTTGTAACCGCACGTGCTGCCTTCGCCACCGTAATGACCGCCGTTGATGTACCGCCAGACTTCGGTGCCGATGCTCAATACCGAGACGCGCGTGCGGATGAGCACTTCCTCCGGCCCAGGTTCGGCGAGCTCCTCGTCGCGCAGCTCGAGCTGTCGACGTCCGACCACGTAGTACTTCTTCACTTGGGGCACGGCCATCAGTCTGCCACCGCAGGCGGTCATGACGGCGACGGCGCGTTGCGGCTAGGCGGCCTTATGCGGCAGGCTGTAGTTGCCGCTGCCGACATTCTGGTGGCCGCCGCCGGCCGGGCATTTCCCGGTCGTCGCGTTGCCGGCGAAGAAGAGGCCCTGGCACTTATGGCACCAGCGCCAGTTCGACTGCGAGGCGGGTGGAAACTGGTTCTGGGTCAAGGTGTAGTTGCCACTGCCGGTCTTCGAGTGCTGCCACTCGTTGGGCAGATCCCGAGCGTACCATTGCCGGCAAAATACATCCCCTCGCACTTGCTGCACCACCGCCAGTTCGCCTGGCCGGGCGCGGCGGGTGACTGGTGCACGGGGCCATAGTTGCCGCTACCGATTTGTGCGTGCGACGCACCCGCCGGGCATTTGCCCGCCGGCGGCGGATTGCCCGCAAAGTACATCCCCTGGCACTTGCTACACCAACGCCAGTCCCACTGCTGGTTGATCTGCACTGGCGTGCCAACGATCGTGCCTGACAACTGCCAATCGCCTTCGTTTTTCCAGTGCTCGGACAATGGCAGTCCGCTCGACCCGGCCGCCAGGAGCTCCGCCCGCGAACGGGCAAGCGCACCACAACGGCGCGGTGCGCGCTGAAGGGTCCACCGAGCTCCACGCGCTTGAGGCGGACCTGCGCCGCCTCGTTGATCAGCTCCAGTCGCAGGGCGTCATCGTGCGCGATCTGCGGATCGGTCTGATCGATTTTCCCGCGATTCGCGACGGCATCACGGTCTTCCTGTGCTGGCGCCGAGGCGAGCAACTGCGCATCGAGTGGTGGCACCCGACCACCACCGGTATTGCGGCGCGGCAGCGGCTGTAACTCCCTTAGCCTTTGACGCCGCCGACCACCAGGCCCTTGATGACAAGGCGCTGTGCCAGCGTGTACATGATCACCGGCGGGATGGCGGTGATGAGTGCGCCGGCCATCATCTGGCCCCAGTAGAAAACGTCCTCGCCCAGCATCTGCGTCAGGCCGACCGTCAGCGTCCGACTCGCCAGCGAGTTGGTGAACACCAGCGCGTACAGAAACTCGTTCCAGGCCTGCGTGAACGAGAACAGCGCGACAACCACGACGGCCGGCCCTGACAGTGGCAGCACGATGCGGAACAGCACGCCCAGCCGCCCACAGCCGTCGATGAGCGCTGCCTCCTCGAGCTCGATCGGAATGCTGCGGAAGTAGCTGATCAGCATCCACGTGCAGAAAGGCAGAGTGATGGTCGGGTACACGAGGATCAGCGCGCCAAGCGTGTCTGCCATGCGCAGCCCGGCAATGATCTGAAACAGCCGAATGAACAGCAGCGACTGCGGAATCAAATACGTGAAGATGAGCCCGAGCGCGACGATCCGCCGACCGGAAAAGCGCAAGCGCGTAATCGCGTACGCGCCCAGCGCTCCGAGCACGATCGACAGCGTCGTCACCACGATTGACACGTAGGCGCTGTTGCGCAGCCAGCCGCCGAACTTGCCACTTAGGCGCTGCAAAAGAACTACGCTCCTTCTGGGCCACCGCCCAGAAGGAGTGGCCCCTGACGGGGCAGTTCTGGCCGCCTGACAGTCGATAGGGAGTCTAGCCTTGGATCGTGGCCGATGATCTGAGGCACCGATACGGCGATCTGCTCGATGGGAGCTACGACTGCGTCGACCGGATTGTCCTGAATGCGTACAACAGGGTCTGTTACTCGGCTGGCGGCTTTCGAGAGTGGTGGCGGCGGTTGATGAGCGGCTCCGACGAGCAGCTGGACAACGCTCATCTCATGCGCATGGCCGGTCGCTTCAGTCGTCGAGTGCGCGGCTTCGCCAAGGCTCACCGAGTTCCAGTTATCGACTGCCGACGCGGAGAGCGCAAGCACGACTTGGCCGAAGACTATCTTGCCACCCACGCGGTGAAGCGTGGCCTGTTTCTGATTCTTGTCGGACGAGCGGAGGTGCCTTTGTGGGACGTCCGACGTGCCCGTTCGGGCAGCATCTTGCTCAAGCAAAAGAAAGCCTATGTGAACCACTACTCCTTCCACATCATGGATCCGGAGTGGGGCCACATCACGATCAAGATGGCTGGTCACCCGCCGTTCGGCGCCCAAATCATCCTGAACGGACACGAGTACGTCGCCTGCCGGGCGAGGAAGGTCAAACTCGACTTCAGCAAGGAGGGCAACTGTTTCACCCGGATTACCGACAGCGCACAATTGGCAAGGATTGCAGACACCTTGGCCGACGATAAGGCGATAGGGCGACTGAGCCAGGTGTGCGAGCGGTGGATCTATTCAGCGTGTCTGTGTTTCGCACTGGATAGTCAAGAGCAGGAACGGACTGGGTTTCACTACCAGTATTCGATCTACCAGGTGGAGTACAGCCGGAATCTGCTCTTCGCCAACGGCGCACAGATGGAGCAGGTCTTTCAACGAATGATCGATCGTACCCGCGCTCGGCTGGACGTCCCCCAGTTGAGGACGCTGTTCGGGGCGAAACGGCGGCCGCGTGCTCACGGCAAACACCGACCGCGATTGGCAGTCGTGCTCGAGACACCTACGTATGACCTGACAGTGTTCAAACTGCATTTCGGCAAGCTGACGCTGAAGGCCTACACCAAAGGCGAGCGACTCTTGCGTTTCGAGGTCGTGATACACAATGTTCGAGACTTGGACTGCGGGCGGGTCGTCGAGCGCTTTCCGCACATCGTTGCACAACTCAGCGGTATGCTCGAACGCTTCCTCACCACACTGGATTGCGTTGACGTGGCATTCATCAGCGACCAGACTTTGGACCAGTTGCCACTGCCATCCCGCCTCGGCAAGACCCGCGTTGGCGGCATCGATCTGAATAACCTGCGCATCCGGATCGCTTTGACCGCCGTCCTCGCTCTCGGTCCGTCACCCACAGGATTCAGTGTGAGCAACTTACAAGCCAAGGTCCACTCGATGACCGGGCGCACCCAGTATACGAAGCGTGAAGCCGCCTACGACTTGAAGAAACTCCGGGCAAAACAGCTCATCACCAAGCTCGGTCGTTCACGCCGATATCAGGCCGCACCCTCCGGAATGCGTGCCATCGCTGCGCTCCTGGTCCTCCGCGACCACGTCATCAAGCCAATTCTCGCCGGCGTCCGCACATCAGCGCCTTCTGCGAAGCCTCCCATCTCTACCCTGATCGACCAGCACTACAACCAACTTCGACTCGACTTCCAGCCCCTCTTTGAGGAACTCGGGATCGCCGCATGAACAACACCGTTGTCGATCTCTCTTTCTAAACGCTTACTTCCGGTTTTTGAAGGCTTCCGGTCAAGTGGGCTGATGGCGTAGAGTGCGGCTATCAAGGAGAGAGGATGGTGAAGAACTGACGGATGCCAGCCCAGACGATCCACGCCTGCCAGTGCGGCCCTTGT
>WNGE01003958.1_pt1 | contig 18996 bp, 17 predicted proteins | sample 5400651 | NCBI WGS metagenome assembly WNGE01 (sample SAMN13153370, study PRJNA577476) | soil metagenome | isolation source: 60 cm soil or saprolite under grassland replicate 2 | place: USA:California | collected 2016-06-15
GCCCAGCAAACCAGCACCAACAGCGCGCTGGCCAGGCAAATTTTTCCGAGGCCGATTAGCATCTGGCGCGTTTCCAACCTGCGTGTGTGCCGCCACATGAGCCAGTAGAGCAAGAGAAAATTAATCGTTGCGACCAGACTTGTGGAAAAGGCAAGACCTCGATGTCCCCAGCCAAGCCGGAATGTGAAAAGCCAATTGAGAAAAAGATTCGTACCAATTGCGAGGAAGCTCACGACCATTGGCGTATTGCGTTTGCCGATCGCGTAGAATGCCGGCGTAAGCACTTTTAACACTGCATATGAGACGAGTCCCACAGCGTAGAATTGCAATGCGCCGGCAGTTTGCCGCGTCATCTCGGCGGTGAATCGTCCGTGCTGGTAAATCACGCTGATGATCGGCGATGCAAGCATTGCGAGCCCAATCGCCGAGGGAATGGTGAGCAAAAATGCAAGCCGCATTCCGCGTGCAAGGATCGCGCGAAATTCTTCGATGTCACCGACGGCCGCGCTCTTCGATACGAGTGGCAATGTGACCGTGCCGATGGCAACCCCGAAAATCCCGAGTGGCAACTGCATCAGGCGAAACGCAATGTTTAACCAGCTTACCGGACCATTGCCGAGACTTGCCGCGAAGCCGCTGTTGACGAGGACGTTCACTTGCACCGCGCTGGCCGCGATCACCGCCGGCGCCATCAGCGCGAGAACGGTCCGCACACCTTCATCGCGCCATTGAAAATCGGCGCGATACTTGTAGCCGACGCGCCACAGCGAAGGGAATTGCCCCGCCAATTGCCACGCGCCTCCGATGAGCGTCCCAATTGCCAAGCCCACCAGCGAACGCGCGCCGAAATGCGGATCGAGCCACCAGCCGATTGCCACACCGCCAATAATAGAACCAACATTAAAATAACTCGACGCCATCGCCGGCGGTCCGAAGACGTGTTTCGCATTGAGAATTCCCATCACGAGCGCTGCCAGCGACACGAGCAGCATGAACGGCCACATGACTCGCGTGAGCAAAATCGTCAGCGCGGTTTTGTCCGGCGACCAACTCCCCCACGTCAAAAGATCGACAAGCTGCGGCGCGAATATGACGCCGAGCAGCGTCACTGCGCTCATGAAAACGGCCGTGAGCGTCGCAACTTTGTTCGCCAGCCGCCAAGCCGCATCGTCACCCTCGACGGCGATCTTCTTCGAAAACGTCGTGATGAAGGCCGTTGAAAGCGCGCCCTCGGCGAACAAATCACGCAGCAAATTTGGCAGTCGAAATGCCATTAGGAACGCGTCGAGATTTTTTCCCGCGCCAAACAGACCGGCGAAGACCATCTCTCGGATCAAGCCGAGCAGGCGACTGCACAGAATGGCGATGGCGACGACTCCCGTCGCGCGCGTGCTCACTCGCCGATGCTCCACTGTAGTCATCGGCGAACAAAGAACAGTGTCTGTCAATTTACGAAAGAAAAAACTTCGCGGAACATCGTCGTACTTCCTCGCTTGGTAGGGTCGTCGCGCTGCGCCGACCGGACGCCGCAGCGCGGCGTCCCTACCTGGCTATTTCAAAAACAAATTCATACTGTCAAAATCGAGGATGCCATGACAGTTGAAGAGCAGATCTATGCCCAGGATCCCATTGATCCGTGTATTACTCTGCTGCAGGGCGAAGTTGGGCAATACGGACACACCAAATTTTGCAGCCGGCACTTTAAAATCACCGATCGTAAGATCGTTGATTTGCCCGATACTAAGTTGCCGCACGACGCCGGTCGTGAAACGTGCAGAGGCCTGTGTCGGCTGTGACGCGATTCCGAGGGACCGGACGACAGCTTCGTTGAAAGTCGTAATAAATGCACCCGTATCGACAAGGAGTCGGCCTGTCTGCCCGTGAATCGAACATGGCACCGTAAAAGCGCCATTTCCCTCCTGTTGCAGCGGCACCTTCGTGAATTTCTCCGACAAAGCTACGGAGGGCAGTTGCGATGGCCGCGACCGTTCGGCTTTGAAGAAAATGAATTTCGTCCGACAATTAATTACTGCCTTGTGACGGACGAAAATGTCCCTACCGAGCACACCGTCGACACGAAGATCCCCGCCTTCCAAGCGGTTCGAAAAGCTACTCCGGGCGTTGGCGCTAAGCAGCGCAACCAAGCTGCTGCCAAAATCCATGGTTCCGGCTGTGAGACTTCTAACGAAACCTACGGGGACTAGCTGGCCGTTAATTTGGGTAGACCCGACATAGCGCAAACCGTGTCGCGAGGGACTTACGCCAAATGACTCGGCTGAGCTTGCATCCAAAATGTTTTGATTGGCGCCGGTATCAACAAGCAAATTAGCGGGATGCCCATTGATCGCGACGGATAGTATCATTTTGTTCAACGGCCCGTAATGAACCGGCACGGCCTTGTATCCACCTAACTGCATCGGCCGAACGTCTTTGGCCGCGGCGAAAATCGGGATCAGGCCAATCGTGAACAAGCCAAAGAGAATCCGAAAACATCGAACGCGACCCCGGGGAATCGTCAGGTTTAAACCCCAACTTCGCATTGTCGAATCTATACGACGGACCCTGGACGCGCATCACATTCCGGTTGGGCAATCGATGAATGTCCATGGAATCTTGAACCGTTTGGAGAGATGTGCGGCGAGGGCTTTTACGCCGAAGGTTTCGGTGGCGTAATGGCCGCCTAGCAACAGATTCATCCCAAGTTCTTCGGCAGCGACGGCGGCCCAATGCGGCGCTTCGCCTGTGATAAACGTGTCGACCTGTTCCTGCGCGACTCTGTAGATCTCCGAGCCGGCGCCACCGGTGATGATGCCAATCGTATTCGTATTTCTTGGGCCGAAGCAGAATGCATTCAATGGACCGCCGAGTGCTTTCTGCAATTTTTGCACGAGCCCATCTCGCGACAACGAAGCGCGCGCTTTTAAGCCGATTAACTGGCCCTTTTCTTCCAGGAATGGCTGCGTGGATTTAAGTCCAAGCATGGCCGCAAGCTGCGCGTTATTGCCGACCTTCGGATGGATGTCGAGCGGCAGATGCGCACTGTAAAGCGCGATGTCGTTTTCAAGCGCGAACTTCAGTTGCCGATGTAGCGCGTTTGCGATGGGGCGCAATCCAGGCCAAAACATTCCATGATGCACGATCAAAAGATCGACATTTTTCTTTGCAGCTCCCGTTAAGACGCGAGTCGAAACATCGACAGCGGCTCCGATTCTCGTGACACGCCCCGAGTTTTCGATTTGCAGACCATTTAGAGCATTGTCCCAGTCGGCGATGTCACGGATGCGGAGATAATCGTCAACGTACTCAACGATCTCAGGAGCAAGAGGCATGGGTGAATTTTGCGCTGTATCACCCGAATGCACACGACCTTTATTAATTAGATCTTTCTTTGCGGAGCGAAAACCAAAAGTGAGTCGCGAACACCGCGGACCTGTTGCGGTGGCAACTCTTCGAGACTCGACCGGTCCTGGAGACGGTCACGCACCGCCTCAGTGATAAGGAGTGGCTTCCCCACGGTTTTGGTGAGGCCCTCGACGCGCGACGCGATGTTCACGGTATCGCCAATCGCCGTAAACTCGAGCCGCTGCGGCGAGCCGATGCTGCCGACGATGGCTGGCCCGGAATGAATCCCGATGCCGATTCGCAGCGGTTCGCGACCGCCCGCCGCCAAATTGCGATTGAGCTCTTCCACCGCGAGTAAAATGTCTCGGCCTGCCGCCACTACGTTCTCCGCATTATACGATTGCGAATCGCCTGCACCGAACACGGCCATAAATCCGTCACCCAAATATTTGTTGACCATTCCGCCATGCTCTTCCTCGACTATGCGCACCGTGACACGAAAGAAATCATTCAAAATTTCGACCATCTCTGCTGGCCGCGAAACGCCAGCCCGTGCCGTGAATGACCGAATGTCGACAAACATCACCGTGATTTCCTCCTCCACGCCACTTAGTCCAGGATCGCGCGCGAGAATTTGCTCGGCCGCGCGTTCGCCTACGTGCAATCCAAATGTTTGCCGCAATTTTTCTTTATCTTTCAGACCGTGAATCATGTTGTTGAACTCGCCGAGCAAAAGACCGAATTCGTCGGCCCGCGCGACCGGGACATCGATATCGAACTTTCCCTGCGAAACCGCGTCGGCCGCGGCGCGAAGTTGATCGATCGGCTTGGCGACCAGCCAACTGATCATGAGCGCCGTGCAAAGGCCAAACGCGATCCCAATTGTGCCGACGAAAACGGCGAACCATGCTGCGTTGGTGCCAGGCGCTTTCGGTGCGAACGAGAGAAGAAGGAGCGAGCCTATCGGACAGAGCGATGCCGAGATCGCCCAGAGAATGCCGCGCCCGCGGAGCGAAAGCGTGACCACGCCGGGGATGAGATCCGCGCGGACATCGCGAAAAAAAATGGGAAACAATCCCCAATGAGTCGCCAGCTCGACCAGGAAAATCGAGTGCGTGATCGAGATGAAACCGGAAATACAAAATGAAACGGGCAAGTGCCAGAGCAATCGCGTGTCGAGCGACAGTTCCACTTGCATGAGCGAGCCGAGAAAAACAGGAATGAACAGAAACCACGCACCGCCGCAAATCGCCGCAGCAAACCAAGGCAAATGGATGAGCCGGCGGCGCGCCTGCGTGAGCGATTTCGGATCGATTATCGATCCACGACAAAGGTGGCGAAAAGTGGGAGCGAAGTAGCGGATCCGTTTCACCCAAAGCCAGATCCCGATTGGAAAGACCAATGTGTTGTAAATGATGATTGTCGCAAAGAAGCGCTGCTTTAGAGCGGGCAACGTGAGCATCGGCTCGATGACGGCCGCGTTGTACCAAATGTTGAATGCGCTTCCGAGCAATTGCGGAATCACGGGCGCAAGCGCGACAATCAGCAGCGCGTAGCGTTCGCGCGCTGGATTCACTTCCGCCGGAGGGTCCATGGCCGAAAATAATCAAACAAAATCAAACGCCCGGGAAGTGCGTCGCGGTTGTAATCACGAAGGACATCCGGGAAATCCGTGAGCGGTCCAAATTCAAATCCAGCGCTCAATGGTCTGAAAAAATTGTCTTGATGACTTGGAAACACGTAACGCGGGCGCAATTGCCGGACGGCGGCCGAAAATCGTGCGCGCGAATCGGGCAATGCGGCACCCAAAATCGCGAGATCGACAGGTGCGATGTCCGCCGGCGGCAACATCGCGGACGTTCCGCCCGAGTCGACAAAAATACGTTCACCCTCGATTTCGATCAGATAGGCGAGCGGTTCACCGCAAACCCAATCGGCGGCGCGCCGCGGCGGAGCAGCTCCTCGAGGTTCCCCGGCAAACGGCACTAGCGAGAAAAGCCGATCATGTGTCGCCCCGAGCACGTGAATTTTCCAGGGACCGATTCGACGCACGTTTCCAGCAGTCACCGGGTCGCAACGCGCTGCCGGCGCACCCGCGCGCTCGGCCAACTCCACCGCTGTTCGCGAGCCGATCAGGCGCGCGCCTGTTTTGCGCATGAGAAGTGGGGCGTCGAGCAAGTGATCCACGTGCCCATGCGTTACAAGAATAGCATCAACTTTGGGCGCGAGATGTTTCATCGCGTCGTCGATGCGATGCACGTCTGGTTGAACAGTCGATCCAAGGGCTACCCGCGAAAAATTGATGCGCGAAAAATAAGGATCGACAAGAAGTGCGTGAGTTCCTGATTCAAACTCGAATCCATTCGTCCCAAGATAAGTTACGCGTATTCCGCCGCCAGTCGGTTTAGCCGGCGAAAGGTCAGCCACCACCAACTGTGAATATCGTTCAAGTCCGGCGCAAAGAGTTTGCGCTGAGATGAGGAGACAAGAAAGGACGTGTCTCATGCGACCACGAACTTATGAGCCTACGTTTTAACGAATGGAAGCGCTAAACCGACACTCGTCATTCCGAGCGAAGCCGAGGAATCCCGATGCGCCACCCTCAAGCAATATCGCGGGATCCTTCGACTCTGCTCAGGATACAGCTTGCATGGTATGTCAAGTTTGCTTGACGAATTCCACGCGTCTTGTGACCTTCAATGGTCGATCGAAATGAATATGGAGTACACCGACGCACCAACAACGCAGGCTGCACCGAGTGAGACCGAAAAAATGCCGTGTCCTTATTGCGGACATTTGTTGCCGAAGGACGCGCAGAGTTGCGATCAATGTGATTGGACGCGGGGCGCTACCGAGACGGCGGAAGGGAAGGCGAGCGATGCGATGGCGGTGTTGTTAAGTATTATACCCGGCCTGGGGCATATCTATAAAGGCCACAGACTTGCAGGTTTCTTGTGGATGGCTGGCGCGGTTCCCGCCGGAATTTTCGTGTTTCTGGCCGCAATCGCATCTGCGGGCTTCGGCGCGGGTCTCTTCTTCTTCTACTTGATCGCGGTAATGCTTCATGCGTACGCAGTTGATGATCGCGTCGTGCCGCCAAAAGAAGACGACGGCGAACAGTATTAAGGACGTTGAATCGTTAAGACGTTACATCCGAGCCGATTCGCGAATCTCGATTCTCGAATTACGAACGCCCCACTGCAGCGTAAATTTCTTCCAGAATTTCCCGCAATCCGTAACGAAATTTCCAGCCGGGATAGTGTTTCTGAAATTTGCTCACATCGCTGATCCACCAGATGTGGTCGCCGGCGCGGTTCGTCTCCTCGTAACTCCAAGTTAATTTGCGTCCGCTAATTTCTTCACACAAATCGATTGCTTCGAGCATCGAACAGTTACTATGCCGGCTACCGCCGATGTTATAAACTTCCCCGATCCGCGGCGCGCGAATGAATTCCACAAATGCTTCGACCAGATCGAAGCTGTGAATGTTGTCGCGCACCTGTTTCCCTTTATATCCGAAGACCCGATACGGTCGATTTTTTACTGTGCATATCATCAAGTAAGAAAGAAAACCATGTAGCTCTGTGCCGGCATGTGCCGGCCCGGTGAGGCAACCGCCGCGAAAGGAAACGGCTGGCAATCCGAAATAACGTCCATATTCCTGCACCAGAAGATCGGCCGCAGCTTTCGATGCCCCGAAAAGCGAGTGCTTGCTGTAGTCGATGCTCATCGTTTCGGAGATCCCCGGCTCATACTCATGGCCAGGCTCGATTTCCCATCGCTTCGATAATTCGCGTAATGGCAGGCGGTTCGGGGTGTCGCCGTAAACTTTATTTGTCGATGTAAAAATAAATGGCGCCTCGGGCGAAAACGTCCTTGCCGCTTCCAGCAAATTCAAGGTGCCGTTTGCATTGACCGTAAAATCGGTCTGCGGATCACGCGCCGCCCAATCATGCGATGGCTGCGAAGCGGTATGCACAATCGCATCGATCTTACCCTGATGGCGTTTGAATAACTCGATGACTGCAGACGCATCCCGAATGTCGAGATCGTGATGCTCGTAATCACGAACATTTGTGATCAAATCATCGCGCGACTTTTTGGTGGAAGCTTCTACGCCAAAGAACTGCGCACGCATGTCGTTGTCGATCCCAACAACGCGCGCGCCCTCCTGCGCGAATCGTTTGACCGTTTCCGAACCGATCAATCCCGCAGACCCCGTGATGATGGCTGTGCGCATTTAGGTCAATTCAAGGTAATATCGCCAATACTCAAGACGATTGCCCGAGAATCCAGGTTACATTTCCAGCTACGGCCTCGACTCGCGATGCCGGCAACTGCGGATCGCCTCGCAGGACGCGATCGATCAAGTCGGCGTTTTTTGTTGCGTTCACGAGGAAGCAAATCTGGCGCGCATGATTGATGAGGGGAAAGGTGAACGTCAGTCGCCACGAATTAAATTTCGGCACAAAATTCGCGATCACTCGCCGGCTCGTTTCTTCGAGGCCGGCGGTATCCGGAAACAGAGACGCGGTGTGCCCATCGTCACCCAATCCGAGCAGAATCAGATCATGCCGATAAATGTGTTCCCCGCGCTGCGCCGCCGATAGGTCGAGAAGATCTTCATATTCCAGGGCCGCGATTTGCGGATCGATTTCGCCACGCATGCGCGCGATCGATTCTTCGGGAATCGCGGCGGGAACGAAGAGGGTTTCGCGTGCCATGCGAAAATTGCTCTGCGAGTCATCCGGTGGGACGCAACGCTCATCTCCAAACGTGATCCGAATCCGCTCCCATGGCAGATCGTGCCCGATCGTTGCGAGCCTTGCGTAAACTGGCCGGGGAGTATTTCCCCCGGAAAGCGCGATCCGAAATTCATTCCGCTCGTCGATCGCTTTGTGTGCTTGATCAAGAATAAAATCCGCCGCGTCGGCGGCAAGATTCTTCGTGCGAACCACTTCGCGACTCATGCGCGATTGGATTCAAATCGCGCAGTGCGCTTGGCCACGCTTCTCAAGATAGCGCTGATGATAGTCTTCCGCGCGCCAAAACCTGGGCGCCGGTTCGACTTGCGTTACGACCGGCAGGCGAAAACGCCCGCTTTTGTCGATCTTTTCCCTGGAAGCGTCTGCTGCCATCTTTTGCTCGGGCGAATGATAAAAAATCACCGAGCGATATTGCGTCCCGACGTCGGGACCTTGCCGATTCAAGGTCGTTGGATTGTGGTTCGACCAAAAAACATCGAGTAGTTCTTCGTATTTCAGTTGCGACGGATCGAATTCGATTTCCACCACTTCGGCGTGGCCGGTCTCGTCCGTGCAAACATCTTCGTAGGTCGGATTCTCTTTTGCCCCGCCTGCGTAGCCAACGGCTGTCGAGACTACGCCTTTCAATTTTCGGAAGGTTTCTTCCACGCCCCAAAAGCATCCCGCGCCGAATGTGGCTTTTTCCGTTTTCATACTCGCACGATGGAGCGATTGCGCGCGACGCGCAACCGGCTTCAACTCCACGTTTCGCTGCTTGACAGTTACTGCACGCGGCATGGCATTGTCCTAAAGTCTTATAGCCAGCCATCGCGAAACCCGGCAGGATGTTGATCAATAGCCTTAATCGAATGAGCACCTCCACGACTACCCTCGAACAGACTCGACCTCTCTTGCCTGTGCGGCTTCTAAATAGATGGGGCGCGTTGCTGGAGAAAACCCGAATTCAACGCACCCCACTTCTTGCAGTTGATTTGATCGAGACCGCGAAGCGTCGGTGCGGCCTCGACGATTTTGGTGGAGGCGACTTTTTCGAAGCGATCTCTCGGCTGCTCGAGTCCTGCCACCGCGAGTCTCGACTTAACTTGGTCGGAAAGATTGCTCTTCGGAGCGATCTCCTACGCACATTGTGTTCGCGTTTGTTGATGGAACGGGATCGACAGCTTTATCCCGGGATTGCGCGGCAGGAAATCCGCGAGCCACTCTTTATCGTGGGCCTACCTCGCAGCGGCACCACTCTCTTGCACACCTTGCTCGCTGCCGACCCGGAACATCGAGTTCCGCTCACGTGGGAGGTGATGACGCCATCTCCGCCTACAGGCGACAATGAGCAACGACGAATTCAGCGCGCGACTCAAAGTTGTAACTGCCTCAATTGGCTGGCGCCCACATTTCGCCACATACACGCCGTAGGCGCGGAGCTACCGCAGGAGTGCGTCGGCCTAATGACTCCCAGCTTCATGAGCGATCAGTTTGATACGATGTATTACGTGCCCTCCTATCGGGCTTGGTTCTTTCATCAGGACTTGCTACCGGCATATGAATATCATCGTCGGTTCCTGCAACATCTACAGTTCCGCCGAGGCGCGCGTCGCTGGATTCTAAAAGCGCCTACCCACATGTCCGCTCTGCCAACTCTGCTTTCCGTCTATCCCGACGCACTCTTCGTACAAACTCATCGGGCGCCGCTCGAGGCAATGGCTTCGGTATCAAGTTTGATTACGATCCTCCGCCGTGTCTTTAGCGACGCGGTGGATCCGTTTATGGTTTGCCGCGACGCGATCCAATATTGGTCACAAACGCTCGATACCTTTTTGCAGGAACGGGATCGACTGCCGCGCAAACGCATTTGCGACCTGGATTTCCTCGAGATCCGTCGCGATCCCATAGCCGCTATTCGACGCATCTATCAACATTTTGGATGGCTGCTCTCACCTGAAGCGGAACAGCGAATGCGCGTCGTACTCGCCAGACAGCCGCGGGAACAATATGGCAATCATCGGTATGATCTATCGCAGTTTGGATTTGACCCAGCGGAAGCCGCCAGAGCGTTTGCGGCCTATTGCGAACAGTTCGGATTCTCCTCTACGCACGTTGTTGGCAAATCTCGTGAACGCCTCGAGGCGCTCGCTTTGAAGTAGCAAAGGCGGCCGCGAAGTCGGTTCTGAAACGGACGAACAAACAGCATGTTCGGTGCTCTGGTCGCCGAGTTGCTGGATCTGATGGCATGGGTGAAACTTCGCCGCTTGAACTTTGAAGTTTGCCGCGCGATCGGCGCTGATCATCCCAGCTTGCCCGGGCATTTCCCTGGCACTCCTATCGTGCCTGGCGTCGTGATCCTCGATGAAATCGTCGCAGCTTTGACCGAGTGGCGCAAAGATTCGCACCTTACTTTCATACGAGTAGTCAAGTTTCTCGTGCCGTTGAGGCCTGAGCAGCCATTCACTATCTGTCTGTCCGCGAGTCAGGACGCTGACAGCGAAGTCGATTTTTGCTGTCGCGTCGAAGACCGAGTGATAGTTGAAGGTCGACTTGAGGTTTGTTGCGATGCAAGCTGACCTCGTGAACGCGGCATCATCTGGCGCACCTACATTTATAGCTCGGCCGAGCGATCCGCGCTTGGCGCATTGGCTCAAAGGTTACCCGCCATCGGTGTTTAGCGAACCCTTGTATCAAAGCATCGAACTGATGGAGCGGTATAGCATCGATCTAGCGATCGATCTGTTGAGTCGGTTGGATGTGACGGATCAACTCGGCGAGTGGCGATCCGCGAATGAGCTTTGTCACGTCCTTTCTTTTCGGCCAGGTTTTAGTTTCGCCTTGGCTTGGATTCTGGAGCGCCTGGTCGAGACCGGTTGCGTGGAAGCCAGCGCCAATGGTAATACCCGTTCTTATCATCTGCGACGGTCGCCGTGGCAACCCGAGCTCGAGCGCTTGCGTGCAGTAGGGCTTAGTATTGATCCCGCCAATGCAGCGAGTTTGGATTTATTGGATCACGCAGCAAGCCTCTATCCAGCCGTGGCCAGCGGCGAACAGAGCGGTGATCACAGCCTATTCGGACCGCAAGGAATACCGCTGTGGTTAAAGTATTTTCACAACGACAACTTAACTTACGCGGTGAATAACTGGGTGGGTGCGATCCTCGCCGCTGATCGTTTGTCCGCTCGACCCAGGCTGCGGATTTTAGAACTCGGTGCCGGCGCCGGCAGTGCCAGTGAAACCTTGCTCCGCTGGTTTGATCAATGCGGGCTTCTGCCGCAAATAGAACGTTACGTCATTACAGAGCCGAACGCATTTTTCCGGCGGCGCGCTCAACGCGACCTGACAAAGCAGTATCCTGATCTGCCGCTAGAATGGGCTGCGCTTGATCTCAATTTGCCGTGGGACACTCAAGGCGTCGATCGGGGCGAGTTCGATCTCGTATACGCCGTCAACGTGCTGCATGTCTCCAAGAATCTTTTGTTTGGCTTGAATCAGGCTCGCTCTACTCTGACGGGCGATGGCTGGCTGGTGATCGGCGAATGCCTGCGGCCCTATGTCAATCAGCCGATCTACCCGGAACTGATGTTTCAGATTCTGGAGAGCTTTACCGAGGTCCAAACAGATCCCGAAATTCGGCCGAATCCGGGCTTTCTGACTGCAGATCACTGGCGTCACGCATTTGCGCGGGCTGGCTTTGAACGTGCCGAAGTGGCGCCGGATATCGATAGCATTCGCGAGATCTATCCGCATTTCTTCACCGGTGCAATTTGCGGGCAAAACAGGGCCACCACAAATGATGTCCGCTAAAGCCTTGCACGCGCATCGTTGGACGGCCTTGCCGGAGCGCGGCACACCCGCGTCGTTGCGGCTGATCGCTTGGATCGCGGTGCACATCGGACGCTCGGCCGCAAGGCTTCTGCTGTATCCAATCACGCTTTATTTCGTAATCGGCGCTCGTACAGCCCGGCGAGTATCGTACGAATATCTAAAACGCGTGCGCGGCCGTCCGCCTCACTGGTGGCATGTCTTCCGCCATTTTCATTGTTTCGCCGCTACGATTTTAGATCGCGTTTATCTGTTACGGAGCGAGTTCGAGCACTTTGACGTGACACTTCATGAGAAGGAAATCCTGCACCGGCAAATCGAAAGCGGCAAAGGCTGCATCCTTTTGGGCTCGCATTTTGGTAGCTTCGAGGTGTTGCGCACCCTTGGAGTGACGCAGCAGGACTTTTCGCTCAAGGTGTTGATGGACATTGCGCATAACCAAAATATTACTCGCTTTCTCGATGCGCTTAACCACAAGATCGCCAGCACGGTAATCGTACCGGATCGGCCGGATACTTTGCTGAGGGTCAAAGAGAGCCTGGATGCGGGCTTCCTCGTTGGCATGTTGGGCGACCGCGTCTCGAGCGGCGACAAGACAACGCAATGTCGATTCTTCGGCTCGCCCGCTACATTTCCGGCTGGCCCGATCCTGATCGCCGCGATGATGCATTGCCCTGTTATCCTGTTTTTCGGCCTCTACCGCGGCGGGAAGCACTACGAAATTTACTTCGAGCATTTCGCCGATGACGTGATCCTAAATCGCGATCATCGCGCGGAGGACATTCAGAATTGGATGCAACGCTACGTCGAGCGGTTAGAGCATTACGCGCGGCTTGCGCCTTACAACTGGTTTAACTTCTACCCGTTTTGGGATTAATTCCGAACGCTTTCGGTACTGGCGTGAAAGCTCTAAAAACGGTTTACAATATCCCGATTAGCAAAGCGGAAATCCGCACGCTCATCCCACACTCAGGTCTGATGTGTCTGGTGGATAGCGTAACCGAGTGGGACGATCGATCGATTACCTGCATCAGTAATACGCATCGTGATCCGGCCAATCCATTGCGCCGCGATGGACGGTTATCGGCCTTGCATGCTTTTGAATACGCCGCGCAAACCGTTGCAGTGCACGGCGGATTGCGAGCCCGGTTGGCAGGCATGACGGCGCCACCCGGTTACTTGGCCGCTCTGCGAGATGCACGTTTGCGAGTGATGCGCCTGGATGACATCGCTTCGCCGATCCAGATTTGCGCGCACCGCTTGTTCGGAGACGCCGCCAATACAGTTTACGAATGCCGCGTCTCAGCCGGCGATGTTCTTCTGGCGGACGGGCGCATTACCATCATTCTGCGAGTCGTGTAGAAGCGCATGAGGATTGTAGGGGGAAGCTGTCAGCTTCCCCTTACAATTTCGAAAATCACATCACTATTCCGCCATCGATACAGAGCACCTGGCCGGTGATGTAACTTGCCTCCGCGGACGCGAGAAAGGCCACGGCACTCGCGACATCTTCAGGTTCCCCTGTTCTGCCGAGCGGAATTCGCGCGTGAATTGATTTCTTAATTTCCTCCGAGAGTCCAGCGGTCATGTCCGTCGTGATAAATCCGGGAGCCACGGCATTCACCGTGACATTGCGGCTGGCCAATTCCCGCGCGAGCGATTTTGTAAAACCGATCAGACCGGCTTTGCTCGCAGCGTAATTGGTTTGGCCTGCGTTTCCGATCAATCCGATGACCGAGCTAATATTAATGATGCGGCCGCTACGCTGTTTGATCATCGCACGCTGCACGGCCTGTACGAAGTTGAATGCGCCTTTCAGGTTGGTGTTGATCACCGTATCCCAATCTTCCACCGACATGCGCATGCTCAGTCCGTCGCGCGTCACACCGGCGTTGTTCACCAAGATGTCGATCTCGCCGAAGTCTCCGACAATTTGTGCGCCGATTTTTTGCACTGCGACATGATCCGCAACATCGACCGCATAAGCTCTCGCCGTGTCCGGTCGCGTCGCGTTAATTTCAGTTGCAGTCTTTTTTGCATTCGCTTCTGTCCGACTAACGCATGCGACGCGCGCGCCCTCGCTCGCCAGCCGCACCGCAATTGCATGACCGATCCCCCGCCCGGCTCCTGTCACCACTGCGATCTGATTCTCAAATCTCATAATTTCTTATCCTGGGAAAAGTGAATGCGCTTTAAAGTCGCGAACGGCCGCTCCTCTCAGTTTTACGTGAATCATAGAATCTTCGCCAGCTCCGGTAGACGCTTTAAGCAGTGAAAATGGTCAGGAAAGCGACTTCGACGGCCAGTGCTTCCTGAATATTGCGATTCAGATGATCGCGCAATTCTTCGAGGCAACGGACACGCCGCAAAATTTCGGCTATGGTGAAACGCTTGGCGAGCGCGCCGGTTTCTTTTCGTGCGTCCGGCAAATCCCTTCGATCAACGCCGCTGCTAGACCGAAGAACATCGGACCACCAGGCGAATAATGTTTCGATCAGTCCGGCGCGCCGTTGCAGATAAAGACTTTCGGTAAGCGCCTTGTAATATTCCTCGCGTTCTTCGAGCCAGACGCCATCAGTCGCATTCTTGTAACGCGTTTCTTCTTTTTTCAATGCCTGATCGATTTCGTCTTTAATTTCTTCACGAATCCCACGGAGCAGACGCTGAAATCCCTGAGCCAATCGATATGCATACTGAATGCTCCAGCTCTGCTCATGCGCCGCCTCTTGAAGTAATTTCACGAGCTTTTCTTCTTCCGGTTTGTTGTCGTGATCGTCGCCTGGCGCAAGTGGGATTGCGATGCATCGGGAAAGAATTGTGTCCGGCAGAGCTTCGGGCAACGCGCTCAGAAGAAGCAGCAATGAATCTTTCGGCGGTTCCTCCAGCGTTTTGAGAAACGCATTCGCGGCCTGCGGCTGAAGCCGATCGGCTTCGGAAATAATCGCTACTTTGCGACGGCCATCGGTCGCACGCATTTGCAGCCTATGCTCAAGATCGCGGATCTGTTCGATGACAATGCGCCGGGATCTCGACTCGGGCTGGGCGACGAAAATGTCCCGAGCCTTGGCAGAGAAAACATCGTTCGCGGCTGTTCCGTTCACGAGACTGGCCAGCTCTGCCGCAAGCAACTGCTTTCCGCTGCCGGGCGGTCCTGAAATCAAATAGGCGTGCGCGAGCCGATCTTGTTTATGAGCCCGTCGCAGATATCCAAGCGCCGATGTGCTCGAGAAAGCCATCTAGATTTTCGATTTTCGATTTTCGATTTTCGAGCCAAGCTGAGGGAATCGCACAGAGATCATTTCCCAAATCTCATTCTCCACCTCATCGACCGGTCGCGCACCGTCTATCAAAACAATCCGATGCGGGTCGCGCGCTGCAAGTTCTCGGTAGCCTGTTCGAACCCGATCATAAAATTCCGTTGATTCCTGTTCCATCCGATCCGCTCTACGCGGTTCTTGCATTCTGGAGCCCGCAGTTTCTGCATCGACATCCAGCACGAAGGTAACGTTGGGAACGCAATCACCGACCGCGAATGCGTTCAGTCGTTCGACAATTTCTTGATCTAATTTTCGTGCCACGCCTTGGTAAACAGTAGTGGAATCAAAAAAACGATCGGCAATTACACACAGGCCGCTCTCGAGCGTTGGTTTGATCGTTTCGCGAACGAGCTGGCTCCGGCTTGCTTCAAACAAAAGCAGCTCTGTTTGAGGTGTCATGCCGCCGCCATGCGGCGCAAACTGAAGAAGTTCACGAATTGTTTCACCAATAGGAGTCCCGCCAGGCTCGCGCGTCACGAGATATGGAACACCCGCCCGTTCCAGACGCGCCGCGAGTCTTTGCACTTGAGTGGATTTTCCGCATCCCTCCGATCCTTCAAACGTGATGAATGGCAGGCGCGGCATCAGATCGATTGTGAAACAAACCTGCGCAGTTGTCGAACAAGGAGCGACGTAACTCAGGCATCTTGCTGATACGTCGCGCGGGCTTCCAGCATGTGTTACGATTTTCACATGAAGAATTTTTGGTTGGTAAAACAGGAACCCTCCTCTTACTCATGGTCGGATCTTCTCGCCGATGGCGAAACGGAGTGGACAGGCGTCCGAAATTACACCGCGCGAAACAATCTGCGCAGGATGCGAGAGGGCGACGAAGTTCTGTTCTATCATAGTGGGGAGGAAAAGGCGGTGGTCGGCATCGCCAAAGTTGTGCGCGGAGCCTATCCAGATTCGACCGCGACAGAGGGCGATTGGAGCGCGGTCGATCTTGCTCCGAGCAAATCTCTCCGACGATCCGTCACGCTTCGAGAAATCAAGAGCGCTCCACAGCTCAAGGAAATCCCGCTTATTCGTCAATCGCGCCTCTCCGTCATGCCGGTGACGGCTACGGAGTTTCGTGCCATTGTGCGTATGGGAGAATAACGCAGGACCCTGCGCTTTCTCGCTTTTCCGCGGCGAAGAGCGGTGTTGAAATTTGCAAACATGACTTCAGTGGTTGCCACTCAATTCCTGTCACTGGTCTCGGCAGCAGATGCTGCGAGAGATTTTATCGTTATCTCTCTGCACGACGTCGCGCCTGCCAATCGAGATCTCGCAGACAAGATCATTTCAGAACTAGTTCGGTCCGGTGTGCGCGTCTGTTCTCTCCTCGTTGTACCCGATTATCATCATCAAGGATCGGCCACGAAAGATCGAGCGTTCGTCTCCTGGCTGCGGGATCTGGAATCGGAGGGCTATGAAATTGTCATCCATGGCTATTTTCATGAACGTCCGCGCCGTCCAAACGAAACCTTGCGCGACAAATTTCTGACGAGGCTCTACACCCATAACGAAGGCGAATTTTATGATCTTGATTATGAGGAGGCCTTGCGGCGAATCACAAACGCGCGCGACGAATTTCGTGCAAGCGGTCTGACCCCACGAGGTTTCGTTGCGCCCGCGTGGTTACTTAGCCAAGAGGGCGAACGTGCCGCGCGCGATGCCGAACTAGAATACACGACGCGGTTGCGCACGGTGCGCGATCTCCGTTCAGGCGAAGAGTTCCCGGCAAGGTCGATTGTGTATAGCGTTCGAAGCAATTGGCGGCGAGCGGTCAGCCGCGCCTGGAATGCTGCTCTGTTTCAGTTCCTAGAGAATAATGCCTTCTTGCGTCTGAGCATCCATCCGCCCGATTATTCTCATCCCATCATTTGGGGACAAATTCTACGATTCATAGATGTGATGAACGGAACGAGAACGCCAACGACATATCGTGAGTGGATCGCCGAGCAGAGATTGATGGCCGGGAAGCGTAAAGAATGAGCAAGTGCGACCTTCACATTCACTCGCGCTACAGCGCGCGCTCTGAAGAATGGCTTTTTCGTCGGTTCGATTTTCCCGATAGCTACTCCGATCCCAGGGAGTTGCATCGACAGTTGCTGGATCTTGGGATGGATTACGTCACGCTGACTGACCACGATACGATTGAGGGTTGCCTCCAAATTTTGGATCTCCCTCAAACGTTCATTAGTGAACAGATTACGACCTATTTTCCGCAGGATCTGTGCAAGTTACACATCCTTGTCTGGGGAATTTCAGAACAGCAACACCGTGATATCGAGGGCGTCCGCGATAACATTTTCGAGCTGCAGCGCTACCTCCAAACGGAACAAATCGCTCACGCTGTAGCCCATCCTCTTTACAGCATTAACGGCAAACTTGAAGCCTCCCACCTCGAGCGGCTGATTCTTCTCTTCAAACATTTTGAGGGAATCAACGGTCTGCGCGACGCGCTTCTGAGCGACCTCGCGCAAACTCTTTTCGGCGGACTCACGCCGGACAAGATCGACATGTTGTCCAATCGCCATAATCTCGCGCCCACGCACACGGAGCCATGGAAAAAGATTTTGATCGCCGGCTCGGATGATCATGGCGGACAATTTCTCGCTTCCGCCTATACCGAAACGCCGCCCGCAGAGTCAGCGGCAAAATTTCTCGCGCACATCCGCAACGGCAACTGCTCGGCACGAGGCCAGGGTGGAACCCCCCTCGCCTGGTCGCATGGTTTTTACAACACGGTCGCCTGCTTCATCCAAGGCCGCTTCCACGAAAAACTTGGACCCAGCGCACCGCTGATCGAGCAAATGTTTTCGCGTTTCATGGAAGGCCGGGATCCAACGGAGTTTACCCTTAAAGAAAAGGCGGCTTTCATCGCGCAAGGAATTTTATCGGGAAAAATCTTCGAACTCGCGAAACCGGCCAACAGATCGCTCTGGAAAGAACTCTCAAGCTATTTCGGGCAACCAGAAGTGAAGGCGAAACTCAGCGAGGAGATCAGCGCCGTTCCCGAGCCGGAGCGGCGCACTTTTCTGATGGCAAATTTGGTCGCAGAGCAACTCGCCTTTCGTTTTTTCCAAAAATTCGTCCAGCAAATCAGCGCGGGCAACATGGTCGAAAGCATGCAAGCGCTCAGCGCGATCGCGCCAATCTTGGTGATGCTCACGCCGTACCTCTACGGCTTTCACAGCCAGGCCCCTTCTCGCCCATGGCTGCGAAAAGTCTTTCGCGAGTTGACCGGGGAAATTCCGGTCGCGTTACAGAATCGCAAACGCGCCTGGTTCACCGACACTCTCGAGGACGTTAATGGCGTTGCGACCACGATTCGCAAAATGACCGCGGCTGGAGCGATGGCTGGAAAGGAATTGATCGTCGTAACCTCCCGAAGCGAGCTGAACATTTCTGATATTCCAATCAAAAACTTTCCGCCAATCGGCGAATTTGAACTGCCTGAGTATGAGCTTCAAAAATTAAGTTTCCCGCCGATTCTTCAGATCCTCGATTACATCCAGCGTGAAAAATTTACCGAGATCATCATTAGTACGCCCGGACCGATCGGCCTAACGGCGCTGCTTGCCGCTAACATGCTTAACCTCCAAACAAGCGGCATCTATCACACCGACTTCCCGCAATACATTCGCATCCTCACAGAGGACAGTTTTTTGGAGAGTGCTACCTGGCACTACATGCACTGGTTCTACGGCCAGCTCGATACGGTGTTTGTGAACTCGGAGGAATATCGGGAGAGCTGGATCAAACGCGGTTTTGAACCT
>WNGE01011028.1_pt1 | contig 18993 bp, 22 predicted proteins | sample 5400651 | NCBI WGS metagenome assembly WNGE01 (sample SAMN13153370, study PRJNA577476) | soil metagenome | isolation source: 60 cm soil or saprolite under grassland replicate 2 | place: USA:California | collected 2016-06-15
GTGTAGGCGTTGCGTCAGGCGTTGGTGCTGATGCGTCGATGCCGCAGCTCCCTCGACGGGAGAGCGGGACAAGGGCACGGCAGAAACTCACGGACGAGCTCCGTTGGCAAATGCATCCGAGTTTTGCAACAGAATCCCCAGAGGAGCGGACCTTTTCCGGCGCCGATGGCAAGGCCATCGGCCGCGCGTTCCACCAGGACTCGGCCGTCTAATCAGGGCTCACCACGGGACCGCGCGCCATCCTCGAGAAAACGGCGTCGGCTGCGCGGCCCGCGCGAGCGCAGCCCTGGGGATAACGAGCGGCCCGCGGCCGCCGGACGCGAGCAAGAGCGCCCCGCACGCGGCGTTCGCCACGTCGTCCCGGCCGCCCGGCGGATGGTCGATCGAGTCCCTGCCGCCACGACTCGTGCGCCGCTCGAGCCCGCACAGCTGCGCCGTCAACCTCGGCAGGTCGAGCAGCTCGCACCGCTTGCTGTTGAGCACCGGAAGCACGTCGCGGTAGATGTCCGACTTGGGCTTTTCTGAAACCTGGTAGTCGATGCCCTGCGCCCGGAACGGCTCGCGGCAAAACTCACCGCCGTAGCGGTCGCCGACAATCCGGCGAATCCCATAGCTCTTGAACACCGCCGCGAATTCCTCGACCACAGCCTGAGGCGAGAACGGCGCCCGCTTTTCACGAGAACAGTCAAGAACGGCGCACTTTGCCGCGCGGTCAGGATGCGAAACAGACATCGTCATGCTGTCCGACGCCCCCGCCGCTCGGGTCCACGAAGCCGAAATAGTGCTGGCCCGTCATCGGCGCGCGCTCGAGCACCCCAGGCGCCACGCACGCCTCGACCGCCGCGCGCGAGACCCACGCCTCGACGTCCTGCCGGAACACCGCCATGTACTCGGCGGAAGCGGAAGCCGGGTCCCGCTCCATCGCCTCATCGATCGTCCGCTGCGGGAACGTCGAATTCATCGTCCGCGTCTCCGCGCGCCACACCAGCGCGGACGCACCCTCGCGTCCATGCCACCTGCGGAACGCGTCGTACAAAGCCCCGCGCTGCGCATACGGGCTCGACGCGCACAAGAGCATCGCGTTCGGGATCGTCCCCATGCCCGGACGCAAAGCATCCAAGACCGCGTAATCCGGATCGGCCGCATCCTCGCTCGGCCAGAACGCGATCTCATCGCACAGCGCTGCAACGATCGTGTAGCCGCGCGTCGTCTTGAAGCTCGCCGTCTGGACCTCGATTGTGACGCCGTTGTCGAGGTCGAGTTGGTCGGCCAACTCCCGCTCGACCAGCATCCACAGCATCTCGGATGCCCGCATGAGACCGCGGATGTACCGGAAAATGACTCGCGCCTGCCGCCGGTCCGTCGCAATCACCATCACGGTGCCGCGCTCGCCGGGGCCGAGATATCGGCGATAGTCGTGGAAGCACGCCAGGAAGACCGCGATCACCGCCAGGATGAAAGACTTGCCAGCGCGGCGGCCGCAGACCAGCCACGCCTCGCTGAACCCGCCGCTCGGCGCCGTGGCGCGGCCCGTGCAGGCCCGGAAGACCCCGGCTTCGGCATCCGACAGCCCCAAGCCGAACATCGCCGCCAAGAAGGCGTACCAGGCCGACCACGAGCCCCCGCGGAAGTGCGGCCCAAAGAGCTTGGGGTCGGCGATGGCCTCGAGGATGTTCACGGCTCCGCCTTCTCCGCCAGGTACTCGCGCAGCGACGGCGTCACGTCCCGCGCCCGGCGCTCGAGGCCGAGCGTGGCGAGCAGGCGGCGAAGGTTGTTGCACGTGGCCAGGTAATCCGGGACCTCGTGCGCAGCCCCCATCAGGAACCTGCACTCGTAGTCCTCGGCCTGTACGGCCAAGACGGCGCACCGCATCGCCAGCAGCTTCTGCGCCTCGCTCAGGCGATCCTCGCCGCCGAGGTCCGTCTGGATCGCGCTCAGGACCTGCCGCGCCCGTTGCGCCGCCTTGGTCCTGGCGTCGAGGTCCGAGAGCGTCAGGAACCGCGTGTAGCCCTGCCGCTGGATCCTCGGCCGAACGGTGGCCGCGCCGCCGCCGTTGTCGGTCTTGTTCACGACCTTCCGCCCCGGGACGTTGAACCGGGCGACGGAGTTCGGCGGCACTTCGGCGGCGATCTCGGACAAATTCCCGGCCTCTCCAAACGTGCGCTTTCGATACCCGTCGGCGTTACCCGATGCGGGTGATTCGCCAGAAGCTACGACCGTTTCGGGCTTTTCACAAGCGCGGCCAGTAATAACCGCTCAAGGCCCAATAATCCGGAGCCGGATGGCTTCGCAGGTATTCGTGCGATTGCTGCAGTGAAATCGCTGCGGTGCCGAGCTTGGGCTTGAGCTCCTCGGGATGAAGTGGGTTCGCCGCGAATGCGATCCATGCGAAAAGTTCAAACCCTTATTTCATCGGCCTAACTCGCGAACCGGTGTTTGTTCGTCGCCGGTTCTAGCGGTTCCCGCGGGAATACCCCTTGGTTTCCTTGTCGCCGATCTTCATCTTCTTCGGCCCATCCCATTTGAGCCGTCGCATGCATCGCCCGAGGCGCTTGTAGTCGCGATCGTATTGCTTGCTCTGATGGATTCCGAGCACGATTGAGAGCAGGTCGATGCTTGAGATGCGTTCTTCGCCCTGTTCCACGGTTCCGGTCACTTGGCTGAGGATGTCGTCCCACGGGTCGGCCTCCTCGCGCTCCGCCTGTTCAGCACCGGCGGCGTCCCAGAGTTCACGTCGCAACCCGATCGAGGCCCCCGGCTCGCGTGCGGCTGCTTCGGCCCACAGCTGGTCACGGCCGCGGCGGAGCGCCGCGATGTCGATCGTGGTCGTCTTGACCGGCCAGAACCGGCGGTCGGGCGCCTTGAGGTAGCGGTCGTCGTTCGTCGTGGCGAACAGGACGCAGCGGCGGGGCTGGTCGATCCGTGTGCGCCCGTATGCCGGCCTAGCGCGGTCGTGCGTGCGCGAGGCGAAGGCGCGCAGGTGTTCGACCTCGGTCTTGCGGATGTTCGACAGTTCCGCGATCTCGTAGAGCCACACGCCGGCGAGGAGCTCCTGCTGCTCCCGGTCGCGCGCGCCGAGGATGGTCTGGTCGCTGAAGTTTTCGGTGCCGGCCATGGTCTCGATGGCCATGCTCTTCATGGTGCCCATCGGTCCCTCGAGCACGATGATCGGGTCGAACTTGGTTCCTGGTCGGCGGACGCGGCGCACCGCCGCGAGCAGCGCGAGGCGGCCGAATTCGCGGTTGAGCTCGGTGTCAGCGGCTCCGAGGTACGTGGTCAGCCACCGTTCGAGCCGCGGCATGCGGTCCCACTTGAGCGCGTCGAGATAGTCGAGCACCGGGTCGAACTCGTTCTCCAGGCACAGCTGCACGACGGCGTCGATCGTGTTCTTGGTGCCGGGGTCGAATCTCCAGGCCTTGTGGATCTTGGTGCGCAAGATGAGGACGGTCTGATCCAGGTTGCTGCGGCGCCTGATCGCTTCGCTTGCGACCAGCAGCTTGTCGTGAAACACGTCGTAGCGGCATTCGATGCCGAGCGCGCGGATTGCCCGGCGCGCATTCGCGCAGGTCGGACGCGGGATCCCATTCTTGTCCACGGCCTCCCAATTGGCTTCCTCGTCCGGCTCGGACGCCGGCGCTTCGATTCGGCGTTTGCGCTGCCATTTCTCGAACGACCGCTCGATCTCCCCTCGCAGGCGCCCGGCATAGCGTTGTCCGATCCCGTTGACCCATTTTGAGAGCTCGTCGACGATCTCGTCGACCGACATGCCTTTGGCGTGGAGGTGGCCTACGACGCTGTGGAATACGGCGCTCACGTCGCTGCCGGCGGGCGCGCCGTTCTGGATCACGTCTTCGTAGTCGATCGAGCTGTTTTGCCTACCGGTCTTGTTGTAGTCGAACCCGCCGCCGCTCTTCTTCGCGTCATAGGTCGCCGCGATCTTCTCGAGTAGATCATCTGTCTGGCCCAGCGTTGCGCAGGCACCGACCTGCAGGCCGGTCACGGTGATGTAGCGCTCGCAGCTCCGGTAAACCTCGATCGCGGCGCCTTCCCGTGCGCCGGCATCCGTGACTTCCCACTTCCTATGCAGTTTCCGCATAGCTCCGGGTTTTTTCCCGTTTCCCTCGTTTTTCCCGTTTTGAGAAACGGAAAATTTTTGAGAAACGGGAAACGGGGGCGCGAAACCGATGATGCGCAGCCCCTCGCCGGACGGGGTGCGTTCGACGTAGGAGCCGTTCGCCGCGTTGAGCCAGGTTTGTGCCCACGGGTCGACTTTACCGGTGCCAGGGTCAACGCAATGATCGAGGTCGACCACATCGAACGGCGTGCCGGGCAGGGCGAACCCGATGCCGTTGACCTTGCCGTTCTGTGCCGTGGTAGCCGCCGCCTGGTAGCTCGCCCAGGTCGCCGGGTCGTTGTTTGCGGCGTGCCGGCCGGGATTCGCCGCCATGTAAGGCGGCTTGGTCCACTTGCCATTCTTCAGCTCCCAGCGCCACACGACCCAATGGTCGATCTGGCACAGCGGGGCGAGCGCGGGCGGCAAGTTCGCCAGGTCGCCGTTATAGGTCTTCGGCTTGTCGGTCATCGCTGCCTCTTCCCGAGCTGGACGTAGAGTACGTGCAGCCATTTCGCCTGTTTCTCTGACGGCTCGCGGTGGAGGGTCCAACGCACCATGTCGTCCACGAATTCACGCTCGCGCGGGGTGAGGCGGCCGTCGTCGTGGTCGCGGCAATCGACCGCCATGTCGTGCCAGTTCGGCCCGACTTGGCTAAAGCCCTTGTCGGCCTCGGCGGCCGACCTTCCTTCCCGGTATGCCGCGTCGTAGATCGTCCGCATCTCGGCTTCGGAGAGCTTCCGCCCCTCGACGCGCTCGGCGAGCTCGTGGACGTCGGTGCCGGCAACTTGGAGCGTCCGCACAAGCGCCCGCGCGGCGGCGAGGACTTCGCCGTCCTGGGGTGAGGAGAGCATCTTCAGCAAATTTGCCGAGCTTGCCAGTCACCGGGTCGATACTCATCGCCAGCATCTCCCGGTGTGACCGCACAATCGGCAGCGCCAGTGATTTTGGTCGTCGGTGAATCGAGGCAGGAGCTCACCCGCCCGGGTCGCCTCGATGATTATCGCGGCATGGCTGGTCCAGGCGCGCGCCCGCTCGGCGTCGAACGGAACAAGCAGATGAAGCCGCTCGCAGGTGTCGGCGTTGACGACGGTGAAGATCGCCGGGTTGTCGCTCGCACCGAGGTGCAGCTGATAGAGCGCGACCTGCACGGCATAGGCCGGATACGCTTTTTCGAGGCCGTCGCGCTCCAGCGCGCGCCAGCCCTTCGTGTTGACCGCCTTGTGCTCCCAGAGCGCCGGGTAGCCAGCGTCGGGTAGCTTCGGGCCGGCGACGAAGATGCCGTCGGCGTGGCCGCGCAGCCACCCGTCGAGCGCCTCGAATCTCAACTTGTCGGCGGCGGCGAACTGGAACTTGGCCCGCTCGAAATGCTCGCGGGATTGCCGCTCGAAGAAATGCCCGCGGTCGAACACGTCGCGCAGCCGGAGCGGGTGCGCCGGGTCACACAACCAATCGTACTGGATCTTCCGCTGGCACGGGTGCCCGATCGCGCTCGCGCCGAGGTAGCCGCGGGTCTGCTCGGCGTTCACCCGCGAGCTCTCTTCGAGCAGCGCGTTGATCGCGACGCTGACCGGGGCGGCCGACAATTCGGTGCGGTTAAAGTCAGGCATCACTGGTACTGCTCGGGTATCGGGTCGTCCCAATCCGGTTCCGGCTCCGCGGCTGTGCCTCGCGGCGCTTTGCGCGTGACCCGTTTCTCCCCCTCGTCGCGGGCGCGCATCGCCTTGCGGATCAGGTTGAAGGCGTCGCCAAGGAACTCGATCATCTCCTCGCGCGAGAACTCGGCGAGCGACTTGGTCCAATCGACCTCGGGCCTCGCGAGCTCGGGCAGGATCGAGGCGATCGCGCCGACATCCCACGGGTCAGGGTCGAGCCCGGTGTCGCGGATGTATCGGTCCGAGCCAACGCCGGTGTTCGTTGCTTGCTCGGCGCGGGTGTGGATCCAGCCGAACAATATGTTCGCGACAATCCACCCCCACTCGACGTCAGACAATCGTTCGACCGGCGTCTTAGGTTTGAGCGCGCCCCCGCTGACGAGGGCGCGGGCCTTCTCGATGGCGACGGCGGTCGCACGCCGCTGCCACACATCTTCGATCGCGCTCGGCGATACGGGACGGAGCCTTCCCTTCCTGGTCATTACGCCCACGCCGGCTTCACGATCACGTTGCTGGCCGGTCTCGCTGGCTCCGCCGGCTTGGCGGCTTGCTCGACGGGCTGCCACTCTTTCCGGTCCGGGGTTATCACCTGGGCGAGGAAGTTCTTCGCCCTGTAGTCCTCTTTCGCGGGTTCGACGCCGATCTGGGCGACGAAGCGGATGCCGTCGAAGTCGGCATACTCGGCGACGCGGGCTTTCTTGGCCGCCTCGGACACGTCCGTCGGTTTGATCCCGCGGGCGGATTCGAGAATGGCTCTGAGCTTGCTGTGCGAGATATCGGCGGCCTGGGCATGGCCGTCGGTCGTTCCTGAGAGCGTCATGAGCTCCCAGAATTTTCGCTTGTCGTAGGGACCGCCTACGACGATCAGCTCACAGTCGAGCATCTCGGCCTCGCCGGTCTTGGACCGGCGAAGAATGCCGTCCGGCCCGGCGGCGCCGGGTCTGATAGTCAGTTGGACGACGGCGACCGTCTTGTCGGGGATGACGTCGAACGATCGCTGTTCGCCGGCTTGGTTAATCGAACGTCATGATGACTTACCTCACTTTCGCTTTCACTTGGATAATTGGACGGTCTCAGTCTTGAGATCGACGAACCCGCCGTCCGCGGGTTTCGCCGAAAGCTTCTTGAGCAATTTGCCGAGATGGGGCTGCTCGAATTGTTGGAGATGCCCGGACCGATCCTTCGCCGGGTAGTTCCATTGATTGGGGGTTGTGCAGATGAACGTGCGCGTCGGAGCGCCGTCGTCGAAATCGACCCAGGCATAGGTAATCACCTCGTCGACGACGGCCGGCAGCTCCCGCGACGTGCGGGCGCCTTCCATCTGCAGCCGCTGTTCAACCCTGTTGTAGTCGTCGACGGCGGTTTCGAGGACGCCGAGGAAGATCACATTGACGTCGCGAGCTTGTTGTAGATGCATGAGCCACGCGATCATCTCGCGGGCATGAAGGCCGTAAGCACCGCGCAGATCGCGTTTGCCGCTGCGGTCGCTGAAGGCCTCGGGCTGCTGCGACGCCCACGCAAAGCACAGGCGGCCGGCCGCGGTAATCGAGTCGACGAAAAGGGTCGCGTATTTGCCTAGCTGTTTCGGGTCGCCGAACTCGCGAACCACCGCGTCGAGGTGCGCTTGCGAATAGCAGCTATTTGCCGGCACAGCGGGATTGGCGCCGGCCAGGAGGACGGCGATGTCTCGGCAGTCCGGCCAGGTGCGCGGGCGGAAGGTGTCGACGGCGAGATCCTGCACGGCGAGATCGCCGGCCTCGATGTCGATGAACAGCGTGGTTGAGAGCGGCAGTCCGCGGAGCAAACTTGTCTTGCCGATGCCGGTCGGGCCGATGATGCAGAGCTTCGCTCCGCGCGGGACTGCCGTGCGGTCGGCGGCGGGAATGATCTTAGTCGTCATCGGTATCTCCTGCGCCGAAGGCAAATTCGCCCAGGCCAACCTCGATTTCGTTGCGCACGTCGGCCAGCAGTAGGTCGAACTCGATGGGACGGAGCGGCGCGAAGCGCGCGTCCCGCGCGATTGCGGCGGCGACCATGTCGGTGATCTCGTGGGCGACCTGGTCCGCGGACAGGTAAGTGAAATCGCGTCGGCTCATCGTTTCTTCTCCGCATCTTGTAGGAGATGCACGACTTCGAGCTCGAAGCCGGACGGCGAGACCTCTATCCGGTAGAGGCCGCCCCACCTGTCGCAGCGCGGAATACGCAGCCCGAGCACCGCGAGCTTCCTGCGCAGCGTGCTGATCGTGACGTTGAAGGAATCGTCGCCGGGACCGCCGTCATCACGGCTAAAAAAGACGCGCTCGTAGAGACCCTCGCGCCCGACCCCGTCTGGCGCCCCGACGAGTAATTCAAGGATGCGGAACTCGGTCGGGCCGAGGTGGATCGCGGCGCCGTTGCGCGCGGCAGTGCGGCGGCGGGGATCGAGGTCGAGGTTCATTTTGCCGGCTCGAAAGGTCCGTTCAAATTGGACAAACGCCCCGCCGCATTCGCGCGGCGGGGCAATGGGGATCAGGTGGCCGCCCGCATCTCGGACGGCAGCTCTTTTTGTTTGTCGAGCCAGCGCCCGACGACCTGCCAGTTGCGCTTGAAGCTCCTGGCTTTGATGGGGTCGTCCTCCTCGAAGTATTTGAGGCGTGGCCCGTAGTCCGCCCATTCGTGCTCGGCGAGCACCCATTTGAGAGCCCTGAACGTGTGCGGCGTCATCATGACCATTTTGTCGGCGCTCATTTTCATCTTCATCTCCATGAGAAAGCCCGCCCCGGGGCGAACCCGAGCGGGCGTGGGCGTCATGGCCATCTTGAACTCAGCAAAGATCTGAGGCTTGGCCGAACCGCCGGGCCGGAGTCCGACGGGCAATCGCTCAATTGTGGCGTAGTTCGTTTTCGTTGATGGTCGTTTTCATTCTCCGTGTGATGACCGTTGCTGCGGCTTGCCGTGCCTCGGCACAGGATGGCAAGCGCGAGCCGGAGCAGATATCGATCGACCTGATCGAGATCTCCAATCCGGTCGATCATCTCGAGGGCGACATCATCCGCGAGAATTCTCTGCCTCGGGTAGCCGTTCTCGATCAGGTATTCCCGAGCGGCGGCAAGGTCCGAGCGCACCGCGTTCGCGATCGCCGGCCACGCGCCGCCGAGCTGCGCGGCCTTTGCCAGCCGAGGGCGGCTCGGCCGCAGCGTCATTGACCCGCGGCGCGGGTCGCTAGTCGCTATATGTGATTGCCATTGTTGCCTTTCCTTCCTTCAGTGCGGCGCCGCTCGGTTTCGTCTCCTGGGCGGCGCTCGCACGTCTGCCGGACACGCGCCGGCGCGCATCCCCGCTACGACGCGGGAATTTCGTCGATCTCCTGAATGTTGGGCTTGTCAGCAGCAGTCTTGGACTGCGCTAGGTGCTGCTCGAAAGCAGCGATCGTCCGGCCGCGCCAATAGCGGCGGCCCAGGATTACCGCGTCGGCCGGCGGAAATCCGACACGCGGATCTTTCCGCCACCGATTGAGCGTTCGGGGGTGTCGGCCAAAAATCTTCCTGGCGATCCAGCCGGCAGAGTAGAACCGGTCGCCGCCGATGACTTTCTCGAATCCGTCGGGCATGGCTTGTGACCCTGTTTGTCAGGGTCACTTGAGCCCATGCTATTGCCCCGTCTATTTGTCCCGGTAATTGCGCCGCCGTTTTTGGCGCAATAAAGCGGCGCAATTACTGTTGTACACGGGGGCCCCGCCTGCGCAGATCGGGACGAAGCCGCCGAAACACCTTGACCACTATATCCCGCGTTGCTTTCTCCCCGAACTCACACCTAGCGGCCTCGAAAGCACTGCGTTGCCCCGGGTTGCTTGCGGTTTTCAGCCATCCCGACATCCAAGCTTCAAGCTGCGCCTCGCGTATCCTCGCGGTGATCCGCCCACTCGGCTTCTCGGCGGCAAGGCGTGGCGTTACCGGTGAGACTGACGATCGAGTAGCGACGGCTGCGGCTTCTTCGGCCTCGAGCTCGGCAAGCGTGACCGTGCCGTTTCGGAGCGCCTGAAGCTGAGCGGGTGTCCAGCGCAGCTTTGGCTGCGACATCTGCGGAAAGCCGGGTCCGCTGTAAAACTTTGGAATCCGGCTCATGTCCGCCACGCCACGACGTTAGCCTGCGGCTCGACGATGCGCTCGATCAGCGCGGCCAGCGCCTCATAGGCGAGCTGCTTCTCGCGGTGATACTCATGCCGATCATACGTCCCTCGCACGCCGCCAATGACGTGGCCGAGGCACCGTTCGGCATGATCGGACGGCACGCCGGCTCGGGACATCAGGCTGCGGGCCGTGCGCCGCAAGTCGTGGAAGGTGTAGTTAGTGATACCGCTGAGCCGGTCGAGATCGCGTTTCATCCAGCTGAATCCGCCAAGCGGGCGTTTGCCGTTCACGCCGCTGAAAACGAATTCGGATTCGTTGACCCTTGGGATCCGCGCCAGCACGGCCTGTGCCGCACCGCTTAGAGGGCGAACGAGCTCTACTTTTGTCTTGTTGCGGGAGGCTGGCAGGACCCAGTCGGTGCCGTCGATCTCGCCCCGGCGACGCATCTTGGCCAGCTCGGATCGGCGCGCAGCAGTTAGCAGCATCAGCCGAACGAACGCACCGCGTGGCGGCGCCAGGGAGTCCGCGGCCACCCAAACGCGCCTTAATTCGTCGTCCGTCAGTATTCTTGACCTGGCGCGTTCCCTGACGTCACAGCGTGCCATTCCGCGGACGATCGGGCTGCGAAACGTGTTCGACCGTATGGCATGCCAATTGAACACCCGGCCCAAGATCGCCAACACCATGTCGGCCATCCTCGGCCCGTTATCGTCCTCGATGCGGTCGAGCAGGCGGACGACGTCGATGCGCTGGATATCGGTGATCGGACGATTGCCGAGCCGCGGCAAGATCAAGCGGTCGAAGATGCGCTTGCGATCTCCTATGGTGCGGAGTCTCTTGCTCTCGCGCGCAATGTATTCGTCGACGACGTTCGCCAGTGTGTTGGCCGTCTCGTCCGCGGCCTTCGCCTTAGCGGCCTTCCGTGCTTCGCCCGGATCGCGGCCTTGCTCGACCTCGTGTAGAGCGCTAGCAGCCGCCGCCCGGGCTGCAGCAAGCGACATGCTGCCATCGCCGAGCGTGAACTTGCGCGACCTGCCGTCGATTGGCCGCCGGTAGCGGACACACCAGGAACGACGCCCGCTCGGTTGCAGGATTAGATAAAGGCCCCGGCTCTTACCGTCGGGTATCTCTTGCCGGACCGCGGCCGGCTTCAGGTTGGCGACAGCGACCGGTGTCAGTCCCTTACGTGCCATGGCTGTTACCCCAGTTGTCCTGTGGGTAACGGAATCACCATGTCTGCGATCGTTACCCTATGTCCAGGACATAAAGGCACAGACATCGATTTGGCAAGGAAAAACGCGGCCCGGCGCGTGAAAAAAGTAGCCCGATGTCCGGCTCTGTCAGGCCGTGCGCCGTAATAGGGGCTCAAGGCCCAATAATCCGGAGCCGGATGGCTTCGCAGGTATTCGTGCGATTGCTGCAGTGAAATCGCTGCGGTGCCGAGCTTGGGCTTGAGCTCCTCGGGATGAAGTGGGTTCGCCGCGAATGCGATCCATGCGAAACGGCCGCATCGCATGCTTAAGGTGTGTGTTCGAGCGAAACCGCAGCGGGTTCTGCCGTTGCCGGAATCGCGTTCGGCGACGGCTCGTTGTCCAAGGAGGGCAGGGGCAGCGCGGTCTTGCTCGGTACGTCGCCCGCGGATTCGGTGGCCTCAATGATCGAGGGCGCCGTTCGGATCGCGGAGGCACGGCGTATATAATCTTGGATCAGCTGACGCATGCGGGAATCGCGTGCGCCGCTCGAGCGTCCCCCGAGGACGACGGCAACCAGATGCCGGCCTTCACGGCGCACAGATGAAACCAGGTTATAGCCCGAGGCCTCCGTATAGCCGGTCTTGATGCCGTCGACGCCCTCCATTTGCCGCAGCAGCGCATTGTGATTGCTGATCGACATGCCGCGGTATTGGAAGCTCGGGAGAGCGAAATAGCGGTAATATTCGGGAAAGCGCTCCTGAATGGTGCGGCCGAGCACGGCCTGCTCGCGCGCGGTGGTGATCTGGGCATCGGCCGGTAGACCCGAGGCATTGACGTAGACCGTGTTGGTCATGCCGAGAGTTTGCGCCTTGCGCGTCATCAGCGCTGCGAATTCACGCTCGCTGCCGGCGATCGCTTCGGCGATGACGACCGCGGCGTCGTTAGCCGAGCGGGTCACGATGCCCTTGATCGCGTCCTCGACCCTGATTGTGTCACTGGGCTTGAGGCCGCGAGAATCCAGGCCGAGCTTCTTGGCCTGCAGCTGCTCAAACAGTAGGTAGAGCGTCATGATCTTGGTTAGTGACGCTGGATGCCGCGGGCTATCCGGATTGGTCTCGTGCAGCACTTCGCCGGAATTGTCGTCGACCACAATATCCGCATAGGGCGGCTGGTAATCGGGCCCGTGCAGGAAACGGTGATGGTGATGGTGGACGCTGTGCTTGGATTTGGCCTGTTTACGATGCTCGGCCTGGATTGGAGAGCCGGCTTTGGCGGCGGCATCGCTTTGCACCGGCACCGCGAGGGTTGCTGTCAGAATGAGCGCACCCGTAGTATGAAAAACACGCCAGCCTCGGCCAGCCGCAAGGGTCCGCCCTGCCGAACTTGTTTGCCGCCCCATCGCTCCGCCACGCATCGCCTTCCCCCAGGCACTTGAATGACATAGACGATTTTTCGGGGTGCTGCCAAGTCTCTGGCTTCTACAAGATGAATTTTCAACCGGAAACCGGGCGTACCCCAGGGAAACAGCGGACGGGCGGAGGCACGAAACCATCGCTCGGGTCACCGGTTGCCACAGCGACTCGTGCTGGGGCCGCCGATGTCGAAACGTGATTCGCCGCACATGAGGGCGTTTTCGATGAAGCGTTTCTATGCCCTGCTGCTCGCGACCTCGATCCCCGCAACGTGCTGGCCCGTGCATGGGGCGGCGGCCCAGCAGGCGGCGGTCCCGACGTACCACGGCCGAGCCGATCGCAGCGGCAATTTTGTCGTCCCGGGGCTCACTCGGGAGAAGGCGCGCTCCCTGCATCTGGACCGCGGATTTCACGCCTCCGTTTCCGGGCACGTCTACGCCCAGCCGCTCTACTGGCGTGTGCCTGGTGCGAGTTCCGGCATGCTGCTGGTCGCGACCGAAGAGAACAAAGTGTTCGCGCTCGATGCGGCCAGCGGCAAGGAAATTTGGCAGCGCGCCGTCGGCAAGGCGGTTGCCCGTTCCGCGCTCGGCTGCGGCAACATCAACCCGCTGGGGATCACCGGCACGCCAGTGATCGACGAGATCGGCGAGGCGCTCTACCTCGACGCCATGGTGGAGAGCGCAGCAGGGCCGCGGCACCGGATCTTTGCGCTCTCGCTAAAAGACGGCGTGGTCCTGCCCGGCTGGCCGGTTGACGTGACCGAAGCGCTCGAGGCTCGGCGCCAAAGCTTCAACGCCCGTGACCAGAACCAACGCAGCGCACTGAGCATTCTCGACGGTACGCTCTACTTGCCGTTCGGCGGTCACTTCGGAGACTGCGGCCAGTATCGCGGATTGGTACTGGGCATCTCGCTCAAGGACCCGCGGAAGATCGCGAGCTGGGCGACGCGGGGGCGCGGCGGCGGCATTTGGGCGCCGGGCGGGATCAGCAGCGACGGGAAATCGCTGTTCGTGGCGACCGGCAACACGCTTGGCGTGACGAGCTGGGCTGACGGGGAGGCGGTATTTCGCCTCGCGCCCGATCTGCAGCGATCGCAGGACAAACGCGACTTCTTCGCGCCGCCGTACTGGCGCGAGCTCGACGAGACCGACGCCGATCTCGGCGGCACCAATCCCATCCCGCTCGATCTGCCGGCGGCGAGCGGCACGCAGGCCATCGTCCTCGCGCTCGGCAAGGACCGTCACGCCTATCTGCTCGACCGCAACGATCTCGGCGGCATCGGCGGCAGCCTCGTGGCCGAGATCGTCGCCAAGAATGCGATCCGCACGGCACCGGCGGCCTATCCGGCGGTCGACGGCGTGTTCGTCGCATTTCAGGGCGCGGGAGCGCACTGCCCGAAACCCGGCACCGAGAACGGTCTCACCGTGTTGAACATTCGCGCCGGCGCGCCGCCGAGTATTGCAACAGCGTGGTGCGGGGCGCTGCGCGGCGCCGGGGCTCCTATCGTCACCACCACCGACGGGCGCTCCGATTCCATCGTATGGATCGTCGGTGCCGAAGGCGACAACCGGCTTCACGGCTTTGCGGGCGATACGGGTGAGCCGCTGTTCACCGGCGGCGGGTCTCAAGAGGCGATGGCCGGCGTTCGCCGGTTCCAGACGCTGATCGCCGCCGAGGATCGGCTCTATGTCGCCGCCGATGGGCGGGTCTATGCGTTCGGGTTCTGACACAGCTGGCCCGGCTGCGGCGCTGGGCGCCGAGCGGCCACGTTGCGGCAGCACCGAGAAGCCCAATGAACTCCCATCGCCTCATTCGATCCCATGCTTTGAAACTATTTCGCCGGGACTATATTACTACGAAGGCGAGGAATTTGCATTGTGGGCCGTTGGGACCCCTACCTCAGCGCGGTTTGGCAATCGGAAAGTCGATGAGCGTGGAGCGTGGCGGCATCGATTGTGATATCCATCCGGCCGTGCCGGCAATGGATGCGCTGCTGCCGTATCTCAGCGGTCACTGGCGCGAGACCGTCGTGCAACGCGGCGTGCATGAGCTCCATTCGATCGCCTATCCGCAGCATGCGCCGATCAGCGCGCGGCCGGATTGGCGCACCGGCAACGCCAGGCCCGGATCCGATCTCGAATCCATCCGCAGCCAGGCGCTCTCCCGCTTCGGCACCAGCGTCGCGATCTGCAATTGCCTCTACGGCGTGCATCTGTTGTTCAGCGAGGACTTGGCGGCGGCCTTCGCGCGGGCGCTCAACGACTGGATCGCGCGGGAATGGCTCGATCGCGAGCCGCGGCTGCGCTCTTCGATCGTGGTGCCGCTGCAGAATCCCGAAATGGCGGTCGACGAGATCGAGCGCCGCGCGGCCGACCGGCGGTTCGTGCAGGTGCTCGTGCCGGCGATGGGAGAAGTGCCGCTCGGCAAGCGCGCCTTTTGGCCGGTCTATGCGGCGGCGGAACGGCACGCGCTGCCGATCTGCATCCATGCCGGCAGCGCCTACCGCCATCCGGTGACCTCGGTCGGCTGGCCGTCCTATTTGACCGAAGATTATGCGGCGCAGGCGGTCGCGTTCCAGACGCAGCTCACCAGTCTCATCTGCGAGGGCGTATTCAGCAAATTCCCGAACCTGCACGTGGTTCTCGCCGAATCCGGCATTACCTGGCTGCCTGCCTATCTGTGGCGGCTGACCAAATATTGGCGCGGACTGCGCACCGAGATACCCTGGACCGACGTCTCGCCGATCGAGATCGTGCGCCGCAACGTGCGGTTCACGCTGCAGCCGATCGACGCTCCGCCCGGAAATGCGTTCGCGCGGATTCTCGACCACATCGGCTGCGACGAGCTGCTGTTGTTCTCGACCGACTATCCGCACTGGCAGTTCGACGGCGATGCAGCGCTCCCGGAGGCATTGCCGGGCGACTTGGTGCGCAAAATCATGATAGAAAACCCGCAGCAGACCTATCCGCGGCTCGAGGAGGCGGTGCGATGAACGTCCAAGTCGCCGTTCGCAAAGCCGGCCAGCAGGCCGTCGCGCAGGCAATCGCCGATTGCGACATCCATCCGTATCCGAAATCGCCCAAGGAGCTCTATCCGTTCCTGGAGAGCCGCTGGCAGCGGCATCTCGAGACCTATGGCTTGCGCACGCGGCAGGGATACGAGAGCGGGCCGGCCTATCCAAAGGGGCAACCCGAGGCCTCGCGCCGTGATGCATTTCCGCCGAGCGGCGGCAAGCCCGGCAGCGATCTCGAATTCATGCGCAAACAGCACCTAGACCCCAATCACGTCGCGCTGGGGATCTTGAACCCGTTGCGGAGCGGGCAGGGGCTGCAGAACGGCGACTTCGCCCAGGCCTATTGCCGTGCCGTGAACGACTGGCAGGTCGCGGAATGGACCAGCAAGGAGCCGCGGCTCAAGGCCTCGGTGCTCGTGCACTACGAGGACGGACCCGGCGCCGCAGCCGAGATCGAGCAGCGTGCCGGCGATCCCAATTTCGCCCAGGTGCTGCTGCTCAGCCGCACGGCGGAACCGCTCGGCCAGCGCCGCTACTGGCCGATCTACGCGGCGGCCGAGCGCGCGAACTTGCCCGTGGGCGTGCATGCATTCGGCTACGGCGGCTATCCGGTGACCGGCGGCGGCTGGCCCTCCTATTACATCGAGGAGATGGTCGGGCATTCGCAGTGCTGCCAGTCGCTGCTGACCAGCATGGTGATCGAAGGCGTGTTCGAGCAATTTCCAAGGTTGAAGCTGGTGCTGATCGAAGCCGGCTTCGCCTGGCTGCCGGCGCTGAAATGGCGGCTCGACAAGATCTGGAACCGGTTGCGGGACGAGACGCCGCATCTCCGACGCCCGCCCTCGGAATACATCCGCGAGCACGTGTGGATCACCACGCAGCCGGTCGAGGAGCCGGAGCCGCGCAGGCACTTGCTCGATATTATCGAATGGATCGGCTGGGACCGGCTCCTGTTCGCGACCGACTACCCGCATTGGGATTTCGACGATCCGGCACGCGCCTTGCCGCTGCCGTTCACCGACGACCAGCGCCGCAAGGTGTTTCTCGACAACGCCAAGGCTGTGTACGGGCTCGCTGGATGAGCAAGCACGTGGTCGCGCCGGCGCGGGAACTACCGCCCGGTAGCCGCAAGCTGGTCAATGTCGACGGCCGCGCCATCGTGATTTTCAACATCGGAGGCGAATTTTTCGCGCTCTTGAACCGCTGCCCGCACCAGGGCGGCAATCTGTGCGAAGGGCGATTGATCGGGCTAGTCGAATCGAGCGAGCCCGGCCACTATCGCTACAGTCGTGAGGGCGAGATCCTGCGCTGTCCCTGGCACGGTTGGGAATTCGACGTGCGCACCGGAAAATCCTGGTGCGATCCGGCGCGGATTCGGACCAAAACCTACGATGTGGGGATCGAACCCGGCCGCAGCTTGGTCGAGGGCCCGTATCGGGCCGAGACCTTCGCAGTCACCGTCGAGCAAGAATACGTGGTGGTGGAAGCGTAAGGAGGCTTGCGGTGGGTGGAGGCTTCGAGGTGGATTCCGGCGGATTCGGCGCGGTCGTACGTCAATCGCTTATCATAAGCCCATTGGATGATGTCCCAAGGTGGTGTCGCGATGCGGAATTCAGAGCAGAGTTCGCTGTGATTTTGCGACACCAGACGCATCTCTTGATCGCCGCAGGGAATCAGTACCATCCGTTGAGACGGTGATCCTTGGCGAGGCCTAACAGATGATCGACGGCGGCTTTGTCGTTCGAGCCATTCCAACGGATGCTGCGGCTGACAAAATCGTGAGTATTGGACGATCGGGTGATCACGAAACCAAACTGGAATATTCTGCCGGCCGAGGCTGTGGGCGACCGCGAGCCTGCCGCGTGAGCCGCCGAGGATCAATGCGCCGGGAGCATCGCTGTGCCGACGGCGAGTAGGAAGGACCGATTTTGGGAATTTCATGATGGGTGTGTAGTACGTAATTGCCGTGGATTTTGCCTTGTTAAACTCACGATTTCAGAAAAGGAATTCAATTAGGATTAACGCGGGCTCAATTCCAGTCCGCAGCTGTAGCTCGAGATGACGAACCTCCAAGCAAATACCGGATTTGAAACGAGTATCTTCCTTGGCGCGACATACCAAACGTTGGATTTCTTAGTGGCGTCGCCGGGTCTTTAACCACGAAGAGCTTCGAGCTGGTCGAACCTCAAATCCGCCGATCCCCTGCATATGGGTGATATCCACGGAGTCAGGCGCCTGGGAGCGAGTCCCCGGAGCGAAGATCGGATTATTTCTTAACCGTACATTGACCTTTGTTTGATTGACTCCGCAGCGTACCGACCGGAATAGAGAGAATGAGACGCGCGCAAATCGCGGTGCTGGTGTTGGCGTTGAGTGCCGGCGGAGTTGCCGCCCTGCTGGTCACGCGATCCGAGCAACCTGCGGCGCCAGCCTCTGCGCCCCCGCCCCAGGTCGCTATGATCGATATTCTCGTAGCCCGGACCGACATCGAAACCGGGCGCCGGTTGACTCCAGAGCAAGTGCAATGGCAGCCCTGGCCGATAGCCGCTGCGAGCTCCGAATATTTCCGGCAGACCGAGAATCCCGGCGCCGTCAATCAGATCGCCGGCTCCATCACGCGCGCGGGCTTCATCAGCGGCGAGCCGATCCTCAAGGCCAAGCTGATCCGGGCGGACGGCTCCGGCTATATGGCGGCGCTGATCAGACCGGGAATGCGCGCCATCTCCACCGACATTTTGCCTGAGGCCGGCGTGGGAGGCTTCATCCTGCCCAATGATCACGTCGACCTCATTCTCACGCGTTTGGAAAAATCTGCCGGCGAGGATACATTTCACAGCGAGACCATCCTGACCAACGTGCGTGTACTCGCCATCGATCAGACGGTGGAGGAGAAGAACGGCCAGCGGGTGGTCATCGGCAAGATCGCAACGCTCGAGCTCGCCGCTGCCCAGGCAGGCGGAAACGCTGGCGCTGGCCCGGCGCCTCGGCTCGATCTCGTTGATGTTGCGCGGCTTGCGCGAGCTCGAGGCCGGAGCCGATGACGTCAGTTCGCGCGGCGGCAAGCTCGACCGCGCCGACAGCGTCAGTGTCGTGCGCTTTGGTCGCAGCGCGACGGCGATCCTGAGGTGATTGCTCGAGAGGCATCGATGGAAAACCGGCGCAAGCAGGAACGTCACCGGGCGCTCAAAGCGGGAAAGATCATTTTCAATCGCAAGACCTCGGTAGTGGATTGCACCATCCGCAACGTCTCCAAGTGCGGAGCGTGCCTGCAGGTGGACAGCGTTGTGGGCATCCCGGAAACATTCGATCTTCTGATCGCCGTCGATCAGACCGTTCATCCCTGCACCGTAAGCTGGCGGAGCGCCAATCGAATTGGCGTCATGTTCACACCGGGGCGATCGTCGCCTGCCTGAAACGGGGCGAGGAGCTGGCGCCCGTGGTTCGCAGCTCCACCTTTACCGCTTCGCGCCCATCGCGTTTATGTCGGCTTTCGTGTCGGA
>WNGE01007554.1_pt1 | contig 18992 bp, 17 predicted proteins | sample 5400651 | NCBI WGS metagenome assembly WNGE01 (sample SAMN13153370, study PRJNA577476) | soil metagenome | isolation source: 60 cm soil or saprolite under grassland replicate 2 | place: USA:California | collected 2016-06-15
GTTGCCATCCCCTGGCTGGGCTATGCCTGTGGCACCTGCGAGTACTGTGTATCCGGCTGGGAGACGCTCTGTCTCAGTGGACGCTATACCGGCTATTTTCTTCCCGGAGCCTATGCCGAATATGCCCCCGCCTTCGCCAACTATGTCGCCAAAGTACCGACAAAGGTGAATTCCTTGGAGGCTGCTCCCCTGGCGTGCGCTGGGGTCACGACCTATAAGGCGGTCAAGGTCAGCGGAGCCCGCTCCTCCGACCTGGTCGCCATCTTCGGCATCGGTGGGCTGGGCCACCTGGCCTTGCAGTATGCCAAGATTGCAGGAGCCGCCGTTGTGGCCGTCGACCTGGTCGACGAGAAACTGAAGTTGGCCAAGGAACTTGGGGCCGACTACACCGTCAACGCGAAACAAGAGGATCCGGTAGAGGCCATTCAGAAGCTGGGCGGAGCGAACGCGGCCGTCAGTCTGGCTGTTTCGCCGCGAGCCTTCGAGCAAGCCTTCCGCGCACTGCGACGGGGAGGAACTCTGGTCTTTGTCGCGCTGCCAGCAGATAACTACATGCAGCTGCCGATCTTCGAAACCGTGCTCAATGGCATCAAGATCGTGGGCTCCATTGTGGGAACCCGCCTGGACCTGGCGGAAGTCTTCGAATTGCACGCAGATGGTCGCACGAAAGTGATTTATGAGACCCGGCACCTGGAGGATGTCAATCACGCCTTTGAGGAAGTGGAGAAGGCGGTCGTCCCGGCACGACTCGTCTTCGACATGACTGGCAACAAGTAGGGCGAACTGGCAACACAAGCCTCCCAAGAAGTAGGAATGGGGAAGCAGCGAGCGAGACCTCGCTCGTTGCCTCCTTTCCCCAAACAGGCTTCTAATGAAGGGGAAGCAGCATATGGAATTTTCTGGGACGCAAACGATTGACGCACCCATCGAAACGGTCTGGGCATTTCTTCTGGATGTGAATAAGGTGGCAGCATGTGCGCCAGGTTTTCAGAGCCTGGAAGTGTTGGGGGAAGAGCATTGGAAAGCCGTCGTCGCGGTGGGTATTGGGCCGGTCAAGGCCAAGTTCACCTTGGATGTGACACGACCAGAGATGCACGAGCCAGATCAGATGGTTGTCAAAGGTCGGGGGAAAGCGCCAGGGAGTGCAGTGGAATTGGCTGGTGAGATGCAACTCACAGCTCTGGAGGAGGGCCAGACGCGCATGGACTGGAAGGCGACCGTGACTGTGAGCGGGACGATTGCCAGTGTCGGGGCACGCTTGCTGCAAGGTGTAGCGGAAAAACTCACGGGGCAATTTTTTGCTTGCCTCAAGAGCCAGTTGAGCCTGCCACCTGAGATGGCTGAAGCAAATGGGTAGCCCTCTGGCCTCTCGAAGGAAAAGCAGCCCAGCCCAGGTTTGACCAGCCGTTTGATGGATCGATTCTCTTGAGGGCAGGAATTTGTCGGTGATGACCTAAGCTGGAGGAAACATCAATGACTATGAAGTGTGAAATCACTGTCACTGTGAATGGGCAGCAATACCGTTCACAAGTTGAACCTCGTCTGTTGCTGGTTCATTATTTACGAGATGTCTTAGACCTGACAGGAACCCACATTGGTTGTAATACTTCGCAGTGTGGAGCTTGTACCGTCCTACTCGATGGCGAAGCTGTCAAATCTTGTACCGTGTTTGCAGTGCAGGCAGATGGCTCTGAAGTGACTACCATCGAAGGACTGGCCCCAGAAGGGAGTCTCCACCCTATCCAGGAAGGCTTTTGGGAGAAACACGGCTTGCAGTGCGGCTTCTGCACTCCTGGCATGATCATGGCCTCTTACCAACTGCTCAAGGATCGTCCCAATCCAAGCGAAGAAGAGATTCGCCATGATCTCAAAGGCAACATGTGCCGCTGCACTGGCTATGAGAACATCGTGCGTGCTGTTCAGTATGCTGCCGAACGCATGCAGGCGAGCGCTTCTCAACCAGTCGGAGCAGGCGAGTAATCGCCCGACGGACAGTCAATAATCCACGTGCTTGCGTGGCACCGTTTCGTGTCTCGTCATGTGAGAAAGGACAGGTATTTCTATGGGCATTGCAGCTCTGCTTGGCTCGCCGATCAAGCGGCGTGAAGATCCTCGATTAATTACTGGTCAGGCGACCTACGTTGACGACATCAAACTGCCTGGCATGGTCCATATGGCCGTCCTCCGTAGTCCCTATGGGCATGCTCGTATTACCAGTATCAATACTGAGGCTGCCCGCACCCATCCTGGCGTTCTCGCTGTCTACACCGCTCAGGACCTCAAAGGAGTAGTGGGCAATGTTCCGATTGCTGTTCCTCTGGGACACATTGCTAACGGCATGGGTGTCCATGGCCCACTCGCCGAGGGCAAGGTGCGTTTCTATGGCGACCCGGTGGCCGTCGTCATCGCAGAAGACCGCTATACGGTCCGCGATGCACGAGACCTGATTGAAGTCGATTATGAGCCACTCCCAGCCGTGGTTGACGTTGAGAAAGCCATGCAGCCTGATGCACCATTGCTCTATGAGGAGTTCCAGACCAACGTGGCCTTCAGTATGCATCCACCAACGGATGCCATCGATAAGGTCTTCGAGCAAACCAAGGCTGATGGTGGTGTCGTTGTCAAAGCACGGCTGGTCAATCAGCGACTGGCTCCCTGTGCCATGGAGACGCGCGGCGTTGTCGCCGAGTACCGCAAGGCAGGTAAGACGCTGACCCTCTGGAGTTCCTCGCAGATTCCGCATCTGCTGCGTAACCTGCTGGCCGCCACGGTCGGTCTCCCCCAGCACCACGTTCGCGTCATCGTTCCCGAAGTCGGTGGCGGCTTCGGTTCCAAACTCAATGTGTACCCCGAAGAACTGGTGGCGGCCTTCGCGACCATGAAACTAGGACGCCCCGTCAAGTGGATCGAGGATCGCGATGAGAACCTGGCTGCGACCACTCACGGACGCGACCGGGTCGACTACATTGAGGTTGCCGCTAGCAAGGATGGCAGGGTCACTGGCCTGAAGATCCACGGCATGTCTGACCTGGGGGCGTATTGTCAGCTCCTCACGGACCTCATGATGATTGGCCTTGGGTTCCCCGTCTCGTGTGGTTCCTATGCTATTCCCAACATCTCCCTCAGCGCCGATCTTGTCTTCACCAACAAAGCGCCCACCGATGCCTATCGCGGGGCGGGTCGTCCAGAGGCCGCCTATGTGGCCGAGCGGGTGATGGACCTGGTCGCCTATGAACTGGGCCAAGATCCGGTCGAGGTGCGCAAACGCAACTTCATCAAGCCCGAGCAGTTCCCCTACAAGACGGCGGCGGGAGCCCTCTATGATACGGGCAATTACGAGGGGGCCCTGGAGAAAGCCCTGCAGCTGGCTGACTATCCGCGCTTGCGGGCCGAGCAAGCCCAGAAGCGTGCGGCGGGAGAGTTGATGGGCATTGGCGTCTCCTCCTACATTGAGATCTGTGGGTTGGCCCAAAAGGGCTTCTTACCAGTCGGTCTCTACGAGAGCGCCCGGGTGCGCATCGAGCAGAGTGGGACGGTGATGGTCTACACGGGCGCCTCTCCGCATGGGCAGGGCGAAGAGACCTCGTTCGCGCAAATTGTCGCTGAGGAATTTGGGATTCCGGTCGAGAACGTCCTGGTCATCCATGGCGACACGGACTCCACCCCAGAGGGACGTGGCACCTATGGCAGTCGCACACTCGCGCTGGGTGGCTCTGCCGTCTTCAATGCCGTGCAACGCTTGAAGGAGAAAATGAAGCAGATCGCCGCGCACATGCTCGAAGCCAGTGTTTCTGACGTCACCGTGGAAGATGGCAAATTCTCGGTGGCTGGGACTCCTCAAAAGGCCGTCGCGTTTGCGCAAGTCGCGGCAACCGCCAACCTTTCCAATACGCTACCGCCTGGCATTGAGCCTGGCCTGGAGACAACCGCCTTCTTTGAACCGGAGGGATGCCTCTTCCCCTTCGGCACGCATGTATGCGTGGTTGAGATAGACAAAGAGACTGGGGAGCCCGAGCTCACACGCTTTGTCGCGGTGGATGACTGTGGACGACAAATCAATCCCTTGCTGGTTCAAGGCCAGCTGCATGGTGGGATTGCGCAAGGCGTTGGGCAAGCCCTGTGGGAGCAAGTCGTCTACGACGAGAATGGGCAACTCCTGACCTCGACCTTCATGGACTATGCCATGCCCATCGCCGAAGAGTTCCCTCCTTTCGAACTGGATCACACGGTGACGCTGACGCCCCTCAATCCGCTCGGAGTGAAAGGCGTCGGTGAGGCTGGCACGATTGGGTCGACCCCGGCAGTGGCTGCTGCTGTGGCCGACGCGCTCGGTGTCGCGCATGTTGACATGCCATTCACGGCTGAGAAGCTGTGGAAGATTATTCATCAGCAGTAGGGTAAGAAGGAGCAAACAAGATGATTCCAGCAGCATTTGATTACCGTCCTGCTCGATCGGTGGATGAGGCGATTGCTCTTCTACAGCAATATGGCGATGAGGCCAAGATATTGGCAGGTGGACAGAGTCTGATCCCTACTCTGAAGCTTCGTTTAGCTCAACCAGGCGTTCTGGTTGATCTTGGGAGGATCCCTGGCCTTTCCTACATCCGTGAGGAGAATGGAGCGGTAGCTATTGGCGCGATGACGACCTATACGACGCTGGGACGTTCTGATCTGCTGCGTCAGCATTTTGCGATAATACTAGATGCACTCGCAGTTCTTGCTGATCGGCAGGTGCGCAATCGTGGTACACTAGGTGGCTCGATGGCGCATGCTGATCCTGCGGCTGATCTGACGGCTGTCGCACTGGCGCTTAAGGGCACGATCGTCGCCCAGGGACCGAGTGGCACACGCACCATTGCAGCTGATGATTTCTTCGTGGATACGTTCGCGACGGCACTGCAGCCAGGCGAGATCATCACCGAGATTCGTTTGCCAGTGCCCCCTGCTCACACAGGCAGCGCCTATCTGAAGCTGGAAAACAAGGCTTCACACTATGCGGTCGTGGGTTCAGCAGCAGTCATAACGCTCAATGCTGATGGCACCTGTTCGTCTGCCAGCATAGCCATTACGGGGGCATCGACCAGGCCAACACGGGCCAATGCAGTAGAAGCGGCTCTGGCTGGCAAGAAGCTCGATGAGACGACGCTGGCAGATGCTGCTAGCCATACAGTCGATGGCCTGGAGCTGGTGGGGGATATTCATGGTTCTCAGGCCTACCGGGGTCAGATGTGTACGGTGATAACGCGGCGAGCGATCTTGAAGGCGGCAGGGCGAGCATAATCATACAGAGAGGGTCTTTCACGGCAGAAAGCGAGCCAGAGTGAGGATACATCTATCCCCTCACCGTGTAAATGTAGCTTCGCACGAGGAACATCTCGGTTGAAAACCATTTTCGGGATCCAATACAAGATGAGAACAGCACCATTGATGGCAATGGAGTTCTTCTTAGACGGAGGCGACGCATCTGATTTGTTCCTCCATGACCCGCAGGGAGAGGATGAGAGCGAGGTCGATGCACAGGAGGAGTTTCCTGCCCGCACCCACTCTCGTTCATCTATCCTCCGTCCAGCAACAGACACGAGAGATGCGTTTCATAGCTACCTGCAAGACATTCGCGGCCTGGACTTACTTACTCGTGAGGAAGAAATCGATCTCGCACGGCGAGCAGCCGCTGGTGATGAGCTAGCGCGACGTAAGCTGATCGAATCGAATCTACGCCTCGTGATTGTTCTTGCACGTCGCTACGCGAGGGCAGGAGTCCTCTTGGTCGATCTCATCCAGGAAGGCAATCTTGGATTGATGCATGCTGTTAAGAAGTTTGACTATGAGCGCGGTAACCGCTTTAGTACCTATGCGACGATGTGGGTACATCAAGCTATATGCCGTGCCGTGGGAGAACAAGTGCGCATGATTCATCTACCTGAACATGTCGTTGTGCGTTTGCGCAGAATAAGACGTATTGCAGCGCAACTAGCGTTTGAGCATGGCATTGATCCTCCTCCAGAAGAGATTGCGGCGGCATGTCGCATGCAGGTGAACGAGGTCGTAGATTTACTTGGCATCGTTGAGCAGCCGGTTTCTCTCGAGGCCCTTGTACATGACGAGGCTGTTTATTCTCTCGGCGATAATTTGGAAGATAGCACCACGCCTCCCCCGACCGAAAGTGCCTCTCGAGACTTACTTGGTGAAGATCTTCAGCGTGCATTTGCCCGGCTTCCTCCTCGGGAACAAACAGTGATCGCGCTGCGCTTCGGTATCGGCGATGGTGACAGCCACACGCTTTCCGAGATAGGCAAAAAGCTGGGGGTTACTCGTGAGCGCGTCCGTCAACTCGAAGGAGGAGCTTTGATGAAGTTGCGCGCTCTGCTCGATCAGGCCAGCGTAGAGGAGCATCAGCACTGTGAACGCGAGGCCAGGCAAGCACATTCCAATACATAAGATGTGCCCCAGGTAGCCGATGAGCTTCGATGAGCCAAAGGACGTCTGCGCCATCGGCGCGCTGTTCTGCGCCAGTGTTTCGCTCATGCAAGTTGTCCTCTTAGTGACTTATGCAGGGATCAGTAGATTTGAGAGGAGTGAGTCCCATGATCGCAAGTGACATTATGACACGCAAAGTCCATACTATCCATCCAGGCGCCAGTGCGCAAGAAGCTGCCCGTCTTCTTTCTCAAGAACACATTAGCGGTGCGCCCGTCGTCGACGCGAATGCCAAGGTCATCGGCATTGTCACAGAGGCCGATATTATCAGCAAGGTCAACCGAGAGGGGCTGTGCGTTGCCGATATTATGAGCCACGAAGTCATCGCCGTAGGTGAAGAGACTGCAGTGAGTGAGATCGCAATGCTCTTCGCCAAACATAAAATCAAGCGTGTCCCAGTCTTGCATGATGGCAAACTGGTGGGCATTGTCAGCCGAGCTGATATCGTCCATGCAGTCGCACAAGGGTATCTGGTCCTCAGACCCTGGTAAGGGACTAACATGAGTAGTGATTTGGAAGGAGAATCACCTGGTATGAGTACCAACCTTGGTTTTGAGAACACCGACACTATTTTGGTAGAAGATCGGGTGTTTGCACCGTCCAGCGACGTAGTGAACACCGCCAATATTATCGCGTACATGAAGTCCAAAGGCTTTGATAATTACGAGGACTTTTACCAGTGGTCGTTGGCGCATCGCTATGAGTATTGGGATGATCAAGCGAGGGAACTGCACTGGTTTGAACCCTGGCAGACCACCTTTGAGTGGACAAACAAGCCCTTCTTCAAGTGGTTTACGGGTGGAAAGTTTAACATCGTCTACAACTGCCTGGATCGGCATGTGCAAACGCCCACACGCTCCAAAGTCGCGTACTACTGGGAGGGCGATGATGGCGCGATCCGCCTGATCATGCAAAACCTGGGTGTGCAGAAGGGTGACCGTGTGGCCATCTATTTGCCCCTCATCCCCGAAATCGTGGCAGCGGTACTGGCAGTGGCCCGCCTGGGAGCAGCGCATACCGTCGTGTTTGGCGGCTTTGCGGCCAGTGCACTGCGTGATCGCATCAATGACAGTCACGCCAAAGTGGTCATCACAGCTGACGGCAGCTATCGCGGCGGCAGAACCATCGAACTCAAGAAAATAGCGGATGAGGCAGTCGCGGAGACGCCCTCGGTGGAAAAGGTGATCGTCGTTCGGCGGACCGGGAAGGACCAACCAATGAAGCAGGGGCGCGATGTGTACCTGGACGACCTGCTGAAAGATATTGCCAGAGATACCGTCGTACCCTGCGAGCCGGTGGACAGCGAGGATATGCTCTTCATCCTGTATACCAGCGGCAGCACGGGCAAGCCAAAGGGGGTGGTACACGTCCAGGGCGGCTACGCAGTGGGAGTCTATGCCACCACCAAGTTTGTGTTTGATATCAAACCGAGCGACGTGTTCTGGTGTACCGCCGATGTGGGTTGGGTGACCGGCCATAGCTATGGCATTTACGGTCCATTGATGAACGCCGCGACCAGTGTTCTGTTCGAGGGCGTTCCGACCTATCCTGCCGCTGACAGGTGGTGGAGTATTGTCGACAAGTACCAGGTGTCGATCCTCTACACGGCCCCGACCGCGATTCGCAGCCTGATGCGCTTTGGCGAGGAATTGCCAACCATGCACGACCTGTCGAGCCTGCGCCTGCTTGGTTCGGTCGGCGAGCCGATCAACCCTGAAGCCTGGATGTGGTATTACAAGAATATCGGGCGCAACGAACTGCCAATAATGGATACCTGGTGGCAGACGGAGACAGGGGCCATCATGATCAGCCCAACCCCTGTTCTGCCGCTCAAGCCAGGCAGCGCAAGTCGCCCGCTGCCGACGATCGAGGCTGATGTAGTGGACAAAAACGGAAACAGCGTTGGCAAGGGAAAAGGTGGATTTTTGATCATACGCCACCCGTGGCCTGCTCAGATGCGCACGATCTTTGGCGATCCAGCCCGTTACGAGACCTATTGGACCACCATCGAGGATGTGTACTTCGCCGGTGATGCCGCGACGATAGACAGTGATGGCTATATCCGCATTCAGGGTCGCGTGGATGATGTGATCAAGGTCAGTGGTCACCGCCTGGGTTCGATGGAAATCGAATCGAGCATGGTTAGCCACCCCGCTGTTGCAGAAGCGGCGGCCATCGGCAAGCCAGACGAGGTAAAAGGCGAGCGTGTCAAAGTCTTTGTTATCCTCAAAAATGGTGTCGAGCCTTCAGACAGGTTGGCAAAAGAGCTAAAACAACACGTTCGCACGGCCGTGGGCCCGTTAGCTACACCGGACGAGCTTGAGTTTGTGCCGAGCCTGCCCAAAACGCGCTCCGGCAAGATTATGCGGCGCGTCATCCGAGCCAAGGAACTCGGTGAGCCAATCGGCGACGTCAGCACATTGGAGACGTAGGACCTTACCTGTCTCCCAGAGCGGTGCGATTTACGAAGTAAAGAAAGAAAGGGGCGACCTATGTATGTAACAGTACGGCGCAGCAAGCATTTTGGCGGTACTGATGAGATAGTACGACGGGCCAAAGAGGGCCTGGTACCCACACTAAGGAGACTGCCAGGCTTTGTGTCCTACGACATCTTGAGTCTTGAGGATAACACGGTGATGGGCATTACTATTTTTGACAACGAGGCATCGGCGGAAGAGGCCAACAAGTCATTTGTTCTATGGGCGCGAGAGCAAGACCTACGATCGCTTCTTACGGGGCCACACGAAGTTTTGTCGGGTGAAGCACTCGTTCATGTAGTAGACCACGATGCGCCCTTCCCTGAGCCTGGTGGAGGTTATGGTGTATGAGCTACTCGTTCATATAACGTGGTAGTTTCAGTGGCGCGACATCCACGACCTCAAGGACACCTTTCCTGACGATACCGACCTGCGGGCATGGGCGACAGAGGTCAAAGAAGGGTAGATCAGGCCATCGCCCATCCAGGTCCCGACCTCGCCCTGTCCACCCAAAGCAGACGGCGGTGCGGGAGCAGTATTAGGAGTGCGAGTATCAATGGAACAGGAAGTTGGAATAGTGAGATAGATCAGCCTGGGGAGGAGGTGGAGCATAGCTTTTTGAACTGCGGGCAAGAGAGTTTTCCAGGAACAGGACTTACCAACTCTCCCGTATTTACCCATCATCTAATGTCTAGTAATCCGGGGACTTGACGGGTCAAAGTGTTTGCCATTCTTAAACAGAAAATTGAGCCGTCGGATGCCCTGGCAAAAGAACTCAAAATGCACGTGCGTACCGTCGTTGGTCCACTGGCTACACCAGATGAGTTGGAGTTCGTGCCCAGCTTACCCAAGACCCGCTCCGGCAAAATTATGCGGCGTGTCATTCGGGCACAAGAGCTAGGTGAGCCGATTGGCGATATCAGTACACTAGACGCCTAGCCGTCGTTTGCTCAGTGGTTACGGGTGAAGCCGTCGTTTTGAGAGACTCCAGGTGAACTAGCTAGTGCGAGAACGGCCCAGAGCGACAGAAGCTCTGGGCTAGTATTCAATCGGGCCATCAAGCGCTTCCCGGAGCAGCGCTGTCGACTGCTCTAGGCTTGTTGTTAAGCATTGCAGGTACTGCTGCATCCTGTAGATTCGCTCGAGCAACCGAAAAGCCCCGTGTTTCCTGCAGAGCTCGATACACTCGACTGCCAAGGCCACCCCACATTGGATCTCTCCCCCGCGAATGAGGGCCATCACCGTGGTCGTCTTCAACACCAGGTCCCAATAGGTGCCAAACGGGGGCAGGTGCTGTGCTCGCTCAATGTATTCCAGCGCTTGGTGCAGGTTGCCCAGCAGGGCAGAACTCCTTCCATACTCTGCGTACACCGCCTTGAGGCCAAACGGTTCCCCGATGACGCTGTCGCCTGTCACTTGCTCGGCTCGTGCCTCTGCCTCTGCCATCCACCGCTCATATGCCCCTCGCTGGCCAGCCTTGAAATACCCTTTTGCCAGTAAGAGGGCGACCGCTCCCTTTGCTGGACTGTCCTCATCAGGTGCTATGCCCAGCGCCGTCTCTAGATACTCGTTGCCCGTGTTCACTTCCCCTACGCGGGTATACATCTCACCTTCAAACGCCAGGGCGAGGGCCAATAATGGCGGGTCGTCGAGCAGACGGGCCGTCTGCTCCATGGCGCGGTAGCTCGCCAGTGGATAGCGTACCTCGCTCGTGCGTGTGTTCTCGGACCGGACGTAGGCGGTTACCCGGTGAGCTTGCGTGAGCCGATAGAGGTGTGCTTGACATCCTGGGCAGGGGGCGTTGGTCTGCAGCTCAGCCACTAAGCGTTCGGCAACGGCTCTGGCTTCAAAGAATCTGGCCGCGGCGATGAGTTGCCAGACGTGGTGGAGAGTCTCGTCTGCCTGCTCAGGTGAGATGCCTCCTGCCTGGTCTGTGACGCCCAGCCGCTCCGCTGCAACGCCAAGCACACTGGCTAGTCGTCGCAACTCTCGGACATCGGTCAGTCTGGTTTCCTGGTGCTCCCATCTTCGGAGGGTGCGCTCGTCGACATGAAGGGTTTCAGCCAGCTGGAGCTGGGTGAGGCCGTACTTCTCTCGATGCTCCTTGAGAATCAGTGCTAGGCTCATCATGTCCTGCCTACTTGCCTTTGTTCCTGCTGAAGCGGCTCAGACGGGTTGTGTTGCAAAAACTCTGGGAGGAACCCCATGGGCAGGAGGCTCCCCGTTCTGGTTGTGCTTAGACGGCTACTCCAAACACGTAAGCGCATACGGATCCAGAAATTGCCGAATGTACTGCTGTGCTGAAGGGGTGGGGTGGGCCGTATCCATGGGAAAAACTCCGCGAGGGGAACGAGTTGGAAGTCGTGGATGAAGTACACATCAGCCTGATACTCTGGCCCTTTACTCACTGCATGCCGTAACTTCTCCAGGAACACCTGTTTTTCTGCTTCAGGAAATGCCCCGGTATCATATCCCTGCAGCATGTCGACCAGGCGAGCCGTAAAGTAGCCGGAGGCCTCATCTAAGGAGATAACTTTCCAGTCATGTTGAATACCAAGCTCTCCCATTATAGGGAGAAGCTCATTGAGGATTTCCGCGACACCGCCGCCCTGGGCTGTCGTATTGACATACAACACATGCAAGCCCGCTAATGAATGCGCTACTTCGTAGATCTGCTCGATCAGTGACGCGCTTACAATGCCCTTGTAGCGGTCTAAGAGAGGCGAGGTTTCCATAAGAGCTGCTCCTGTGAATCCTTCGTGTTAACGTATTGTGGCGGTACTCATAGCTGTGATCATCGACCACGTGCTGGATAAATCCGCACTCTACAAGGTAGACCCTCGATAAAGGTCATTAACAAAATAATCGGGACATCTGTAGGGGCCGATTTATCGCGCCCAGCGCCGATTTATCGGCCCTAATAGGCATCAACCTAAGATAAGGAAAGGCTGAAAACAAGACTCCTGAAGTGATAGACTAAAGAAAATGAACCAAGGTCTAGCACCACCAGGAGGAATATCATGAGCAGTATACCACAGATAGCAGGAGCGATGGAGCGAGTGTTGAGGACGCGCGCGAAGGAGCTGGAGCGCGAGACGGGGTTCGTGCACCGCAGCACGGCGCAGTTGGATGGGCCGACGTTTGTGCAAACGACGGTCTTTGGCTGGATAGATCATGCGGAGGCGAGTTATGCGCAGTTACGGCATGTGGCGGCGAGTCTGGGCGTGAGGGTGAGTCCGCAGGCGATCGAGCAACGCTTCGGAGCGGAGTCGGCGGCATTGCTGCGGGAGGTCTTGCAGGCGGCGGTGGGAGAAGTGCTGAGCAGTGAAGGGCCCGCGCCGGAGTTACTGAGCCGCTTTCAGGGGGTCTATGTGCAGGATGGCACGGTCATCAGTCTGCCCGAGGAGTTGCGGGACGAGTGGCGTGGGTGTGGAGGCAGCACGCCGGAAGCGGGGCAGAGTAGCCTGCGCGTGCAGGTGCGGCTGGACCTGGCGCAAGGAGGGATGCAAGGGCCGTGGCTGCAAGAGGGACGGGCCGCCGAACGCAGTGGGGAGGCGCACGAGGCTCCATTGCCAGCGGGCTGCCTCTACAACGTGGATGGGGGTTATTTCACGCTCGGGGAGATGCGTGCGCACGGCCAAGCGGGATGTTGGTGGTTGACGACCGCCAAAGCCGGGACACTGCTGATTGATGAGCGGGGGCAGTGCTGGGACCTGGTATCATTCTTGCGTGCGCAGAAGGGCGAGGAGGTGGATGTGCAGGTGTCTCTGGGCAAGCGCGAGCGGCTGCCGGTCCGTCTGATCGCCAGGCGGGTCAGTGCAGAGCGGGCCAAGCGGCGACGGGAGAACGCCAGGCGCTGTGTGGAGGGCAAACCCAAAGGGGTGCGGCGGCCCAATGCGCGCAAAGGCCGGGCGGCCGGAGCCAAACGACAGCGGCAGCGCAAACAGCGGAAAACGGGCAAGGCGCGCCTGCTGCTCTTGGACTGGACGATCCTGGTGACCAATGTGCCGCAGGAGTTGCTCAGTGTGGACGAAGCGCTGGTGCTGGCGCGCTGCCGGTGGCAGATCGAACTGTGTTGGAAACTGTGGAAACAGGTGGGCAAGCTGGATACGTGGCGCAGTGCCAAGCCGTATCGCATCTTGACGGAGGTCTACGCCAAGCTGCTGGGCTGTTTGGTCACGCATTGGTTCACGCTGATCGAGTGTTGGCAAGCGCCCAACCACAGTATGGTCAAAGCTCGGCAAGTCGTGCAGTGGATGGCTCCAGCCCTGGCGCTGGGCGAGGCCGGAGTCGTGTCATTGGAGACGATGGTGCAATGCACCTCGCACTCAATGGCCTCGGGCTGTAGCGTCAACGCGCGACGCAAGCAGCCTGCGACCTATCAACTGGTCGACCAACCTCAGCTCATCCGGGGCTTAGGTTGATGCCTATTAGCGCCGATTTATCGGCCCTCGATGCATGTATCGATATCCGGATTATTTTGTGAAACCTCATAATCGAGGGTCAACTTATTTGGATATGTGCGAGAAGGATTCATCTATGAACAGCAGCGCGTATCTCTTGAAAGGAAGCATGCCTTGTGAACATCACGTTTGTCTCTCATTTGCCAGGTTTGCATCACAAATCGATCACATGTGCTGAAAGCTCAGAACCATGCTTAGATCGCACCCGCATGCAAAAGTAACGCAATCAATGCCGCGAGGGTCGCCCATACATTTTGCGGGCATGAGGTGCAATTGAGGCAATTTCTCGATAATTCAGAGACCCTGCCATTCCTCCTACCTCATCTCGACAAAAGTTTGAATCTAGTATAAAATGCGCACAATCCTCAGTGTAGGAGTACGGGAAGGAGCGTGCTCACGAACGGACAAACGGTATCGTATCCTTCATTAACTGCTGATCCAGCGCTGCGATTACAGCAGCTTGTAACTGGTTGGCGTGGGGCGGAACGAGGTCAGCACTTGTCTGAATTACACAATGAGTGCCTGAACGCCGTAGGGCCAGGAGGGCGACACCTGCTGCCAGCTATGCTCTTGCTTGTCAACAACCTGGATGAGACGAGACTGTTCGGAAAGCGGTAAAATAGGATAAAATAGAGAGGAGAGAGAAACAGAGGAGGCCCCCGATGCGTTTACGGATCGTGTTACCCAAAGTGAACCCCGAGGCAATCACGGTTCCCACCCAATGTGCCTACACTGGCTGTAGTGGGAGAACGTTTCACTTACGCCAGGAAGTGGCGAAAGCGCTGCGAGATACGGTGTATCATGAGGTGCAGGTGCATCGCTATCAGTGTTTGAAGTGCAAACGCACCTTTCGGGTCTATCCCGAGGGAACGACACATGCCCAGACTTCGCAGCGGGTCAAAGGGTTAGCGGTGATGCTGTATCTGCTGGGATTAAGTTATGAAGCGACCTCCTTAGCGTTAGAAGCTCTTGGGGTGTACCTGTGCAAGAGTCGCATCTATGATGCGGTACAAGAGGCAGCAAAGCTGGTGCCTGGACTCAAGCGGGATCAGGTGTTTGCGGGAGTGAAAACACCGGCGTTAGGAGGCGATCTGACCAGCGTCAAATGCAAGGGGGAGTGGTTACCCTTAGGCATCACCGTTGATCCCATCAGTGGGCTGGCCTTAACCATCGATGCCTTATCAGCAGAAGATACCAAGACGCTCCAGGACTGGATTGAGCCAATTGCCAAGAGTGTGGGAGCGACGGTGTTGGTCACCGACGACGCTGATGGGTTCAAGACCGTGGCGGACTCGGTGGGAGTACAGCATCAAGTCTGTAAAGCGCATGTGCTTCGTAACACCGAGGCGTTGATTGAGCGCTACCAGCCGTTGGTAGCCAGAGATGCTGATGGCTCGCTTCAAGCGATTGGAGTGAGTCGAAGCCGCAGGCGGCAGCCGACTTAACGCGTTTAGGCGAACTGGTCAAGAGTCGACAACGGGAGCAGGCTCCTGAACTGGAAACCCTGCATCGGCGCTATCTGCAAGCCGCGCCGCCGCAAGAAGGAGAGCACCAGAGTCTGGCGTATCGCCTGCGGCTCTTGTTTCTGGATCGGCTTCCATCTCTGGCATCGCTTGACGCGCTGTGCGCCGCGTCACGCGGCCATGTATCCCCCGAAGATCGGGGAAGAACTTGAAGGAGGGTTCTTGGGTCACTCATCTTACCTGGAACTGAAAAGCGAAGGGAACCGTAGCATGGTGAGAACGCGGGGAACATCCAAAGACGTTGCGGATGAGGGAACTCGCAAGACCCGCATCGTATGGCAAAAACTAGACTGCTTGAACTCTAATCCTGACTTGGTGAAATCTAGCCGCCCATCGGAAAAACGTCTGATACCGATGCCACGATATGCCTCCGTCGGTAGCGTGGACGGAGGCAACCTTCATATCGTGAAAGAGCACCCAACGGGGGTGAACAAAGGGATGAATGGAGTGCCTAAGCGATGCTAGCACGTACATGGCTGACGGAACGCGGGATTGCCTACAGACTGAGAGGTCCACGGCAACGGAGCCGCCGCAGTAGTCCGAGACGGTAACACCGATCACATGGCGAAGGGCGGCAGGGAGTTCAGATTGACAAGCTCAGAGAGGTACTCGTGATGAGGAACGCCGAAACTGTCTTAGCAATCGTCCGAGAACGCGGCGAACGAGGATTGCCGCTGGAAGATGTCTATCGCATGCTGTACAACCCTGATCTGTACCTGCGTGCCTACGCCCGCCTGTACAAGAACAAGGGGGCCATGACCAAAGGGACAACCGATGAAACGGTGGACGGCATGTCCCTGGCCAAAATCGAACGACTGATTGACGATGTTCGTCATGAACGCCATCGATGGGCGCCAGTACGACGAGTCTACATCCCGAAGAAGAAAGGCGGCCAAAGACCTTTAGGGTTGCCCACCTGGAAGGACAAGCTGCTGCAAGAAGTCATGCGCTCCATCCTGGAAGCATACTACGAGCCGCAAATGAGCGAACACTCCCATGGGTTTCGTCCTGGTCGAGGATGCCATACCGCCTTAGAAGAAGTCCAGGCCAAATGGACTGGCTCTCGCTGGTTTGTGGAAGGCGACATCGCCAAATTTTTCGACACGATGAACCATGAGGTCTTACTCGCCATTCTGAGCGAGAAAATCCACGATCATCGGTTTGTACGGTTAATTCGACACTTGCTCGAAAGTGGATATCTGGAGGAATGGAAGTTCAACAAAACCCTGAGTGGATGCCCGCAGGGCGGCGTGATCTCACCAATCCTCAGTAATATCTACCTGGACAAGCTCGATCAGTATGTCGAAAAGACACTCATTCCAGCATATACGCGAGGAAAAAGACGAGCTACCAATCCTGCATACGCAACAGTCAAAGCCAAATATGAATGGAAGAAACGGCAAGGAAGAAGAGAAGAAGCCAAAGAACTGCGAAAACAGTTCCAAAAGCTCTGCTCTTACGACCCCAACGATGACACCTATCGACGACTTCACTATGTTCGCTATGCCGACGATACGCTTTTCGGTTTTGCTGGCCCACAACAGGAAGCAGAAGAAATCAAGCACCAACTTGGACAATTCCTGCGAGATACCCTCAAGCTGGAAATGTCTCAGGAGAAAACGCTGATTACCCATGCAAGCAGCGAAAAGGCGCGGTTTCTCAACTATCATATTGTCAATCAGCAGAACAATGCCAAACACGCCAAGAAGCGCCGTAGCGCCAACGGGCGGATTGGCCTCCTTGTGCCACCGGATGTCATCGAGAGCAAATGTGCCCTCTATCAACGAGCGGGAAAACCCATCCATCGGGCACCCATGCTGACAGACGATGACTTTACCATCATCGAACGCTATCAGCAGGAATACCGGGGAGTGGTGCAATACTACATGCTGGCCCACAATGTTTCCTGGTTCTGGAAACTCCACTGGACAGCAAAAGGTTCCCTCCTCAAGACGCTTGCGTACAAGCACAAAACGAGCGCGGCAGCGCAATTGCGCAAGTATCGAGCGAGCTTTCAAGCGGCGAACGGGACAGCCTATCCTTGCTTGGAAATCCATGTCCCACGAGAAGGAAAGAAGCCACTCGTCGCCCGCTTCGGAGGTATCCCGCTTCAGCGACAAACACAAGCAATCCTGGTCGATCAAATCCCGATCTATGGAAGATCAGAACGCAACGAGCTGATGAAACGGCTCCTTGCCGACACATGCGAGATGTGTGGATCGCGAGAGCACGTACAAGTTCATCACATCCACAAGCTAGCAGATTTGGAAAAGGGAGGGCGAGAACGACCACGCTGGGTTAAAATCATGGCTGCTCGTCGGAGAAAGACCCTGGTGGTTTGCCACCTTTGTCATCAGGCTATCCATGCAGGACAGCCTACCCGACGAAGGACATCGGAATGAACGAACGGAAAGCTGTATGCATTGAAAGGTGCACGTACAGTTTGGTGGGGGGCCGATGGAACAGGGCAGTAAATGTACCTCGCCAGCGGCCTACCCAACATCGCACGTGGAAAGGACCCAAGGGAGAAACGCTCGATGGCACCAATAATGCCTGTGAGCGTGCTATTGGCTGGTGGATCAAAGAGCGCTATCGCACCATGCGGGGCTATAAAGTTCCGGAGAATGCGGTGCGCGTCAGTCGCTTGCTCGCCTGGTGTGGCAACTTCCTCACGACGGAGGACGAAGCTAACCTGCCAGGATTCTTGCAGTAAACAAGAGCTACCAGGGATCCTCACGGCTTGTTCCTCCTGTCCTCTTGGTACCACTTATCGAACGATCACGGTGGGATGAAACTTTGCCCATGCTGGCTCCGTGGGATATACTATCAGGAACAATCTACACAGCAAGGAATGGACTGATGACACAAACACACTCCTGGTGGCAAACTGGCGTGATTTACCAGATCTACCCGCGCAGCTATCTCGATAGCAATGGTGATGGCGTAGGCGACCTTCCCGGTATTACCAGTAAGTTGGACTACCTCCGCTGGCTCGGCGTTGATGCCATCTGGCTCTCCCCCATCTATCCTTCCCCGATGGCGGATTTTGGCTATGATATTAGCAACTACACCGGTGTCCATTCGCTCTTCGGGACGCTCCAGGACCTGGATACCCTGCTGCAACAGGCCCACCAACGTGACCTCAAGTTCATCCTCGACTTTGTTCCCAACCACACGTCCGATGAGCATCCCTGGTTTCAGGAGGCACGTTCTAGCCGGACAAACGAGAAACGTGACTGGTACATCTGGCGCGATCCAGCGCCTGGCGGTGGCCCTCCCAATAACTGGACGAGCCTGTTTGGCGGCACTGCCTGGCAATTCGATGAGCAGACCGGGCAATACTACCTGCACCTGTTCGACGTGAAACAACCCGACCTGAACTGGCGTAATCCGCACGTGCGTCAGGCCATGTACGATGTCTTACGCTTCTGGCTCGATCGTGGCGTTGATGGGTTCCGCGTCGATGTGCTCTGGTTGCTGATCAAAGATGACCGGTTCCGCGATAACCCGCTGAATCCTGAATGGAAGTTGGGTGATGACCCAGGTAAGTATCAGGAGGGGCGATACACCCAGGATCAACCAGGCATTCACGAGATCGTACGTGAAATGCGTATGCTTTTGGATAGCTATGGCGAGCGCGTGTTGATTGGCGAGATCTATCTACCGATTGAACGCCTGGTGCAGTACTATGGAGTGACGCTCGACGGGGCCCACCTGCCCTTCAACTTCCAATTCGTGATCATGCCGACCTGGGATGCTCGCGCCATTCGTCGTACTGTCGATGCATACGAAGCGGCACTTCCCCAGGGTGCATGGCCCAACTGGGTTCTGGGCAATCATGACAACCAGCGCATCGCGACGAAGGTAGGTCGTGAGCAGGCACGTCTCGCTCACATGCTCTTGCTCACGCTATGCGGAACCCCAACCTGCTATTATGGTGATGAGATAGGGATGCAAAACATCCAGATTCCGCGCGAACAACTGCAAGACCCAAAAGTGAAGGAGAGCCCAGAACTCAGTCGTGACTATGAACGCACACCCATGCAGTGGAA
>WNGE01012745.1_pt1 | contig 18990 bp, 20 predicted proteins | sample 5400651 | NCBI WGS metagenome assembly WNGE01 (sample SAMN13153370, study PRJNA577476) | soil metagenome | isolation source: 60 cm soil or saprolite under grassland replicate 2 | place: USA:California | collected 2016-06-15
ATCGAGATGTCGTCGTGGTTGCGATGGGGCGGGGCGGACCCGCGGAGCCGCAGATTGCCGCCGTGCAGCCCTCCCTCGCATCGCTGCTCGACCTTTCACGTGCGGGGCATCACGCGGCTTCGGACTACCTCGAGACCGCTGCACTCACCGGCGTGGTCACGCTCGGCTGCCGCCGTGCAGGCGGCGGACTAGCCGGTGCAGTGACCACGTCCAACGTCTTGCAGGGGGCAGCCCTCGCGGCGGAGCGCGAACCGGACGTCGTCGTCTTCGACGGCAGCGGCGCGGCGATCCCGCCGATCGACGTCGACGCGCGGATTCTCGTCAGCGGCCGCGGGCATGATCCGCTTGCGTACCTCAACGCGTACCGCGTGCTCGTCTCGGATCTGGTCGTGCTCGTCGGTGGGGGCGACATCGGAGCGATCCGCGCTTTTAAGAGGATTCCTGTCCTGGAAGCGGAGCTCCGTCTGCGACCGATCGCTCCCCTGCAGGGACGGCGCGTAGCGGTCTTCACCACCGGCGCGGCGCCGACGGACCATCTCGATGCCGAAGTCGTGAGCGTGTCGCGCAACCTGGCCAACCGTGCTCTGCTCAGCGAGGACCTCGAACGGGCGGACGCGGACGTCTATCTCGTCGAGATCAAGGCTGCGGCGATCGACCTCGTGGCCGTGGCCGCGCAGGCGCGAGGCGTGCCGGTCGTCTTCGCCGAGAACGAGGTCGTGGCGCAGGAGTTGGACGACGTGATCTTGGGACTGGTTCCCGCAGGAGCCCGAACGTGAACCAACCGCGCCACTCGGAGCCGCTGCCGCTCGGTACGCCCGATCACCCGTACTCGAAGGGATTGATGGCGCGGGCGCTGGTCGCCGTCGGCGTCCGACTCAGCCCCGCGTACGAGCTCGCAAAACGGATCGACCAGGATCTGCTCGACCGAGGCGAGCAGAGCGTCGAGCTCGAGCGAGTCGAGGAGCTAGCGATCGATGTCCTCGGCGAGGAGCAGGGCACGGAGGCTGTACGGCGGCTGCGCCGATTTCGGGAGCTTCAGGAGCTCGACCTGCCGGTGATCGTCCTCGTCGGCGGCGCGACCGGCACGGGCAAGTCGACGGTCGCGACCGAGGCTGCGTACCGCCTCGGGATCACGCGCGTCACCTCGACCGACTTCGTTCGCCAGACGATGCGGGCGTTCTTCTCGAAGGAGTTCATGCCGTCGATCCACTACTCGAGCTTCGAGGCGGCCGCGGGCTTGCGCGAGCCGGAGCAGGCAGATGACCCGGTCATCGCCGGGTTCCTCGAGCAGACACGCAACGTGATGGTCGGCGTACGGGCCTCCATCGAACGCGCGCTCGAAGAGGGATGGTCGATGGTGCTCGAGGGCGTGCACCTCGTCCCGGGGATGCTGCCGCGCATCGACGGGGCGCTCGTCGTGCAGTGCGTGCTCGCAATCGAGGATGAAGAGGAGCACAGCACGCACTTCATGGTGCGAGACGCAGGGCTGGATGGTCTCCGGCCGCACACGAAGTACATCGACCGGCTGGACGATATTCGCCGCGTCCAGGATCACATCGTCAGGCGCGCCAAGCGCCACAACGTGCCGGTGATCGCCAACACCGACATCAGGGCGCAAATCGATTCCGTCCTCGAACTGGTGCTCGCGAGCGCCGAACAGGTACAACGGGTCTGAATGGCTGAAACGGTCGACGAGGCGGTGGACCTGGCAGAGGTGCAGCCTCGGGCCTCGGGCCTCTGTCTCTGCGAGCAATACGTGCGCGTCACCGAGGGTGGTGCCCTGACGGCCGCGCGCTGGCTCGGGCGGGCGGATCAGGACGCCGCCGAGGCGGACGCGGCCGCCGCGATGCGCGCCGTCCTCGACGACTTTCCGATCCGCGGCCGCGTCGTGATCGGCTCTGCGATGGAGGGCTCTCCGCTTCGCGTCGGCGAGGCCATCGGTGCGGGCGGCGACACGGTCGATCTCGCGCTCGACCCGCTCGAAGGCCGTGGCGTCGTCGCGCGTGGCGGCAACGGCGCCATGTCGATGATCGCGGTCGGCGAGCGCGGGTCGCTCCTCGAACTGCCCGACATGTACATGCGCAAGCTGGCCGTCGGTCCGCGCGCGCGAGGCTCGATCGATCTCCTCAAGTCGATGGGCGAGAACGTGCAGGCGATAGCGGACGCGTTCGGCCGGAGACCCAACGACATCATGACGATCGTGCTCGACCGGCCGCGGCACCACGACCTGATCGAGGAGATCCGCGCCTCCGGCGCGCGGATCAAGCTGATTCAAGACGGCACCGTCACCGCATCGATCTCCGCCGCCATCCGCGGCACCAACGACCATCTGGCCGTCGGGATCGGCGGGACACGGCAGGCGATCATGTCCGCCGCCGCGCTGCGCTGTCTCGGCGGCGAGCTCCAGGCGCAGCTGTGGCCGACGTCGCGCCGGGAGATCGAAGACGCACGCGCGCTCGGAATCGAGGACCCGACGCGCGTCTTCACGACCGAAGAGCTTGCGCCCGGAGAGGTGATCGTCGTTGCGACAGGCGTGTCGAACGGGGACCTGCTGCGCGGGGTCCGCTTCCTCACCGACTCGGCGCGTACGCACTCCATCGTGATGTGCACGCGCTGCAACTGGGTGCGCTTCATCGACGGGATCCATTTCTTCGCCCGCGAGCGGCGCGAGGAAGTGCGTCTCCTGGGCTACTAGAGGTCTGGTCTGAAATTCGGCCGCCGAGCGTCATCCGGCCCGGCGGAATTTCGGATCAGGCCTCCAGCTAGACTCGACTCATGGCCACCAAGGAAGAAGTCTTCGAGGCGCTGAAGCAGGTCGAGGATCCCGAGCTCGGGATGGACATCGTCGAGCTCGGCCTGCTCTACGATGTCGAGGTGAACGGGCCGCGCGGCAAGGTGATCCACAGCCTGACGTCGATGGGCTGTCCTGCCGGGCCGATGATCCAGGAGGACATCGTCCGTACCGCCCGCGAGGTCAACGGGGTCGAGGAAGTGGAGATCGAGCTGACCTGGGATCCGCCCTGGACGCCCGACCGCATGTCCGACGACGCCAAGTTCATCCTCGGCATCGGCTAGGACGCGCGGCGGGCGCCGGGCGTTTCCGACCTAGGGGCGGACGACGATGCTGATCTTCAGCGAGCGGGCCGCCCCGAGCTCGTCTTTTGCCGCCAGGTAGAAGACGTAGCGGCCGCGGCGGGCCGGTCTGCCGGTGATGAAACCAGTCTTCGAATCCAGCTCCAAGCCGGCCGGCAGGACGCCGCGAGCGATGCTCCAGGTGCGGTTGCCGTAACCGCCCTCCGCGACGCCGTGCGCCCGGTAGAGCCGCGCGACGCGCGCGAGGTGCGGCACCTTCGCCGTCAGGCGGAGCTTGTCGGCCACGCCCAGCGTGATCGTGTGCAGGGTGCTCCGCCCGAGACCGTCGGTGACCCTGAAGGTGAGCGGGAAGCTTCCTGCAGTCGCGGGCACGCCTTTGATCATCGCCGTCGAGCCGTTGCCCTGGTCGCCGATGAAGCCCACGTGCGTCGGCAGCGAGCCTTGGGTCAGCTCCCAGCGATATGGGGCGCTCCCGCCGGTCGCGTTGAGCTCGATGGTGAGTGGAACCGCGACCTCGGCGACCTGGGTCGGGGGTGCGGTGATCGAGAGCGCCGGACTCGGAAGGGGTGTGGGACTAGGCGCGGGGCTCGGCGCGGGACTCGGAGCGGGAGTCGGAGGAGGACTCGGGGCCGGAGGGGGGCTGCCTCCGCCGTGGCAGCGATCCTCCGATCAGGCTGTACTGGTAGGGCAACGCCGGACCGCAACCGCCTGCTCCGGTGAAGGCAAAGCTGTACGGCGACCCCACCGTTCCGACGGGGGTGGAGTAACTCTCGTCGGTGAACCTCAATGCCCACGCGGCCGAGACGAAGACGAGTGCGGCCGCGGCCACGGTTAGGAAGATGAGCGATTTGCGTTTCATTGGAAAGACCCCTCTGGATAGTCGTGGCAGCTTTTGAAGATGGATCGGCACCATCTTCGCCGCCACTTGTAAAAACCCGGTAAAACGTCTCGGGCTAGGGTCCCGCCCGTGTCGCGCCGGATCGTCATCGTCGGCATCAGCGGCAACGGCAAGACGACGCTCGGCCGGTGCCTAGCCGAGAGGCCTCAAGCGTGCGGTGAAGGACATCGTCACCAAGCGGGACCTGTTCAACGGGAACCGCCAGACGTGGCGGTACGCCTTCTTCACCCGCGATTCGCTCGTCAGCTTCGCAATCAAGTCGTACTTCAAGCGGCGGCGGGAGTGGCCTGAGGGCATCAGCGCTCCGCCGGATCTGGAGATCGTGAGCCTGCGCTCGCCTCGCGAGGTCGAGCGGTGGCTCGAGTGCCAGGCACCGAACTAGTCCGGAATGCGTAGGACGATCCTGCCCGGCGGCGAAGCCGCCTGTCCGCGAAGCGGACCAGTGGAGGGTGCGGGGAACCGGGAGGTTCCCCGCTAGGAGGGGATACGCAGCACGATCTTGCCGAGCTGGTCGCCGGCCTCGAGCCGCTCGTGTGCGGCAGCGGCTTCAGAGAGCGCGAATACCTTGTCGACGACCGGCACCGCGCGTCCGGACTTGACCAGCTCGTAGACGGCCTCGAAGTCCGCCTGCGAGCCCATAGTCGAGCCGAAGACCGTCAGCTGTTTCCACCAGATGCGATGCAGGTTGGCCGGCGGATTCGGCCCTGTCGTCGCGCCGCAGACACAGATGCGTCCGTTCGGGCGGGCCGCTTCCAGCGATCGCTTCCACGTCGCCTCGCCGACATTGTCGATGACGACGTGCGCGCCTCCACCGGTGACGTCCTTGACGCCGGCGACGACGTCCTCGGTTTCGTGATTGAAGGTCGCATCGGCGCCGAGCTCGCCGGCTCGCGCCAGCTTGTCCTCGCTGGAAGAGGTGGCGATCACACGTGCGTTCAGGGCTTTGGCGATCGCCAGCGTTGCGGTCGCGACGCCGCCGCCGATTCCCCAGACGAGCACCCACTCGTCCTCTTGCAGGTGGGCCTTCGTCGCCAGCATCCGGTAGGCGGTCTCGAAGACGAGCGGGAAGGCGGCGGCAGCTTCGAAGTCGATCGCGTCGGGCAGCGGATAGACCTGCGAACTCGGTGCCGCGATCAACTCTGCGTGCGTCCCGTCCGAGTGCTCGCCGAAAACGGAGACGCGCCCGTTGCCGAGATCGTGTCCGGGGTTGATGACGACCCGCTCGCCGGGTGTGAAGCCGTCTCCGGAGACCACGACTCCGGCGCCGTCGGCGCCGAGGATCCGCGGCTTCGGCACGGACGGTAGACCCTTGCGGATCCACAGGTCGAGGTGGTTGAGCGAGGCGGCGCGCAACTCGACCAGGACCTGTCCGGTGCCTGGCACCGGATCGGGGGCGTCTTCGTAGCGGAGCACGTCCGGCCCGCCGTCCTCGTGGATGCGCACGGCTTTCACCGGGCACAATCTCGCATATGACCGCTGCCGAGCTTGAGCGGCTCGCCGAGGAGCTGGAGCTCGACGTCGTGGGAGCGGCGCCGGCGTCCGCCTACGGGGAAACCGAGCGACACATCCGGGAGCGGAAGGCCCGCGGGCTCTTCGCCGACATGCGGTTCACGATGGCGCACCCCGAAGTCTCGTGTCACCCAGAGACACTGCTCGAAGGTGCACGCACCGTCGTGTCGGCCGCCCACTGCTATTTCGCGCCGGAGCCCGCGCTCGAAGAGGGAGAAGGGAGGCTGGCCCGGTACACGTGGCATGACGGCTACGCCGTGCTTCGCGAGCGCCTGGACGAGCTCGGACACCGGCTCGGCGGCGAGTACCGCGTCTTCGTCGACGCCAACCAGCACGTCGACCGCGAAGCGGCCGCCCGGTCGGGCGTCGGCTTCTACGGGAAGAACACGATGCTCATCACCCGCCGTCACGGCTCGTGGGTCGTGCTCGGGACGCTCGTCACGACCGCGGTCGTGGAGGCCACTCCGCCGCTCGAGCTCGACTGCGGCTCGTGCACTCTCTGCATCGAAGCGTGTCCAACCGGCGCACTCGACGAGCCGGGGCTCGTGGATTCGACAAAGTGCCTCTCCTACTGGACGCAGGCGCCGGCCGCGATTCCCGAGGAGTACCGCACCGAGTTGGGCGCACAGGTTTACGGATGCGACATCTGTCAGGACGTCTGCCCCTGGAACCGCGGCATCGAGAAGCGTCGCGCGGAGGATCCGTTGCCGGCCGGCGCCGAGCCGCACGTCGGTCTTGTGGATTGGCTCCAGGGCGACGGCGCGCCGCTGACCGAGGCTTACGACCGCCTGTACGTACCGAAGAACGACCCTCGCTATCTGCGTCGCAATGCGCTCATCGCTCTCGGAAACACCGGCGGAGTCGCCGACCTGCCCCTCGCGGAGCCGTTCCTCGCGAGCGACGACGAGCTCCTGCGCGAGCAGGCGGAATGGACGGTGGCGCGAATCGAGGAGAGACATGCCGGCTGAGGCGAGAAGCCTTGCGCGGGCGCGAGAGATCGAAGTGTGGATCGCGCGCGTCCGTCTCTTTGCGGTCCTGTTCGTCGCCGCCGAGGTCGGGCTCCTCACGGCGACCTATCCGGCCGGCTACGAGCTGGTCGCCTGGATCGCGACCGCAGTCTTCGCCACCGGCGCAGCGGTCTTCTTCTTCGTCAGTAGACGCGCGTTCGTTCCCGCTGTCGGCTTCGCCGCACTGATCTTCGATGCGAGCGTGATCGCTGCGTTTGCACTGCTCTACTCCTACGAGTACGGAAGCCCCACGAGATGGGCACTGATCTTCGTCGTCGTCGAGGGCGCGCTCCGTTATGGGCTCGTCGGTGCGACAGGCGTGTCCGTTGCGTTGTTCCCGTTTCTCGTTCTGGCGGAGTGGTGGCGCTCGAACCATTTCAGCGGGCCGGGTTTCGTCTGGGACCGCGTGACTTTCCCGTTCGGCGTCTTCCTCGTCACCGGCCTGATCGTCGGCTGGCTCGTCACACGCCTGAGGGACGAAGCGGCGATTGCGGAGGCGAGAGCCGGCGAGGCGGAAGCGCTCCGCGACCAGCTCGGCCGACGCGTCGACCTGCTCGAGGCGACGGACCGGTGTGGGCGAGCCCTCGGCTCCTCGCTCGAGGTCGACCAGGCATTCGGCGCCTTCATCAGAGAGCTCCGCGGGCTGGTCGATTTCGACCGCGTCACCATCGTCCTCGTCGAGGGCGGCCGCGCCGAGGTGATAGCCGTGGCCGGACGTGGGACGGACACGGTCTTCCCGCCGGGCTCAGCCCGGCCCGTGCGGGGGTCCGTGCTCGAGGAGGTGCTCGAGGGGAGGCTCGTCTACCGGCCCGCGATGGAGCCGGGCCGCTATCCGGAAGAGAAAGATCTCCTCGCGCTGGGCCTGCAGAGCCGTCTGCTTGCGCCCTTGCTGGTGGGGCCCCGGACGATCGGGATGCTCGGCCTAGTCCGCGCGGAGCGGGACTCCTTCTCCCCGGAGGAGATCGAGCTCGTCGCTTTGCTCGGCCGGCAGGTCGCGACCGCGGTCCAGAACATCCGCGCCTACGAAGCGGAGCGGACGACCGCGGACGAGTTCCGGCGCCTGTCCGCGCTGCGAGCCGACTTCGTTTCGCTCGTGTCGCACGAGCTGCGCAGCCCGATGGCGGCCGTGATCGGCGCGGCCCGCACGTTGCAGGAACGCTGGCGTGAGCTCAGTGCGGACCAGCGGCAATCGTTCCTGGAGCTGATCGGCGACGAGACGTCACGGCTGGCGGATCTGATCGGCGACGTGCTCGACACATCGCGAATCGAAGCGGGCACCTTCAGCTTCACGTTCAGCGACGTCGATCTTGCCGAGCTGTTGCGTGACGTCGTTGCGGCTGCGGACCTGGCCCAGGACGAAGTCCGCGTCACGGCACAGGTGAACGGCACTCTGCCGCGCGTTCGCGGCGACCGGGTCCGCTTACGTCAGATCGTCCAGAACCTCGTCGACAACGCCGTCAAGTACTCGCCAACGGGGGCGCAGGTACGCGTTATCGCCGCGACGGACGATGGGCACGTTCGAGTCGCGGTCGAGGACGACGGCCCGGGGATTCCGCTCGCCGATCAGAAGCTGATCTTCGACAAGTTCGGCCGTGCCACCGTTGAGGGCGGCACCAAGCCCGGCACCGGGCTGGGCCTGTTCATCGCGCGCTCGATCGCCGAGGCGCACGGCGGTTCGCTCGAGGTGGACTCGGCCCCCGCGCACGGGTCCACTTTCACGCTCGAGCTTCCGCTCCGTTAGGCCCGCGCACGGAGGCGTGAGACGCCGAGCTCGTTCCCGAGCTCGCGCGCGCGGTCGGCGACCGCCTTGCGCATCTCCTCGGGCTCGAGCAGGACCGCCTCGCCGCGTTGCGACAGCACCTCGCCGATCAGCCACTCCACGCCGCCGACAGGCATCTCCCCAAGGGCAGTGCCGTCTTTCAACGGCGTCGCGCCCCGCTCGGCGGCCCAGCGGGCAGCCACGCCCTTGAGGTAGAGGATCTTCGCCGACCGTCCATCGCGGAAGCCGTGCGGGTCGAAGGCGGTGCGAGGCTCGAAGCGCTCCCGGGTGAGCTGCGCGCTGCGCATCCGGTCGAGCCGGAAGCTTCGCTCGGCGTCGCGCGAGCGGTCCCAGGTGTGCACGCGCCAGTTCGGGAGCTCACGCTCGAGCGAGTAAGGCTCGACGATGCGCTTCGACCAGGTCTGCTCGCCTTCCTTCTGGTACTCGATCTCGACGAGCCGACGCTCGCGGATGCCTTCGGTGAGGGTCGCGACGAGATCCGCCTCCGCCTCCACGATCTGCGGATTGGGCGTCTGAGTGAGCTCGAACTGCCCGAACGTCTCCTCGAGCTTCTTGCGCACGCGGTCGAGCGGGGTGTGCGCATCGGCGGCGATCATCGGGCCCACGAACTCCAGCGCCAAGCCGATCGCGCGTGCCTCGAGCGGCGTCAGCCGCGGTGCGTGCCGGAACGTGTCGCCGTAGAGCTCCTTGTCGACGTGAACTTTGTCGCCCTCTAGTGCGGCGTAGACCGTGTAGCAGCCGCCGCCGAAGTTGACGAGGTTCAGCAGTTGAAGGTGCTCTTCGAGCTCTTCCGCCGGAATGTGGAAGCGCTCGACGATCTCGCGCGCCTGGATCACAGCGTCGTTCGCTTCGCCGCAGGCCGCGAGCAGATACGCGAGCAGCGCCTGCAGGACGGCGAAGCGTTCCGGCACGACCGGGCCGGCCGGACGCTCACCCGAGGCTTCCGCACGCGGCACCGGTGACGGCGACGCCAGCTTGGGCGGAGCCTCCTCGTGCCCTTCGCGGACGGCACGGAGCGCCTGGGCCACTTCGCGACGGAGCCCATCCGGCTCGAGCGGGATCGCGCGCCCGTCTTGCCGGAGGATCCACGAGGCGAGCTGCGGCAGCGAGGAATAACCCGTGACGAACACGCCGTCTTCGAGTTGGCCGGCAGTGCCGAACGCGCGCTCGACCCACCATGCCGTGTCGCCTGCGAGCTCGATCCGCGCCTCGCCCTCGATGTCGCCAATCTGCCACGGAGGCCGGCCGCGGTACTCGTCGATGTCGAAGTCGGCGGGGATGCGAAAGTCCCGTTCGCGGCGCGTGGCGAATCTGATGTCACCCCGGATACGGGAGACCCGGAAGGTTCGGATGTCCTTTCGGTCGAGATCCTGGCCGATCACGTACCAGCTGCCGTTGTCCGAGAGCAGGCCGTACGGATTGACCGTGCGCTCGCCCTGGCGATTCCGGGAGATGGAGTAGTACGGAAACTTGATCGTGCGTTGTTTGGAGATCGCGCCCTCTAGCTTCCCCAGCCGTCCAGGCATCTCAGCCGAGTAGTCGGGATCGAGCACCTCGACGCGGACCGCGGTTTCGCTGGCGTGCTCCCCGAACCCCTGGCGCCCGAGCGCGAGGTTCTGGAGCGCCAGCCGCAGCGGCTCGGAATAGGCGAACTGTCCCTCCAAGAGGTACAGCGCGGTCTGCAGCGCGGCGAGCTCGTCGTCCTCCAGCTCGAGCTCGGCGAGGAAGTAGTTCTCCGAACGGAGGGTGTAGAGCTCTTCGCCCGTGAACTCGTCGCGCTGCGACTGGAGTGGCACACCCAGCGCAAGGAGCTCCGCACGGTCGGAGTAGAAGCGCCGGGCGAAGGCCTCGTCCGACATCTCGGAGTAACCCTCGACGTTCGACTTCACGTCGCGCGCGGTCAGCAGCCGGCGCTCCGCCATCAGATAGGCGACGAGCGACAGCTGACGGATCAGCTTGTCGGTGTCGTGAGACACGAGGCGAATCTACCGAACCGACGGCCAACCCCGACGTCCAGCGCCATTGATCGAGCCGGCGGACGAACCCGTGGTGGAGCGGGTTGTTCACGATGTAGTCGACCGTCGCCTCGTACTGGTCCTCCGACTCGATCACTTTCGACCAATAGCGGTGGCCGAAGACGTGGTCCTTCCGCTCGTGGCGTTCGTTGAAGGCGCGGGCATAGGCGCCGTTCAGATCCCGCATCCCATCGGCGAGGTTCGGCAGGGGGGTCTCGACCAGGAGGTGGTAGTGATTGCCCATCAGGCAGCGCACGTGAGTAAGCCAGCCGTAGCGCCTTTCGATCCGGCGCAGGATGTGGAAGAAGACGATCCGGTCTCCATCGTCGAGGACGATCGGCGCGTGGTTGTTGCCCCGGATCCCGACGTGATAGTAGGCACCCGCGGCGAGGTAACGGTGGGGCCGTCCCATCTCTTGAAAGTAGCGCTACGAAGGGCGGCTGGCCGGTGCTGGGACGCTTTCGCTCCACGTCCGACTCGGTCCCGTCACGTGCCAGGCACGAGACTGGGGAGGACGGAGCATCGCCTCGAAGGACGTGTCGCGACGGGGGTGGTCTGAGGAGCTAGGCCGCGACTTTGGAACGCTCGAGATGCTGGTGCGACGGGCAGTAGTCGCGCTCCGGAAGGGGCGTGCGCTGGCACGGCTTGCCCTTGCGAGTCGTCGCACGGCAGCGTGCGACGCCGCCGTCGAGTGCTCCTGACTCGATCTGCTCGACGATGAACGCCGTCGCGGCGGCCACGCCTTCCTTCACGGCCCACGCGACTTCCGCCTGCGCTGTGATCGGGAAGTAGCGGCGAATGTCCTGGAAGAGCGCCCGGTCTGGCTTGGCGAAATAGAGCGGATCCTTCGCGAGCCGCTCCATCGTTTGCTCGCACTGCTCGAGGACGGCGCGGCGGTACTCGAGATGCAGTTCAGGGGCCACATACGGGTCGATCAGGTCCTTAATCGACCTGTAGATGGCTCTCGAGTATTGATACATGCAGGCTTGAAGCTGGGCGGTGTACTCCTCGATCACAATATCCCTAGCTGCCATTAATCCCCCGCAAAGCTTTGTTAACGCGCAGTAAATCGTGCTCGGCCGGCATGCCTTCGCGGCGGAGTCTATAGGGTCCAGGCCCCTGTTACAAAGTCCGGACCTTCGTTGCCTCGGCTGAGAACGAACTAGCGGGTGATCTGGCGGACGTAGGCGGCGCTGAAGCCCTTGGCGTTGGCGGCCGCCAGAGCCTGGTCGGCCTGGCCACGAGAGTCGTAGATCCCGCTGAAGACCACGGAGTAACCCGGGTGCAGGCTGGAATAGAGGCTCGAATCCAAGACGCCGACCTGCAGGAGACCTGCCTTGGAGGCAGCCCGGGCCCGGGCCAGGGCAAGCGCACGGCCGTTCCCGCTCGCGGGAATCGACTCGAGCACGACCGTATAGCCGCTCTGGCCGGCCGGCCACGCCGTCAGCGCTCCGGGCCGCGGGGCCGTCGTCGTCGCCGGGGGAGGAGCGGTCGGGGTCGAGGGAGCCCCGGTGGGGGTTCCACTTGGGACCGACGGCAGTGCGACGGTCGCCGTCGGTGTCGCCGTGGTCGGCGGGTGGGGGACTCCGCCCTGGGTCGCAACGAGCGTGGAGCTCTCGGCGCCGGCGTCGGCAAGGACGATGGCCGCCGTCGCTCCCGCTACCGCGAGCAGGAGGAAGAGCAGGACCGGCCAGATCCAGTCGCCTGGATACCAGCCCAGACGCTGCTGCCACAGCGCTGCGAGTCGGCCGAAGACGCCGCCGGCCGGCTGCATGGTCGGGCCCGTGCGGCGTACCGCATCGAGGACACTGCGGGCCCTGAGGCGGGCCGGCCGGCGTGCTCATTGCTCCCAGCGTTCCTGCGCCGGCGTGGGCAGCACTTCGAGCAGCTCGCGCGGCTCGGCCTCCCCCTGCTTCGCCGGCACGACCGCCTGGCCACAGATCGCGCAGAACTTCGCATCCGCCGCGAGCGCGCTGCCGCATTGCGTGCACCCGACAACCGGTGGGGTCGCCGCCACGGGCCGGCCGCAGTTGGCGCAGAAGTGCGAGCCCCACACGAGCGGGGCGCCGCACGCACAGCGGGCCGCCGGAGCCGCACGCCGGACTGAGACTGCCGCTGCCAGCAGCGTGTCGAGCTCCTGGAGGCGTTCGTCGAGCGCGATCAGCTCGTCGCAGCGCTCGACCAGCAGGTCCTGGCGGAACTGGTCGCGGCGGAACATCTCCAGCATGAGGCCGCCGAGGTCGCGCAGGCGCTCCTCGCGCACACGAAGTAGGGCACGCCGCTCCCTGCGGAGCTGGCCCGGATGTGGGAGGGCGCGGCGCGTCGGGCCCGCGGAGCGGGCGGCCGCAGCTGTCCGCTCATCCTTGCGGCGGAAGCGTGCAAGCAGCGAAGGCCGCGCCACGCGAGTCAATGTAACAGCGAGGTGAGATGCCCTAGGGCCGGCGTGGCGAAGCGGCTCTTCGGCCGAAGCCGGCCAGGTGGAGGACCAACAGGATGATCGCGACCGCGCCGATCGCGATCCCGGCGATCCATTGCCCGACGAGCGACACGATGATTGCGACGACCGCCAGGCCGAGGACGACGCCGACCACTAGGGCAGGTCGACGACGATGAGGCGCTCCTCCGTCATCTCACGGACCGCGTAGTGCGGTCCCTCGCGCGTGTTACCGGAGTCCTTGACTCCGCCGTAGGGCATCTGGTCGGAACGGAACGTCGGCGCCTCGTTCACGGTGACGCCGCCGAACTCCAGTTCCTGCGCCGCCCGCAATGCATTGTCGAGGCTGGCTGTGAAGATGCCGGCCTGGAGCCCGTAACGGGTTGCGTTCGCAAGCTCGATCGCCTCGTCGATGGAGTCGACGGCGGTCACCGTGCAGACCGGTCCGAAGACCTCCTCGCAGGAGACCTCGTCGTCGCGCCCGGGGTTTGCGATCACCGTCGGCCGGATCAACTCGCCATCGAGCTCGCCGCCGGTCAGCACCTGTCCGCTGCTCGCCTTGATCCAGTCGAGAATGCGCGCGCGCGCATCCTCGTCGATCACGGGCCCGACATCCGTGTCCTCGTCGCCTGGGTCGCCGACCTTCAGCGCCTCGACGAGGGGGACGAGCTCCCGCACGAATTCGTCGTACGTACTGCGTTCGACGTAGACCCGTTGCACCGAGATGCAGCTCTGGCCCGCGAACGCGAACGCGTTCTGGGAGACCTTTGTCGCAGCAGTCGACACGTCCGCGTCGGCCGCGACGATCAACGGCGTTGCATTGCCGAGCTCGAGGTTCACGCGCTTCTTCGCCGCGCGCTCCTTCAGCTTCCAGCCGACGCCGCTCGAGCCAGTGAACGTGATCAGCTTGACCCGCTCGTCCTCGACGATCTCGTCCCCGATCTCGGACGCCGGGCCGACGAGCACGTTGAGCCAGCCGGGAGGAAGCCCAGCCTCCTCTTCCAGTTCTGCGAGAAACAGCGCGGACAGGGGCGTCGCGCTAGCCGGCTTGAGCACGACGGCACAGCCCGCGGCCAGGGCCGGTGCGATCTTGTGCGCGACGAGGTTGAGCGGGAAGTTGAACGGGCTGATCGCGCCGACGACGCCGATCGGGCGTCGCAGCGTGAAGGCAAGCTTCCCTTCGCCTGCCTGCGCGGCGTCCATCGGGACCATCTCTCCCGCGAGCTTGCGCGCCTCGACCCCGGCGAACGTGTAGGTCGACATCGCACGGGCGGCTTCCACGCGCGCGGCTTTCAGGGGCTTGCCTGCTTCGTTCGAGATCAGCCGCGCGGCTTCCTCGTGGCGGCGGCCGAGCGCACCCGCGACGCGCACGAGGATCTCGGCACGCTTGTGTGCCGGCAGCGGTTCGCGCATCGCGCCCTCGGCGGCGTCGATCGCGCGGCGCGTTTCGTCGGCGCCGGCCTTGGCGACACGGCCGACGATGTCGCCCGAGTAGGGCGAGCGGACGTCGAGCCAGTCGCCCGTCTCGATCCACTTGCCGCCGACGAAGAGCTTTCGTTCGGTCGCCGTGGCAGCCATAGTGGAAGCCTATGCCGCCGGAGACCCGATACGCGAAGAGTGGCGCCGTCAACATCGCCTACCAGGTCGTCGGCGACGGGCCGTTCGACCTCGTCTACGTCCCCGGCTGGGTCTCGAACATCGACCTTCTCTGGGAAAAGCCGAAGCCGGCGCGCTTCCTCGAGCGCCTTGCGTCGTTCTCCCGCCTGATCCTGTTCGACAAGCGCGGGACCGGGATGTCCGACCGGGTTCCGAACGACCGGCTGCCGACCCTCGAGCAGCGCATGGACGACGTGCGCGCCGTCCTCGACGCTGTGGGGTCGGATAGCGCCGCGCTACTCGGACATTCGGAGGGCGGCAGCATGTCGCTCCTCTTCGCCGCAACGTATCCCGAGCGCTCGCGTGCACTGGTCCTCTTCGGCGCGTTCGCCAAACGGCTGCGTAGTGACGACTACCCGTGGGCGCCGTCCCTCGAGGAGCGGCTCGCGACGATCGACGAGGTCGAACGGGACTGGGGCGCCGGCCTCGACATCACGGACTACGCGCCGGACGAGGATCCGGGCCTGCTCGAGTGGTACTCGACCTGCCTGCGGCGGAGCGCAAGCCCGGGCGCGGCGGCCGCACTTCTGCGCATGAACTCGCAGATCGACACGCGGCACGTCCTTCCGACCATTCGCGTTCCGACGCTCGTCCTCGCCCGGACCGGCGACCGAGACGTCACAGTTGACGAGGGCCGCTGGCTCGCATCACAGATCCCCGACGCGCGCTTCGTCGAGCTTCCCGGCGACGAGCATCTGCTCTGGGCGGGAGACCAGGACGCCCTGCTCGCGGAGATCGAGCAGTTTCTGACGGGCACCCGCTCGGCCCCTGATTACGACCGCGTGCTTTCCACCGTCTTGTTCACCGACATCGTTGGCTCCACCGAGCGCGCGCGCGAGCTCGGCGACCGCGGCTGGCACGAGGTGCTCGACGAGCACCACGCTCGTGTTCGCTCCGTGCTCGAGCAGTACCGCGGGCGCGAGGTGGACACTGCCGGAGACGGCTTCTTCGCCAGCTTCGACGGACCTGCCCGCGCCATCCGCGCCGCGTGTGCGATCCGCGAAGGAGTGCAGGTGCTCGGGATCCAGATCCGGGCCGGGCTGCACACCGGTGAATGCGAGCTGATGCGCGACAAGATCGGCGGGATCGCCGTGCACACCGGCGCGCGCGTCGCTGCGGCCGCGGAGCCGGGCGAAGTGCTCGTGTCGAGCACCGTCAAGGATCTCGTCGCCGGATCCGGAATCGTCTTCGCCGATCGAGGCGAGCGGGAGCTGAAAGGCGTGGGTAGCTGGCGCCTCTACTCTGTTCTCGATGCTTGACGCCCTGATTATCGACGCGGTTCGTTCGCCGATCGGCAAGAAGAACGGTTCGCTTGCGTCGATCCGTGGCGACGAGCTTGCGGCGCAGGTGCTGAACGGCCTGGTCGCGCGACACGACCTCGATCCTGCGGAGATCGAGGACGTTCAGCTCGGTTGCGTGACGCAGATCGGCGAGCAGGGCTGGAACATCGGCCGGATGGTGCCGCTCGTGGCCGGCTGGCCCGAATCGGTGTGCGGAACGACGGTCGACCGCCAGTGCGGCTCGTCCATGCAGACGAACTTCAACGCCGCGACCGCGATCTCGTCCGGACAGCTCGAGCTCGTCGTCTCCGCGGGAGTCGAGATGATGTCGCGGGTGCCGATGGGGTCGAACGGGGGCGACCTCCCGGACAAGCTGCTCGACCGCTGGCAGATCGTGCCGCAGGGAATCTCCGCGGAAGTGATCGCCGACGAATGGGGCCTCTCGCGCGAGGAGCTCGATGCATTCTCGCTCGAGTCGCATCGACGAGCCACGGCGGCGGCCGACGAGGGGCACTTCGAGGGCGAGATCGTTCCCATCGATCTGACCAACCCACACACGAGCGTCGTTTTCGGCGTCGACGAGACGCCGCGGCGTGACACCTCCGCCGAAGCGCTTGCAGCGTTGAAACCGGCATTCCTCCCGGAGGGCAAGGTGACGGCCGGGAATTCGTCGCAGATCTGCGACGGAGCCGCAGCGGTGCTCGTGGCCAGCGAGGGGGCCGCCGGCCGCCTCGGGCTGGACCCGCGGGCGCGCTTCGTCTCTTTCGGCCTCGCAGGCGTCGATCCGCACCGGATGCTCCACGGGAATCCACAGGCATGCGAAAGGGCGCTGGCCCGCGCAGGTCTGGCCTGGGACGACATGTCCGTCATCGAGGTGAACGAGGCCTTTGCCTGCGTCGTGCTGCAATTCGCGCGCGACGCGGGCCTCGAGGAGCGTTGGGACGACATCAACCCGAACGGCGGCGGCATCTCGCTCGGACACCCGCTGGGCGCGACAGGTGCGCGGATCACGGCGACCCTGCTGAACGAGCTCGAACGCCGGGATGCGCGCTACGGGATTGCGACGATGTGCATCGGTTTCGGGCAGGCGCTCGCCTGCGTCGTCGAACGCGTCTGAGCGTTACTCTCCGCGCGTGGGGGAGATGGCAGGACGCGCGGTTGCGCGGGAACCCAAAGAGATCGTCGCTCGCGGCTACGACGCGATCGCCTTGCGCTATGCGGAATGGGCCGGCCAGGTCGACTCGCCCGTGATGGAATGGGTGCGCGATCTCGACGCGCGGCTCGCCGAAGGCGCCGACCTGCTCGAGCTCGGTTGCGGCCGCGGCGTCCCCGCCACACGCGAGCTCGCTCGTCGCCATCGCGTCACGGGAGTGGACATCTCCGCCGTGCAGGTCGAGCTCGCGCGCCATCACGTCCCCGAGGCGAGCTTCGTCCACGGAGACGCGATGGAGCTCGAGGTTGCGCCCGCCTCGTTCGACGCGGTCGTCGCGCTCTTCGTCTTCGGGCACGTCCCGATCGAGGAGCAATCCGGCCTGATCGCGCGGATCGGCCTGTGGCTTCGCGACGGCGGCTTCTTCCTCGGCACGTTCGCCGCGGGAGACGCCGGCGAGGGGATCGAGGCCGACTGGCTGGGCGCACCGATGTTCTTTGCGTCTCTCGGCGGCGAGGCGTACGCGCCCCTGCTGCGCGACGCGGGTCTGGAGCCTGTGCGTGACGAGATCGTCGTGCAGCACGAGCCCGGCCACGGTGACATCTCGTTTCGGTGGACCCTGGCTCGAGTGGCTGCCTAGTGGCGATCCGAAAAGTCGGCGTCGTCGGCCTCGGCACGATGGGGGCGGGGATCGCGCAGATCAGCGTCCAGTCGGGGTTCGACACGGTCGGCCGGGAAGTGAGCGACGAGCTGGCCGAGCGCGGCCGCGGCACCATCGAGCGGTACCTGGCCCGGGGTGTCGAGAAGGGCCGGCTCTCCGAAGGGGACCGTGACGCTGCCGTCGGACGCCTGACGCTGACCGCGGATCTCGCCGACCTCGCGGACTGCGATCTCGTCATCGAAGCGGTGCTCGAGGAGCTCGAGCTCAAACGTGAGCTGTTCGCGGAGCTCGATCGCATCGCCCGGCCCGACGCGATCCTCGCGACGAATACCTCTGCGCTGTCCGTTTCCGAGATCGCGGAGGCGACGGAACGGCCGCAGCGTGTCGTCGGCATGCATTTCTTCAATCCCGCCCCCGTTCTGCCGCTGGTCGAGATCGTCCGCGGGCGCGAGAGCTCGGACGAAGCGGTCGACGCGGCCTACGGGTGGGCCGAGCAGGCCGGCAAGCAGCCGGTGCGGTGCAACGACACCCCAGGATTCATCGTCAACCGCATCCTCATTCCGTTGTTGAACGACTGCGTGCGTGTGCTCGACGAAGCCGCGGTCACGCCGGAGGAGATGGACAAGGCGATGACCAACGGTGCCGGCTGGCCGATGGGCCCGTGCGCCCTCATCGATCTGATCGGCATCGACGTCCACTTGCACGCATCAGAGGCTCTGCACGGAAAGCTCGCCGAGGAACGCATGGCACCCCCGGAACGCCTGGTGCGAATGCAGCAGGAGGGCGCGCTCGGCCGCAAGGCGGGGCGCGGCTTCTACGAGTACAGGTAGCTAGGCGGCGAGTCGCTCGGGCAGTTCGACGACGACCTCCGGCAGCTGCGGGTGGCGCGCATGCGCCTCGCGCCAGATGGCCTCGGCCTTCTCCGCCTTGAGCGTCTCCAGCGCGACGGCGTGCATCGTGGCGATGGAGGCGAGCTCCACCAAACGCTCGGCCTCCGCGTGACTGATTTGCGAGGCCACGCTCGCGAGCGCATCGAGCCGCGCCACGAGCAGTCGCGACGTCCGTTCGGAACGAGTCAATTCGGTCATGGCCAGCATCTTCGTGGGCGCGTCGGACGGTCCTCCCCTTCGCCCCTGTCCGGTGCCAGGCACGTGACTGGACCGAAGCGGCCACGGCCTAAGGGGACGTTGACGCGGGGCAAGGATGGGGGCCGCCACCGCCTTACAATCTCCTTACGTTCCAATGATGCAGGGCACAATTGCAGCGTCGATACTGATCCGTGATGAGGAGCCTCCTCACCTTTGCCGTGCTCGTGGCGCTGGCGCTGCCGGCAGCCTCGGCTGCGCGGAACCAGGGCCCCGCCGACGGCACCGTGTCCGTGCGCGTCGCTCGCGGCACGATCACGATCTCGGCGCGAGGCGGCGTGATCGGGAGCTTCACGCGAGGCTCGGTGACGATCAACGACCCGGTCGACGGCGACGGCACCGGCCCGATCGTGACCGGGGAC